>Ga0182015_10001756_pt1 | contig 27772 bp, 28 predicted proteins | sample 712P3MmetaG_FD_120478 | JGI IMG/M metagenome (GOLD analysis project Ga0182015, IMG submission 120478) | Permafrost microbial communities from Stordalen Mire, Sweden - 712P3M metaG | ecosystem: Environmental > Terrestrial > Soil > Wetlands > Permafrost | place: Sweden: Stordalen | collected... | reverse complement strand
GGCATTGTTCTCCACCACGCGTTGAATGTGGTGGTGGTCGTCGAGGGCCGCCACCGCTGCCGCTTGCGCCACCGACGATACGGAAAACGTGTTACGCATGCGGACGCAATATCCCAGCAATTCCGCGGGGCCCAGGCCATATCCCACGCGCAGGCCGGCGAGTCCATGCGCTTTTGAAAATGTTCGCAGCACGACTACCGTCGCGCCCTGGCGAACACAATCCAGCGAGGTCGAGTAGGTCACGCGGCGGAGTGTCGCGAAATGTAACGCGAATTCGTAGTAAGCCTCATCCAAAACCGCGACCACGTGGCCGGGAAGCCGCGCCAGAAAGCGCTCCACCACTTCCGCTACCAGAACCGTGCCGGTGGGATTGTTGGGGTTTGCCAGAAACACGATACGAGTGTTCGAGTCGATCGCGGCGAGAATTGCTTCCAGGTCGAAACTGTCGTCGCGCATGGGCGCTTCGACCAGACGCGCGCCCGCCGCTTGCACCGCCAGCGAGTACACGATGAAAGAGCGCTCGCTGGTCACCGCGTTCAGCCCTGGTGCGAGCAGCGTCTGGCAGAGCAGGCTTAACATGGCGGTTGAGCCCGCGGTCACCAGCACCTGCTCCGGCGACAACCCGTGATGCGCAGCCAGTTTTTGGCGCAACTGGCTGCAATCATCGTCAGGATAGGAGTTCACCGTGCTCAGCGCACCCCTCAGGGCATCAATGACGCGTGCTGAAGGTCCGAACGGGTTCTCGTTAGAATCGAGCTTGATGAGTTGCGACCGAAGTTGCGGCGCAGTAGGCGTGCGGCTGGAACTATTGGCTGTGCCCATGTTGCGGGCCGAGGCGGAGACTAAATCGAAGAAGCGGCTCATGCTTGCCGCTCATCATGCCATGGAACCCTTTGTTCCCGCTATCGGTTTGTTGCAGGCGGTCCGCAGCCGGTCGACTTCCTGTAGAGTCAGGGCGCGGAATTGTCCGGGTGGAACGTCAAGTGTGAGCGGGCCGTAGCGGACGCGCTTGATCTTTTCCACGTGGTGTCCCACCTTCTCAAACATGCGCCGGATTTCGCGGTTGCGGCCTTCGATCAAGGTGACTTCGTACCATGGATTCGTCGCTTCCTTAATCAAGCGGATGCCCGCCGGAGCGGTTCGCACCCGGCGGCCATCTTCTGTGGCGATCGAAACTCCGCCGCGCAACTTCTCCAGCGCTTCGTTGCTCGGAGTCCCAGCAACTTTCACTACGTAGGTTTTGGAAACCTGTGACGCGGCTTTCATCAACTTGTTGGCCAGTGCGCCGTCATTGGTCAAGAGCAGTAATCCCTCGCTGGCGTAATCGAGCCGTCCCACGGGATACACGCGTTTCTTCACGCCCCGGATCAGTTGCATCACCGTAGGCCGTTTTTCCGGATCGCTCACAGTGGTGACGTAGCCTTTAGGCTTGTTCAGCAGCAAGTAGACATGCAGCTGCGCGCCCTGAAGCAGCTTTCCATCCACGCGAATGTGATCCGTATCCGGGTCCGCCTTGCTGCCCAGTTCCGTCACCACCGTCCCGTTCACCTTCACGTGGCCGGCACTGATCAGCTCCTCGGCTTTGCGACGGGAGGCAATGCCAGCGGCGGCGATGATTTTTTGCAGGCGTTCAGCAGGCATTCGGCAGCTTCCAATCCAGGCGTGCGAGTAAGATGGCGGTTATTCTTTCTGCGCAGCGGACTCTGCGACTTCTTCCGGCTGGTCAGGGCCGGCATCTTGCGGTTGCGCCGCGTCTTCCGCCGGAATCAATTCGGCTTGAAACGATTCTGCCACCAGCTTCTCGAACTCTTCCATGCTGGGCAGTTCGTTGACATCCTTCAAACCAAAGCGCATCAGAAATTCTTTTGTAGTCTTGTAGAGAATCGGCCGCCCGATCACCTGTTTGCGTCCGGCGGTGGTGATCAGCTTGCGATCGAGCAGCGTAGCAATCACGCCGCCTGAATCCACGCCGCGAATCTCACTAATTTCCGGAACCGTGGCGGGCTGCTTGTAGGCAATCACAGCCAGCGTTTCCAAAGCCGGTAGCGAGAGCCGGACCGGAGGCTTCAAGCTCCTGGCGAAGCCGCGCACCATTTCGTGCTGCTCGGGCTTGGTCGACATGCGGTAGCCGCCCGCCACCTGGCGAATCTCGATGCCGTGATCGGGCCCGCCATATTCGCCGACCAATTCCTCCAGGCTGGATCGCACCCGCGATTTCACATCGGCGTCATCGACGGCGCCAGCCGTAACCACGCTTTCCTTCACGAGCTGGACCATCTGCTCCAGCGTGACCGGGGTCTCCGCCGCATAAATGATGGCTTCGAGTTGAGCTTTTAAACTCATGAGGTCACTCGCCAGTTGCGGGTTGCCAGTAAGAGCCGTCAGTCCTGACCGGCGACTGACAACCGGCTACTGGCAACTGTTTTCCTATCTCCAATCATCGCGCACTGCGGCCTGTTCTGCCATGATGGCGTCGAAGCCGGTATATTTGCGCACTGCGATTTCGCCGAACATCTGGTCCTGCCGAACCTGTATCGCTTGCAGCCGCACCATTTCCAGCAACGCCAAAAACATGCAGACCAGCGCCTGCCGCGAGGGTAAGCGCATGAGAAGCTGCTTTAGCCGGATAGGCCGTGATTCGAGCGACAATCGCCGCCGCAGGTAGTCGATCATCTGGCCTACCGTAACGGTTTCTTCATCCACATTGATCACGGGCCGGGTGCGCACGCGTTCAAGAATCTGCTGGAATGTTTTGACCAGATCGATCACGTCGGCGGCCATCTCCGGTTCGGTGCCTTCGTCATCCATGAACTCTTTCAACGCCGGATTCGTCAGCACCGCATCTTCAATCTGCTGCTTCTGCAAAAGCATTTGCGCCGCCGACTTGAACTTTTCGTGCTCCAGCAGCCGGTTCACCAGTTCAGTTCGCGGATCTTCCAACTCTTCCGCTTTCGCCGATGGATCGCGGGGCAGCAGCATCTTCGATTTGATGTGAATCAGCACCGCGGCCATGTAAATGAAGTCGGCCGCCACATTCACGTCCAGCTCGCGAATCTTTTCGACGTAAGCCAGATACTGTGCCGTGATGCGAGCGATCGGAATGTCGTAGATGTCGATGTCTTGCTTGCGAATTAGATCGAGCAGCAAGTCCAACGGGCCTTCGTAGACATCAGTTACCGAAACCGCAAAGGGAGAATCGCTCTCTTCCTTCTTTCCCGTTTTCGCCGAACGCCTGTCTGATGGTTCGATCGATGCTGAGTGCGGATTCGCAACGAGCACGGGCCAGACGGACCTCTGCACGTTATCCTCGGAGGCAACGATTCTGTCTTCCATCCTATTTCGCATCTTTCCTACTTCGCATCATCCGCCGCCGGTGGCTCATAGGCAAGCGACATTCCCATGGCGCCGCGCACTCCGTCCATGGTTGAAGCGGCAACCTTACGCGCGCGTTCACTGCCAGCCTCAAGAATATCCCAAGCCAGCCGCGGATTCTCCTCGAATTTCTCGCGCCGCTCCTGCATCGGATTCAGCAGTTGCACCAGCGCATCGGCCGCCCAGCTTTTGCACTCGATGCAGCCAATACCCGCCGACCGGCAGCCTGTGTTTACTTTATCCATGGTAGCGCGGTCGCTGAAAATCTTGTGCAGATCGCCCACCGGGCACACATCCGGATTTCCCGGGTCAGAACGCCGCACCCGTGCCGGGTCGGTCACCATCGTCTTCAGCTTCTGCCGCACCACCGGCTCCGGATCGGTGAGCAGGATGGTGTTGCCGTACGACTTCGACATCTTGCGGCCATCGGTGCCCGGCAGCTTGGGCGCCGGGGTGAGCAGCGATTGCGGCTCAGGGAAAACATCCCCGCGCTGCCCGTAAAAGCCGTTGAAGCGCCGCGCAATCTCGCGCGTGAGTTCAACGTGTGCCACCTGATCTTCGCCCACCGGAACCACGTCAGCCTTGTAAATCAAAATGTCCGCCGACTGCAGCACGGGATAGCCCAGAAATCCATACGTTCCTAGATCCTTGTCCTTGATGTTCTCCCGCTGTTCTTTGTAGGTCGGGACCCGCTCCAGCCAGCCCAGCGGTGTAATCATGGAAAACAGCAAGTGCAGCTCGGCGTGCGCCGGGACGTGCGATTGGATGAAGATGACGGACTTCTCAGGATCAAGCCCTGCCGCCAGCCAGTCGAGCGCCACCTCCAGCGAATTCTGTTTCACCCGCGAAGTGTCGGCATAATCCGTTGTGAGTGCATGCCAATCGGCCACTTCGAAGAAGCATTCGTACTCATCCTGCATGCGCACCCAGTTGTCGAGCGCGCCCACGTAGTTGCCGAGATGCAGTTTGCCGGTCGAGCGCATGCCGCTGAGCACGCGTTTACGCAAGTTGGTCGAAGGCATCATCCGTTTTCAACGAGTCGTAGCAAAAAAGAGGCACAACGGACCACGGCGCCAAAATTCACAGGTTGCGGCATCATGCGAAGGTATCATCGATACTATCACGCAGCCCGCGGATTTCGGGGTGAAGCGGCAGCGCCGCCGTCCCCGGCGGCTGTCCGGCTGGTGTTCGCACCCGCCGCTTCGGGATCTCGACCGAACCAGATACTTCCCGAGACCCTGTCGCTACCAAATGCTTTATAATTCGCGCTCACTCCACTGCCGCATCGAACTCGTCCGCATGTCAAATCTCGCCCGCAAACTCCGCCTCACCGACTACTTCACGCTGGGCTGGGGCACCATGGTCGGTGTTGGCTGGCTGGTGGTCATGGACGACTGGTTGCTACGCGGCGGCGCATTGGGCGCGCTGCTGGGCTTCGCGATCGGTGGCGCGCTGCTGTTCCCAATCGGCTGGGTTTACGGCAGGCTGGTGGCCGCCATGCCAGACGCTGCGGGCGAGATTGCCTACACCGCGGCTGCCTTCTCTCGCCCCGTCAGCTTCTCCACTGGATGGATGATGATGCTCGCCTACTTTATCGTCTGCCCCTGGGAGGCCGTGGCCGTGGGCCGCATCGCGGGTTACATCTTCCCTTCGCTCGATTCGATCGAGATCTACCGCATTGCCGGGCGTCCAGTCTATCTCCCGCACCTCGTCATCGGTCTCGGCCTTACAGCGTTGCTCACCACGCTGAACTACCGCGGAGTCCGTCTCAGCGCAACCTTTCAGAACTGGACATCGTTCGGAACGCTGGCTCTCTTTATCGTTTTCGTCGCGCTCGGTGTAAGCAGAGGATCGCCGCGCAACTTTCCACCGCTGTTTACTCACGTCCCGCTGATTTCGTTTCTGCTCGTGCTTCAGATCGTTCCGTATTTCATGACAGGATTCGAATCCGTGAGCAAGGCCGCGGAAGAATCTACGCCCGAGTTTCGCGGGCAGGGATTTCTCAAAGCCATATGGATGGCCGTTCTGGTCGGCATTCTCTTTTACACAATCGTGATCGCCGCGGTCGCGTTCGTGGCTCCGTGGCACGAGTTGACCGGCGAGAAGTTCATGACGGCGGTTGCTTTTCGGCAAGCAGTGGGCTCACGCTGGATTGTCAATGTCATCCTTGCAGCCGCGCTCCTTTCACTGTTCAAGTGTTTCAACGGAAACTTCGTAGCTGCCAGTCGCCTGCTGTTTGCCCTCGGACGCCGCGGTCTGGTCGACGCCCGGGCCGGCCGCATCCATCCTCAACACCAAACGCCGTCGTCCGCGGTTCTCTGCATCGGACTGGCCACGGCAGCTTGTATGCTCCTGGGAGATGCGATCCTGGTGCCGGTTACCGAAGTTGGCTCAGTCGCCTGCGCGATTGGATGGGCGGCGACCTGCGCCGCTTACCTTAGTATGGGACGCACCGGTTCATTGCCGGGCCAGTCGAAGCTGTCGGCCGGCGAATGGTTCGTTGCAGGCTTTGGGTTACTCGTGGCCATCGCGATGTTGCTGATGAAAGTAGTCCCGGCGGTGCCCGGCCATTTTACGGTTTACGAGTGGTTGGCGCTCGGGATTTGGATTGTCTTGGGTGTGGTCGCGAGTCATCGGGAAACGGGAGCACTTCGGAGTTGATGTTTCTCCGCGTCCTCCGCTGCGGTTCTCCCCGAACTCTGCGCTAAGACTTAAAGCTAGAATCGCAGAGAACGAGAAGATCAAGTGTTTCAGGAAAGAGCGAAATCGATGAAAGCTAAATTCGGACAGTGTAGCGGACTCGTCCTGTTGATTGTGTTCGCATCTGCCCTGCAGCTAATAGCGCAAACGCAGGCGGCTTTCGATCTCGTTATCACCAACGGCCACATCATCGATGGCACGGGCTCTCCCTGGTATTCGGGCGACGTCGGTATCCACGACGGGAAAGTCGCCGCCATCGGCAATCTGGCTGCCGCGCAACGCAAGCGCACCATCGACGCCGCTGGCAAGGTCGTCGCGCCCGGCTTCATCGACATGCTCGGACAATCCGAACTCTCGATCCTCGTCGAACCGCGCCTGCCTTCGAAAATCTATCAGGGCATCACGACCGAGATTACTGGCGAAGGCGGTTCTATCGCGCCGCTCAACGATGCCATCATTCAGGCCGATCGACCCGGCTACGATCACTACCACATCATTCCCGACTGGCGCACCTTCCGCCAATACTTTGTTCGACTTGAAAAGCAGGGCATGGGCATCAACCTGGCCAGCTATGTGGGCGCGACGCAGGTCCGCCGCATGGTGCTCGGAGACGACAACAAGCAGCCAACGCCCGGGCAGCTTGAGCAGATGAAGGCATTGGTGCGCGATGCCATGAAAGACGGCGCCGTCGGCGTTTCCACCGCGCTCGAATACGCTCCCGCGCCCTATGCAAAAACTGATGAGCTGATTGCTCTCGCCGCCGAGGGCGGCAAGTTCGGCGGCATCTATTCCACTCACATGCGCAACGAAAGCGACTCTGTGCTCGAGGCCATTGACGAAGCCCTGCGCATCGGCCGCGAAGCCCACGTCCCCGTGGAAATTTGGCACATCAAGGTGGCGGGAAAAAATAACTGGGGACGCATGCCCGAAGTCGTCGCCAAGATCGACACCGCGCGCGCCAGCGGCGCCGATGTCACCGCCGACACTTATGCTTACACGGCGTGGTTCAACGATTTCTCGGCCTTCGTTCCGCCCTGGGCGCACGATGGCGGCGCCGCGAAACTGGTCGAACGTCTGAAAGATCCCGCCACTCGCGAGCGCATCCGCAAAGATATGCTCACTCCGTCGAAAGACTGGGACAACGAATGGCAGGAGATTCCTGGACCCGACGCCATCATGATCGGCATCGTGCAGAATCCGAAGATGCTTCCCTTCCAGGGCAGGCGCCTCTCCGAAATCGCCAAGCTGTGGAACAAAGATCCGATCAGTGCTCTGTTCGATTTCCTCATCGAAGATCCGTATGCCGGCGTCGCCGTCTTCGGCATGTCACAACCCGATGTAACGCTCGCGCTGCAACAGCCCTGGGTTGCAATCGACAATGACTCTTCCGGAACTTCGCCGGAGGGCATTCTGGGCCAGGAGCATCCTCATCCGCGCGCTTACGGAACGTTCCCGCGTATCCTGCGCAAATATGTTCGGGAAGAAAAAGTGTTGACGCTGGAAGACGCCATCCGCAAGTTTTCCGCCTTGCCAGCCCAGCGCCTGCGGCTTGCCGATCGGGGTGTTCTCAAGGCTGGCATGTGGGCCGATGTTGTCATCTTCGATCCCGCGACGGTGAGAGATCAAGCTACGTTCGATCATCCGAATCAGCTTTCCGAAGGGATGGACTACGTGCTGGTGAACGGCATACCCGTGATCGATCAGGGCAAGATGACGGGAGCGCTGCCGGGAAAAGTGCTGCGCGGAGCCGGGTACGTGCCTTAACGCTTAGCGAGCCGCCTACGGCTTCAGCTGCGCCTGAGTCTCCGGCGCCGAAGTCAGCGCTACCCGCGGTTCCGCTACGGTGCCCGTGATGCTATAGACGAGCGCACCCGCGCGCGCGAGTCTCACATCCGTGCTGCGCGTTAGTTTGAGGTCAAGCACCCGCCCCAATGAGGCACTGCCGCTGATCTCATAAGTTTCCGCGGGAGAGACTAGTTTTGCTTTATCAATCTCGATCTTTCCGCCATGCAGGCGTGCTCGGCCCTGCCAGCGCGCGATCCGCAGGGGGCCCTCATCGCCGGTTAGTGAAATGTGAGACAAAACCCCGTCACGCAGATCGAACTGCAGCACGCCTTCAGCCGATTGCCAGAATGCCGCGGAATCCGCTCCGGATGCCGTTACGTGGTAAGTTCCCTCGGCGATTCCCGAAATCCATGGATCGTGCATCGCCTCGGCCATCTGCTGCAGCGAAACCCCTGTCAGCGTTCCAGCGCCGGTGAAGACTGGAGAGCCCGCCGAGAAATCCATCTGCCAATCGCCGAAATGTTTTCCACCCAGCAGTTCCGCCCGCAGCTCTGAAATCTTCATCTTCCCGCGCTCCAGGTCAAGTGAGGCGGAAACTCGGTCCGCAACGATGTTACGAATCCGCAAGCGGCCGGCAGTCACTTTGCCCGATGCCCGCAAGTTCTCCAGAAACGTCGGCGCCGAGGTCTCGGCAGACGTAAGCATCTGGTACCACCGCCGCTGGCTGGGTTGCGAACTCAGCCACTGACGAAGGTCGCTCACCCCAATCTCTTCGATGTTCAAGTTGAAGCGGACCAGGCACGCCCCGGGCACTCCACAACCGCGCGGCAAATCCACAGACCCGGTCCAGTGCGCATCAGCAGCCCGCGCGTTCAACTTTTCCACTCGTGTTTCATCGGGTAAGAGATCTAATTCCGCCAAGGAGATTTCAATCGGCCCATTGACTCCCCGCACCAGGGCGCGAACGTTGTGCAGTTGCACCGTACCCGTGACTTCCGGCGAAGAAAATCCAGAGTCCGTTACGGATGTTTTTCCCGCCCACGATCCGGCTATCTGCAACTCCATCTGCACCATGCCCTCGGCGTCGGATTTTATTGCCGGCAGGCCAAGCAATCTGCCCAATCGCAAGGTGTGCGACACTTCCGCACCTCCCCGGAGAACCATGCCATAACCCGAGCGCCCCACCCATCCCCGCACTTGCGCGGGCGCCGACCGCCCCAGCGCGACCGGGAAAGGGCCGTACTCAACATACAGTTCATCCGGAGATTGCAAAGCATCCGGCATCTGGCGAGCCGATTTACGCCAGGATGAAGTGTGAACGCCCGTCCGGCTCGAGCGCAGCACAAACGGTACGCTCGCCGGAGCGAATTCCACTCGCGTGCTGGTTGACTGCAGGCGAAGATTGGCAATCTCGCCGCGACCCTGAAACTCCGGTCCGAGTGGGGATGACCCATTTTCCTTCACCGCGAAATTGCCTTGCACGCTTCCCGTCGACACCAGATCGGCCGGTAAATCCTTCTTGGCGCGTCGAGCAAGCTGCGCCACGGCGCTTACGGGAACACCCTCGATGTTCAACGACAGATTTACCCGGTGCATTCCGGGCAGACCGGCATCGCCATGCAGAGTGATCATGCCATCGCCCACGGGGGCGCTGCAGAAGACCTCGTGCATCACTGCTTCCGCCGAGCTGTACTTGCCATCACAGTGCGCGGCCAGCCGCACTCCGTCGGTGCTCGATATATCGTAGCGGTGGAAGTCCTGAATGGACGTATCGGCCGTTACCTGCATCGCTGCCGGAATGCCGCTCAGCGTAGCTTCCAACCTGACTTCTCCCCGCCAACCCTTGTCGTTTCCCGATACCAGCTTGGTGAGTTGCCCCAATTGCGCGTGGTCCCACTCCAGGCTGAATCGCAGGGGTGTTTCGCGCAGGTTCCCAGCCCGCTGCCATATCCCATTCATCCGCAGCAGGCCTGTGTCGCTCAAGCTCATATCGGTGCGCAGTGGTTCTGCCTTCAGCCGCGCTCCCCATGTGTTTTCCGATTCCTGCCACAGCGCAAAGTCCGCATTCAGCAGAGCGTACGGTTTTTTTTCCTGCCCGGCTTTGAAATTGATGCGCCCTGAACTCGCCTCGATGTAGGGAAAACCCGGGCGCGTTTCCGACTTCGATTTCGCCGTGGGCGCCAGCGGTGTGCGCTGCGTGCGTTCCAGCAGAGCTTCCCAGTTCCAGCGCCCGTCTCCTCTCCGCACCAGATTCAAACTAGGCTCGGTAAGCTCCAGACGCGCAATGTCCAGCCGTCCCCGCAGCAGCGATGTCAGCCGCACCACGGCCGTAACTTCCGGCGCCCGCAGCATGGGCTCCGCACCGAACGCCGGATCTTCATAGATGACCAGATCCTTCAGGTCGAACCCGGGCCGCGGCAGGAAACGAAGGTGGACCGAACCAATCTCTACAGGACGCTCTACTGCTCGGCTGATGGAGTTAGTGATGCGCGTCTTTAAGCGCGAGACACCAGGACGCACAAGAAACAGTAGCAGCAGAATCACCACTGCCGCAGTCACAATTCGCAGCTTAGGGGAGAAAGGCTTCACCGTACCACTCGCAGCGTTCGTCTCCACCGCGTCTCGTCAAAGAAGTGCAATACAACGTGCGCCAGAAAACCAATGCGGTCTCCAAAGTCGGTCTTGCGGTACTGGTCGCCCGGCGTCTCAAACGACCAATAAATGAACATGGGGCGCCCGATCACGTTTTCCTGCGGAATGAAGCCCCAGTAGCGGCTGTCCAGGCTCACGTCGCGGTTGTCGCCCATCCCGAAATAATGACCAGGGGGCACGACCAGATCATCCCCCTGGATGTGCGTTGGCAACTCCGGTTCCCAGCACGGGTAGACGCTATAGCTTTCCGACGGGGGCACGGCGGGAAAGTTGTCGCGGTAGGGATTCGGAGAGGAAGACGCATCCTGCGAATGAATCACGTACGGCTCTTTCAGTTCTTCGCCATTGCGGTACACGACACCATTGCGCAGGTGAATGCGGTCGCCGGGCACACCCATGATCCGCTTCACCACATATAATCCCGGCTCGCATGGCGCCAGAAACACCACGATATCGCCGCGCCGTATCTGACGATAGGGAAGCAGCGGCCCCATCCACGAGGTTTTTGGCGCGAACTGAATGCGGTTCACAAATACGTGGTCGCCGATCAGCAGCGTGTTCTCCATCGAACTGGAAGGGATCTCGAACGCCTGCACTACAAAAGTGATAATGAACAATCCCGTTACCAGCACCGCGGCCAGAGACGACAGAAACTCCACCGTGGTCTCACGCGGCTTTTCGTCGACATCGTTCTTCACTTTGCTCTCTTTTTTCGCCACTGTGATTAATCCGTCCTTGTCTTTCGCGCGGCCGCCGCAGTCTCGTTGTTAGCCGCAGACGCTCAATTTACCAGCCGCAGCGTGCGGTGCCAACGCGTGATCTGGAAGATATGAGTTATCGCGTACGCAATGTGGTACAGCTTGCCACCCGCGGATGATGGCGCTGTCCCGTCCCCTTCGCTATCTCGCACCGACCAGTAAATCAAGAGCGGCCGCCCGATGATGTTGACCTGCGGCACAAAGCCCCAATACCTGCTGTCGTAACTATCGTCACGATTGTCCCCCATCACAAAGTAGTGTCCCTCGGGAACAATGAGCTCTCCGTCCTCGACCAGTTTGCGCAGTTGAATCCACCACTCCGGAGTCTCTCCCGGCGCGACATCCAGCCGGGGGAAACTGTCCCGGAACGAGTCGTTGGCCGGCCGGCTGAAGTGCGCGTAAGGCTCCTTCAACGGCGTTCCGTTCACAAACACCTGCTTGTCAACCATTCGCACACGATCTCCGGGCACGCCAATCACCCGCTTCACGAAATGCTGCGCCGGGTTTACCGGATAATGAAACACGACAATGTCGCCGCGCTGCACCCGGCGGTAAGGCATGAGACGGTCCCCGAGACTTCCTCCTCCGTAACACAGTTTATTCACCAGGAGGTAGTCGCCCACCAGCAGCGTATTCTCCATGGATGGAGAGGGAATCTGAAATGCCTGCACGATGAACGTGATAACAAATACCGCGACTACCACAGTTCCGAGCAGAGACTGCAACGAGCCGGTCAAGCCCGTTCCAACACCCCATGCAGGTCCTTGATCTGCAAGGATTTGATCCGCCGGGAAATGATCGTCTGGGAAACTCATTCACTCACTTTGTCCACGTTACCGATCCGGGGATCGCGACGACCGGGCCGGCCTGGTTCCCGCCGATTGCGGCCGCGAAGCCAGATAGGCAAGCAACTGCCGCGCCGCTTCCTGCTCCGCCGTCTTCTTGGTGGAACCTTGCGCGCGTCCCACGAATTCTACCCGGCCGTCACCGTTTGGGTTCAGACGGACTTCCACGGTAAACGTCTTGCTGTGTTCCGGTCCCGCTTCCTGAACCAAAACATACGACGGTTGTGGCAATCCCAGTCCTTGCAAAGCTTCCTGCAGGGCCGACTTGAAGTCAGTCATCGGCAGCGCACCGCCTTCGCGCTCCATCCGCTCCAGTTCGGGCGACAGAATCTCTCGCACGATGAAGTCACGGGCTGGTTCCATTCCGCCATCCAGGTAGATCGCCGCCAGGATCGCTTCCAGTGCATCTACCAGCAGCGCCGTCTTGCTCCGTCCCCCACTTTTCTCTTCACCCCGTCCCAAACGGAGATAATGGCCGAGTTCCAGCCGTTGCGCCACCCGGATCAGATGGCGCTCGCTTACTACATGGGCGCGCAGTTTTGAGAGCTCGCCCTCGCGAAACTGCGGAAAGCGATGGAACAATTCCTCGCTGGTGACCAGCGCCAGAATCGCATCACCGAGAAACTCCAACTGTTCGTTGTCGTTGACCGCCGATTTGCTCTCGCCGGTTTGCTGCGCCTCCTGCTCCCGTGCTTGCGAGCTATGGGTAAGAGCTTGCTCAATCACGCCCCGGCGCTGGAAGCAGTAACCTAACGCCGTTTCCAGCGCGGTGATTTCCCGTTCCTTCATGAGTGCACTGCCGCGCCGAAGGAGCCTGCCCTGAGCCAGAGAAGCGTGTCGAAAGGCCGCGTTCTCTGGAACCCAAGAATTGCGCGTTTGGCTCGCTTCCTTATCATCAATTCTTCGCAGGCGTGTCGGGGATGCCGCCGATCAACTGGATGAGACGGTCTTTCTCCTTGCGCGCCGCGTCTCCAGCATTCGTGCCCGCCTTCGTCGAGTCTACTGCTTGGTTGGCATATTTCAGTGCCTCAGGATATTTGTTCTGCATATCCAGAGCCACGGACAGCCGGAAAATTGCGATCGGGTCCGGCTGCTGCGGAAACGCGTCAATGGATTTCCTCAAATTCCCTTCTGCATCGGCCCACGCTTTTGCGTTGAAATCCAGCGTTCCCAGGATGGCATAAGCGTCGGATCGTAGAAAGCCCTTATAGGCATCGATTTTGTCCTGAGGCTGCCCCGCCGTGGGCGTGGGAATGTCCGTGTCCACCGTGACCAGCGCGCGCTGCGCATCTTTTCTGGCTTCCGCGAGGCGCTGATCCTTATCCAAGTCGGTATCGCGCGTGCGCTCGGCCAGCACTTGCGCCACGCCCAGCAGCGCCTCCGGATCGTCTGCGTCGAAGGTCAGGATCTTCTTTGCCATGGCCAGCATTTTGTCGGCGTCGTTAGCCTGTTGGTAGGAGTGCATCACCGCCTTGTAAAGCAGCGGCCGCAACTCGCTGTCCGGAAACTTTGTAGCGAAATCGTCGGCTGCCTTCTCCTGCGCCGCCGCGTCCGTCAATGCCGCCGCCGCCTTATAAGCGTCGAATTCAGGTTGCGTCTTGGCCTGTGGTGGACGCTTGCCCGCCGGGGCTGCTGTCTGCCCCGCGGCTTGCCCGGCCGGCGCGTTTTGTGGCGCGGGCTTATCCTGGCCAAAACTCCAGGCCGATATTCCCAGCATTGCAATAATGATTGCCGTTCGCTTCATGCCTTCTCCTTGAATTGCGATGCGCTCATTCAACTTCCACAACCGCGATCTGCCGTGCATTGTATATGCACATCACATTGTAACCGCGTAAGTTCTTCGCTATTGCGGTTTGGCCGGAGGCTCGTACGCCTGTTCCAGCCCTCGTTGCGCCGCGGCCGTGATCTCGGGCAATCCTGCGCTCGTGTTCAAGGCGGCCCGGTACTCCTGCAATGCCGCCTCGCGCTCCTCTTTCATGTCCAGAATCCTGCCCAGATACACGTGCGACCAGCCAACCACCTTCGGATCTTTCGACCATTCAATGGCTTTCTGGAAATTATCCTGCGCCCCGTCCCGGTTCTTGTTGGCTACCGCAACTTCCGCCAGGATGAATAGCGCCCGGCCCTGGTCCCCGATTTTCTTGTCCAACGCCTGCTGCGCCAATTCCTGCGCGCCTTTGGGATCGCCGGCCGCCAGCCTTTTCTCGGCCGTCACCAGCATCCGCCGCTCTTCCGGACGCGACAACCGCAACAGCTCCGGCGCCGTGGAAGTAGCGAACTGAACCTCCGACGCCGCTTTCTCTTCTTTCTTTACGTCTACATTGTCAAGAAGACCGCCATAGGCTCCGCGAATGCCCACCGGATCCTTTTCAAACGCCACCACCTCATCGTAGAAGGTCCGCGTCAGAATATACCCTTGTTTCACGGAGTCATCGACAGCCTGCGCTCGCATTGCCTCCGCGGTCTGCTTATTCCCGCTCATGCGAATCTCCATAGCCCGTATCAGGCATTCGGTCACCAGCAGCGAGATATCGGTCTTGAAACTCTCTTCCAACGGAGATCGCTTCACCGATTGCAGCAGCGGTTCCAGCCGTTTGATGGCGCTGGGGTGCTTATCCGCCTGCGGATCCAACTCGTAGTGGAGAAAGGTGTGGCGAATCTGCTCCATCTTCAGCGCCGACTGCGGCGCCGCATCTGAATTGCTATTCGGCGCGGGGAATACGATCACATAGTAATCCGGGCCGTAATTCCGCGCATCCGTTTCATTCGTCGAACCCATAAAGTCCAGATAAATCGTGAACCTCCGCCCCAGGTATTGCGACGAAGGCTGCTTCAGATAAATCTCGGTATCGAACACCATCTTGGCCAGCGGTTCGTGATAACGATTCATCAAAGCCGCGTAGTCTTTGCGGTGCCGCTCCCAGATCGAGTGCAATCCCACCTTGTCGTAGAAACGTTCCAGCACCGTTCCGAAACCCGCAATCGCGGCCGCGTCGGGCGGCAGATCCTCTTCTTTCACTCGCGGCGCAAAATGCGGCGGTCCGTCCATGTACAAGGCCAACGAGATATAGGGAGACAGGCTCCGGGTGGTATTTCTCTCGACGGTGTGCGATTGGTAGAACTGGCAGAGCGCGGTCCGGGTGGCTTCAGCTTCCTCCGACTCCGCTAAAACCCTCTGCACTTCCGCCCGCACATTGCTGCGGGTAGCGTCCGAGGTGGTCAGGTCCTGGTCGTAACCGCAGGAATTAAGCGCGGTCAGCACGGAAAAAAGCGTCTCATTGCTGTCAAGCGCGATCGGAGACCGATCCAGCGGAAACGGGCTTTGCGGCACCTTCGGTGGAGTTGGTTTAGGCTGCGGCAGGCTCGGCGGGGGCTGGTCGGGCTGAGGCTGGTCCTTGGAAGACGATTGATTCTGCTGAGATTGATCCTGCGCCGGCTGAGTCTGCGGAGATTGGTTCGGAGGAGCCGGGTCCTGCCCCACGCACAACGACGCCAGCAGCCCCACCAGAGCCGCCAACAACGAACCTCGCAATCGTAGCCTCAGGAACCCCTCCACAGGATTAGCAGCGCGCCAAGCGGAGAACACCCTTGAGTGTAAGGACTTCAGCGCGGAGGGTCAAACGATGAAAGGGGTATTACGCATCGAGGGGAAAATGCTACACCACCTTGGCGCGACCCTGCCGTCTAGCTCCTTCAGGGAATTGTTAGCAATGAAAAGTCTGGTTAATGAAGTGCCCCCAATCAGCCTAACCCCTTGTATCCATGGATGTGCCTTCCGACGTACTCGATAAATCAACAACTTACGCCGAAGGATTTTGTGATTTTGAAATGTTCCGGGTGGAACATTAGAACGACTTGGTAGGTGGCACCGATCAACCGAAGCCCATTTCATGCGGATCAGCCAGCAGCTAGAAGCTGCCTCCTACCCACAAACAATCAAGAACAGTCGGTAGGCAGTTGCATTCCCACCTATGACGCCAGTGGCGACCTCACCAAGGATTGCTCGTTCGCCAATCCCCACACGTACATATGGAACGCCTACAATCTTCCCGGCACTCTCTACACAACGAACGTGACTTATGACGCCCTCGGGCGGGAAGCGGAGTTCGAGGTGGATTCGTCGTACAGCCAGATTTTGTACAGTCCGATTGGTAAACTGGGAGTAATGCAAGGACAAACTCCGGTTAGAACGCGGGTCCCTTTGCCGGGCGGCAGCACGGCGGAAATTACAGGCGCTAATAGCGGCTACTACATTTTGCACGCGGATTGGCTCGGAACGGCGCGGCTTGCCACCAGTTTCACCAGCCGCGCCATGGCCGAAGACGTAGCTTATGCCCCTTTTGGCGAGAACTATGCCAGCTCCGGAAATATCGAGTCTCCTCTGAATTTCACCGGTCAGAGCCAGGACACGCTTTCCGGTCTCTACGACTTCCTCTACCGTGAATACAGCCCAGTGCAGGGTCGTTGGATATCGCCTGATCCGGCGGGATTGAACGCGGTTGACCCGACCAATCCGCAGTCCTGGAATCGCTATGCCTACGCCTTGAACAATCCATTGAGTTATATCGACCCGACCGGTCTCTTTTGCGCGTGGGACGACGGTAGTTACGACTCCCCCGACGATCCCGGTACGGGTACTCCCAGTTCCTGCGGGTCTGTCGGGGGGAACTGGTTTGACGGGTCTCCTTCCGACTATGATTTAAGTGCCGATTGGAGCGATCAGCCCAACGCGAACTTCATAGCCCAGTGGTTGAACCAAATCGCGGAGGGCGTTTTCCACAGTCAGGCTACGGCTCAGATGGACGCCGATTCCACCAGTTGGCTGGGGTTCACAATGTCGTTCAGTGCTGCTCCTCCTCAACCGTGGTACAAGAACTCATGCATCATGAGTGCTCTCAGTGCGGGCGTTTTGAGCGCCGGCATCGATGCGATAGGACTGATCCCGGAAGCTGGCGGCATCGCCAGAGTGATTGGCCATCAGGCCGGATACGTTGGCGTGGTAGCGGATCAGGCAGGGAGCGGCGTCATTAAAGCATTCGGAGCATCGACGGGCGCCGTTAACAGCCTCGCAGGGCTGAGTGATACCTCTGCAGAGGGGTTGGTTTCAACTGGCCTTACAGTTGCTGGATTTATACCTGGTGCCGGACAAGTTGTTGCCGGACTTTCGGTTGGTTGGGACATTTTTAAAACAGGAAGAGCGATCGCGGCATGCCACTAGCTAACGACATAAAGAGCGATATAAAGGCAGCTAAGAAAATACGCTTGCCTTGGTGGGCCTTGTTGTGTCTAATTTTTGGCTCGCTGCCGCTTTATTGGCTGTTCGATCATTTTGGAAGATTTAATATTGCATTACCAACACTGGTTAGCATCGGGATGCTGGGTTTCGTCATTGCTGTAAAGCGGAACCTGAGGCGGCATGGGTGGTTTTGGGGCACCATGGCCATCCTCGCGGCTCTTCACGTCCCGTTGATTTCGTTTGTTCCTTGGACCACGAAATGGGTCCCGGCAATCGCGATTGCCGCCATCGGCTCGGCGGATATTTGCGTGATGCTCGCGATTCTCGCCGTTGTCGCGAAATTTATGGAAGGCCCAAAAACCGCTGCCCCAGATTCCGACCACTGAGCAGAGTGCCTGCTGCTCGTGTTCCTGGGCGGCCAGGACGAGCGATCCGGGAGCGGGTGAGGTCAGGCCATCGCTATTGCCCGGAATCCTTACGCTCTTGCGATTGCAGCAGAGGCCACCGCAGCATATGGCGTCTACAAGGAAGGAGTCGCGGCCTATCGTGGTACCGGGAATACAGCCCGGTGCAGGGCCGCTGGATTTCGCCCGATCCAACGGGGCTAAACGCCGTCGATATTACCAATCCACAGTCATGGAACAGATATGCCTATGTCTACAACAACCCACTGAGCAACATTGATCCGTGGGGTTTGGCGTGCTACCCAATCTACTTCCAGTTAGCGGGGGGCTGTTCACCAGAGCTGACCGAGGGCGTGTCCTTTGGCCAAAGTTGGAATCCTTTTACGACGGTCGTGATCGCCCCGGCGTCCGGCGCAATCTTTGATGGCCCCATTTGTTGGAATTGCACGTATGTATACTACGCCTTCGTATCGGCGCAATCTGGAGACACTGCCGCAAACAACGGGCCTTCCTCCCCGTTAGTGATGAAGAACCCTTGTAGTGTCCAAGGCCGCGCTCTTCCGCCGGGTGCGTATGTGACGCAAGGGCAACAAGCGAATGCCAGCACAACCAACTTCCTTCTCGACGTTTCGATGGGCTGGCCCAAAGGTGACTACCTTGACCCGCAACCGCTTGCCTCTGGAAATGTGTTTCAAAACCAGGCCTACGGAAACTATGTATTCGGAGTTTACATGGCATCCGCAGGATCTTCGCTTAACACGGCCTTGTCCGGGGCTAGTGCATTGGCGTTAGGGTCGGGCGCTTACTTCACATACACCAAGAACGGGTACCAGATGGATCCGAACTATCCGTTGCTTCCGGCGGCAAACGTCGGGAACATCACGAACGGATATAACGCGCAGAGGAACGGTACGGTATGCCACAACTAGAGGGTGATTCCGAGTGAGGCCAGATATGCGAGTGATCGGCAAAGACTGTTCTTCTTCGAGCTCTAAGCTATCTCCGCTTCTAACGCTTGCGATCTGTGTTCTCATGTCCGGCTGCGGGGGTTCGGCAATTTGGTCCGCAGAGTCCCGTTCTCCGGACGGGAAGGTGCTCGCAAAAGCGCGCACGGCTGCCACAAGTGGGGGATTGTCAATACTAAGCAGCACCGACACCAAGGTCTACCTAAAATGGGCCACCGGCTCGCGGACGGACACGTCGGTGCTTGAGTTGGCTGATGCGTCTGATGCGCCTGTTGACACACAGGTGGAGATGAACTGGCTAACTCCGACCCATCTGGAGCTGACAATTAAGGGAAACCAGACTGTCGTGTTTCAAGCGATAAAGTGGTTCGGTATCGACATCTCGGTACACGACCTCAGCAAAGCAGCCGAGAACAGGAACGCAACTAAAAGTCAACCGCCAACTCCGCCGGCTTTCGCTTACCAGAAAACGACCGCTCCGCCGTCCGGTCGCTGAGAGAGCGTCTGTCCTTCGCGTCCTGGGGCGGGCTGTAGTCCGCGATCCGGGAGCTGGTGATGTGGTAATGTCCGGGGTTAGATTGTTCCTTTAGCCGCCGATCCGCCGCTGCCCATGTGTCCGGGGTGACGTTGTGGTGATCCCAGAGGGTGGTTTCTGGGTTAGGGATTTTTGCGCCGCCTATCGAGCGACAGGCATGTATCTCGTTCCTGCCGGAAGGAGCGCTTGTCAATGACAGCTGAGACGGCAAAGTGGTGGTCTGGGCGTAAGCTTGGGTTTACTTCGCTCGCGGTTTCGGTGGCAGAGATACTCGTCATATACGGTGCAGTGGTTATTGTTCAAACGTCGCAGCAGCCGCACATGCCTCTACTTCGGAAGGTGGTCGATATTGCTTATCTTGTCGGCGGACTCGGTTCGTTGGGATTCGCGGTAGCTGGCCTAGTTGCTGATTCTCATCGAAGGACTGCGTTTTTCGCGTTGATTGCGGCAATAGTGGCATTTTTGGTTTGTGGATTACAAATGCTGGCGTAAGCGAGTTCCTCCGAGCGGGCTAGTTCTGGCAGGCTCCCGGTCTCGGAGGCCCCGGAAGTGATTTTTCCTTTAGCTGCCATCCCTTGGCCGCGCCGTTCTTGGGCGTGGCCGAAGCCCGTAAGCCGAAGCCCGATTCTACCCCTGCACGCTGATCCTCGAAAACGACAGCACCGCACGCGATGAGATTGGCCGCCCCATCGACATCGCCGGACGAAACGTCGTAAAGATCAGCATGCGCTTCACCTGCGGCAGAAGATCCTGAGAAGCCCCGGGATCGGAAAGAATCTTGTAGTCCTGCACTCGCCCGTTCTTGTCTACGTAAGCTTCAATCACCAGCGACTCGGCATTGATCATGCTCATCGTGCCGAACGTGTTCTGCTGCAATTCCGGCCCCGTATTCAACATGAGCGGAACATCTTCGGTGTTGTTTGCCTGCAACTGTCCCGGGATCGCCAGGATCGCGGCCACCAGGCCGAAAATCAGCACCGCGCACGCCAGTCCTGCCGTAGCCGGCACCATAAACGCGTTCAGCGTATTTTCCAGCCGCACGCGCAAGCCTTCGTACGGCCGCCGCGTCTCCGCAGCCTCGCGCGAAATAGCCAAACGCAGCCTCAGTCCTAGATCCGCCGGCTCTTTCGGACGGCGCAGGCTCATGAGCAGTTGTTGCGTCTCTCGCAACAGCGCGTACTCCTTCGAACACGCCGGGCAGGCGTCCAGATGCTCCCGCAAGCTCTGCATCTCGGCTCCTGTCACCGCTCCATCCAGATACGGCGACAACAACCGGTTCACCTCAGGACACTTCATGGCCATATGCTTCATGGCATCACCTCGACCCTTCTGCCCCCTCCAGCAACCTGTCGCCGCAAACCTGCTTCGTTGTCTTGGTCTTCCTCAGGAAGGGTGAGCCCCAGTTCTCCACCCACCTCCCGCACATACGGCGCCAGCCTTCTTTTTAGCGCCTGGCGTCCGCGCGTCAATCTGGATTTCACCGTCCCCAGCGAAATCTGCAAAATCTCCGCAATTTCTTCGTATGACATCTCTTCCAGGTCGCGCAGTATCAGTGTCGTGCGATACGGCTCCGCCACCTGTCGCAGTTCCGCATCCACCTGCTGCCGCACTTCGCGTTGTGCCACATTATCGAACGGCGACTGGTGCCGGTCCGTCAGCGCGTTCTGCATCGCTTCGTTCCGCGTAAACCCATCCCCACTCGCCATGCCTTCCGATTCCGCCGGCTCAATCGACGTCTCATGCGCCTTATGCCGGAACCACCAACGCTTCCGGTTGGCCGCCTCGTGCAGCGCGATCCGGTAAATCCACGTCTTCAGGCTGGATTCACCATGAAAGTGCTTCATCCCCCGAAATACTTTCAGGAACACATCCTGCGTTGTATCTGCCGCGTCGGACGGATCGCTCACCATGCGGTATATCAGCCCATAAACCGGACGTTGGAATTCACCAATCAGCCAGGCGTAGGCCTGTTCCGAGCCAGCCTTCAGGTCCGCGACAATCGCCGCTTCCTCTGACCGTGCTCCGATCGCGCTTGCCAGATCTCCCAAGGTGGTCGCTCCCGCCATGTCTCGGCGCTCCCTCAATTATAGGATTCCCCACCCCATTCCGAACCGAAAAATTGCCGACCTGCTGACTGCCACGTGGACTAATCCTCTAATCCGCATAGACTCCGGCCACGGGCTCCGAGTTCCCGCCTGTAAGTCATTTATTTGCAATTAGGTGGGAATTGGTAACCCGCGCCGGTAATCGTTCCCTGTCTATGCTGTGGTCGCGCTCGCGGGTTCCCCGGCAAGCTTCTTGAAAATATCCCGCAGCGCATTCAATAGTTTTTCCGGTCCCTGATCCAGAGCTAGCTCGCCCTTCTCCAGGAACCCAAGGGCTCCGTCTTCGCTCAGTCGCGCGGCATTCTTTTGGGACAAGCCGCTCATGACGACTACCGGGATTGCCTTCGTGAGCGGATCGCTTTTTAGCGCTTTCAGCACGTCCGGTCCGGTCATCTTCGGCAATAACATGTCGAGTAGAATAAGATCCGGCAATTTTTCCCGGGCCATGAGCAGGGCTTCCGGACCATCGCCCGCGCTAGCGACTTCATAGCCCGCGCGCGTCAGCGCCCGCTCCGTCGCCAGTCTCAGAAACTTGCTGTCTTCCACCAATAATATCTTGATCATCTTCGCCACAGCATTGCGCAACCTTAACGCTATGCCCCTCGCTGAAAATTACTTTGGGCGTCCAAGATGACTATCGGCGGAATCTGTCGCAAGTCCAGCCAAGGTTACATGAGAGTTTTCTAAGCTGGCTAACAAGGCGGTTCAATATCTGCCCGAATCAACCCACGAAGCTCTGGTACATCCTATTCGCCCGGTCCCGCAGCGAGGCCAGAGAATCCGCTTGCAACTGAGCACGCAGTTGCTGCTTCAGTGCCTCGCGTTCCGCCGAGGGCAGCGCAAAGGCCCGCATCCGGTCCACCACGGCATCTTCGCTGAACCGCCCACGGTTGCGGCTCTTAATCTGTTCGAAGATTTCGGCCTCATTCTCTTTGGTGTGTTGCCACACCCCGAAACGGGCTCCGAACCTTTCGTTTAGGCGTTGGATCACCGGGGCAAAATTGTGGGTCAGCTCGTCAAAGCTGCAGAAAACAATGCCCCTTCGGCGGGAGAGAAGCCGCTCATGAAACCGGATCCAGGCCACTAGGGTCGGCCGTGCGGAGACTTGGTGGCGCACCATGTGGGAAAGCGCGACCGCTTCTGGCTGCCGGACGATCACCAATGTGGGAACCTTCTTCTTCACCGCGGTAATGACCTGCGCCGCAGCGTGCGTGTGATGCACCGTCCTGACCCGCCGCGTCTGCGCCGAGAGAAATGCGAAGTTAGCAAAAGTCGTGCCCGAGCGCCCGAAGGCTTCGATCACGAGGTCTGTCTCGCCATCCACAACGCGGTCAACGGAATGCCGGTGGTGGTAACGTACGATGGGCATGTACACCAGCGGATACGCATTCACAAAATAGCGCGCGCGGTAGGAAATCTCCCGGCGCAACGAACGGGAGGGCGCGACGCTCTCTTGATTGTGCGGTCCAGTCGGTTCCGCGACGTGATTTCGTGGAGATGCGTAAGTCTGTTGGTCATTCATATTCGCTACCGGCAGAATCCCATTCCCCTCTAAACCTCCAGCAAAAATGAACGAACGGCACGCTATCCACGGAGGCTCCGGGCCGGAAGCGACTCGGCGGCATCCCGCCCGGCGTTTGCTGCGTACGCGCGCGTCTTCACCTTGCGATACAGGCGAAGCAGGGGAATCGGCAAAAAACAAAAAGCCAGGCGAATGAACGCATCCAAGGTGCGGCACAGACGATAACGAATCAGGTCAGCTCGCATTTCCCCAGCCGTTGGGGTTTTGCCTGGGGAATCCGTCTCGTACTCTTCGGGATCTGTCTCGCGCCACAATGTCATGTAGTGTTCGATTTTCAGGCGGAGGCTAGTCTCGATCACATCCGGCCGCGGCCCGGCGAAAATCACGTCTTCCCCCAATAACGTGTGGTGCCTGCCTTCGTAAACCGCAGAGCGGTCGGCGCCCTCGAGTGTGCAGAGACTGTCGTCGTACCGGACCCCCAGAAACTCGCAGACCCCCCGAATCACGTTGGCGGTGTCGCTCACCAGATCTTCATAGTGCACTTGATGCACCGCAGCCCCGGCAGCCACGATCTTGCCGCATTGACTCTTTAATGTTCGGTATCCAAGCAAGGATCGCAACGGCATTCCCCGCTTGCGGAAATAGCTGTTTCCCGTCGCTGCTGCTCGAATCGTAGAGCCGATGGTCCCCAAGGGGTTGCGCCACACGATGAGGAAGCGCGCCCGCGGAAAATCCTTCGCCATCTGCTCCAGTTGGTCGTGATAGTTCGGAGACTTGTCTCCCCAAATCACTGCACCTTTGCGCCGCGCATACTCCTTATGCACCGCTTCAAGAGCGTTGCGGAACTCCGGGATCTCAGCTGCAAACTCACTGCCATCCAAACCGTGGCGACTCAGAGCCTCGTTCCACAATTCCCACCGCTCAGCCCAGTCGTTCACTCCGGCCGGCTTCAGAAAAACCGGACGCAGCAGCACCAGGTCTGCTTCATACATCAGGCCAATCTGCGGGTGCTTGTTGAGCAGCGCATACAACAACGAGGAGCCTCCCCGCCATACGCTCACAATAAATAACGGTCCCGGGGCTGGATCCGCCACTCGTTTCGTATTCTCCACAGCCATCTCAATTCCACTTGCTCCACTGCCAGGCTTGCGGAAAAAAGCCGCAAGTGCGCAGATCAAGGACACGTGTGCCGCCTCAAAGCTCCTAAGACACGGCCTGCAGCTGGACGTCGACATTCGCATCCTGCACCATCACCAGTTCGTGCTTGCTGGGGCCAATCTTCCACCGGCCTTGTTCCTTTTCCACCACCACCAAGGCCCCCGTCTGCGGACCACCCTTAACCGGCACCTTGTCCTTGTCTGAGCCCGTAATAATGCTGGAGGCGGCCAGTAGGTTGCGCACATGGGTAACCACGGCAATGCAGTTCGGGGATTGTTCCGCCAAGATCAGCAGTTCGTTGAGGCGGTGCGCGTAGCGGCCGTAGAACTGATAAAAAGATTCTCCGCTGGGGGCCGCTAAATCCAGGTGCTGATTCAACAGATTCAGGAACGGCAGGATTTCCCGCACTCTTTGCCCGCAGAAAACTCCCAGGTTCCAGGGACGCAGATCGCTGGTGGCAGTCACCGGAGCCTTGGTTTGTTTCCGCAATACTTCCGCAGTCTGCCGCGCCCGCCGCAGATCGGAGCAATAGATGGAATCAACCACATGCATGCGGCTGACATGCTCAGCCGTTTCGGCCGCCTCTTCCAACCCTTCTCCGTCCAAGGGGATGTCGAGCCACCCCCGCAGCCTCTCATCCCGGCCGGGAAGATTCAGACTGGTGTGGCCGTGGCGAATGATCAATAGTTTTCCCATACTCCGTCCTCCGGGCAGCGTTTAGACAAAGGTCTGCCCTCGCTTTGAATTGATTGATTCCTGCTTTACGGGAGTTCCACGCCCTGGATTACCCCGTTAACACCAATCCGCTTCTCGGGGGGAAGCACTCGCGGCCGGAACCATCTTTGGGGGAAGATGAATGCCGTGTTACATGTCCACTAATATAATAGACATTAAGATAAATGCAAGCTTTATTTTGAGGGCCTTAAGGAAATTTCAGCCAACCATGCCGGGGAGCAGCCCACGGACGGTCGAGCCTTCGTCGGCTTGGTATCGGGACGTCCTCCGACCGAGGCTTGCCCTACTTAATTGCGCTCGATGGCTCAGTGGCCTGACATTCTTACGCCGCGAGCTGGCTAGCAGGAGTGGGGAGGTTTGTGCTCCAGCAATCGGCGACAATGAGCCAGACGCCGAGACGACGCCAAGCTTTTACGTACTTACCACGGTCGGCAAGGATGGTGCCGTCAGGCTGGCGGACGGCCACCGTGTAGCGGCCGATTTCCATGGCTAAATCGCCGGAAGCCTCGACGCGGACGGTTTCGAGACGTAAGTCTTCGTATCCGGCCTCGCCGATGTGGCGGAGCAACCTCTCGACGGCCTTGGGACCGTAGGCCGGGTCGTGGTGCGGCACCATAAATGCGCCGTCCTGAGCAAAGAGAGCCGCCACCTGGTCGTAGTTGCCGGTGTTAAACGAGGTGACGAAGTCCTGAGCGAGATTGCGAATCATGGACTGAACGTCTAGGAACGGACGAGAGTCCGCCAGGGAGCTGGGATAGGGCCGATACATCAACTACCTCCTGGGGGAAGGCCAAGAGCAATGTCCATGGCCAGAAGGACACCGCTCTCCAGTGCAAACGCATTCTAGCGCAAAAGGGGCTGTGGAAGCATGAAGATTTTTGAGCTTGGGAAGAAAAATTTTGGGGTGTAGGCCCCGGGGGCGAGCGCGTCGAGGAAGATGATTCCCCACTTGTGCAGCCGGTGAGCATAGAGGTATGTTGCGCGGATGAGCGCGAGTGGGAGGGAGCCGGCTACGGAAAATCGACGAGAGGCGGCGTCCGGCGTCCGTGGAAGAAGAGTATCCGGAGCGCTTTTGTCCGAACTGTTCGGCGGAGTTGAAAGAGCACTGGTGCAAGTTGAGCTGTGCGGTGTGCGGATTTTACTTGAGCTGCTCGGACTTTTATTGAGCGCATGGCGCGGGATTTCTGCGCGGTCGTGGACGACGGCGCGCCTGACATGCTGAGTGCTCTCCGTCTACAATGACAGAGGATTTTATTTTGCGATTCATGATGAGGAGAGAGCGATGGAACGTAAGGCGAGCGCAGTGTGGAAGGGCGGACTGAAGGAGGGCAAGGGAACGATTTCGGCGCCGGGAGGAGTGTTGAAAGACACGCAGTATTCCTTTACCTCGCGATTCGAGAACGGGCCGGGAACGAATCCGGAGGAATTGATTGCGGCGGCGCACGCGGCATGCTTCTCGATGGCGCTTTCGGCGCAACTGGGCGGGGCCAATCTGACGCCGGAGAGTATCAGCACGAACGTCACCCTGACCATGGAGAAACTGGATTCCGGGTGGACAATTACATCGAGCCACATCGATGTCGTTGGGAAGGTTCCGGGAGCCGATGCGGCCGCCTTTCAGAAGTACGCGGAGGCGGCGGAAAAAGGATGTCCGGTGTCGAAGGTGCTGAACGCCAAAATTTCGATGACCGCGAAGCTGGGATAGAGTTTGCTGGCACCGCAAGACGCTTTTCACCACGGAGGCACAGAGGCGCAGAGAACACAGAAAAAATCTCCGTGCCTCCGTGGTGAAGCGTTAGTTTGACAGGCTCTGACATGCCTGTAAAATGGAAGTGTTAGTCTTCCTGACTCGGCGGCCCTGGGCCGCCGCTGCATTGCAGTCCAGATTGCCATCGTGGCGGAATTGGCAGACGCGCATGGTTCAGGTCCATGTACCGGCAACGGTGTGGGGGTTCGAGTCCCTTCGATGGCACCAAGAAACGTTTTTCCGGAGTCGTTCTTTCTCGTAGCGATGCACCCGACGTTCGGAGTTTTCTGTAGCGGGCGAAACTTTTGCAAGGAGCCACTTTTATGCGCTATCCGGAGGCCGCTTTCGTTACCTCGCGCCGATGCTTCCTTCGGTCGGCTTCGCTTGCTGCCACGACCGTGATGTTCTCTGAAGCGCAGTTCGCACAGGCTGTCCCGCAGGCGAGGGCAAACGCCGTAAGCCCGGCGAAATCAGCTGTCGATGAGAACCGGATGCGCGCACTGGCAGCATGGACGGCACTGACCCTGGAGACACCAAACCCGGTGCCCTACGGTGCTGAGATCGTACACAGCCAGAGCGGCGAACGCCTGATGCGCGCCACGAACGCAGTGGGGCAAGAACACGATCCCAGCGCGCACGCCGAGGTGCGCGCGATCCGGCTGGCTTGCAGCCAACTCAACTCGTATTCGCTCAGAGGCTACACCCTCTACACCACGTGCGAGCCCTGCCCCATGTGTATGGCCTGCGCACTGTGGGCTCGTCTCGACCGTGTGGTATATGGCGCGACGATCGCGGACGCGGCCCGCTTTGGCCATCAAATTCTGATTCCTGCGACCGAGATCGCAAAGCGCTCCGACATGACCTGCGTCGTCGAGGGGCCAGTAGAGCGCGATCTTTGCTTCGCACTCTTCACAAATCCGAATATGCAGAACACCTTCAAGAGATGGAATTCCGAGAAACCTTGAGTTGCAAGGCAAATGAGTTGCACGGCAAAACAGAGGCGGATCTATTCGTCGCGGAACGCTGGAGGCGTGAGTCCTTTTGCGAGCGTGCGCAGTCCCGTACACTCACTTCATGAAAACTTTTGTGACTGTGACTTGCCGAGTGGGGTTCTTGCTAGTGGCGCTGGGAGGGATGAGTGCAGCGCAGAAGCTGGCCATTACGATGGACGATCTGCCGCTGAATGGATTGCTGCCGCCGGGTGTCACGCGGGAGGAGACTGCGAAAAATGTGCTGGAGATTCTGAAGAAGCG
>Ga0182015_10001754_pt1 | contig 27789 bp, 20 predicted proteins | sample 712P3MmetaG_FD_120478 | JGI IMG/M metagenome (GOLD analysis project Ga0182015, IMG submission 120478) | Permafrost microbial communities from Stordalen Mire, Sweden - 712P3M metaG | ecosystem: Environmental > Terrestrial > Soil > Wetlands > Permafrost | place: Sweden: Stordalen | collected... | reverse complement strand
CGAGTTCACCCCCGAGGGTAAGTTCGAAAAGATCTACGCCTACGGCATCCGCAACTGCGTGGGAGAAACCATTCACCCGACCACCGGCGAACTGTGGTGTTCGACCAACGAACGCGACGCGCTAGGCAACAATCTGGTTCCTGACTACATTACCCATGTGCAGGAGGGCGGCTTCTACGGTTGGCCCTGGTTTTACATGGGCGATAACCAGGACCCACGGCAAGCGGGGAAGCATCCTGAACTGAAGTCCAAGGTGATCGTCCCCGACGTGCTGCTCAACCCTCATTTCGCTTCGCTCCAGCTGCAGTTCTATGAGGCCAAGGAATTTCCCGCCACGTACCAGGGCCGGGGCTTCGCGGCGGAGCATGGTTCCTGGAACCGCGACCCGCGCGGCGGCTATGAGGTGATTACGATTCCCATGGAAGGTGGCAAGGCCACGGGCGAATATGAAGACTTCCTGACTGGCTTCGTCCTCCCTGACGGCAAGGTCTGGGGTCGTCCAGTAGGCATCGCCGTAGCGAAGGATGGATCGTTGTTAGTGTCGGATGACGGCTCCAATACCATTTGGCGCGTCAGCTACACCGGAGGAAAGACCGCAGCGTCGGGCCAGTAAGAGCGGGTTTTACACGTTGAATCATGAGAGGCCGTACCGCAGGGGCGTATTCTCAAATCATTTACCGCACGACTGAAGAGCTTGCGGAAAAACTCGGTTCGGCGAATCTTTCTGTCCGACTCGCCAATTTCGAGGTAATCGTCTGCCTCACATTTTGTCATCCCGACCGGAGCGAAGCGCAGTGGAGGGACCTGCGGTGCGCCCTTCCGGTTAGCAACTCCCGAGAGTTTCGCGTACCCCTGTAGCCGCGATTTTCGCGGGCCACGGAGTCTCTGAAAATAAAGGTTGTAGGTTTGCTCGCGTAGCGAAGATTCCAGGGAGAAAGGCGCACCGCAGGTCCCCTCCACTGCGCTTCGCTCCGGTCGGGATGACAAAGTGTGGGGCCGAGGGTACCTCAACATTTGCGGTCCGGGAAGAAGGCTCGACCAAAATATCGAGTTTCTCCGCAAGCTCTGAAGTCGTGCCCTGATAACAGAACAAGGTTTTCCGCAGCTTATAAAACCCTCGCTGGCTGCGCTGCAGGGCGGATGGATGCGGACTTCAGAGTGGATCCAGATCGGGTTTGCGATCATCCTGGCCGCAGCGGCCTGGATCCAGCCGCTCTTTTCTCGCCTTCCGTTGCCTGTTCGCCGGCGCTGGAACATCACTCTGCTGGCAATCGTCCCTTGCGCGGCCGTGGCCTTGGCGCGCGCCTCAGCGTTTGCCCTGCCCGCCTTCTATGTATCGATCCTGCGGGACTGGCTTACTGTGGCTCTCTTTCTTGTGCCTTACTGGCAAACCGGCCAATTCTTCCAGGGTCCCAACCACCTCATCGAAGAAAGGCTGATGACCTTTGACCGCTGGTTAATGCCCGAGGCCGCTCGCACTTCGGGTACCTCCCGGACCGGCTTCGGCACGCTCCTGGAAGTCGCTTATCTGTTCTGCTATCCGCTGGTGCCGCTCGGCCTCCTGGCTCTCTACGCCACTGGCCAACGCGGGAACGTTGCCAGCTTCTGGCTGGTGGTCCTGCTCGCGACGTATCTTTGTTACGTAATCACACCGTTCGTGCCGGCATACCCACCGCGCGACCTTGCCGGCGGCCGATCCGGTCCCGCTCGGGCCGGCAAAACAAGGCTATTCAATCGCTGGATCCTCAAGCACGGCAGCATCCATGCCATCTCGTTCCCCAGCGCCCACGTGGCCTCGACATTCGCTGTCTCACTGGTGCTGCTGCGCTATCAGCCGGTGGTGGGCCTGTTCTTTCTGTTTATCTCCGTATGGATTGCCCTGGGCGCCGTGGTAGGCCGCTATCACTACGCGCTCGATGTGCTGATGGGCGTGGCGACCGCTCTCGCCGTCTTTCTGGCCTGCTATTCGTATCTTTGACTGTATTTGCAGGCCGAAACCGGACCAAGGGAAGCCAGATCAGGCTACTTGACGCCAAAGAGCTTCATCGCTGCGCCCGCGACCATCTTCTGCGTGGCACTTTGCGGTTGACCGTCGGCCGGCGGCAGAAAGACAGTCGTCAACACCTTGATGCCTGCCGGAAGCTGCGCCGGGCCGCCAGGGGTCGCCGGCGGAAAAAAGCGGGTCAAGGCTTCGCGCGGTTCATTGCGCATCAGGTCAAGCATCGCGACCCGGTGCACGCAGGAGACGGTGCAGAGCGGCGCACACGGTTTTTTGGTCGAGTATTCGCGATCAAGATCGGCCTGCGTGTACTTCTCCAGCGGAATCGCGGGATACCCACGTTGCTGGGAACAATAGTGCACCAATCCCTGCTCGCACACGTAGAGATAGCGGCTGCCCGCCCGGCACTGCCATTGGTTGGGCTGTCCGAGCGCCAGCTTTTTGTGGAAGAGGTTGTCGTAAGCAAACGCGAACATGGCGGGTTTTCGTTCTTTGAGTATCTGCTCGTAGACCGCGCGTTCGTTTTCCTTCAGTGGTTCCAGCTGGCCGCCATGATCGTGGATAATGCCCACCGTGGTCTCGAACCCGAGCTCCAGCGCTCTGCGGGTGATGGTGAGCGCATCCTCGGGATGTGCGATGCCACCGCCAAGCACGGAATTGATATTGATATCGAATTCCGCAAATTCCGCCAGCCATTCGAGCTTCCGGTCGAGGACTTTGAGGCTCTTTTTCGAGACCTCATCGGGCAGCACGTTGTCGATCGAGATCTGCAGATGTTCGAGGCCGGCGCGGTTCAGCCGCTTGATCCGCTCTGGTGTCAGCAGGTAGCCGTTGGTGATGATGGTGGCGATACACCCTTGACGGCGGATAGCACGGATAATCTCGTCGAGCTCGGGATGCAGCAGAGGCTCGCCGCCGCTGATGGTGATGATTCCCGTGCCCATGCCGGCGAGCAGTTCAATCCGGCGCAGCATTTCCGCCGTTGGCACCGGATCAGAAACCTTGTCGTACTCGTTGCAGTAGGCGCAGGAGAGATTGCAGCGCCGCATGGGGATGATATGCGCCAGGATCGGATGGTGTTTGGACTTGATCGCCCGGGCCACCATGCGCGCCTGGCGAATGCGCCGCTGGTAGGAGCGGAACCTGCGCACCACTGGAGTCAATGTCATCCGGACAGCCTGCTGGCCCTGAGTTTACTCCTTCCCCGCCGGCAATCGCCGCAGGCAAACGATCCGGCTTCTCACCCGGCGGCGATGCGGCGCAAAAAAAAGGAACTTGACAATTTCGCCTCTCACTATTTTACTCTAGGCTAGTTGGTAACTAGCCTTATGAAACCCAGTAAGCAAACAAGCGAGCGTGACCTGTTTCCGGGCGCCCTGGAGATGATGGTTCTGCAAACGGTGAAGTGGCAGCCAATGCATGGGTATGCCCTGGTGCAGCATTTGAAGGAGCGATCGAAGGAACTGCTCCAGGTGGAAGAGGGGTCGCTCTACCCCGCGCTGCAGAGGCTGTTGCGCGAGGGACTGCTGAAAGCCGAGTGGGAGACCTCGCCGGCCAACCGGCGTGTGCGCACGTACAGTATCACCCCCGCAGGGGCAAAGCATCTGGAGCGCGAAGTTTCCAGCTTCACGCAAATGCTCAAAGGGATTTCGCTGGTCCTCACGCCGGCCAAGTCCTGAAGTCTCGAATCGTGAGCCACTGCGAGCGCAGTGCAGGGAGGCAACATGACCTGGCTCAAGCAACTCTTTACGCGACGGCACATTTATTCCGATCTCTCCGAAGAGATCGCGCAGCATCTCCAGCAGAAGGCCGACGAGTTGATGTCGAACGGCATGAGCCGAGTCGCGGCTGAGCGGCAGGCCCGACGCGCGTTTGGCAATGTGGCGCTTATTGAAGAGCGCGGCCGCGAGGCGTGGCGGTGGCCAACCCTGGAAAGCATCTGGGCAGATGTGCGCGATGCGATGCGGCAATTGCGCAAACAGCCGGTCATGGCACTGATCATCGTGCTTACTTTCGGATTGGGCATCGGTGTCACCACCGCGACCTTCAGCGTGGCGAATGCTTTCCTGTTTAGCCCGCTCGGGCTGCCGCACTCGGAGAACATGGTTCTCATCAACGAGCAGCAGGGTTCGCATGAAGTGCCGGCATCGTTCGCGGACTTCGAGAGCTGGCAGCAGCAGACACAATCTTTTGCACAAATAACGGCCAGAACCTGGGCGTATCTCAACCTCACAGGAAACGGGGAACCTCAGCGTCTGAGTGCTGCCCGCATTGCACCGAATTTCTTCCATTTGGTGGGCATCGGTCCGGCAATCGGGCGTGACTTTCTGGCGACCGAATCCCTCCCTGGAAACGACCATGAAGTGATCCTGAGCGACGCATTGTGGCGCCATCGCTTCGCCGCGAACCGGGATATCGTAGGCCACCAAATCACCCTCAACAAGCAGGCTTTTACGGTAGTCGGCGTTATGCCAATCGGCTTTCACTTTCCCCAGGCAATCGATCTCTGGCAACCGCTTGCGCTGACGGACGCGGAGAAGAACGACCGCTCGGCTCATGACTTCCCCGTTTATGGCCGGCTGAAACGCGGTGTCTCGCAAAAGCAGGCGCAAGCTGAGATGGACCGCATTGCGACCCTGATCGCGAAAGAGCATCCAGCAACCAACACCGGGATCGGGGTGCACCTCGCTTCCCTGGCACAGTCCGTCAATGGTGACTTGACTCCGGCCTTTACGCGCATGATGTTGGGTGGCACATTCTTGGTGATGCTGGTGGTTTGCGCGAACGTCGCCAATTTAAGTCTGGCGCGGGTTTTGGCTCGTCGCCATGAAATTGCGGTTCGCGTCACGCTGGGTGCTCCACGCCTGCGCATCCTGCGCCAACTGCTTACTGAGAGCGCCGTCCTGGGCTTGTTGGGTGCAATGGCCGGCATAGCGTTCGCCGCGGTGTACCTGCACTTGATCCTGATCTCCATGCCGCCAGAGCTTGCGCGATACGTCTATAGCTGGGACCGGATCGGCCTGAGTGTGCCGGTGCTGGCTGCCGCTATCCTTCTGGCTCTGGTCAGTGGTCTGGGTGCCGGGCTGGTGCCTGCCCTGCTGGCAACCGGGAAACCCTCCGCCGGCATGGCCTTCCTTTCTGCAACACGTACGGCGACAGATACACGCCAGACCCACCGGCTGCGCAACACCTTCGCGGTAGTGCAGGTGGCCATGGCGATGATATTGGTGTTAGGAGCCGGGCTCATGGTCCAGGGTATGCGGCGAATGCTCGTACTCCAACAGGACTTTTCACCGAAAACACTGTTGACCTTTATGATCAACTTGCCGGCAGCCCGTTACGGTGATGCGCAGCAACGCGTTGCTTTCCTTGACCAGGCACTCAACCGGCTGCAACAGATTGCCGGAGTCAGCGGAACCGCCGCTACCGATTGCTTTCCCTATTCGGATGGCGACGCGGAGTGGAGGGAATACAGTGTCGCGCACCGTCCAAAGGCTCGTGGGATCTCCCAATCCGCGCAAGCCTTGACGATCAGCCCCGGTTATCTCCGCTTGATGGGGATTCCACAGGTCCGCGGACGCTTTCTCACCTCTTCGGACGGACCGTCCGCCCCGCCGGTCGTCCTCATCAACCAAGGCCTTGCTGACCATCTCTGGCCCAACGAGAATCCCGTAGGACAGCAACTGCGGCTCGATGCCTGGGGCGACCATGCCGGGTGGGCCACAGTTGTCGGTGTAGTCGGTGACGTGGTGAATAGCTGGACGGACACGGTGGCGCAGCCGACCATCTATGTGCCCTACACGCAACATCCCCCCGATACCACGTACTTCGCGGTAAGGGCAACGGGAGACGCCTTAGCGCTCGCGCCCGCTGCACGACAGTCGATCCACGCCCTGGACGTTGACCTCCCGGTGGAGGAAGTAAAAACCTACGATCGCTTTCTACACGAATCCCTGCTGGGTCTCGGTTATGTGGTGGTGATGATGGCGGCGATGGGCGGAATTACGTTGCTGCTCGGAGGGTTGGGCATCTATGGCGTCCTGGCCAGCGGGGTGCAGGAGCGGACCCGCGAGATTGGTGTGCGCATGGCGCTGGGTGCGAACCGGGCCGATATTCGCCAGCAAACGCTTTTATCCGGTGTGCGCCTCTTTGCCGTGGGAGCCCTTATCGGATTGCCCGGTGCACTTTTGCTGGCTCACCTCTTGTCGAGCCTATTTTTTGGGGTGCGCACTTCCGACCTGGGTACCCTGATGGGCACGATTTTGTTTGCCGGAGCCTTGGCCGTACTGGCATCCTTGCTCCCTGCGATGCGTGCCTCTTCGATCGATCCCATGCGGGCCCTCCGAGGTGAGTAGGCGACGGCCAGGGGTATGGGACCAGGCAGGTCCATAACGGGCTTGTAAGTTTCTACCTCTCCGTGCCAAATGAATCAGCGTCGGAGAGCGACTAAGACTCCCGAGCCCGGAGAAAAAAATGAAGACCTTCCTGCTGCATCCATTCCCGGTAGCCGCCCTGCTGTTGTGCGCTCTCACTGTCCTGCATTCGCAAAGCACGCAGACCCAACGCTTCCCGCAATTCGACAACGAAGATGTGAAGGTGTGGAAGTCGGTCGTAATGCCGAACGCGCCGTTGACGATGCACCGCCACGAGCATCCACGCGTCATCATCGCCCTGACGGGCGGCACCATGAAGATCGTCGACCAGACGGGCAAGTCCGAAGAACACGTGTGGGAAACCGGAAAGGCGTACTGGCTCCCTACCAATCCGCCCAACACCATGCACGCCGATGTGAACGCAGGCGACAAGCCCATCGAAGTGATGGTGGTGGAGTTAGAAAAAGAAAAGTGATGGGTTCCTCAACGATAGGCTGCTGCCTGGATACCGTACAGCTCCGCGTACTGACCACCCCTGGCCATCAACTCATCGTGCGTACCCACTTCCACCAGCTTGGCTCCATCGAGCACCACGATGAGGTCGGCCATGCGCACGGTGGAGAAGCGATGCGACACCAGGAGGGTGACCCGGCCGCTGGTGTCCGCACCGCGCGCGGCTGTGGCATAGCGCTCAAAGAGCGCGTGCTCCGTCTCCGCGTCCAGCGCAGCCGTCGGTTCGTCGAGGATCAGCAACAGCGGCTGATCGCGCATGAAGCCCCGCGCCAGCGCGAGCTTCTGCCACTGGCCGAAGGATAGTTCCACACCCTCTGGCCACGTCGGGCCGAGCTGCGTGTCCAGACCCGCTTTCAGCCGTTCCACCACGTCGCCGGCGCCGGCGCGTTCAACCGCCGTTCCTACCGAAGGCCGGTCGTCCATGCGCGGTACATCCCCCAAACCGACGGTGTGCCCGGCCTGGAATTCAAAGCGGAAAAAATCCTGGAAGGCGCCGGCCAGGCGCGCGCGCCAATCGCCGGCCGGCAAACGCGCCAGCGGTGCATCGTCGACCAGGATCGAACCCGAAGATGGCTCATACATTTTCGCTAGCAGCTTTACCAGCGTAGTTTTTCCGGCGCCATTCTCGCCTACGATCGCGACCACCGCCCCCGCAGGCAACAACAGCGACACATTCTCCAGCACCACGCGCGATGTGCCCGGGTAGGCAAAGGAAACATGATCGAACCGTATCCCCTTCTGTAACACCGAAGGAACGGCCATATCGCCCGCAGCCGCAACCGAAGCCGCATAGTCCTCGAGCCATGCCAGACGCCGCGATCCGTCCATCCAGAACCCGCGCAGAAAACCGATCTCGCCCACCGTCGCGCCTATATATCCCGAAAGGCGCGCACCGGCGGCCAACACCAGCAACACCGCGCTGGCGGACGCCCTGAGGTAGGAGGAGACGAAGATCACCGCGCCCACATACGCCAAGCCGAAGACCGCCCATCCCAGCGCGTGCCAACGGGCTGAGCCCCAGCGGGCGGCCGCCACCGGCTGATACCAACGCTCCCAAGCCGCCCGGCGGTCGGTGATCAGGCGCTCGCCAATACCGGTGACGCGTACTTCCTTGCCCGGCGCCGCCGTGGTGGCGATGGTGAACAGGTGCCGGGCCAGCCGATTGGTTTGCGCCCCACGCTCCTGTGCGGTTCTCTCGACCGCCGGCCGCCAGGTCGACGTGAGGATCGTCGGAATGGCAAACACGGCCAGCAGCAACAGCGCGGGATGAATCGACGCCAACAGCGCCATGGTCACACCCAGGCGCAGAATCCACCCCAGTGTCGAAAACAGTGATACGTACATATGGTCCAATACGAAGACCTGGTTGCGCAGCATGGACAGACGATCGAGATATTCCGGCCGTTCCTGGTGAGCGACGGTCGCCACGGTTGCCTGCAGCCGGGCCACATGAGACTCGAGCGCGATCGTCACCTTATCGCGAAAGCGACGCTGCACCCGCGTGCTGACGGTGCGTAGAAACCAGGTCGCCGCGGTCGAGACACCCAGACCAATGGCCGCGACCTGCATCCATCCCGTGCGATGCTCGAGGAAACCTTTGCCCAGCAACATGAGCCACAAGGCAAGCAGCGCATCGGGCAAGGCCGCCAGCTGCGATAAGACGAACGACACCACCATCAGCCGCGGCTCGTGACGATACCCCAGCTTGCACAGCCGCCACATCGATGACAGCGCAGGAGGCAACGGCGCGAGCGCGGATTGGTTTTCGGTGGTCATTGATGGGGCACCCAGGATCTGTAGTCAGGACAGATTCTGGACCGCAATTCGCGATGCTTCCGAGGAGCTCTTTTCTTTTCAGGTGAGCGATTCATAGGTTGCTCCTTCCTCTTCCGGCAAATGGAAACGCTGGGCCTGCAGATCGAACATGGTACGGTAGCGGCCGCCTAACGCCATCAGTTCATCGTGGGTGCCCAACTCGACGACATGGCCGTGCTCGAGCACGCAGATCCGATCGGCATGGCGCACGGTCGAGAAGCGATGCGAGATCAGGATGGTGGTGCAATGGCGGGTCGCGGCCAGTAAGCGATCGAAAATCTCCATCTCCCCGCGCACGTCGAGCTGCGCGGTGGGCTCATCGAGCAACACCACGCCTGCTCCGAGGCGCACCGCCGCCAAGGCGCGGGCCAGCGCGACCCGTTGCCATTGGCCACCCGACAAATCGGTGCCACCGCTGTATCCCCGCGCCAGCACCGTATCGAGGGCCGCCAGGTTGTCCGCTCCCGCCGCCTCGAGCGCGGCGTTCACCACCGCGTCCGGCGCGCCTGCCGGAGCGACGTTATCGCGCAACGGCAACTCCAGCCGGATGAAATCCTGAAAGACCGCGGTGAGCCGTGCGCGCCACGAGGCAATATCGAACGCACGCAGATCGACACCATCGATTTCAATCGCGCCCGACTGCGGATCGTACAACCGGCACAACAGCTTGGCGATGGTGGTCTTGCCGGCTCCGTTTTGTCCCACGATGGCGAGCGAAGAGCCCGCGGGAATGGTGAGGTCGAAATGCGCGAGGACGGGTGCGGCTCCTTTGTCCGAGCCCGTCGGGTAGGCGAAGGTGACATCGCGCAGACGAATTTCGGGCGCCGGCGTTGGCTGCGCGAGGCGTGACCCTGACGGCAATGCACCTGCGGGGCGCATGGCCGGCTCCAGACGCAACACGGCAGCCACGGGAGCCGCCGCCCCATCGAGCGCCCAACTGAACCCGCCGAAGGCGATCATCGAAACGCCCACCGCACTCTGCACGTACACCACCGCTTCCCCGAGCGAGATATGCCCACGGGCCACGGCGCTGGCCAGCACCCAGAACACGATCAGATTCGCTGCAATGACCAGCAGCAAGCTCCAGATCACCGGACGCTCGCGCATCCGCGTCGCTGCGTACTGTAACTCGTGCAGGCGCGTGCGCCGGGCAACGAAACGGTCGATGGTCCAACCCGCAAGACCGAAGAGCCGCAACTCCTTGCTCGCGGGCGGGTCCACGGCCAGCCGGTAGACATACTCAGAATCTCGCTGCGCTGCGCGCACTTCGGGATTATTGCGGTCCCACCAGATGGCGCTCTCGCGTAACAACCAATGCGTTGCCAGCCAGGCGCCTGCAAGCAGAATCGGCGCCCACCACGCATAGCGCGCGAGGATCAGAGCGGAGGCCACGCCGCCAATCATCTCTACCAGGCCGGTGGCAATGAAATCCATGGAGATAGCCAGCGGCGGGCCGGTCATGCCCAGGTCGAAGTCACGGGCTACCGTGAGGTCACCGGTCAGCGTCGGATCTTCCAGGTGTCCGATGCCGGGCGGGCGCACGCAGGCTTCGGTCAGCCGGTCGTAGAGCCATGCGGCGGCCTGGTCACCCAGGTTGGCGCTGACCGCCTGGTGAATCGGGCTGAGCACCTGCAGCAGCACAAAGATCGTGCCCGCAAACGCCAGCGGGCCGGCGAGACGGTGACCATGCTGCACCGCGGCGACCAGCACCCCCATGGCAATCGCAAACCCCGCCGGCAGGATCCCGCGCAGCAACAGCAGGGTCCACCAAGTCACGGCCAAACCAGGGTCCGCTTTCGGGAGGACGGCGAAGAACTTCCATTCCTTGCGCGCCGTGAGTGATTGCAGCATGACCGCACCGTCGGAAAACGAAGGTTGAGAAAGGCGGGCCGAGAAGCTCACCCTATAATACGGAATCGCGCAGGGCCCATGAGAGAGAAGCTGGAGCGACAAATCGATCAGGCCCTTGGCCGTCAACCGGCAGACTTGGTCGTGCGCAACGCCCGCATCCTGAACCTGATCACGGGCGAGTTGCAGTCGGGCGACATCGCGGTGTGCGGCAGCACCATCGTCGGCACGCTCGACAGCTACCGCGGGGTCGAGGAAATCGACGCCCAGGGCCGTTTCGCCGTGCCCGGCTTCATCGACAGCCACGTGCACTGTGAGAGCACCCTGGTCACTCCGGGCGAATTCGATCGCTGTGTGCTTCCCCATGGGGTCACCACGGCCATCTGCGATCCGCATGAGATCGCGAATGTTCTGGGTCTCGAAGGATTGCAATATTTTCTCGATTGCGCCCAGAGCACCGCGCTCGATCTGCGGGTGCAGCTCTCCTCCTGTGTGCCCGCGACCAATCTCGAAACCTCGGGCGCCCGGCTCACCGCCGCGGACCTGGTCCCGCATCGCCACCATCCCAAAGTGATCGGACTGGCCGAATTCATGAATGTGCCCGGGGTGTTGAGCAAAGATCCCGAGTGTATGGACAAGCTGGCTGCCTTCCAGGGCCAGCATATTGACGGCCATGCTCCCTTGCTCTCCGGCCACGGCCTGAACGCGTATCTCTCCTGCGGTATTCGTAACTGCCACGAGACCACAAACCTGGGCGAAGGACGGGAGAAGCTGGCCAAGGGCATGCAGGTGCTGATCCGCGAGGGATCAGTGTCCAAGGATCTGGCTGCGCTGGCCCCGCTGCTCAACGATTTCTCCTCGCCATTTCTCGGCTTCTGCACCGACGACCGCAATCCGCTGGACATTCACGAAGAGGGCCATCTGGACTATCTGGTTCGCCGCGCCATCGCGCTGGGCGCGCCGCTGGCGGCGGTCTATCGTACCGCCAGCTGGTCGGCGGCACGTGGCTTTGGGCTCCGCGACCGGGGGCTGATCGCACCCGGATACCTGGCCGATTTTCTGCTGCTCGACGATTTAGAGAGCTGCGCCATTCATACCGTCTTCCGTCGTGGGCGCAGAGTAACACCCGACACATTCGCCGGCAGGGAGCAGCCGAAACCACCGGGTGCGAACACCGTGCGCCTCCAACCGGTCACGGCAGAGACCTTTCACGTGCCGGCTGCAGGCCCGGCAACGCCCGTGATCGGCATCATTCCGGGCAAGATCCTGACCGAGCGTATCGAGGCCCATCTGCCTTACCGCGACGGACAGCGGCACGCCGATCCGGAGCACGATCTGCTCAAAATCTGCGTGCTCGAGCGTCATGGCCGTAACGGCAACATTGGCCGGGGCTTCGTGAAAGGCTTTGGCTTTCGGCAAGGCGCTCTTGCCTCTTCCGTCGGCCATGACAGCCACAACCTCTGCGTCGTGGGCGCGAGCGATGAAGACATGGCCATCGCCATCAATCGCCTGATCGCCCTTGGAGGCGGGTTCGTCGCTGTGCAGGCGGGGCGCATTCTCGCCGAGCTCGCATTGCCCTTCGCCGGCCTCATGAGCCTCCAACCCTTTGACGCCGTACGCCGAGACCTCTACGCCCTGCGCGCAGCGACGCAGTCCATGGGCTGCCGGCTCTCGGAGCCTTTTCTGCAGCTTGCGTTTCTTCCCCTTCCCGTCATTCCGCACCTCAAGATCACGGACTTCGGCCTGGTGGATGTGGATCGCTTTGCACTCGTTCCCGCGTAACTTCGTCCGCAGCAGCCCCGGCGATGCCGGCCGACAAGCCAGTCAAGACGAGCCTGCCAACACGGGTGATCCCTGCCCGGTGACTGCCTGTGCAGTAACCGATTCCTTATTACGTTCCGGGTATTGGCTATTTGGTTAGCAGCCGAAAATCTCCCTTTTCGGGGTCTTGCAGCGAGAAATCGCCGTGGGCTACCCGAAACGTGTTAGGAGCGATGCCCTTCTGCCCAGTAGTAAGGCGCTTTCGTAAGGGTGCGACAGCGATGTTTTGTTGCCATGTGACATCACTCCCTGACATCCTTTGGTTGCACTCAAAGAAGCCCGCAAGTTGGGAAGGGCTCGAACAGTCGAAGAAACACTTTTTCGCCCTACGTTGGGGGGCCAGTATGAAATTCTGCCAGGTCGCTCTGCTTATCTCGCTCGGCATGTCCGCGGAACTATCGCTGGGGGCGCAAATGCTGCCCGCGAACACCGTGCTGGTCGCCAGCGAAAGCATGCCCGACGGTGGGCTGTTTTTGCCCGACTTGCTGGCCGGCAGCCACGCAGCTCTGAGCCAGGGGCTACCCATGACCCCCGCCATCAGCGAGGGCCTCAGGAGCGAAGCCCCTAAGCCAGATCCGACCCCGGCACCGCTAACCGGTAAGGACCGGCTGATCCTGTTCTGGAACGAATCGTATGCATCCCCGGGCATGTTTGTAGGTGTGGGCGCCGGCGCGCTGATGGATCAAGTGCGGCATACACCCACGAAGTGGGATGGCGACGGAAGCGGTTATACCCGTCGTTTCGGCAGCGAATATGGCCAATTGGCCACGCGCAACGCCATTCACGACAGCTTGGCCGGGCTCACCGGGCTCGACCCCCGTTACGTTGCATGCAAGTGTGAGGGTGCGCTGCGGCGCGGTGCGCATGCCCTGAAGATGAGCTTTACGACTTACAGCAAAAACGGCCGCCTGACGCTCGACGTGCCGCAGATCGCCGGCGCTTACGGCTCAGGCATGGTTTCTACGTATTGGTACCCTCACCACCAGTTCAGTCCCACGGTGCAGGGAGTGCAGTTCGGCCATGAGCAGATGGGCGAGATCATGGTTGGCAACCTGGTACAGGAATTCGGCCCGGACATCGAACGCCGGTTGCATCTGCATTCCTTCACCGCGCGCAGAACCGCGAAGCCCGACGACGACGATTAAAGCAATTTCACCGCCGCGGGCCACCTGCCTCAAGAAGATCAACAATCACGGTTTCCTTCCCTACAACAAAACTGCAGAAGTGCTCTAATGGCATGAACAGTATTGGGCCGTTCGCTCGAGAGGGCGCACTCGCGTGGCTGGTCGCCGGCGCTTTCAGCTTTTGCACCAGTCCTGTCTCTGGCAACCCAGGCCGGCGCGGCTCTTGCTCAGGAAAACACGCTCTTTGCCAAACTTGCCGGGGCAGCGTGAACGGAAGCATACTTCAAATCAGTGCTGGGAGGCCCCAATGGGACTAAGACGTCTATGCGCAGCGGTCTGGCTGTTTACTTTGATAGCCGCGGCCAACCCAGTGGCGGCGCAGAATCCCTTCGCCGGTGTCTGGAAACTGAATCAGGACAAAAGCCAATTGGCCGGCGACATCATGAAGTTTGGGCCGGCCGCCGGCGACGCCATCGAGCTGACCGCGGGCGGATTGACCTATTCTTTCCGCACCGACGGCAAGACCTATGCTTTGCCGTCGGGCAACGCGGCCATATGGAGGCAGAACAGCCCCGATACCTGGACCACCGAGTACAGGAAACTGGACAACAAGCTGTTGAGCATCGACACCTGGAAGCTTTCCAGTGACGGTACGAACCTCACCGTAACCACCAGCGGCACCAAGGCCAACGGCGAGCTGTACACCGATACGGAAGAATACACACGCACCGCCGGCACCAGCGGGCTTATGGGTACGTGGAAAAGCACCGCGGTCAAACTGAGTTCGCCCAATGAGCTCACCATCCAGGAGATCGGCCTGGACCGCATGGTCTTTAAAATCGCCGCCTTGAAGGCCAGCTGTGAGCTCAATTTCGACGGCAAGGATGCGGTAGTCGACGGCCCCGACCTCCCTACGGGCCTCAGGCTTTCCCTCACCCGGACCGGGCCCTACAGTTTTCGGCTGGTGCAGAAACTGAATGGCACCACCGTCTCTTCCTCGGTCTACAGCGTCACCGCCGAGGATCCCAAGACCATGACACAGGTAGGGGGAGCGCCCGGTGACCCGCCGGCGACCGTTATCTGGGAAAACCAAGCTCCGGCGCCTCCCCCACCGCCGCCAAGCGCGCCGCCAGCCGCCGCCCCGACGATTGGTGCGCCTGTACGCCCCTGATCTCGTCTTTCAGGCCAATCCGACCGGTTTCCTGAGGGTTAGCCTGCGGGCGCCGTTCTGCGGGCGTACACTAGTTACAGTGCACTTTTGGTTCTTCCTCGCCTGTAACGCAGGGTTTCTTCCTGGCGAGCCCACTTCTCGCAGATCACAGCACACCATGGAGCGACAATGAGTCTTATCAAAGCAGCCGATGTACCGAAGCATATGGCCGACCGGCTGAGGTCTCGCCGGCTAGCTACGCGCCTCTCCCGGGGTATCGCCAAGCAGCCGATTTCCGACAAAAAGCCAATCGTGGTGCCCGCGGCGCTTCCCGGTTCCCCCGCCATCCTCTGAAATTCCCCGCCGCTTGCCTCTGCAGTGACGCTCCCCCGCCGGGCTGGCGACGTCCATCGAAAGTATGAGCGAAAATCCGTACCCTGGGTCCAAGACGCGACTCGGGCTGCGCTTCTATGGTGGTGGAGTTAGGTAACGAACATACCATTCTCCACGCGCCCTGACTCAGGGCGCTTTTTTTTGCTCTCAGGCGGATTTTCTCTGGGTCCATACTGAAGCCACTCGAGGGTGACTTGCCCTGGACGCAACACGAGGAAGATTGAATCGCATGTTGAGCAGGGGAACGATCCTGGGAGCAAGCAGGGGCGGCGGGCACCGGCGCGGCCTGTGGCTTTTGCTGCTGGTCCTAAGTCAGGTAGCGACGGGTCCGGTAGCCATGGCACTGGATCCCCATCGATCGCTCGACCACTATGGCCACCAGGTATGGCGCACCGATTCCGGGTTGCCGCAGAACACGGTCCATGCGGTGCTGCAAACCCGCGACGGCTATCTATGGCTGGGAACCGACGGTGGCCTGGTCCGCTTCGACGGCATGGATATGGTCACATTTAATGCCGAGAATACTGCTCAATTCAAGAGCGATACCGTCAACGCGTTGCTGGAAGACGATTCCGGGGCGTTGTGGATCAGCACCGCAGCCGGCCTGGTGCGTTACCGCAGCGGCTCCTTTGCCGCCTACACCACCGCCCAGGGTTTGCCCGCCGATACGGTGTGGTTCAGCTACCAGGATCACCTCCATCGGATATGGGCGATCACGACCGCCGGGCCCGCCTGGTTTGACGGAAAAATCTTTGCGCCGGTTGCCGGAGCCCAGTCCGCCGCCCCGATCAACCACCAGGCTCTGGCCGAGGACGCTGCCGGCCGGTTGTGGCTGGGTGGCAGCAGCGGTCTCTTTGTTCTGGATATCCAAGCTGCCGCGCCCCGGCTGTTAGTGCACCGGTTGAGCGGCAATGGGGTCGAGGCGGTCGCGCTCGATCGCCAGGGAAACATCTGGATCGGCACCAACGAAGGGGTAGAACGCTACGCCGGGCTCGCCCCACTCCCGCTGGCGCATGTTCCGGGTCGTCCGCCGGGCAAAATCGAGGTGACTGCGCTGCGCCCCGACTCGGCGGGAGGCATGTGGGTCGGCAGCTCCACCGGCTTGCTGCATATAGACACCGACGGCACCACCGTGCAGGCGAAGGGATCCGATGAAGAGATGAGTCGCAAACGCATCGATAGTCTCTTTCAGGACCGCCAGGGAGTGCTTTGGATCGCCGGCGAACGGGGAATCCTGCGGCTCCAGGGGAACCAAATGCAATCCTTCGCTCCCGGTTCCGATTTGGCCGCCAACCGGGTGTTGTCGATGTATGAGGACCGGGAAGGCGATCTTTGGCTGGGCACCGATTCCGCCGGGCTAAACTTGCTCCGCGATCAGAAATTCACCACCTACACGACCAGCGACGGACTCTCCGGGAACCTGGTGCGCTGCGTGTTTCAGAGCAACAACGGCGAGCTGTGGATCGGCACCGATGGGGCAGGACTGAATCGCCGGACCAGTACCGGCTTTGTCCACTTCACCACCGAGGACGGCCTGTCCAGCAACGTGATTCTTTCGCTCGCCAGTGGAACCAGCAGTGATCTCTGGATCGGCACGCCCGATGGGCTGAACCTTCTGCACCCGGGACCGGCCGGCCGCAACGGCAGGGAGGCGATCCGCGTGGAGCGATTCACTTCGGCCGACGGACTGCCCGACGATTTCATCCGCTCGCTGTACACCGACCGCGACGGAAGCTTGTGGATTGGCACCCGGCACGGGCTCTCGCACCTGGTGGACGGCAAGTTCACCAGCTTCTCCAGCCTGGACGGTCTAGGCAGCGACTTCATCGGCGTCATTTTCCGCGCCGACCGGCTGAGCGCCGTGCCGCCCGGCTCTACGCTATCGGGGAAGGCTCCTCTTCCCGGCCGGGATGGGGGCCAAGGCGATCTGTGGGTCGGTACCTCCGGCGGCCTGAGCCGTCTGCACGATGGGGTCTTCAAAAACTTCAACCTGCAACAGGGGCCGGCGAACAACAGCGTCACTGCTATCGAGCAAGACCGCGGGCAAACCGTCCTTCAGGGCGCCCTGTGGCTTGGCACCAACGGAGGCGGCCTCAACCGCTTCGAACAGGCCGTGATTCCGGCCTTCCCCAACAACGCGAAAGCCCTGCCCAGCACTATCTATGGCATTCTCGAAGACGCACGCGGTTACCTGTGGCTCAGCTCGCGCACTGGTATCTACCGGGTCTCGGTTGCGCAGCTCCATGCTCACTCTGCGGGGACAGCCCCTGCCGCCGCAGTGGCCGCCTATGGAACCGCGGACGGTATGAACATCCGCGAGTGCAGCGGCGGCGGCCACCCGGCAGCCTCGAAGCTGGCGGACGGAACGCTTTGGTTCGCGACCCTCGACGGCGTGAGTTTCATCGATCCCCTGCACGCCCGCGAGAACGACGTGCCACCTCCCGTAGTCATCGAGAGGGTTCTGGTTGACGACCACCCGCGCGCTCTGGATCAGGACCTCACCATTCGCCCCGGCGCGAACCGGCTGGAATTCCAGTACGCGGGCCTTAGCTTTGTGGCTCCGCAGAAAGTGCAATACCGATACCAACTGGAAGGCTTTGACCACGGCTGGATTGAGGCCGGAAGCCGGCGCGCCGCGTTCTACACCAATCTTCCTCCGCGCCGCTATCACTTCCGGGTGCTTGCGGCCAACAACGACGGCGTGTGGAATGACACCGGCGCCTCCTTCGACCTGCGCTTGTTGCCGCACTTTTACCAGACGTACTGGTTTTACACTGCCCTCGCCCTGGCCTCGCTGGTATTCGGATATCTTGTCTATCGCTGGCGCGTGCTCCAGGTCGAGGCGCAGTTTGGCGCCGTGCTGGCGGAACGGGGACGTCTCGCGCGGGAGATTCACGACACCCTGGCACAGGGCTTTGTCGCCATCTCGGTGCAGCTGGAATTGGTCGGCCGTCTGCTGAGCGGGTCCCGCGAGGCAACCGCGAAACCGGTGCCGGATCCCGTGTTCCAGCATCTCGATCAGGCCCGTGCGCTGGTACGCGATAGCCTGGCCGAGGCGCGTTCCTCGATCTGGGATCTGCGCTCCGAAGCCGCCGGGGCCGAGGACCTGCCCTCACGCCTGACCCAGAGCTGCAACCGGATCACCAGTGGATCCGCCGCCAAGGTGTACCTTCAGGTAAAAGGAACCTATCGCCCGGTGGCCCGCAAAACGGAAGACGAGTTGTTGCGCATTGGTCAGGAGGCGGTTACGAACGCCGTGCGTCACGCCGGCGCCGCCCGGATCGACGTCCAGCTGATCTACGAATCAACGCGTGTGTTCCTGCGCGTTGCCGACGACGGACGCGGGTTCCAACCGTTGCCCGGCGCGAGCGGTCCCGAGGGTCACTTCGGGATCCGGGGGATGCATGAACGCGCGGATCAAATTGGCGCCGCGCTGCTGGTGGAAAGCGCGCCCGGCGCGGGCACGCGGATCTCGGTCGAAGCGCCGTTGGTATGAACGAAGAGAAAGTGAGTAGTATGAGCGATCCCGTCATCCGGATCATGATTGTCGAGGACCATGTGGTCGTACGCCAGGGACTGGCTGCCCTGCTGGCTATGGCGCCTGATTTTGCCATCGTTGCCGAAGCGGCCGACGGGCACCAGGCCATCGAGATGTTTCGCCTGCATCAACCCGACATCACGTTGATGGATCTGCGCCTGCCACAAATGAACGGGGTGGAAGCGATCGGCAGGATCCGGATCGATTTTCCCCAGGCGCGCATCATCGTCCTCACCACCTTCGACGGCGATGAGGATATCTTCCGCGCTTTGCAGGCAGGCGCCCGCGGCTACCTGCTGAAAGGTATGACGGGTGAGGAGTTGATGGAGGCCATCCGTTCCGTGCATGCAGGCAAGTCCCGCATTCCGGCACCGGTCGCTGAGCGCCTGGCCGAGCGCATGAGTGCCCCTTCGCTGACCGCGCGGGAAACCGAGGTATTGCAACTGATCGTGGGCGGTAACAGCAACAAAGAGATTGCCGCTGCCCTCTACATCTCCGAGGCCACCGTAAAGACTCATATCAACAGCCTGCTGGGCAAGCTGGGGGTGACGGATCGCACCCAGGCGGCTACCACCGCGCTGCAGAGGGGAATCGTCCATCTTGACTAAATGGAGCCCAACCTGGCCTAGGCCGGCCCTACCGATGTTGCTGCTGTTGTTGTTGACAGTCTTCGGCTTGCGCGGTCAGACCACACGAACAGCGGGTTGGCACACCGCCAACCAGGCAGAGCTGAAAGCCCTGATCCCTGCGCGTGCACCGGTGATCAGCGAACGCATTGAGACCGAGTTCCGCACCGCCTCCGGTATCACCGATGGCAAGGGTCACTCGATCGCCGGAGTGGTGCTGATTACCGCCGGCTATTCCGCCGAAGGCAAGTACTCACATTATTTCGTTTCCCAGGTGCCGCTGAAAATCGACGACTTCCTTCTCCCCCCGGGACAATATTTAATCGGCTGGGTACGCAAGCCGGACTCACTGCACGTTACGTTCTACCTGGCACAAAGCGGGAAGCCCATGGGGCAAGTAGAGGCAACCCGCAATGCCTCCATCACCCGGGTCGAGTCTTTTCGCATCTGGCCGCCGGCAGACAAGCCCCTGATTCAATTCGGTCGCTTCACCTTCAGCTACGCCCTGGCACCGAACTGATCCTGTTTTTTCCCTAAATGTCACCACAACAGTACCCTCGCGCCGCAAGCTAAGGATTGGAGCCGGGGAAATGTGGCATCCTGGACCAGTCGCTGGCAGGGTGACCATGACGCAACGGCTGAAATCCATTTTTATCGCCGCTGTCACCTGCGCGGTTTTGCTGGTTGCTGCGTACGCCTGGCGCGCAGCCTCCCGGCGGGACGCTCAAGAGGACACGACGGGAAACGAGCCCGGCCGGGCCGAGATTTATCCAGACGGCGCCCAGGCCGAAGCAGATATTGCGGCCGCGCTGGCCCAGGCGGCCCGGGAAAAGAAGCGCGTACTGCTCGACTTCGGCGGCAACTGGTGCGGCGATTGTCAGGTGCTCGAAATCTATTTTCACGATGCCGCCAATCGCAACCTGCTCGGAGCCAATTATGTGCTGGTTCCGGTCAATATCGGCCACTACGATGAGAATCTCGCCATCGCGGCCAGGTATGGTGTGCCGGTTGCCAAAGGAGTACCCGCACTGGCCGTGCTCGCACCGGACGGGACACTGGTTTACAGCCAGCGGCAAGCCGAATTCGAGTCCATGCGGGCCATGGATTCTGCTTCGGTCACCGCCTTCCTGCGGGAGTGGAAAGCGCCCGCCTGAACCAGTTTCGCTGGACCACCCCACTTGCCCGGGGCGTCGCCGGGTCTCTTGGCCGCGCGGTGCGGTTCATGTACCTTCGATGGCATGGCCCGTGCGTTTGAAAAATTCCGGCTCGCTTTGCTGGCTTCGTTCTCGCATGATGTCTTTGGCACTGCCAAGGGCGCGGCGTACTCCGCCATTCTTTGCCTCTTCCCTGCCATCCTCGTGCTCACCACCCTGCTGGCGCTCACCCCGGAATCGGATACCTTGCGTGGAGAAATGCGCGCCGCTTTTGCCGAAGTGCTGCCCGCCGATACCATGACGCTGCTGCACGCCTACTTCACCACGCAAAAGGTGCGTTCCGAACAGGTGATCGCCTCCGCCATCCTGGTGAGCCTGCTGGCCGCGATGGGGATGATGCACTCCTTCATGGAAGGCTTTCGCCGGGCCTACGAGCTGCCCCGCCATGAGTGGAACTTCTGGGTCGAGCACCTGATTGCCCTGGCGTTGATCCCTTCCTGTCTCGTGCCCCTGGGGTGTGCCACCGTGATGATTGCGTTTGGGCACCAGATCGAGGAATGGGTCATCAGCAACAGCTATCATGTGCTCGGTCCCTTCGTGCTGTTCATCTGGCGCATCGTGCGCTGGACCATCGGCCTGGCCACCACCATCACCGTGCTGGCCATGGTCTACCAGTTCGGGACCCCCCGCAGGCGGGCGTGGAAATATGTTTTGCCAGGCGCGTCCGGGGCGGCCCTCATCTGGTTCCTGGCCACGCTGGCCTTCGGTTTTTATCTCACCCGCTTTGCTGACTACTCCGTGGTCTACGGCCCGCTGGGCGCCGTCGTCGCCACCCTGGTCTGGCTGTACATTGCCACCGTGAGCGTATTGATCGGCGCGGAGTTCAATGCCCATGTCTTTCCCAAGCCATTGCGATCGCAACCCACAGCGGCGGCGGCAGAAGAAGAAAAGCTGGTCCCTGCCGGAGAGCCGCAAGGCACCTGAGGTATGGCGCCTCGCGCCGGATTCACTCCGGCGTGCTGTTGCCCGGCAGCGACCAGGAGGCTCTGCCAAGGAGCGAGACCGGCTTTTTTGTTGCAGAAAAGGACGGTCCCCTTACATCTCATTGTTACCCCGGCGAAGTAAGAATGGTTCCTCCGCCACCAGCGTTCCTCGTGCACGCACCCGAGTGCGCGTAGAATTGGTGTGCTGGAGGTCACTACCGTCTCCGGGAAAAGCAGTATGGGGGACGAATGAGTTTTACCCTGATGGAACCAGCCACTACCCTTCCCAGCGAGCAACGCCGCCGAGCCAAGATTGTCGCCACCCTGGGCCCCTCCTGCAGCAGCGAAACCGTCTTTCGTGAGTTGGTTCGTGCCGGCCTGGATGTCGCCCGGCTCAATTTTTCCCACGGCACCCACCCGGAAAAGCTCAAATTGATCGAAATGGTCCGTAAGGTCTCGACCGAGGAAGGCAAGCCCCTCTGCATCCTGGGCGACTTGCAGGGACCCAAGATACGCACCGGACGGTTGAAAAACCGCATACCCGTGCAATTGAAGACCGGCCAGCGGCTGACGATCACGCCCCGCGATCTCGCCGGTACCTCGACCCTCATTGCTACGACGTTCCCTACCCTTGCCGAAAATCTGGAACCTGGCGCGCGCATCCTGCTCTCCGACGGACTGATTGAGCTGCGCGTGGTGGCCCTTCACGGGCAGGACACGGAGTGCGAAGTGATCAACGGCGGCATGCTGGGCGAGCACAAAGGCATCAATCTGCCCGGCATCCCGGTGCGTGTGCCTTCGCTCACCGCTAAGGACGAAGTGGACCTGGAGTTCGCCATTAAGAACGGTGTGGATGCCATCGCGGTCTCCTTCGTGCGTACCGCGGAGGACATCCGGCTGGTCCGGCACCGCGTCTCCGTCATGGGCGCCGAGACCTGGATCATTGCCAAGCTGGAAAAGCCGCAGGCCATTGAACATCTGGAAAGCATTCTCGAAGCCGCCGACGGCGTGATGGTTGCGCGCGGAGACCTGGGTGTCGAAATGCCGCCGGAGAAAGTGCCGGCCATTCAGAAACTGGTCATCCGTCGTGCCCGCGACTATCGCAAACCGGTCATTACCGCTACCCAGATGCTGGAATCGATGATCGAAAATCCCCGGCCCACCCGCGCCGAAGCCAGCGATGTCGCGAACGCCATCTATGACGGTACAGACGCGGTCATGCTTTCCGCAGAAACGGCGGCCGGGAAATACCCCGTCGAGGCCATCAAGATGATGGCCAAGATCGTGCTCGAGACGGAAAGCCAGGAGCCACTGGTCCGGGTCAGCGAGCGCGGCCAGCCGGGTCACGTGCGGCTGTCGGTCGCCGAGACCATCTGTGAATCGATGGCCCACGCCGCCGAGGATCTGGATATCAGCGCCATCGCCGTCTTTACGGAAACCGGGACTACGGCCCGCCAGCTGTCGAAGTACCGTCCCAAATCACCCATCTTCGGGCTGAGCAGCGTGCAACGCGTCATCCATCGCATGATGCTGCTTTGGGGTGTCCAACCCATCCTCTGCAACAAGCTCGCCACCGCGGAACAGATGGTCGAGACGGCGGAACGCCTGCTCGAAGCCGGGGGACATGTGCTGCCGCGGCAAATCCTGGGCATCGTTGCCGGCACCCGGACCAAGTCCGGGTCCACCAATTTTCTTCGCCTGCATGTGCTCGGCGACAGCCTGACGGAGGCTACCTCGGCGCGCGAGGATGCATTGGCCCATCCGCGGGTAAAACGGCTGGCCAAGTCCAAGACCTCCCAGGCCCTGCCCCGTCGGGTTCGGTCCGGCAGGTAAGCGAACGGTCTCTGGGCGACCGGTGATTGCGGGCCGAGGCCTTGCTTCGAGAGCCTGGCTTCCAGGCTTCGCCCTGGTGATCTGTCTGCGGTCATCTAAAACTCGCGGGCTTCGACTCGCTGGCTTTGGCCCGCGGGTTTTAGGCCGCGCGTTGGCGACACGCATCGGTCCGGTTTGGGAACCAGCCGGTGACGAGTCCCGTTCTCCCCCTCCTCATCCCCTGGGGCGGCGCTCGGATGCGCTGTCCTGCCAAGTCCCTGATAACGTAAAAAAGCAGCTTCAGGTACCCATGGGTCGCATCCACATACTTGCCGATCAGGTGGCCAATCAGATCGCCGCCGGTGAGGTCGTTGACCGGCCGGCTTCGGTGGTCAAAGAGCTGCTGGAGAATTCGCTGGATGCTGGCGCGACCCGCATCGTGATCCATGTCGAGGCCGGCGGCCGTAAGCTGATTCGCATCGCGGACGACGGCAGCGGCATGGTCCGCGATGACGCGTTGCTGGCCTTTGAGCGCCATGCCACCTCCAAGCTGCGTTCGAGCGACGACCTGCTCTCGATCGCGACCCTCGGCTTTCGCGGCGAAGCGCTGCCTTCGATCGCCTCCATCGCACGGGTCGAGCTGATCACCCGCAGCGCCGCCGAGAGCGCCGGCACCCGGGTGGAAATTGCTGGTGGTAAGTTGCTGCAGTGCGAGGACGCCGGTGCGCCCGCGGGCACCACGCTTACGGTGCGCGACCTGTTCTTCAATACCCCGGCCCGGCGCAAGTTCCTCAAGTCCGAAACCACGGAATTGGCACACGTCACCGCCCTGGTGACGCACTACGCACTCGCTCATCCGGACAAGCATTTCGAACTACACTCCGCAACCCATGCTCTCCTGATTGCGCCCCCAGTACGCCAGGCGGCCGAGCGCATCTATCAGATCTTCGGCCAGGACACCCTGGACCAGCTTCTTCCCCTGGCGGCTGAAATCGAGTTGGAGCGTGCGGGGCTCCCGGAACCCCCACCGTGGCGACGGCCGGCAGACTACCAAACGCCTGCGCCCGGATGGCTCCGCATTCGCGGCTTTACCTCCAAGCCGGAACTGCAAAAGCTGAACCGGAACTCGATCTATTGCTTCGTCAATCGCCGGCTGGTGCGCGATCGCCTGCTGCTGCACGCGGTCAGCGAGGCCTATCGCAATATCCTTCCTCCCACATCGTTTCCCGTCGTGCTGCTGTTTGTCGAAATGCCCCCCGAAGAGGTCGACGTCAATGTCCACCCAGCCAAGACTGAGGTCCGTTTTCGCCAGCCCAGCTGGTTGCACGACTTTGTGCGCGACAGCATTCGCAACAAGCTGACCCTGGGCCGGCCGGCTGCCGGCTTTCTGCACGCGCTCACCGCCCATCCCAATACTGCGCCCGCGCTCGTTTCTCCCTCCTCGCCCTCACCCGACCTGTGGCCGGCAGAGGATGCGACACCCACCGCAAACGGCCGGTTCTCAGAAAGCCCCTCATGGCCTGGGCTGGAGGAGGATCACCTGACCCTGACCGCGCCGCTGGTCCTTCCTTCTCCCGGCGCGCTTCCCTTCGTGGGGTTGGCTCCGAGCGAGCGCTCTGCACTGGCGTCCGGCGAGGAGAGTGACCACGAGAGAGAGGAATCCCCTATTTCGGCGTTCGCCGGCATGGCCGCCGCTGGGAATGGCCGCAACGGGCGTCTCTCCAGCTGTTCTTCGTACCAACTGGCGGGCCTGGAAAGTGAAGACGCCGCGTCGCCGTCCCTGCATGGCCTGGCATCCTTACGGCCGCTGGGCCAGTTGCGTGAATCCTTCATCCTCGCCGTCAACCAGGAAGGGCTGTGGATCATCGACCAGCACGTGGCCCATGAGCGCATATTGTTTGAGCGCGTGTTGCGCGAGCGCCGCGTGGAGCAGGTGGAACGCCAGCGGCTGCTCATGCCCATGCTGCTCGATCTGCTCCCCGCCCAGATGGTCACCTTCGCCGTCATCGCCCGGGAACTGGAAGCGAATGGGTTTGAAGTGGAACCGTTCGGGCCCCGCACCATCGCGATCAAAGCTGCCCCGGCCGGGCTCGAAGGCCAGGAGCTGGAGCGCATGTTAGTCGAGGTGTTGGAGCAGGCCGACTCGCTCGAGCAAGCGGAGAATCTGGAAGCCGCGCGCACCCGCATTGCCGCTTCGATCGCGTGTCACGCGGCCATCAAAATCAACACTCCACTCGATGCAGCGCGCATGGAATGGCTGCTTACCGAGTTGGCCAAAACCGAGCATCCGACCAGTTGCCCGCACGGCCGTCCCATCGTCCTGCGGTATGCTTGGAAAGACATCCAGCGTGCTTTTCATAGGATCTGATGCGGCTACAAGTAACCATGTGAGTTACGTTGTTTGCAGTCGACGCGAAGATGCTTTCCGTCGCTCGATAAAAGGACTTTCTTGATAGCAGAACAACTCCAGGCAGCACGGGCGGCGCACTGGCGCCAGAATCAAAGTCCCATCCTCACCCTCGATGACGCGCAGAGTTGGCTCGAACAGCATCCCTTGTGCCTTTATCTGCCCCGGCATGCGCAGCTGCCGGCGCCTGCGCCTTCCTTTGTCGAAGCCTGCATGGGCCACCGGCAGGCTACGCCCGATGCCGCCGCGATCGCGCAGGCGCACGGTCTGCTCACCCGCCTCATCGCCTCCGGCACCGTGGTCGCGCTGAATCTGCTGGGTACCGTGAGCGAGCAGCCCGACTTCCTTGCCCATACCCAGGCGCTGCCCTTCGTGCTTTCCTTGCGCGCCGAACGGGACTGGAAACATGCGCCGCAGAAATCCTCTGGCCACAAGATCTCCCCCCTGGTTCAGGGGCTATGGAAGATTCTGGACAAAGACGGAGCTCTCACCGCCGCCGACGCCAGGGAAGCTCTCGGCCGCGAGCTTACCGAAGCGGCCGTTCTGCGTGCGCTGTGCGAACTCTGGCAGGCTTTGCGCATCAGCCCGGTATTTGCTGAAGAGGGCCAGCCGGCAAGTTGGGAGATGCTGCGCGTGCGCCACCGCGAGGCGCTCACGACGGCCAGCGCCACGGGGCAGGTCACCGCTCTTTCGCTGCTGGTCTCCATGTACCTGCAATCGGTGTACGCCGCCTCGAGCGATGAGATTGAGATCTTTCTCTCCCCCGTTGCTTCGCGCTCGCGAGTACGCGAGGCGGTGCGCGGCCTGTCTGCCACCCGGCAAATCCACTCCCTCTCGATGGACGCTCAGACCTATCACTTTCTGGAAAACGGCTTGCCGGAGTTTGCCCAGCTGCCTGCTCCTGCGGTAACAACGACGACGCCCAGCACGATGCGTGTTCAGGCCAACGGGACCGAGATGGAAAGGCAGCCCACGCCCCGGCCGGTACCAAGAAAAATGCAGGCAATTCGTCCGCAGCCATCGGATGCTGCAGCGATTCCTGCGGCGGCTCCAATTTTCCGCCGGCCGAAGCATGCCGTTCCACCCGGCGGCGGCGCCGCGATGAGGCCGGAGAGCCAGCCGGAACCGCGAGCTGCGGCCGCGGCGAGACCTGCGTCGACAGGCCGTCCTTCCACCCGTCCGGCCTGGCAGCAGGCAGCCAAGTCCCCTGCGCGTGGAGCGCGCTCGACGGGCGACCGGACGGCGCGTCCCGCGACCGGTACGAGGCCATCGTTCCCGCCCAAACGAACCTTCTCCTCACCGGAGGGAGAACGAAGAAAGACCAGTGGCACGGCGCCGGAGCGGGCAGCCCCGGGCAGAGACACGCGTACCCCTACCAGGCCCAGGCCCGGTGGCGCGCCTCCCGATGCCCGGCGCGGAGCACGGCCGGGCACGAGACCTGGCACGAGGCCTGGGGCGAGACCTAGCTCAAGACTTGGTTCAAGACCTGGCGGCGCATGGACCGGCGGCGCAAAGAAAGAAGCACCCAAGCCCTGGGCTCTCCCAGGGAGACCGTCCGGTTCCAATACACGCCCTCCCCGCGCAAACGCCCGCAGCGCCGGATCGTTCCGGCCGGCGCAGAAGCGCTACGATCGTCCCGGTACGGGCGGCGGCGCCCCCCGAGCGGATGCAGACCGGCCACGCGCGCCCCGCGGGGAACGCGGACCCGGCAATCCTGACCGAGCCCGGTCCGCTCGTTCTTCGGGCGGCCCGCAAAGTCGACCACAGCGGCCGCCGTATGTCGCCAATCGATCTGCGGGGCCCCCTGTGGGACCTGCCTCGAGTCGTCCGTCGACTGGCTTTCGACCGCGCAGCGGAAGTGCGCCACGCAGCGGAAATGAAGGACCAGGCCGGCCGCGTTTCGCCGACCGGAAGACGGGATTCGACACGCCGAAGAGACGTTTCTCGCCTGCACCCGGAGGGCCAGGAGCTCGAGGCCCAGGAGCTGTCCGTCCCCCGCGTCCGGCGGCGGCGCCGTCGCGCAGTCAAGGCCCCTCCGCGAACGCAAGACAGAGTCGAGGTCCAGGCGACGACCGCCCACGCCCAGGTAGTTATGGAAAACCGGGCGCCCGGGCCGGAGCCGGCAGCGCTGCCGGTCGAAGTCCAGGCCGAGGTCCGGTTAGGGATCCGGGTCGGGGCCCAGGTAAGGACGACCGAGCCGCACGCCCGCCATTTGTCCCCAGATCGGGACCGG
>Ga0182015_10001753_pt1 | contig 27790 bp, 25 predicted proteins | sample 712P3MmetaG_FD_120478 | JGI IMG/M metagenome (GOLD analysis project Ga0182015, IMG submission 120478) | Permafrost microbial communities from Stordalen Mire, Sweden - 712P3M metaG | ecosystem: Environmental > Terrestrial > Soil > Wetlands > Permafrost | place: Sweden: Stordalen | collected... | reverse complement strand
TTTCTTTTTTATTCTTATTAAGTTAAGAATAGCAGGTTCGGAAGAAAAAACTGCCAACTTTCCTGGCTTGTAAGTCCTTGTCTATCAGGGATTGTTACTTTGGATAAGTGGTGGAAACTTGACAAAAACAGCCGGTAGCCCGTAGCCGGTAGCCTGTAGCCTTTAGCCTGACAAAATGGCATTCAAGCAAACACAGCCAGAAAAAGCGGGCGGTGGAAAGACGGTTGGCCAGGGACGTTTAGCGAAAGGCGTTTAGTGAACTGCGAGCCCATTGGGCCGGCGGTTTCCCACATCTGCCGAACTGCGGGCGGAGCCGTTCGACTCGGCGCGCTCGCTCAGGCCAGTTTGATGGCCGGCTGTGCATCTCGTCGCGCATGACGTTGGGGTAGATTCGGCCCTCGGGGAGCCGGTCCCTGGCCTACTGCGACCAAGGTGGTACGACGCCAGTCATTCGCGCGTAGGCCACCAGCTGGCCCATGTGCTCATTGGCGTGGATGACGATGTGCATGTAGACCTCGCTGGTGGAGCGCACTCCGGACGCGGGGCGCCACGCGAATTTCTCAGGCGGAGTGGCTTCGGCGAGGGCGATGAGCTGCGAAGAGGTGTGCTCCCACTCGCCATCGTAGCCCTGCCAGATGCCGGCGGGCGCGGATTGGGCGTGGGCGGCCGCGGTGATGGCTGGGGCGAAGAGGGCGGCGATCAGGAGGGGAAGCGCGGAGGTGCGGACGAGGCGCATGGGACTCCTTTTCTGGGTGGTTTGCCGGGGTGAGGCTGCGTTACCTCGCACTCCCCTGTCAGTTCGTTCAGTTTCATCGCTCCGCATAATGTCGCTTGGTCTGGGCGTCGATCTCTTTACTGGGGACGAGCCGGTAATGAAGCTCTTCGAGGATGAGTACGCGTTCGTTCTCCAGAGTGAGTTCGAAAAGGGCGATCACATGGTCGGCCATGAATTGCGCCGAGACGGGCCGGCAAACAAGGTCCGGGAATTTCGCTCTGCAACATTCGATATCCTGCCGCGTTTGGACCGGAGAGAGCCTGTCGGAGCCTCCTTTGGCCTGAACCGGGATTACAAAATGCGCACCCTGGCGATTCAGCCCGACGTAGATTTCGTCGATTTCGATTTGACCCATTCCGGAAACATAGGTACGAAGGTGGTTTTGCAGAGAATATGTGGTGAGTCCCAGGAAGATATCGATCAGGCGGTTATATCGAACTCGCGCGAGCAGCGCTTGCTCATCGCCCAGAGCGTAGGCGGCGATTATTTCCGGTGTCGCGTCAGGAATCTTGATAGTGGCGATGTCGTCCCGCGGCCGGATCGAAACGCCGCTCACCTCGGCCAGTCGAAAGCGATACCGGCTGCGGCCGGCACCCTCGATGATCCAGGCCTTCCCTTTGGGGGCTGTCCGGAGAATCTCGTCAGGCAGCGCACGCCGATAGCGAAAGCTGTAAATCACATCACCCAGATTGTCCGGGCGCTCGACGCCGAGTTCCTTTGCCGCCTCGATCAGCTCATCCCGGTGGAATTCGAACTCGGGTTGATTCTTCGTTCTGAATTTGCTGAAGATCCACGCAATGATGGGCGCGTATTGCGCGGATTTGTCCTTTTTCCTGGCCAATCGTCGCTCCTATGCCACTGCGATGGTGCCTTCGAATAACAGCGTCGGTGCGAGGTCGGTTTCGATCTGGTGTTGTTTTCGCTTCTTTGCTCCGCTTTTGCGATCCCTTTTCCCAATGGGCACGCTTACACCGAAGTATCCGGCCGCCTGAGACATATCCAATCGGAGCAACTCGGCGTCGCCGAGATCGACGATCATATCGGGACGCTGCGGGTCGAGCCCGAGTGCGTGAACGATTTCGGCAGCGACAGCTTTCGCGAGCGGTGGCGGGACCGAGTTTCCGATCTGGCGGGCGCCGTGCCATTTTGTTTTATGAAAGCGGAACCAGTCCGGGAATCCGTGTAGCCGGGCCATCTCTCGAACCGTGATGCAACGCGGGTACTCATAGTGGATGGGACGAGGACTGGTGAACGCTCCGCGCGACGAATCCGTTCCTGCGCGCAGCGTATTGCTGAGACCATCCGCGGGAAGCCGATAGAAGCGCGAGATCGTTTCCACTTCGCCGCTGCGGGTCGAGGCAAAACGGCGGCGCGATATTGCGGTGTGATCGGTTCTCAGGCTTGAGGTGAGAAGCCTGCGATTCCACTGTCTTCGATAGCCGAAATGCCAATTCGCTTTGCCCATGCAGCGCATTTCGCGCGCGTAGACGGAAGGAGCGCCCCAGGCGGGGGTGGCGATCTCATCGGAGTCGATCAATTTGTCGAACTGGTCGACGTCAGGAAGGTCTCCGAGGGCATCCCGACACGTAGGACCCTGGGGAAGATCGGCAAGGCCTAAAGCATCCGCGGGACGGAAAATTGGTTGCGGATAGCTGGGAAGCGGCAGTCCTTTCTTTGCTCCGATGAGGACGAGGCGCTCGCGGTGCTGGGGCACGCCATAGTCGGCCGCATCGAGCACACTCCACGGACGCAGGACACGGTAGTCGCAGCGCTCGAACAATTCGATCAGCTCATCGAGAAACTGCCGGTGGCGCCCAATGGTCAGCCCTTTCACATTTTCGAAGACAAAATAGGATGCATTCAACTCGGCGACGATGCGAACAAACTCGCGCACGAGATTATTACGCGGGTCGTCCATGGCGCGATGGCCGATGAGCGAGAATCCCTGGCAGGGAGGGCCTCCGAATACGACGTGAACCTTCCTGCGACCGATCTTCGAGGAGATCCTGATCTCCTTGCCGGTCAGCCCGGACACAGAACGGGGTATGACGGCGCAATCGGGGAAGTTAAAACGATGGACCGCGCAATGGATGGGGTCGAGTTCAACGGCAGCCAGCACGTCGAAGCCTGCCTGCTCGAAGCCGAGACTCAGACCTCCTGCTCCAGCAAACAAATCGACGGCAATCGGGCGCGGCACACAAAGCTCCATAGGTTCTTTTGTATACCAGCGTAACGGCTCAGGAGGACGTTGTCGATCGGATTTCTCCAGGAGGCCCCAAAAAGGCACTGAGCTTTCTCCTCAGCCGTTTCGGAACTCGCGTTTCGCATTGCCACACGGTCAACGTTCTCCAACCCAGGGAACGAAGGTCCGCGATATTACGCCGATCACGAGCGCGGTTCTTTTCAAATTTTGTGATCCAGAAGCGGCTCCTGGACTTCGGTGGCATCCCTAATTTGCATCCATGGGCATGCCAAAAGCAGCCATTGACGAAAACAACCCGGCGACGAGAGGGAAAGACAATATCGGGAGTTCCAGGCAGATCCTTACGGTGAAGACGGAAGCGGTAGCCGAGAGAATGCAGCATTCTTCGAACGCACACCTCCGGCGCGGTATGCTTCCCGCCGATCCGGGCCATCAGGGCGCTGCGGCTTTCAGGTGTTCGGTTGTCAGTCAATGCGCCGGTCGCCGATTTGCGCGACAAGCGATCATACCCCGAGGGCCTGTGCAATTCTGGCCGGTCCGTTGAATCGACAAGTCAGGACCGTCGCGGCGAAAATCACTTCTCCCGATAGCCTTGCCAGAGGTATTCGAGGGCTTCGGGTAGGGTTTGGAGCTTCGAGGCGTGGTCTACGTGGCCGGCATTTTTTGCGAAGAGGAATTGGTAGTGATAGTGCTTCCGGGCGAGAGCGGCGGCCATTTTTTCGTTGGCTAAGACCCAGTCGTGCATGTTGTCGCGCATGGTGTTGGGATTGTAGAGGTCGCGGTCGCCTACTTCCATCCATATACGGATTGGTTTGCGCGGGGAGTTGGGGATGAGGTCGTCGACGAAGCCCCAGGCGCCGTGGGGGGTGTCGGGGTTCCAGGGCCACTGCTGGTTGATCCACGTACCGGAGTAGGCGAGGACGCGGTGGTAAAGCTCGGGGTGGTACCAGGCCATGATGAGCGAGACGGCTCCGCCGGAGCTGCCGCCCATGGCTGCGCGGCCGTTGGGGTCGTGGGTGAGGGTGACGCTGCATTTGGATTCGACGAGGGGGAGGACTTCGGACTCGACCCACTCGGCATAGCGGCCGGACATGGTGTCGTACTCGAGGCCGCGCTCGGAGCCTTGCGCGTCGCCGCCGCCGTTGGCGATGGAGATGGCGATCATGACGGGGACTTTATGGGCCGCGATGAGGTTGTCAAGGGCGGTGAAGAGGGAGCGGTCGGGTCCGTCGGCTCCGACGATGAAGGGCGCGGCGGTGCCGGGGACGTATTGGTGGGGGACGTAGACGGCGACGATGCGGGTCCAGGGATGCGGATGACTGGTGGTGAGGTTGAGGCGTTCGGGATGGTCGGGGTCAGGCGTTCCGAATGTGCCGGGGTCGCGGGCGATGCCGGGGTAGAGCTTGCTGTCGGCGGAGGTCATGGTGATTTCGGTGACTGTGCCCTGGGGGACGGCGGGGTTGGGAGTCATTTCGGGCGCTTGCGGGTGCGTGGGTCCGAGGATGAAGTTGCCGTCTTTCTTGTTGGGTGGGAGGGTGGCGTCGGGGAGTTCGGTGGCGCGGACGTAGCCTGGAGTGTGGGGATCGCGGGTGGGGTAGGTGGGGCGGGGCTGTTGGGCGTGTGCAAGAGGCACGAGAGCGAACGCGACGAGGAGCAGAGTGCGGGGCATAGTGAGTATTCTCACGAAAATCCGATTCTAGCCGAGCATTGGGATGATAACCGGGCAATACGTCCTGGCGATCAGGCAGCGGAGCGTTCGGCTTCGAGGGACTGCGGCGCGCTGCGATCTTGCACGCCGAGGAGATTCAGGATCGGCGTGGTGCTGATGGTGGTCATCAGCGCCATGACGACCATCATTGTGAACAGCGTGGGAGAGAAGGCGCCGACGTTGTAGGCGATGTTGAGGACGATGAGTTCGACGAGGCCACGGGTGTTGAGAAGGGCGCCGAGGGCTGCGGCATCGCGCCAGGATTGGCCGGTGACGCGGGCGGCGAGGACGGCTCCGCCCATTTTTCCAAAGACAGCGGCGAGGAGGACGATGCCTGCCCACATCCACGTGGACTTGCCGTTGAGCAGATCGAGGCGGGTGCGCATTCCAGTGAGGGCGAAGAACATGGGGAGGAGCAGGACGGAGACGAGCATGTCGAGGCGGCTGCGCAGCTCGATCTGCCATTGCTCGACGCGAGGGAAGCAAACACCGGCGAGGAAGCCAACCTGGCTTGACCCTGGCGTTGCCAAAGTCCCTTTCTCTTTTGTCTACCCTTTCTCTTTTGTCTACCAGAGTGTGATGGTTGTGCCAAGATGCGCGAGGGACCGCCGGTAGCCGGGAGCCGGGAGCCAGGAACTTGTGGCGACGGAACCAGGCGCCGCTGGGATACTTCAGTCGCTGTTGGTCGCTAACGCGACCTCAGGAGGTCGTCGATGGCGTCGTAGCCGGTGGGGAGAGCGATGCCTTGCGTTGTTGCTCCGGCGGTGAGGAGGGCGGCGACGGAGTCGGGTTTGCGGCGGCGGACCCAGTATGAATCGATGCAGGCTTTGACGGCGAGCTGAAGGGCGGTTCGGCCGCGGGCGTCAGGAGCGTTGACCAGGGCGTTGATGGGTGTGGCGCGGGCGATGAGTTCGCGGACGATGTCGTGATGGGCGCGCCAGGCGGCGACGTGGAGGGCGGTGGAGTTTTTGGTGAGTTCCCAGTAGGGGTCGCCTTCGGGCCAGAGGGCGTCGGGTGGGATGCCGAGAGCGAGGAGTGTGCGGAGGCCTTCGAGGTTGGCTGCGCCGGCGAATCTTGCGAGGGGGGAGCCTCCTATTTGTAACAGTCTCGGTAGCAGAGTGCGATTTTGGGCGATGAGTTTTTGGGCTCGGGGCAAGTCAGCTTGGGCGCATGCGGCTACCAGTTGATCGAGGTCTGATTCGGGGCCTTCGAAGGTTAGGGCAAAGCCGCGTTGTTCGAGGTTGGTGAGGATGTCGCCTCGTCCGTGATACGCGGCCATCTGGAAGGCGTTGCGGCCGTTTTCTGCATTGCGGAGGTGTGGGTCGGCACCGTGATCGAGGAACATTTCGATCATGACGAGGCCGTTGTCGCGGCGGATGGAATGCTGGAAGGGGGTGTACTTCCAGTGGGTGAGGTAGTTGGGATTGGCGCCGTGGTCGAGGGCGAGGGCGAGGCCTTTATCGTCGTGCCAGTCGGCTTTGCGGGCGGCGACCCAGGCGAGCGAGCGCTCGTTGAAGCGGCCGGAGTCGAGGAGAATCTGGAGGACGGTGTTGTCATAGGTTTCAGGGACGTGGTAGGGGGTCTCTTCGTCGTTGGGGTCGGCGCCGTATTCGAGCAAGAGGCGGGTGAGGCCGGGATGCTGGGCGAGGCCGGCGGCTCCGTAGATGGCTTTTTCGGGGACCTGGCGCGGTGGGTCGTCGATGGTTTCCCACCAGCCGGTGTTGGCGCTGGCTCCGGCTTCGAGGAGAGCGCGGGCGGTGGCGACGAAGGCTTCGGAGCGTGATTTCTCGAGGCGGAGATAGCGGGAGAAGGCGAGGTAGGTAAGGGCGTCCCAGTTGTGTGGTCCGCCGGTGGCGGTGGCGAGTTTCGGGTCGTGGGCGAGGAGGGCGCGGGCAACGGGCGCGTCAGCGAGGACGGCGGCAGCGTAGATATTGGCGGTGGCAACGTGCGGGTAGCGGTCGAAGATGAGTTGGGCGTGCTCGAGGGTGCCGGAGGCGTGCCAACCGTGGCGGGGAACGACGGCGACTTCGATGAAGGTGTTGACGGGGTCCTGGATTTCTTCGACGGAGCGAATGATACGGAGGGTTTCGAGATGGGAGGCGAATTTGGGCCAGGAGGGGAAGCCGTGTTCGCGGGCGAGGACAAGCTGGGCGTCGGCGAGGGCGACGGTGGGGAGCTGGTCGGGGATTTGGTCTGGGGCCATCTGACGGAAGCGGGGGTGTCGCTTGATGCGCTCAATGGCGGCAGGATTGTGCTGGGCGCAGGCGCGGAGTAATTCTTTGGCTTGCTTTTTGTATTGTTCGAGGGAGGGGCGGCCGGGGATTTGCGCGTCGGGCATACGAAGCTCCTTTCAGTGTCCGCAAAAAGCGGGTGCGCCTCGGGAGTCCGCATGTGGTGAGGCTGAAAGAAGGTTCGTCAGGTTGTAACTGCAGAAGGTGGGCACGGCCCTTTCCGCGGACTGGATGCGCCCTTCGCGCTGAAGACAAGGTAAGGGCGGGGTGGGATCGGAGTCAAGAGTTTAGAGTTTGGAGTTTAGAGTTTAGGGAATTCGAGACCGGGTGCGACCGTGTTCGGTTCGTTGAGGGAAGAAGGCGATGACAGAGGCAGCGGGGTTCGCGCGGGTGGAGGCTGGGTTGGAGGAGATGCTCGCGGAGCTGTGCAAGAAGGAGCCGATCTTTCACACCGCTGCGTTTGGGATGACGGCGGCGGAGCGGGAGCGTATCGTTGCGCCGGAATATTGGGAGGTGGGCGCTTCGGGGCGGCGTTATAGCCGGGAGTTTATTCTGCGCGGACTTGCGGAGAGGGTGCCGGTGGATGCGGCGGAAGCGGGGTGGGTGTGCTCTGAGTTCGGATTGCGGCAAATGGGGGCGGGGACGTATTTGCTGACGTACACACTGGATCAGGCGGGGAGGATTACGCGGCGCGCGACGGTTTGGCAGAGGACCGCGCAGGGGTGGCGAATTTTGTTTCACCAGGGGACGGTGGTGACGGGAGAGGATGACACGATCCCTGAGTGACGACTGCGTGCGTCAGGTCCGGACGGAAGGTGGGAATGGTCTCCATGCGCTCGAGAGCGCGGAAATAGCGGGCGAGGAGTGGGGTTCCTGCGGTAATCGGCGCGTTGTTATCACTGGAATCCATGCGGGCAATTCGATGCCGGTCAAATGGTGCGGGCTGCCCGAGGAATTAGTGGATTTTGGAAAATTCCAAGGGGCACGTGTGGCCGGAGGAGCTATTCCGGCCACCTCGGCGTTGCGGGGGAGGGAGGGCGAGTTGGGGCAGGCGAACGGTAGTTGTCCGGATGACGTTGTTTGGTACGCTCGCGGGATGCGGGTGCTTGTGTTCGTGATTGTGACTGCAGTTTCGATCCTGCCCTTGCATGCTCAACAGACTGGCGGATCCATCGATGTTCCGGCGGGCGCGCGGCTTGTGCTTGAAGCGAGAGGCGAGGGAGTCCAGATTTACGGCTGCTCCGAAGTACAGGGTGATGCGCAGGGTGGATTCAAGTGGGTGCCGAAGGGTCCGGACGCGAAGCTGCTCGATGATTCGGGCAGACAGATGGGAACCCATTTTGCGGGTCCCACCTGGAAGCTGGCGGACGGAAGTCAGGTAGTGGGGGAGTTGACGGCCAGCAAGCCTTCACCGGATTCCGATTCGGTGGCATGGCTCTTGTTGCGAGCAAAGGCCGGAACATCAACGGGACAGCTCGCGGAAGTGGCATTCATACGGCGGACGGAGACGCACGGTGGTGTCCCAAATGCGCCGGAATGCGGGGCGCAGGAGGATGTGGGCAAGAGCGCGCGGATTCCGTACAGCGCCACGTACACCTTTTATTCAGAGAAGTAGAAAAGCCTTTTTGGATCCTCAGGCGATGGCGATGGACTGCAGGGAGGCGTGTGCCTGTTTGTCGTGACGGCCGGGATCGATTTGGAGTTCAATGGTGGAGACGCCGGTGAGGTTGACGGTGTAGTCCTCGACTTCGGTAGTCGATCCGGATGGGCTGAACGACCATTGCTGGCGAACGATCTGGCGGTTGTCTCCATTGCTGACGGCGGAGAGGCTGAATTCCTGGGATCGCTCGTGCTGCGACTCGCGAAATTCGAGACGGATGCGGCGGATGGCGCGGGGCTCGTCGAATTTTAGGCGGATGGTCTGCGGGCCGGGGTCGGCGGGTTTCCAGCCCTCTGTTTCTTCGCCACGGAGCGCGTCCTCAAAAGGGTGGGCTGGGTCTTCGGAGGAGATTTCGAGGGAGGCGAGGTGCTCGAGGTCGAGCCATGCATCGAGGGAAGGGCAGGGCTCGGAAGACGAAGGAGCAGGGGACAGAGCTGCTTTGCGCATGGAATGAACCTCGCTCATTGGATGCGGTTTTTGGGGTGACGGCTGAGGGGGGTCGATTCTGGCGCAGATGGGCGCGTAAGGGCAGGATTTCGTGTTCCGGAAGCTGTGCTTTTTCAAAATGGCAGAAGACGGTACCTTCGGGCCTGGACGCAGGGGTTTCTTCTGGACTATCGGACGACGGGGGTGTTTGGTTCTTGCTGTGGGGTGAACCTGGTCGGGTTTCTTGGTTTTGGTTTTGGTTTTGGGTTTGGGTTTGGGTTTGGTTTTGGGTTTAGGGGTTTGGTTTTGGGTTTAGGGGTTTGGTTTTGGGTTTAGGGGTTTGGTTTTGGGCCAGGGTTTTGGTTAGGGGCTTTGGGTTTTGGGTTGGTTAGGTTTGGGTTTTGCGACTTGTATGAGCGGTTGTCTCAGATTTCCAGGATTACCGGCATGATGAGGGGGCGGCGGCTGGTGTTTTTCTGGATATAGCGCTTGAGGTCGATGCGGATTTTTTCTTTGATGACGCCGTAGTCGGCTTTTTCTTCGGCGCTGGAAGAGTCAAGGGTCTGGGTGACGACCTGGCGGGCTCCTTCCATGAGACCGGGCTCGGCGCCGACAAAGCCGCGGCTGACGAGTTCGGGCTGACGTTCAACTTTCCCGCTTAGCTTATTGATGGTGAGGATGGGGAGGACGAAGCCGTCTTCGGAGAGATGACGGCGATCGCGGATGACGATGTCTTCGACGACGTCGGTGGCGGAGCCGGAGTCGATGCAGACGCGGCCAGCGGTGACTTTGCCGGTTTTGCGGGCGTTGTCGCGATCGAGTTCGAGGACTTCGCCGTTTTCCATGACCAGCGCCAGGTCGATGACGCCGAGGCTCTGGGCTATTTCGGCGTGCTTTTTGAGATGGCGGTAGTCGCCGTGGATGGGGATGAAGAACTTTGGCCGGAGCAGGTTGATCATGAGGCGCTGCTCTTCCTGGCTGGCATGACCGCTGACGTGGATGAGGCCCGAGGCGCCGTCGTCGTAGATGACGTCGGCGTCGCGGCGGCAGAGGTGATCGATGACGCGGAAGATGCTTTTTTCGTTGCCTGGGATGACGCGCGAACTGAGGATGACGGTGTCGCCGGCGGCGATGCGGGCGTGTTTGTGGTTGTCGACGGCGGCGCGGCTGAGAGCGCTCATGGGTTCGCCCTGGGTGCCGCTGATGAGGACCATGATTTGTTCGGGGGCGTAGTCGCCGATCTGGCCGGGATGGATGACGAGGTTCGCAGGAAGGTCGAGGTAGCCGAGGTCCTGGGCGATTTCAGAGGATTCAAGCATGGAGCGGCCGACGATGGCCACCTTGCGGCCGTGCTGGCGGGCGAGCTCGGTGGCGATGCGGATGCGGTAGATGGATGAGGAGAAGCAGCTGAAGAAGAGCTTCTTTTTGGTGCGGGAGAAGATTTCATCGAGGCGCGGTTTGACGGCCCACTCGCTGGGCGTATAGCCGGGGCGGTCGACGTTGGTGGAGTCCTGCAGAAGGGCGAGGACGCCGCGTTTGCCGTATTCGGCGAAGCGATGGAGGTCGAAGGCCTTGCCGTCGGGCGGAGACAGGTCAATTTTGAAGTCGCCGGTGTGGACGATGACGCCGATGGGGGTTTCGATGGCGAGGGCGACACAGTCGACAAGGGAGTGGGTGACGCGGATGGGTTCGATGGTGAATGCGCCGAGGGTGAATTTGCTGCCGGGGGCAATTTCGATGAGTTCGGCGTCGTCGAGGAGGGCGTGTTCGTCGAGCTTGCCTTCGACGTAAGCGAGAGTGAACTCGGTGCCGTAGACAGGGACGTTGAGCTCGGAGAGGATCCACGGGAGACCGCCGATGTGGTCTTCGTGGCCGTGGGTGAGGATGATGGCGCGGACGTGCTGCTTGTTCTCGACGAGGTAAGAGATGTCGGGGACGACGATGTCGACGCCGAGGAGTTCGGACTCGGGGAACATGAGGCCGGCATCGATGACGATGATGTCGTCTTTATAGCGGAGAGCGAGGCAGTTCATGCCGAACTCGCCGAGTCCGCCTAACGGGATGATTTGTAATTTTGCGTCAGCCATTTTGGGACTTAGGGTGAGGGTGGGGACGCCATTCCGCTCTCGTCGCTTGGGCGGGCTTGTGGCGCGGTTTGGGCAGGTGTGAAATTCAGTTACTCAGGCAAAGGACAGGATAACAGCGAATGAAGGGGACGATGCGAGCAGCCTGGCGCAAGACAGGACGCGGCGAGGGCGATTATTGTTCGGAGGCGGTTGGGTAGTAGCCCTGTTTGGCGATGACATCGAGACCAGAAAGGCCTTCGACGTGGACGTCGATGTTGTGGTATTTGCCGCTGATGGTGGGCTGGTGACTGACATAGATGAGGGTGTAGGCGGTGCGGAGGGAGTCAGCGATTTTGACGAAGCCTTCCTGGATGCCGTTTTCGGTGAGCTCGTGATCGACGTCGCCGCCGGTTTGAACACAGTAGCGGGGCAGCAGGTCTTCGGGCTGGAGGAAGGGTAGCTTGGTACGGTCGAGAGCGCCGATGCCCCAGATGGCCGAGTCGCCGACCTGGGTTCCGGAAACCATGATGTTGTTGGCGAGGAGATATTGAAGGACTTCCTTGTAGGTGGCCTTACTGCGGGAATTCTTCCCGTCGCTGATGACGTAGATGACGCGGCGGCGACCCTTGGGCTGGCTGGCGAGTTGCTCGGCGGCGTAGAGGATGGCGTCGTTGAGCGGGTGAACGTCTTTGGGCTGGAGGAGGAAGCCGCTGGCATTGCCGCGCTGTGGGGCGAGGGTGGGATCGGCCTGCTGGCCGTTGACGATGGGGCCGCTGGCGAAGGGACCTTCGGTGAGGGGAACGCCCATTTGCTCGCCGGGTTTCTTCGCGATCTCGAGAGCGGCTGTTAACCGGGGACCATTGGCTGCGGTGAAATCGACGACGAGCTGGGGGCCGGTGCCGCCGTAGGTGACGACGGCGACGGTATCGGCGGGAGTCAATCCGTTGGAGACCACAGAAAGGCTCTGGTTGACCTTATTCATGATGTCTTCGGGGAGCGTGGCATCGATAACGAAGGCAACGGATAGCGGATAGGCGTCGGTGGTAAAGAACGAGATTCGCTGCTGGACGCCATCTTCAAAGACTTTGAAGCGCCACCAGGGCAGTCCTGGAATCTCTTTGCCATGCTTATCCCTGACGGTGACCGGGACGATCACTTCGGTGACGTTGACGGGAAGGGTCAGGACTGGTTCCTGGCTGGCGGGGCCGGTTTCGGGCGGCGTTTGCTGGACGGCGTCGGGCGGCGGCGGCTGTTGCGGGTTCGGGGCGCCGACGGTGCCGGAGTTGGTTTGGGGTGGGGTGACGCCGGGAGGGGCTTGCTGGTCGTCGGGAGAGGTTGTGCCTTTGCCCGGGGTGACCTGGTCTTTCAGATCAGGAAGCGAGGAGGGTGCCTGCGGGGTGGGTGCATTGGGAGGAGCAGTCTGAGACTGAGACTGAGGGGCGGGAGCGTTAGGGACGGACTGCTGTTGTCCCAAAGCTGTACAGGCCACGACGGCAGGAAAAACCAACGAAAGAGCGGCAAACCGAACGGCCCGCATCAAACTGAACCCCCTCATTTTTGCGCAAAACGTGTCAAAAAACTGAAACGCGACCACTCCGGATTCGATTCGTATCTGCTGGAGCGATGCGCGCAGCGTCCACCGGATTGAGATGCCGCGACCGAGGCGGTGGAAGCCTCGGGCGTATGCTCAAGATTACCAGAGCGCCGGATGACCCAGCGAGGGGCGCACTGTTTTGAATAACCCATTGGCGAACGGTACCGTCTAAGGAGCATGGCTTTGCGGAGCATGGTTTTGCGGAGCATGGTTTTGCGTTGGCTGCGTGTCGTGTGCATCCCGGTCCTGTGTGTGGGAGCTGCTGTTCCTCTGACGAGGGGGCAATCGGCTCCGTCACCCGATGCTCCGCCGGTGAGCAACGTCCCGGTGGATAGCTCGAGCACGGAGGAGACTCCCAGGGAGACGCTGAAGGTGACGTCGAACCTGGTGAGCGAGTACTTCACGGTGCGGGACAAGAAGAATGCGCTGATCCCGTTTCTGACGAAAAACGACTGCAATGTTTTCGAGGATAAGCAGCCGCAGAAGCTGACGAGCTTTGTGGCGGAGGCGAATCAGCCGCTGACGCTGGGGATTCTGATCGACACGAGCGGCAGCCAGATGAATGTGCTGCCGCTGGAGCAGCAGTCAGCGTCGGCGTTTCTGAAGCGCATCCTGCGGGAGAAGGACCAGGCGTTTCTGGTGAGCTTCGACGTGGGCGTGAACCTCGAGCAGGACTACACGAACAACGTGAGGGAGCTCGATCGGGCCATCAGCAAGGTGGAGATCAACACAGCGGCGGGCGGCGGCTCGGCTGGCGTGCCGGGAATTGGGCAGGGGCCGGTGCCGACGCAGGGAGCGCCGAAGGGAACGCTGCTGTACGACGCTGTGAACGAGGTTTCGACCCACAAGATACGGTCGGAATCGGGGCGGAAGGCGCTGATCCTCCTGACGGACGGCGAGGATGAAGGGAGCGTAACGAAGCCGAAGGAGGCAATCGCGGCTGCGGAGAACGCCAATGCGATCATTTATGTGATTCTGATCGCGGATCGCGGGTTCTACGGTTATGGCAACTTCGGGATGGGATATTCGGGCGATATGCAGATGCGCTCGCTGACCGAGGCGACGGGCGGGCGAGTGATCAATGTGGGGAACAACGGGAAGAAGCTCGAAGACGCGTTCGACCAGATCGAGCAGGAGCTTCGGACGCAGTATGTGGCGCAGTATGTTCCTGGGAACAAGGCGATGGACGGGAAATTCCGCAAGGTGGACATTTTCTGCAAGGACCAGGACGGGGATCTGAAGGTGCAGGCGCGGAAGGGGTATTTTGCTGTTGGGGATGAGGACTGAAAAGCAGGGAGTAGGCAATAGGCAATAGGGAGTAGCGAAGAACGTTTAGCAAAAGACGTTTAGCATATTTTTTTTGAACTTGGCGTGGTTGGGTTTGCTCGGAGCCTGCGGAAGGTTCTCCATTCTTCGGCGGTAATCTCCCATACTTCACTTAGTTGGCGGCCGGAAACCAGGTTTCTTTCTTCCTGGCGAATCATGCGCATGCCGGTTTTCTCGGAGATACGGCGCGAGGCTTTGTTCGCGACGGCTTCGGCGCGCGCAGAACCGGAAAGCCTAAGACGTCAAAACAATAATCATTCACGGCGATGACGGCCTCGGTCATCAGGCCCCTGCGCTGCCAATCGGGCGCGAGCCAGAAGCCGCGGTTATCGTGTTCGCCGCGGATGAGGCCGATGGCTCCGATGACCTGGGCCGGGTTTTGTTTGCGGCGGAGGGTCCAGTGCCACTCGTCGCCGCGCGCCATGGCGGGAAGCGCGCGGTCACGGAAATAGCTGAGCGCGCCGTCTTCCGGATAGGGCCACGGAACCACGGCGTTCAGATACTGCACGATCTCCCATTGCGGAAAGAGGCGCTGCACCTGGTCAGCGTCGGCCAGCTCGAGCGGGCGCAGGAGGAGGCGTTCGGTTTCGAGCACCGGCGGCATGGGCCTAAGGTACCAAAGAGCAGGCGGACGCCGGTCTTGGGTGGAATCCCATGTCTCAAAATCGAGACATGGGGCACCCGGCTTTGGTGGGTTGGGGCAGCGATAAAGGCCTGAGAGGGTGAACGCGAGGTCGCAATCCCATGTCTCAAAAATCGAGACATGGGGCACCCGGCTTTGGTGGGTTGGGGCAGCGATAAAGGCCTGAGAGGGTGAACGCGAGGTCGCAATCCCATGTCTCAAAATCGAGACATGGGGCACCCGGCAAGAGTCGGATCAGTGGACGGGCTTGCTTTCGCCAGGCTTGATATCGCCGCAGTCGGAACTGACGAATTTCGAGCTGATGACGGAGGTCATGGTCATGGCCTGGGGGAACTGAGGGCCGGACATCTTCGCGCTCGAGGAGCCATGCATGGCCTCATCGCTGTCGAGGAACATCTCGACGTGATAGGTGACGTTCATACCCTGGGGTTCGGAACACTGGCCGTCGAAGGACAATTTGTGGCTGTCCTGCTGCATGTTGGAGGTGGTGCAGTTCATGGTCGGCTGGCGGGACTGCATTTTCTGCATGGATTGCTTCCAGCTGTCGGGCGTGTAACAGGACTGGTTGGTGATGGGGTGTCCGCCGGCAGGCCCCATGGCCGTGGAATTAAGGGTGACGCTGGACTGCCAGAGTCCCATCTTGATGGGCGGGGGCGCTATGTTGGGGACCTGGGCGGCGGCGAGGGCGGCGAAGGAGAGGAGCAGCGGGAGCGAGGGGAGGGTCAGGAGGCGGAATTTCATGTGGGTTCCTCGTGCGCGAGAATGCGGCAGTGAGCAGCGTTATAGCATGCGGAGCGCCGGGGTGGCCACTGGGATTCCGGCGGCTTCATCGCGAAGGTGGGGTTGCCTTTTTGGGCGGTTGGTGAGCGCTATGGGCGGGCGGCGTTCTGAACGGCGCCATTGCGGAGAGCCCAGTCGAGGAAGCCGTCGGGCGCATTCCTGACGCCGGCGATGTTGGTGTTGCGGATGGCGGCGAGATGCTGCCAGGCGAAGTTGCGAAGATCGGCCGAGCTAAGGTCGGCATTGGTGAGGTCGGCGCCGTCGAGGTGGGCTGCGGTCAGGTCGGCTCCTGAGAGATCGGAGTCGGTGAGGTTGGCGTGATCGAAGACGACGTGTTCGAGATTGGCGTTACGCAGGTTCGCGAAATGCAGATCCGCCCAGGTGAGGTCGGTGAGGTGAAGGTCGCTGTCGCGTAGATCGGCCGCATTGAGGTTGGCGCGTATGAGATTGGCGTGGGGGAGGCGGAGTCCCTGAAGAAAGGCGGAGGAGACGTCGACGCCGGTAAGGGAGATGTGGTCGGCGTTGAGTTCCTGGAGAGCCTCGATGCGGCCGCCGCTGCCACCTTTGCCCTGGGCAGTGTTGATGACCTGCCATGCCTGGTAGTGGCGCTGCTGGATACGCGCGCCGGATTCGCTGAACCAGAAGATGACGCCGATGAGGACGGAGAAGCTGCCGAGGTATTCGAGGACTTCGAGGAAGCTCCAGTTGCTGAGGAGAAAGGCGAGCCACTCCCAGGCGAAGTCGATAGCGAGGAGGGGGATCAGCCAGCGATGGCGGGTGCGGGATTTGCGGTTGGCCCACGGAGCGGGGCGGCTACGCGCCTGGTGGACGATCATGGGCGATTCTCCCTATGGGCCATTATGGCGGGCTGTTCGTCCTTCCGAAAGAGCTACGCGGGAGCCGGAGAGCGCGCTGGGAGGGGCAGCAAGGCTGCGCCGAGGATGCCGGCGTCGCTGAGCTTGGCGGGGGCGATGTGGGTTATGCCGGGTTCGAAGATATTGGGATCGCGAGGCATGGACATGCGGTAGACGTAGCTGCCTTCGCGGAGGGTGGAAAACATGCGCGGGGCAAAAAGGGGCCACGCGGCGGCTGCGCCTCCGCCGATGACGTAGAGGGGGAGATCGAGCGCGTTGACGAGGTGGGCGAGCGAGAGGCCGAGGGCGTAACCGACTTCGTCGAAGATTTTAAGAGCGCGTTCGTCGCCGTTGGTTGCGAGTTGGGCGATGGCGGAGGCTGTGAGGGGCTGGGCAGAGTCAGCGGATGGTTCGGGAGTCGCCGGTGCAAGGCCGAGTTCGTGGGCACGGCGGACGATGGAGGTTGCCGAGGCGTACATTTCGAGGCAGCCGCGCGCGCCGCAGGGGCAGGGGATTCCGTCGGGGATGATGGGGCCGTGGCCGGATTCTCCGGCTGAGCCCTGCATTCCCTGCCAGATGCGGCCTTCAAGAACGATGCCGCAGCCGACACCAGTGCCGAGGGTGAGCATGAGCAGCGAGTCGACGGCGTGGGTGTGGCCGGCGCCGAGATGAAACTCGCCGTAGGCGGCGAGAGCGGCGTCGTGGCCGACGTGGACGGGGCGATCAAGACGGCGCTCGAGTTCGGTACGGAGGTTGAGTCCGTCAAAGCCAGTGAGATTGGGCGGACGGTGCAGGACGCCGAGGGGCAGCTCGAGAGGTCCGGGGCTGCCGACGCCGATGCCGAGGAGCTTGCCGGGTTGTTTGTCGATGATCTGGCGAATGGCCTGGGCCATGTCATCAAGGACGGCGTGAGGGCCCGCGGTGAGGCGTGTGGGAAGGCTGATGTGGTCGAGCCGTTCGCCTTCGGGGGTGACGGCGGCGACGCGGAGGTTGGTGCCTCCGAGGTCCACGCCAATGGAGAAGGATTGCATGGCGAATGGCGAGAACTGGTCTCATATATAGCGCAACGGCTCGGCGGGCTGCATGAGCCCCGCTTCGATGGCGGGTCTCACACGCTGCATTTCGGCGGTGTGAGGTTCATGAGACCAGTTCGAGTCCATGATACGCGACGGAGGCGAGCGGACTGCGAGCGAAAAACTGCCAGCGAAAAACGATTAGCGAAACGCTGTTAGCAAGAAGCGATTAGCGGAAAGGCGGTTAGCTAAAAAGCTGTTAGCGAAAGGCCGTCGACGAAAGGCTCAGCAAGCGAGCCAACTGGGGGTCGAGGAGAGAATCCAACGGCGAGCGTAAGGACCTGCGTAGAGAAATTTCCTGTTGCGGCGCGAGCAGAGGGCGTGGCGCGCCTCTAAATCGCATATTATGGTGCCGACGATGTACAGGGCCGTTCTCTGCACGCAGCGCTTTGCGGCGTCCAATGGAATACTGATCCGGGGAATTCAGCAGCAACCACAACCAACAAAAGAAGGAGTGACGTATGCAACGCACGGCGAGCGCCGTCTGGCGCGGAGGTTTGAAGGACGGCAAAGGCACGATATCGAGCCAAAGCGGCGTGTTGAAGGACACGCAGTATTCATTTTCGACGAGATTTGAGAATGGGATCGGGACCAATCCCGAGGAGTTGATTGCGGCGGCGCATGCGGGGTGCTTCACGATGGCGCTGAGCGCGGAGCTGGGGAAAGCGAACCTGACGCCGGAGTCGCTGGAGACGACGGCGGAGGTGAAGTTCGAGAAGACGGATGATGGATTTGCGATTACGGCGATTCATCTGACGACGCGGGCGAAGGTGCCGGGCGCGAGCGACGCGAGCTTTGAGACTGCGGCGCAGAACGCGAAGAATGGCTGCCCGATCTCGCGGCTGTTTAAAGGGAATACGCAGATCACGCTGGACGCGAAGCTGGTGTAGCAGATCAGTTGAGGGGTGGGCGCCGCGGGTTGCGCGGTGCTTGCTTTCCGCGGGAAGTACGAAATTTAGTTCCAGGAAGAACTCATGGAACCTGTAACGCATTTTCTGACCGGAGCGTGCCTTGGACGTTCCGGATTCAATCGAAAGACGGCGTATGCGACGCTGGCGATGACGCTGGCGGCGGAAGCGGCGGATCTCGACGTTTTTTGGGGATTTCGCGGGCCGGTTGCTGAGTTGCAGCACCATCGCGGCTGGACGCACACGTTTGTGGGCGCGCCGGTGGTGGCGTTGGCGACGGTGGCGCTTGTGTGGTTGCTGGACCTCATACGACGGAAGAGGCTCGCGGCCACCTCGGCAGGCAAAGGTGGCTCGGCGGCGGTTTTGGAGCCGCGCTGGTTCCTGCTTTGGGTGTTTGCGCTGATTGCGGCTCTGAGCCACATTCTGCTGGATTACACGGTGAATTACGGGGTGCGGCCGTTGTTTCCGTTTGATCCGAAGTGGTATGCGTGGAGCATCGTTTTCATTATCGATCCGTGGATTCTTCTGGCTTTGTTTCTGGCGCTGGTGGTGCCTGGGATTCTGGGGCTGGCGGATCGGGAGATCGGGGCGCGGAGGAAGCAGTTTCGCGGGCGAGGATGGGCGATTGCGGGGCTGGTTTTCATGGTGTTGTGGTGGGGGCTGCGGAATGCCGAGCGCGGGCGCGCGCTGGAGCTGGTGAGGACAGGCAGCTACACGCGGGAGCCGCTGATCCGGTCGGCGGCAGAGCCGCACATGATGGATCCGTTTCAATGGCACGTAATCATGGAGACGGAGGATTATTTTCAGACGGCCGAGGTGCGGACGATTAGCGATCAGGTGGTGACGGACGATTACGCCGATGTGATTTATAAGACGGCGGTGACGCCGGCAGTGGCGGCGGCGAAGCAGTCGTACCTGGGACGGGTGTATCTGGACTGGTCGAAGTGGCCGTTGACGGAGGATGTGGGGGCGGTGGCGGCACCGGGCGCGGACATTTTGCCGCAGCCGGGATGGCACACGGTGGAGTTCCAGGATTTGCGATTCGGATATGGGCCGATGGCGGCAGGGCGAGATCCGACGCTAGCTGGATGGGTGGTTGTGGGGCCGGGCGGCGAGATTGAGGGAATGTACATGCAGGGGCACGAGCAGCGGTGAGGTGGGGCAACAGGGGCCAGGGAGAGAGCGCTGAGCCAGTGATTATTTTCGGTGATCCGGGAAAGCAGGCGTAATGGGGGGTTGGTCATGGGGCGGCGCGCGGCGATTTTGTTGGCAGGGTGAAGTTGTTGGTTGATGGGACTGGAAGTTTGGCTTGACCCATTTGGGCTGGGGTCCGCAGAATGGGAACAGGCTTTGATTTTAGAGCGATGAGGGACTGATGGCCGCATATGTGTTGATCGTATTGGCAGTACTGAGCCGGGTGATTCCGCATGCGTGGATGAACTTCACGGCGGTGGGCGCGGGGCTGCTGTATTTCGGAGCGAGGCGGCCACTGCGCGAGATTGCGCTGCCGGTGTTGTCGCTGATGGCGACGGATTATTACCTGACGGTGTTTGCGTACCGGTATCCATGGCACGCGAGCGCTTATCTGATTACGTGGGCTTGGTACGCGGCGGTGGTGGTACTGGGATGGATTCTGCTGCGTCGGCAGGTGACAGTGACGCGGGTGATTGGCGCGACGTTGCTGGCGTCGACTTCGTTCTTCATCGTGAGCAACTATGCGATGTGGGTTGGGGGGACGATGTATCCGCACACGATCGCGGGGCTGGGCATGTGCTATGTTGCGGCGCTGCCGTTTTACCGGAACGATGTGCTGTCGACTGGGCTAATTGCGGGGCTGGCGTTTGGCTTGCCGGCGATGGCGCGGAAGATGGCCGAGCAGAGGGCACACAAGCTGGCTGCTTAGGGAATTAATGATTTGAAGAAGAGAGGCCACCACCCGAGGGTGGCCTCTGGTGTCTACTGCAGGCGATTCTCCTTACGCAATGAGTTCTGGTGACTGTATTTTTCCAGTACATCAGCCTCGAGTTCCGGAGAAACGCGAAAGCGGAGGCCTTTGAGTGTGTTGAGCAATTCCGGAATATTGATCGGTGCGTGAGCGTTTGCCCGCAGCAGAATGCCCAGAGTTCCAGTCACGGGTATTTTCCGGAGATCGGCCTGTTCCCTCCCTGCGCGTTCATCGATAAGGAGGATATCTGCATGCGTTTCGAGGGCAAGACTAAGGGCCTCTCGCTCTCCAGCACCGAATTGCGAGGGAAGGCCTTCATCGATCTCGCGTACTGGCACCACTTCGAACCAGACAGGAGGTTGAAACGCCCAGGCGCGAACTGCCGGGGGTGCATTGGGATCCCTCAATTCACTCAGAACAGCAGGCGGCACCAGTATTCGAGGAAAGAGCCCCGGCAGAAGGTCGGCCCTGCCGAGCAGGATGAGGTAATTGAGCAGGCTCGTGTCGGCAACCGCGATCATGCAGATGCTCCTTTCGGTTGAAACGCGACCAAAAAATGAAAAAGCCCGACGGCTTTTTCGCCATCAGGCCCGTCGCGAATCCCCGAAGGGCCGCTCCAGAATCCTGCAAATCTCTGCAAACAACTCTACAACACGATTCAATGCCGCGTTCAACTTTTCTTTCGGCTATCCGGTTTTCCCGAGTACACGATCCAGAGTCGCGATATCCTGGTTTAGATCTTCGACAGTGTAGTCGTAGATCTCGTACTTCTGCAGGAAGGGGTCAACTTCCATGCGCGTAGCGAAGCCGAGAATCTGGCGGACCTGCTCCATTGTGAGCCGCCGATTGCGGTAGGCCGCGGCTACGGAGTCCTCGAGCAGGAGACGTGCGGGGTCGGAACCGGCGGGAACGATGTATCCAGCGAACTCGTCCGGGATCTCGACGGTGATCTGCATGAGGTGAGGCTAGCACCGCGCAATTAGAAAGCCAACTAAAGAAATGCCCGTGATTCTCCCCCGGGAAGGAATACCCCATCCCGCTTCGGCGAACACACGCGGAATCAGGATGGGGCATCCCCGCGGGCTATTTCTGGCTGGCGAGTTGGCGGAGGACGTATTGGAGGATTCCGCCGTGCTCGAAGTAGAGGATTTCCTGGGGGGTGTCGATGCGGATCCTTGCTTCGAAGGTTTTGGTTTTGCCACCTGGGTCGGTGGCCCGGACAGCGACAGTGTGGCCGTTGGCGAATTTTGATTCGAGGCGCGGCTTGAGTCCGAGGATGTCGTAGGTTTCTTCGCCGGTGAGGCCGATGGATTCGACGGTTTTGCCTGCCTCGAACTGGAGCGGCAGGATGCCCATCCCGACTAAGTTCGAGCGATGAATGCGCTCGAACGATTCGGCGATAACCGCGCGGACGCCGAGGAGACGCGGTCCTTTAGCGGCCCAGTCGCGGGAGGAGCCTGAGCCGTATTCCTTTCCGGCGAGGATGATGAGGGGAGTGCCGCGCTCGGCGTATTTCACGGAGGCGTCGAAGATGGACATTTGTTCACCTTCGGGAAGCAGGCGTGTGACGCCGCCTTCGGTTCCGGGCGCTAGTTTGTTGCGGAGGCGCACGTTGGCAAAGGTTCCGCGGACCATGACTTCGTGATTGCCGCGGCGCGATCCGTAGGAGTTGAAGTCGGCTGGTTTGACTCCGTGCTCGGTGAGGTATTTGCCGGCGGGGCCGTTGAGCTTGATGGAGCCGGCGGGGGAGATGTGATCGGTGGTGACCGAGTCGCCGAGGACGGCGAGGACGCGGGCACCGGAAATTTCAGCGACGGGAGCGGGTTGTGCGGGCATGCCGTCGAAGTACGGAGCTTTGCGGATGTAGGTGGAGTCGGGTTCCCACTGGTAGACGTCGCCGGTTGGAAAGCTGAGTTTCTGCCAGTTCTGATCGCCGTCGGTGACGGTGGCGTATTCCTTCGTGTAGCTCTCGGAGGAGATGGATGAGGCGATGACGGAAGAGACTTCCTGCTGGGTAGGCCAGATGTCGCGGAGGAAGACAGACTGGCCTGTAGCATCTTTGCCGAGGGGGTCGTGGTCGAAGTCGTGGTCGATGCGGCCTGCGAGGGCGTAGGCGACCACTAGGGGCGGGGACATGAGGTAATTGGCGCGGACTTCGGAGTTGATGCGGCCTTCGAAGTTGCGATTGCCGCTGAGGACGCTGACTGCGACGAGCGAGTGGTCTTCAATAGCTTTGGAGACGTCTTCGGGCAGAGGGCCGGAGTTGCCGATGCATGTGGTGCAGCCGTAGCCGACGGTGTTGAAGCGGAGCTTGTCGAGCCATTGGGTGAGGCCGGATTTGTCGTAGTAGTCGGTGACGACGCGGGAGCCAGGGGCGAGGGAGGTCTTGACCCAGGGTGGAACGCTGAGGCCCTTTTCGACGGCCTTCTTTGCGAGCAGGCCAGCGGCAACCATGACGGATGGGTTCGAGGTATTAGTGCAGCTGGTGATGGCGGCGATGACGATGGAGCCGTGGTCGAGATAGGGTGCCGGGTCTATACCAAATCTCTCTTTGACGGTGTGGGCAATGTGGCCGTTGCCATTGCTGACGGGTTCGGGGGCAGCGTGGGTGGACTGGACGTTGCCATTGGCAGAGGCGTGGCCGCCTTCGCCTTCCCAGCGGATGGCCTGGCGTTGACCGACTTTGTCTGCGTTGGGGCCGAGAAGCGAGGGCAGCTGCTTTTTGAAGCTGGCGCCAGCTTCGCGGAGGAGGACGCGGTCCTGCGGGCGTTTGGGGCCCGCGACACTGGGCTCGACCTGGGTGAGGTCGAGGGCGATGGTTTGGGAGTACTCGGCTTCAGGCGAGTCGGGAGTATGGAACAGTGACTGTTCTTTGAAATATGCCTCGACGAGCGCGATCTGGTCAGCGGGGCGGCCAGTGAGCCGGAGGTAGCGTAGGGTTTCCGCATCGACGGGGAAGAGGCCGCAGGTTGCGCCGTACTCGGGGGCCATGTTGCCGATGGTGGCGCGATCGGCGAGAGGTAGCTCGGCGATGCCGGGGCCGTAGAATTCGACGAACTTTCCTACGACGCCGAGCTTGCGGAGCATCTCGGTGACGGTGAGGACGAGGTCGGTGGCGGTTGCGCCTTCGCGGAGCTTGCCGGTGAGTTTGAAGCCGACGACCTGCGGGACGAGCATGGAGATGGGCTGGCCGAGCATGGCAGCTTCGGCTTCGATGCCGCCGACGCCCCAGCCGAGGACGCCGAGTCCGTTGATCATGGTGGTGTGGGAGTCGGTGCCGACGAGGGTGTCGGGGTAAGCCTGGGGTCTCGCGCCGCTGGTGGTGAAGACGACGCGGGCGAGGTATTCAAGGTTGACCTGGTGGCAGATGCCCATGCCCGGCGGGACGGCGGAGAAATTGCGGAAAGCGGTTTGTCCCCACTTGAGGAAGGCGTAACGCTCGCGGTTGCGCTGGAATTCAAGCGCGGCATTGAGGGAGTACGCATTGCCGGTGCCGTATTCGTCGACCTGCACGGAGTGGTCGATGACGAGCTCGGCGGGCTGGAGGGGATTGATCTTTTGCGGATCGCCACCGAGGACTTTCATGGCGTCGCGCATCGCGGCGAGGTCGACGACGGCGGGGACACCGGTGAAGTCCTGCATGAGGACGCGGGCGGGCATCCAGGAGATTTCGCGGGAGGGCTCGGCTTTCGGGTCCCACTTCGCGAGGAACTCGATGTCGTCGGCAGTGACGCTTTTGCCGTCCTCGTAGCGGAGGAGGTTTTCGAGAAGGATGCGGAGGCTGAAGGGGAGGCGCGAGAGGCGGATGTTGCGCTGCTGCTCGAGAGCGCTGAGGCGGAAGATCTCGTAGGTCTTGCCGCCGGCTTTGAGTTCGGACTGGCTGCCGAAGGTATTCATTTGCGTTTCCTTTCGTGGTGATGGGCGCAAGGGGCTTCGCTCTCGCCTGGCGTTGAGGAGGCGGAGCGGGATGAGGAGCGGCCAATCAGGCTGAAATGCGTCGTCCTCTATCGGGACGGCCTCGCCGGAAGCGGCGGAGCAGCGGGGGAAACGAGATCGCTGAATCGACGATCATCGTTTTCTATTCTAGAACCATTTTGTGGGTGAGCTGGAACCATTTGGGGCGAGCGCACGGAGAGGCTGATTACTGAGGTTTGGGCCGCACAGAATATGAACATTTCTTAACATTTTAGCGTTAACTATGGTTTACAGATGCGCGCGGGCCACGTAGACTCGGAAATATTGCGGCGCTTCGTCCGCCTGTCACCGAGCGGACGAAACTGTGGTGCTGGGCCATTTTTCTTCATCAAAGAGAAGCTAACGGGATGGGTGCAGGCGCACAATCCGGGCGGCAGTTGCGTGTTCTGGCGGCAGAAGACGAAGTCGTCGTCACGCACGAGGACGTCGACCGCGCGCATGACCGTGCGCGGGTGACGGCGGCTCGCGGTGGGCGCGGTCTGCGAGGGCGCGCGTGGCTGCTGTGGCTGCTGATCGGGCCGGGGATTCTGGTGATGCTGGGTGAGAATGACGGGCCCAGCATGCTGTCGTACGCGGCGACGGGAGCGAAGTTCGGGGTGGGATTCTTCCTTCCGTTTGTAGTGCTGACGTTCGGCATGGCGCTGGTGGTTCAGGAAATGACGGTGCGGCTGGGCGCGGCGACGCATCGCGGGCACGCAGAGCTGATCTTCGAGCGGTTCGGACCGTTCTGGGGCTGGTTCTCGATGATCGACCTCGGGATCGGCAATTTTCTGACGCTGATCACGGAGTTCATTGCGATTCGCGCGGGGCTGGGATTCTTTGGCGTGCCGCCGTGGGCCGCGGTTCTGGTGGCTCTGGCTGTGCTGTTTTCGGCGTTGCTGAGCCATCGGTACTGGACGTGGGAGCGGGCGGTGCTGGCGGCGGCGGCGTTCAATCTGATTTTTGTTCCGGTGGCGCTGATGGCGCATCCGCACTGGGGCGCAGTTGGGCATGCGTTTATCACATGGAAGCCGTTGCCGGGGTTCAACCGGGATACCGTGCTGATTGTGCTCTCGGATATTGGGGCGACGGTGACGCCGTGGATGCTGTTCTTCCAGCAGAGCGCGACGGTGGATAAGGGGCTGACGACGAAGGATATTCGCTTCGGGCGCATCGATACGGTGCTGGGCGCGGGGTTGGCGGCTGCGGCGGCGGTGGGGGCGATTTTGGCGACGGCTCCGTTGTTCGGACGAATCAGCGCTGAGAATTTTGAGGCAGCGCAGTTTGCGCAGGCGCTGGTGCCGGTAATTGGGCGATTCGGTGCAGCGCTGTTTGCGCTGGGCATGGTGGAGGCGGGGATCGTGGCGTCGATCACGATTTCGACGTCGTCTGCTTATGCGTTCGGCGAAGTGGCGCGGCGGCCGCACAGTTTGAATCTGCCGGTGAATCAGGGCAAGTCGTTTTATGCGGTGCTGGGATTGTGCGCGGCAGCGGCGGCGGGGATTGTGTTGATTCCGGGACTGCCGCTGGTGTTTGTGGTGCTGGTGGTGAATGTGGTGGCGGTGCTGGCGATGCCTCCCGCACTGGTGTTTCTGTATCTGCTGGTGAACGACAAGGAAATTATGGAAGGGGTGAAGAGCCCCGCATGGATGAATGCGCTGGCTGCGGCGGTGGTGGTGGTGCTGACGGCTGCGGGCATTCTGTATGGACTTAGCGTGGTTGCGCCGGGCGCATTGGCGTGGATCGGGAGACTGTAGGAGCGTGATGCGATGAGCCAGGTCGAGCATGTGAGCGACGCGGACGCGGGTTTCGTGCTGTCGAATCTGGAGCCGGACCAGCTGGCGTTGGCGAAGAACGTTCCGGTGGCGCGGCGGCAACTGCGAGGCTGGAAGCTGGTGCTGGTGTGGTCGCTGCGGGTGTATCTGGTGTTCATGCTGGTGGTGGTGTTCTGGCAGGCCTGGCTGGCGGTGCGGTGAGGACAGTCCCCAGTTCTCAGTCCCCAGTTGACCGTCTCGAGTCCATAAGAAGGTTTGGTGCTGAGGGCGGCGCTGCGGTAGGCTCGGTTGGGGATGAAGAGGACGCCGAGATTCCGATGAAAGTGCTGGTGATTGGTGGGGGCGGCCGGGAGCACGCTTTGTGCTGGGCGATTCGCAGGTCTGCGCGCGTCAGTGAAGTGGTTTGCGCACCGGGGAATGGCGGGATTGCTTCGGTGGCGCGATGCGTTGCGGTCGACCAGAAGGACCTGAGCGATTTGTTGCGGGTGGTGGAGAGCGAGAGGCCGGATCTGACGGTGGTGGGGCCGGAGCTGCCGTTGGCGCTGGGTTTGGTGGACGCGATGATGGAGCGCGGGCTCCGGGTATTCGGGCCGACGCGGGAAGCGGCGATGCTCGAGACGAGCAAGGGGTACGCGAAGCGATTCATGCAGCGGCACACGATTCCGACTGCGGCTTATGCGGTGTGCGAGTCGCGGCAGGTGGCGCAGGAGTCGTTGGAGATGTTTCATTTGCCGGTGGTGATTAAGGCGGATGGGCTGGCCGGCGGCAAGGGCGTGCTGATCTGCGAGGACAAGGACGCGGCGGAGCAGGCGATTGCCGATTTGTTCAGCGGGCAGCTGCTGGGGTCGGCGGAGAAGAACGTGGTCATCGAGGAGCACCTGACGGGCGAGGAACTTTCGCTGCTGGTGCTGAGCGACGGGAAGCATGCGGTGCCGCTGGTTCCGGCGCAGGATCATAAGCGGATCGGCGAGGGGGATACGGGGCCGAACACGGGCGGCATGGGCGCGTACTCGACGGACACGATGCTGGATGCGCAGATGGGGGAGTGGATCCTGCACCACATTGCGCAGAAGGCGGTGGACGGCATGGCGGCGGAGGAGACTCCGTTTGTGGGCGTGCTGTATTGCGGGTTGATGATGACGGCGAAGGGGCCGATGGTGCTGGAGTTCAACGCACGGTTTGGCGATCCTGAGACGCAGGCGATTTTGCCGAGGCTGGAGAGCGATTTGGTGGATGCGCTGGAGGCGTGCGTCGAAGGGCGGCTGAGCGAGACGGAGTTTCGGTGGACGCCGGGGGCTTCGGCTTGCGTGGTGGCGGCTTCGGCGGGGTATCCGGGAACGTATGAGACGGGGAAGTTGATCGCGGGGCTGGAAGAGGCGGCGCGGGTTCCGGGGGTTGAGGTTTTCCATGCCGGGACGATGCTGGAGGGCGGGCAGTTTCGGACGAACGGCGGGCGAGTGCTGGGCGTGACGGCTGCCGGCGACACGCTCGAGGAGGCGTTGGGGTCGGTGTACGAGGCGATGGGGCGGATTTCGTTTGAGGGGATGGTGTACCGGCGGGATATCGGGCATCGGGCTCTGGAGGGCCGGGCTCCGGGCAAATCATAACGGGTACCCCCCTGGCCCTTTCGACGGGTGAGGGCAGCCAGGTATTTGATTTTGTTGGGTTGGGATTTTTTGGGCGGCACGTATCCATATCATTCTTCGATTCTTGTGGCCTTCTATTTTGTTTTGATATGCGTAGCTGGCCCTCGAAAACGGGTGTCGGTTATGTATTTGAAAATGGAATAGAAGATATCAACGAATATCATTCTCAAATACTTATGCGGGGCCGGCGATGATTTGCCGGCCCTTTGCATTTCTGCCGCAG
>Ga0182015_10001751_pt1 | contig 27817 bp, 25 predicted proteins | sample 712P3MmetaG_FD_120478 | JGI IMG/M metagenome (GOLD analysis project Ga0182015, IMG submission 120478) | Permafrost microbial communities from Stordalen Mire, Sweden - 712P3M metaG | ecosystem: Environmental > Terrestrial > Soil > Wetlands > Permafrost | place: Sweden: Stordalen | collected... | reverse complement strand
TCTCGCGCATCGCAGCCAACTTCAGTTCACGGGAATATTCTTGTCGGGGCACCAGCACTGTTCTCCTCCATTCAATGTAGCTGGCCCCTTAATCGCCTGTCTCATTTTTGGGGTGCACTCCAATCTCTCCCCTATGCCGATTCAGGGGGATGGGAGAGTCCCGAGAACGCGGAGGAGTTCAGTGCTCACCGATGGTATAGCCGATGGACGCGCCGACGCGAAACACGTTAGGGGAGCTGAACTCGACGTTGTTCTGGATGTGATAGTAGTGAACCTCTGGTCGGACAAATATATTGGGTAGGTGGTGCCAAACGTAATAGCGGAGACCGAAACCGAGGTCTTCCATGAAATGGTTGCTGGTGGTGTAGAAGACGCATCCGCTGGTGGGAACGCTGCAGGAAGTGGAGTTGGGAAGGGAGAAGTGTGTGGTGGCTACACCGATGCCGGCAAAGAGATCGAGAGTAAACCGCTTGTTGATCCGGGGCTGGAAGAGCGCGTTGAAGTCAGTAAAGAAGGGACGGTAGGTCTCGCCATTGTTGGGGTAGCTCAGGGTCTTGTCCCTCCAGGCAACTTCCGCGTTAAAACCCAGGTTGTGCTTGAATCGGACGTAGTTGGCGCCGACGCTGAGGTAGGTGCCACCCTTTTCCGTGGGCGGGTGGAAGCTCACGGAGTCGTTGTTCGGCGAAGAGGACATGAGGGTGCCACCGCCGACCAAGATATCCCCTTGCTGGGCAGAGGCGAAGCTGGTGAACAGAACAACCGCACAGGCGGCTGCGAACGGCGCGAATTTTCTCAATACAGTCCCCTTGTCAATTCGTGCGGGCTTCTGGAACACACCCACAAGATTGGTGGCACGCCGGTGAAGCAGCCACGAGCCGCTGCGGCGAGGGAATCATCCCGACTGTTGGAATTGACCAACTCCCGATGATACCAAAACCCGCGAGTACCCCGGCCGAGTCGAAGGCCTATTCTTTACCGCCGAAGGTGTAGCCGATTGAAGCGCCGACTCGGAACACGTTGTTGGAGTTGAAGTACCCGTTATCTGTGAGGCTGTTGTTATTTTGGATGTGGTAGTAATGAATCTCGGGCCGGACAAAGACGTGGTTCCAGACATAATAGCGAATGCCTCCGCCGAGGTGCTCCATGAAGTGATTGGTGCTGACGTAGTTGGCATAACCAGAGACGGACGCGCCCGGTTCGTAGAATCGGGTGTCGCCGGCGCCGATGCCGGCCATGAGGTCGAGGCCAAGTTTCTTACCCAGACGCGGCTGGTAGAGCAAGTTGAAGTCGGTCAAGATAGGGCGGTAGTTTAAACCGGTTTCATAGACGCCCTGAGTGGCCCTCCAGGCGGTTTCGACGTTAACGCCGAGGCGTTTGTAGAAAATCACGTCACCGCCGAGGTTGAGGTAGAGGCCGCCCTTCTCCGAGGGGAAAGAGCTATTGCTGTTGGCGGAGGATGACAGGAGCGTGCCGCCGCCCAGGAAGACGTCACCTTGTTGGGCAGAGGCAAGCTGGGCGAAAAACAAGAGAGCAAGAACCGGTGCGAAAAGCGCTAACTTTCTCAAGAGAAACCTCCAATCAGTTCGTGGTAAGCGATAAGATGCGCTTACGAAATCGTTCGGATGCACAAAGTGTGGGCACGACTCATCTTAATTACATACAGTAGCCAGATTCAACTGGAGCCAGATTTTCGTAAAGAAACGTCAAGAAAATTCGTGAATTCCTGTAACCCCAATGCTGGCTTGCAACCTGCAAACAAACCCGAAAGCGGGCGAAAAGTTGCGCGGCAGCAGCGAAAGCCTTCTCATTCTTGTATGCAGAAGCCAGGCAAACTTGGCGGACGCCGGGAGAGCGATGGCTATCGGCTCTTTCCGCCGCCCGGAGCCCGGATGTGGTCGAAAGCGATGGGGCCACCACCCAGGAAAATAAGGCCGAAAGCGAGAGTAGCGAGGGCCAGGGGAAATTCGTAGCCATGTTCGCCCATTAGTCCATTGTGGAAGTGGACTTTCGCAATCGCAACCGAAAGATCAATGCAGATAGCGAAAGCCGCGGCGCGGGTGAACAGGCCAATGAGGACGAGCAGCCCGCCGAAGAACTCGGCGAAGGCGGAAAGATAGGCGGTCCAGGCGGGAAGTCCGAGGCTGGCGACGAAGTGAGCATGCTGTTGAAGTCCGCCGAAAACCTTGTGATATCCGTGTCCGACCATTATGGCGCCAAGCGTAAGGCGCATGACAAGAAGTGCGAGGGGTTGCAGTCGATCGAGGTAGCGCAAGCAATGCCTCCGGAAAAGGAAAACATAGATTACAGCAGGCAAGTGTCGGAAGGAAATGACCGGTTTCGGATTGGGCGGCGAGCGGAATGGGGACGGATGTGCGGGTTTCCCACTGAGCCTTCGAGAAGATTGAAGGCAATTCTCCAAGGATATCGGTAGAATCATTTGCACCGGTAGCGAACTTCTGGTAACGTTTTTTCGCCTCGGGATACAGGTTTCCGGTGGTGTTTAGTCACATTTGGGTTCGCGCATCTTGCGGGCCTTCCCATTTGGCTTAAGAAATTTTCAAGCACGCAGCGTGGAATCTGCCAGCTTCGTGTTTATGGTGGACAGGTTCCGGAACTCACCACTACATTGCGTAGGCGGAGTGGTTGCCGGAAAAAGCCGCGGTAGAAGTTCAGAGATCAGGAGGCTGGAATGAATCGCTCTTCGAGAGGCGAGAAGATGGTGCAGAAGTGGCTAGTGTTTTCGTTATGTCTAATGGTTCCGGCATGGGCGTGGGGCCAGCACAAGCCGAGCGGGGGTGGGAGCGCTCCCAAAGCGGCGCCAAAGGCGAGCGCACCTTCGCATCCGTCGACGGCTTCGCATGGCGCAACGCAGTCGCACACTTCGACTCCTTCGCGCGGCACAACGCAGTCCCATAGTTCAACCCCCTCGCGTGGGACGACGACGAGCCACGCGGGTTCAACGGCGGGCCATACGACGACGGGCAGCCGACCGGGTACAACGGCGGGCCATACGACGACGGGCAGCCGACCGGGCACAACGGCCGGCCACACGACGACGGGCAGCCGACCGGGCACAACGGCGGGCCATACGACGACAGGCGGCCGTCCCGGCACAGCAGCAGGCCGTCCGGCAACGGGCGGGCGTCCGGGAGCGGCAGGGGGTCGCCCGGCGACCGCCAGCCGTAGCAACGTGGGCAGCCGTACTCCTCCCGGCAGGAATGTTTCTCTCAAGGGCGGAGGATCGGCGAGCATTCGTCCTAATGGATCGATTCGTTCCATCAATCGGGGCGGCATGCACATTGAGCACGGAGTGCGGGGTGGGCGCACGGTGGTGAGCGAGCGCAACGGAGCGCGCATCGTTACCCGAGGACATGGAGGCTATGTGCAGCGAGCCTACGTGACCCGCGGCGGTCATGCCTATTACTCACGGACATACTATGCCGGCGGACGCTACCATGTTGGGCTTTATCGCGGCTACGGCTGGGGCGGACATATGTACTACGGCTACTACCCAGGGGTTTGGTACCATCCGGGATTTTATGGATGGGGCTGGCATCCTTGGGGAGCGCCGATTGCCTGGGGTATCGGGGCCTGGGGTTGGGGCGGAGCGCCGTGGTGGGGAGTCTATGGCGGGTGGTGGAATCCGTATCCTGTCTATGCGGCTCCGTACTACTGGCTGACGGATTACCTGATTGCAGCGCAGTTGCAGGGAGCGTACGCGGCGCGGACTGAAGCCAATGCCGATGCGATGGCGGCGGACGCAGCAGCGAGCGCAGGCGATGGCGGCGGAGATGCGGCTCCGGTGGCGTCCGGCCCGGTGGCGCTGACTCCCGAGGTAAAGGAAGCCATTGCCCAGGAAGTGAAAGCCCAATTGGCGGCGCAGCAGTCGCAGGCCGGCCAGGATTCGGGTGGTGGACAAGCATCGGCAGCTCCAGCTCCAGCAGCTCCGGCGCCGACCAGCGATCAGCCGCCTCCGGCGTTGGATCCAGCACAACGTACCTTTGTGGTGGACTCCGATGTGACAGTGGTAGCCAACGGTCAGGAATGTGGCCTGACGTCCGGGGACGTGATTACGCGTCTCACGGACACGCCAGATGCAGACCAGAGCGTGAATGCGAGCGTCTCGGCGACCAAGAAGGGCGACTGCGCGTCGGGACAAACCGTTGCCGTCAAAGTGGATGATTTGCAGGAGATGTACAACCACTTCCAGGAGAACATTACCAACGGCATGGGCGAACTGGCGAAGAAGCAGGGCACGGGCGGTATGCCGGCGGCGCCGGACACCGGCACCCAGGCAGGGGCCGTTCAACCTCCGCCACCGGATACCAGCGTGGCGAAGACTCTGCAAGACCAGCAGCAGCAGGCTGACCAGACCGAGTCGCAGGTCAAGCAGGAAGCTGCATCTGGCGGAGGAAACTAGGAACCGGCGATGGCAAAGCGGCGGTTCTACTGATCGTCAATCAAGGGGGCGTCGGAGACGACGCTCCCTTCTCCAATTGAAAGCGTTGTCTTTTCCTGCTCTGCGTTTGCCGGCAGAGCACCAGTTGGACTCATCCATTGAAGAAAGCTAGGCGGAGGCTTTTATGACGTCGCGGGCATTCTACACAATGATTTCTGGGCTGCTGCTTCTGGCCGGTGCCGTCTCTCCGGTGCTGGCTGGCGCTCAAGCGGTTTCTCTGCAAGAACAACTGGTGGCGCAATACAAAGTGGTGAAGATGGGATCGGACACCAGCGGATATTCCGTTGTGGAAGAGGGCACGTTGTTGGCGGTCCAGAAGGGCGGACTGCTGGGTGTACCGTATTCGGATACCAGCGTCCAGTCCAACAAATACGAGGGCGGGACGGTACACGCGCCCAATGCAGTGCTGTCGAAGGGCATCGGTTTCGGCATGAAGAAGTTCGGGAAGGAACAAACCACCAAGTTGTTCGCGAAGGGCGACAAAGTATATCCCACGAAGATTGATGTGAACCCGGACAAAGACACGGTGACGCTGGGGATTGTGGCCTGCGACAAGTGCAACAAAACCGATCCTACGACTTACAACAAGGCGAATGTGGTCTTTGTGTTTCCTAAAGGCACGCTCGCCCAGGCGAGTGCGGGCCAAGTGGAAGACACGATTGGGACCCTTCTTTCCATCAGCAGCGACGACCAGCAAGAAGCCAAAGGCGATCAGCAGGGCGGAGATCAGGGCGGACAACAGCAAGGCGGTCAGCAGCAGCAAGCCGGTCAAGATCAGGGTCAGCAGCAACCAGCCGAACAACCGCCGGCTGAACCCGCGAGCATTGAGAAGGGTATGACGACTGATCAGGTCGAAGCGGCCATGGGTAAGCCGGAGAAGAAAGTGACTCTCGGGACCAAGCAGATTTATTACTACAAGGATATGAAGGTCATTTTTCTGAGCGGGAAAGTTTCCGACGTACAGTAACCCGGCAATATTCACACGGGGTTATTGCGCCGAAGATCCTGTATCCCTCAGGAGTACGACGTCAGATTCGGTGTGGGTGCGCATAACGCCGAGGGACTTGCCGTCGGGCGAAAACAGATAGTACTGGATCGCGTCGTCCTGAAAATCCGTGATCTGGTGGCCGCGCGAGCCATCCAGAGGTTGCAGCCACAGGTTGTCAGCGCCCTTTTCGTGGATGACATAAACCAGCCCTTTTCCGTCGGGCGTGAATTTTGAGGACTTCGCAAAACGCGGGTCGGGATCGAGGAATTTGACCTGCGGCTTGGGCCCGGCATTGAGCGGAACCAAAGCAAGTTTCCCTACGGTCAACCTAGGATCTTTGCTCGGCATGAAGAATGCTAGAAGCTTGCCATCGGATGAGAGGCCCAGCCCGGTTGAACCGAAGAGCCCGCCGGTGCCCGGTACCTCCTCAGGGTTCCCACCGTCAATGGGCACGCGGAGAGTTTGAAAGGTATCTAGGTTGTAGTAGTACACCCACTCTCCGTCTGCCGAGCAAATTCCGCCAACATCGGTTACTCCGGACGTTAGCCGCTTCGGATTTGAGCCATCAGCATCTACGCGCCAGATGTTGGTCTTCTTATTGGCGGTATGATTCGACCAAGTGATCACGACATAACGTCCGCCAACACATCCGTCCGGGTGAATAACGTTTGAAGAAGGATCACTGAGAAGCGTGGTCTTGTTGCTGCCGTCGGCTGACATTCGCAGCAGGTTGCCACCATCGCCAAAATAAACATCACCATTGCTTGCCCATCCAAACATGGCCGCATTCTTGCTCTGCGCGGGCGCGGGATTGGGAGGCTTCCCAGAGAAGCCTGTGGCGGGCATGAGAAAAAGGATTTGCGTGGCTCTCCGCTGTACCGTTGCCAGGGTTCTTCCATCCGCGGACAGCGTAAGTGTTTCATAGTCATTCGTGTCATTGGTGATGGTATGAAATTGCCCGCCCGGGTTGGAGATAAGACCTAGTTGGCTGCGAGTAACAAAGCCAATGTTGTCTTCATAAATCACTAGCAATCCGCGGCGGTCTGGCAACCAGGCAATCTCGGAGATCGGCAAATCGTTGAACCGGGCCAAAGTTTGGTCTTTCCCGGAGACCAGATCGTGGAGCTGAATAGATACGTTCCCTGGGCCCGGACCGATGTTATCCAAAGCGATCTGACCACCGTCGGGCGACCACGCGACGCGGCTCGACCAATAGGAACTGGACCCGGTCGTGATGACCTTTTCGTCGGTGCCATCAAGGTTGCTCGTGAGCAATGAGAATTTTCCCAGTTGCGGATCATTCCCGCGCACGAAGGCCATGCGCTTGCCGTCGCGCGAAAACGTGGCTCCGGAGTCGTCGTCCCGCACGACCACTTGCGGCAAACCCCCTAATACAGGAGCGCGCAAGAGATTGTAGATATCTCCCGTGCCGGATGCCGCCTTGAGGAAATAGATGTAGTTGCCGTCGGATGAGAATGTGAGGCTTTGATAAGAGGCATCGGCGGGTGCAATTACCTGCGTGTCACTATTGGTTGGAATATTGCGGAGCCACAAGCTCTGCTCCCCCTGATCGTCGACCGCGCTGAGAAGATACTTACCATCGGGAGAGATCGCCGTCGCCACATACTTGCCGGTGTTGGTGAGCTGAGCGATGGTGAAATTGCGGAAGGGCATGGCAGCCGGCCGGCGCAAGAGGGAAGTGATGCCGATGCCAGCAATGACAAGAATGATCAGGGCGGCAATCAACACTGCGGGCCGCTTCCGCTGGAGCTGATTTGCCTCGACCTTGGCGGAACTCGCAGTCGCATGTGTGGCCGGCGTCTCAACTACCAAGGCAGCGTCAGTACCCAGGTAGGCCGGAACTCGGCCGCTATCCGTATCACGTTTCAATCGTTGAAGGTCAGTGTGCACGTCAGAAGCGTGCTGGTAGCGCAACTTACCCTCTTTTTCCAAGCACTTGTTGATGATTCGCTCTAGTTCTGGATCCACGTCGGGATTGAGTCGCACGGGAGGAACAGGCGCCCGGTTCAGAATTGACTCGAAAACCACTCCTGCACTTTCGCCGCGGAATGGCAACACTCCTGTGGCCATCTCGTAGAGCACCACGCCGAAGGAGAACAGGTCGGAGCGGCCATCGAGTTCCTTTCCTCGCACTTGCTCCGGGGACATGTAAGCTCCAGTTCCCAGAACCGCGCCGGCGCTGGTGAGGCGCCCCGCGCTGGACGACGCCGTGTCTTCTTGTTCCGCGACGCGAGCAGTTATGGGGATGAACTTTGCCAGTCCAAAATCGAGGATCTTGGCGTGTCCGCGCTTGGTGACGAAGAGGTTTGCAGGTTTTATGTCGCGGTGAATGATGCCCTGTGCGTGGGCAGCATCGAGAGCGTCGGTTATCTCGATCGCCACAGCAAGAATCGAATCTGCTTCCATCGGACGGCCGGCAATACGATGTTTTAGCGTCAATCCATCCAGAAACTCCATGGCGATGAACGCTTCTCCTTGGTGGTCGTCGATCTCGTAGATTGTGCAAATGTTGGGATGATTCAGCGCCGAGGCGGCCTTCGCTTCGCGTTGGAACCGAGCTAGAGCTTGCGCATCTTTAGCGATCTCATCGGGAAGGAATTTCAAGGCCACAAAGCGGCGCAGCTTTATATCCTCGGCCTTGTAGACCACGCCCATCCCGCCCCCGCCGAGCTTCTCGATGACGCGGTAGTGGGAGATGATCTGACCGATCACGCAGGGACATCCTTGGGCGACCATCTTAGGGACTAAACTGCTGCGCGTCAATGTCTTGAGGGCAAGCGCAGTGGGTTAAAGCGCAGAAAACGCAGCAACTTGGGCCAGAGACTTAGTACTTCCGTACCGTCTCTAGTACTTCGGTTATCGGTACGCGAGTGACCCATCCCCAGCTGCATAGCGACTACTACTAATTGATACATCTATATAGCTGACTACAACCTGTAGAACAACCTCAAGAACTCCAAGTCTCTCTTTTCCAGAAAACCCGCAAAAACCCAGTAAAAACCGGAAACTCGCGTGAGCGCGGGGTTTTTCCGGGCTGATATATGCTCGGGACACCGAAAGCCCTCGGACAGGCATAGAGGGCGAGGGGCGTCTGCCGAGACGAACCTGCAACCGGAGAGATGGGCGCAGGATGTTCTGGAAGACAAGGGTAAGGAAAAATGGCCGACTCGCGGGAAGTGATGAACATTCGCCAGGCGTCGCAGTATCTGGGAGTGAGTCCGGACACGCTCTACAAATACGTTGGGGAACAAAGTATTCCGGCTTTCAAGCTGGGCAACCGCTGGCGCTTCAAGAAGTCGAGGCTGGACCAGTGGATGGAAGAGAAGTCGAGCCAGATGGAGTTGGGAGCAAAACGTAAACCGAAGGCGGCAATGAAGGCCGCCGGGTCACAGTAAGAAAAGGCGGGCACATGTTTGGAATGGGATCGAAGACGATTGTAGGTCTGGATGTGGGCTCTTCCAGCATTAAGGCAGTGGAGTTGAAAAAGAAGGGTGGGCAGATTGAAGTGGCGCACCTGGGACTCGAAGCGCTGGCCTCGGACATCGTAGTCGACTCGATGATTGTGGATTCGGGAACGGTGTCGAGCGCGATTTCGAAGTTGTTCGCCGATTGCCTGATCAAGACCAAGTCGGTGGCGACTGCGGTGAGCGGCCACTCGGTCATCGTCAAGAAGATCTCGCTGCCATCAATGAGCGATCAGGAATTGGCGGAAACCATCGAGAAGGAAGCCGCGCAACACATTCCCTTCGATTTGGCGGACGTGAGCCTCGACTACCAGATTCTGTCGGAGGAAGCGGGCAGCCCGCAGATGGATGTTTTGCTGGTGGCCGTCAAGAAGGACAAGATTTTGAACTACACCAACGTACTCTCGATGGCCGGACGTACCCCGGCTATTGTGGACATCGATGCGCTGGCTTTGCAGAACTGCTACGAGTACAACTACCAGCCGGCGCCGGGCCAGGTGGTGGCGCTTTTGAATCTGGGCGCCAGCGTGATGAACATCAACATTGTGAAGGGAACAACTCCGCTGTTTCCGCGCGACGTCAGCGTGGGCGGGCATCAGTATACGGACTCGTTACAGAAAGAACTGGATCTGAACTTCGACGATGCCGAGAAGCTGAAGTTGGGCGAGAAGGTTGGCACGGTGAGCGAGGACGCAAAGGCGCCGATCCTGCAGCAGGTGACCGAGATCATCGTGCTCGAAATTCAGAAGACGTTCGACTTCTTCCGAGCCAGCGCGGCGGGCGAGCATATTGAGAAGATTTACTTGGCGGGCGGTTCGGCGAAAGTGCCGGGATTGATGGAAGCGTTGCGGCAGGAATTTTCCATGCCGGTTGAATTATTGAATCCATTCCAGCGTGTGGTGCCACCTGCGGACGGACCCGGAGCCGAGCTGGTGGAGCAGAATCCGGGCCAACTCGCGGTAGCGGTGGGTTTGGCTTTAAGGAGCTTTGAATCCCTATGATCAAAATCAATCTGCTGGAATCCTCCAAGGGGAAAAACAAACGCGGCGGCGGCGGCAGCCCGGTAATGCCCACGATGGAAATGGGCGATATGGGATCGCCCAAGCTGAAGGTGCTGGTGCTGCTGCTGGTGGCGGGACTGCTCAATTTTGGCTACTGGTACCGGCTGGATCGTCAGGGTAAGACCATTGCGACACAGATGCAGGCCGCCGAGCAAAAGAACCGTGAACTCAGCGATGTGAAGGCGCGCTTTCTGGAACGGCAGAAGCAAGCCAACAACTACAAGCGCCGGGTCGATGTGATCGATTCATTGCGCACGGGGCAGGCTGGTCCGGTAAATCTGCTGGCCATGCTGGGCGAGACCGTGAACGGAACCGAAGCAGTCTGGCTGCGGAGCATGGATGACACGGGCCCGAATGTGAGTTTGGAAGGCACCGCGCTCAGCACGGATGCGGTGGCCAATCTGATCTCGAATCTGCAAAAGACAGGTTTCTTCAAGAACGTTGAGATCAAGGAAACGTTCCAGGACGACACGATCAAGGATATGCAGGCGTTCCAGTTCACCCTGACCTGCGAGAAGGGAAAGTCGTAGAGGCGGACCTATGGCAATGAATTTCAACGAACTGTCGGGCCTGAAGCAGTGGGCAGCGGTGCTTGCCGGTGGCGCGATTGTGACGGCGGCGCTGTACTTCACGATGTACAAGGACCAGAGCGATAAGAATGCTGCGGCACAACATGCGCTGCAAGACAAGGTTCGGGAAAACAACGAACTCGAGTCTTACCGTCCCAAATTGAAAGATATGGAACGGCAGCTCGCCAACCTCAAGCAGCAATTGGAGATTGAGGCGCGCATCGTTCCGGACGAGAAGCAGGTGGACAGCTTCATCGAGACCATGGATGGCGAGGCGACAAAGGCGGGCGTGGAGCTGCGACGCTACACAGCCAAGCCGGTCGCCGCGAAAGAGTACTACTCGGAACTTCCGTTCGATATGGAGTTGGACGGCCCGTACTACTCGATGCTGAACTTCTTCGATCGCGTGGGCAAGCTTGAGCGCATCGTCAACGTCAGCGGATTGCTGGTATCGAATACGAAAAATCCAAGCGGGGCGAAGGCGAAGCACAACTACCAATACGCACCGAACGAGAGCGTAGTGGCGACATTTACCGCTACCACGTTCTTCAGCCACGATTTGGAGCCGGCCGGAGCGGCACCTGGAAGCAAGCCCGCCACCGCGGGCGTGAAATAGGAATCGCTATGAAGCTGACGACAGGCATTCTGGCAGTGGGCATGATGACGGGCGGGCTCTGGGCACAGAATCCGAACATCATCAACAACGTGCAAGGAACCATGAACGCGGTGCAGCAGCAGAAGACGAATGACTCGAACGCCGCGCTCGGGATAACCAATACGCCTTCGACGAAACCGGCAGCAAAACCGGCTCCGGGTGCTCCGGCAAAAGCGGGAGCAGTTCAGCCGGTGGCCGCGCCAGTGAAGTCTGCTGCAGCTCCGGTCAAGACTGCGACCGCACCAGTCAAGACTGCTGCTGCGCCGGCCACCCCAGTTGCGAAACCAAAAGCTGCCGCCGCAGCCAAGCCGACTGCGACGCCGCATGTGGAAACCGCGGCCAAGGGTACGGTACCGAAAGCACCAGTGAAGACCGTCATTGCAGCGACCAAAGTTTCGCCCGATGCCAAGCCGGCTGATGCCAGCAAGGTGGCGGAAGCACCCAAGCCGCCCAAGCCCGAGGAAAAGAAATGGGCCATGAGCGGGAAACGGGATCCTTTCTTCAGTCCTGTAGTGCAGCAGCCTTCTGGTTCGGGATGCTCGACAGGGAAAAAGTGCCTGGAGATCGGGCAGATCAATCTGCGCGGCGTGGTGAAATCCGAGAACGGCTTTATCGCAGTAGTGACCAACAGTCTAAACAAGGCTTACTTCCTGCGCGAGAACGATCCGGTATTCAACGGGTACGTGATGAGAATTACCGGCGACGCGGTGGTGTTCCAGGAAACGGTGCAGGACAAGCTGGGCAAGCCGCTGACCCGGGAAGTGACCAAGCGAATTTTCACGCCGGCTGTTTAGCGTGCGCAGGAAGCGCGCCGGAGAAACCGGAGCGCTAACAAAATCGAGTTCTAAGCAAGGACCCGCGGGTTAAGACCCGCGAGTTGGGGGAGAGGCGAAATGCGAAAGCAACTGAGTGTAATTCTAGCGTCGTTGCTCCTGGGGCTGATGGCATCAGCCGCAGAGACTCCTGCTCTGCAAGGGGCGAGTCAACGAAACGAACTGCAACGAGTGAGCGTGGTCCGCGGCATGGACGAAGTCCGGGTCGAGATCAGCGCTCGTGGTGCAGTGACGCCCAAGCTGAGCACGGCGAATTCGCCGGCGCGCCTGATCATCGATCTGCCGGGCACTGTCATGGTGACCGGGCAGAGCCGGATCAGTGTAGGCAGCGCGGACGTGAAGGGCGTGCGCATCGCCATGGATGGCCAGAAGCCTCCCACTACCCGCATCGTGGTCGATCTGGAGCACGCGTGCCGCTATGACCTGAATCCCTCGTCCGACGGCAAGCTGGTGTTGACGCTGCACACCCGGCCCACCTCAGTGGCGAGCGCGAGCGTTCCCAAGCCCGTGGCGGAAACATCCTCGTTGTCCGCCAACAAGAGCGTGTCTCCGTTTGCGCCGCGAGTCGTGGAAGTGAAACCCGAAGTGAAAGCGGAAGCCAAGCCGGAAGTGACGGCTCCATCGGCGGTGAGCGACGCAGTGAATCCGCCAGCCGCAACCGAGGCCACCTCCGAGCAGAAGCCGGCTACATCCAGCGACTTTGTATTCGTTGAGCCTACCTATGCGGCCAAGGCGAATACTCCGGAAACAACGGTTGAGCCAACGGAGCGCGCCCAGGAAGCGGCCGCCAAGTTTGCCGACAAAACGGCTGCAGAGTTGTTGCCAGCGACCATGAACGCGGCGCAGGCCACGCAGAGCGTTTCTTCCAGCACGGGCATACAGCCGGCGGTCAATCTTGCAGCGGAGCAAAAAATGCAAGCTGGACAGCAGCCTGCCGCGGTCGGCCCCAAGTACACTGGGGAGCCGATTTCAGTGAATTTGAAAGATGTGGATCTGAAGGATTTCTTCCGGCTGATTCACGAAATCAGCGGTTTGAACGTGGTGCTGGATCCGAACGTGCACGGCACCCTGACGGTTGTGTTGGACGATGTGCCGTGGGATCAGGCACTGGACATCGTGTTGAAGAATAACGACCTGGCACGGGAACTGGAAGGCAACGTCCTGCGCATCGCTACAGTTGATACGCTGAAAAGAGAAGCGGATGGACGGCGCGCACAGGTGGAAGCGGAAGCTCTGGCCGTGGAAAAGGTTTCTGTCACCCGCTTCCTCAGCTATGCCCACGCCAAGGATGTGATGCTCACTGTGAAAAAGTTCCTCTCGCAGCGCGGTGACGTGGTTGCGGATGAACGCACCAATGCCGTGATCGTCAACGATATTCCGAAAGTGATTCCGATCATCGATCGCCTGCTGACGCAGCTGGACCGCAAGACGCAGGAAGTAGAAATTGAAGCGCGCGTGGTTGCGGCGACGCGGCAGTTCGCACGTGACATTGGTACGCAGCTCGGCCTCGGCTGGGGCAACGGACACAGTGCAGTCGGTGGCGCGCAAGCGGTAGGCGCTTCGCCGACCACCGTCGGCAACTTGACGCCGGGCTACATCACGGTACCGGGAACCGGCTCAGGCACCGGATCATCGATTCCGCTGTTTTCCAACCTGGGTTCGACCTCGCCCACAAGCGGGTTAACGTTCCTGAATGCAAGCAACACGGTACGTATCGACGCCGTGCTTTCGATGGCCGAATCGCGAGGCCTGCTGAAGGTTCTGTCACGGCCTCGAGTGGTCACTCAAAACAACATCCAGGCACTCGTGAAGCAAGGTGTGCGTGTGCCCATCGTCACGCAGGCGCAGTTGGGTGGTCCTCCGACCGTGACCTACGTGGATGCGTTCCTGCGCTTGACCGTTACGCCACAAATCACTTCGGAGAATACGATCTTCCTGAACGTGGACGTGGAAAATACCACGCCGAACTTCGGTCAGGAAGTGCAGGGCAATCCCGAGTTGATCACGCAGCAGGCGACGACTCAGGTGTTGGTGACCGACGGCGGCACGGTGGTGATCGGTGGCGTCATCCAGACGCAGAACTCGATCAACATCACGCAGGTGCCACTGCTGGGAAATCTTCCGATCCTCGGCAATCTGTTCAAACACACGCAGGTGAACACCTCGAACCAAGAATTGATCTTCTTCATCACGCCGCGAATTATTCAGACATAGCAGCGGGCAGTTGAAGATTTAAAGCCGCCGGCTCTGCCGAACCTGTCAGCCCGGCGGTTTTGTTTTTGGAAGTGTGCGGAGTACCGAGTCCCGAGTACCTTGTACCGCGGGAACCGAGTTCACCTTTTCGTGTTTTCTCGGTACTCGATACAAGGTACTCGGTACTTCCTGCATCTTCCGCCTGTTAAACTCAGCCGCAATGAACTTTCTCGCACGTCAGAAAAACTTGTGGGAGCACCTTGCCACGACCCAGTTCGATGGGTTGCTGATCAGCCATCTTCCCAACATTCGATATCTCTGCGGCTTCACGGGCAGCGCCGGTTTTCTATTGATTGAGGGAGGTGGGAGCGTCTTTTTTTCGGACGTTCGCTATGACACACAGGGGCGGGAAGAGGTGAAGGGCGCCAAACTGGTGATTGCGCGGAAGTCAGTGCTGCAGGCGCTTGGCGAGTGGCTGGGATCCCGCCGCAAGAAGTCGGGAAAATGGACGATTGGGGTGGAAGGCGAACACATGACGGCGGCCGAAAAGAAACGGCTGACGGATCTGTTGCCTTCTGGCTTGCGGTTAAGGAATGCGCCGTCGGTTGTAGAGCGGCTTCGGATGGTCAAGGATTCGGACGAACTGGTAAGCATCCGCGCGGCGGTTCAGTTGGGCGCGACTTTGTTTGACCGGGCGGTTCAAGTATTGCGTCCGGGTATAAAGGAGACGGAAGTAGCGGCGGAGATGGAATACGTTGCGCGGCGGCATGGGGCGGAAGCGATGTCGTTTCCAACCATCATCGCCTCAGGGGCAAGATCGGCATTGCCGCATGGGAGAGCTACGGAGCAGCCGATCGCTGCTGGTGGGTTCGTGGTGTGCGATTTCGGTGTTATACTCGCAGGTTATTGTTCGGACCAAACACGCACTGTTTGGGTGGGCTCCGTGTCAAAAGAGGCACGTCGCGCCTATGAAGCGGTGAAGGAAGCCCAGCAGGCCGCGATTGCCGCGGTTCGGCCCGGAGTAAGTGTGGGCGACGTGGACTTGGCAGCGCGCAGGGTGTTACGCAAAGCCGGGCTAGGGCGTTATTTTACGCATTCCACCGGGCATGGCGTAGGACTGGAAATCCACGAGTCTCCGAGGGTCGCAGCAGGGCAAAGCGAAATACTGCGGCCGGGTATGGTGATCACGATTGAGCCGGGAGTATACTTCCCCGGAAAATGGGGTGTGAGGATTGAGGACATGGTGGCTGTCCGCGAAAATAGTTGTGAGGTATTGACTCCGACGAGCAAGGACTTCCTGTCCGTTTAGGTCTTCTTGGATTTCACGCTGGTTAGATTCAGCGGGCTAAATCGAGCGGTTCGTACGGAACGCCTGCCTGTTTCCAGCGGGACAGTTCTGGCGCGGAGCGGCAAGCGGTCTCACCTTTATACGAATGAATCAAAAAGAGCTGAAGGAACTCATCGAGTTCTTAATCGAAAAAGACATTGCCGAGTTCGAGTTGGAGCGTGGCGACGTCAAGGTCAAGATCAAGCGCGCGGGGCAAACCACAGTGGTCCACGCGCACGGGGAGATGTCCTACCCGGCATACACGGCCGGCGGGGTGCCCGAGCAGCGACCAACTGCCCCCGTGATTCCCGCCGTCGCTCCACCACCGGCGCATAGCGAACCCGCTCCGGAAGAAAATCTTCACATCGTAAAGTCTCCGATTGTTGGAACATTGTATGAAGCTCCATCACCGGGTGCGCCGCCTTTCGTAAAGGTTGGGGACACGGTGGAGGTAGGGCAGGTGCTATGCATCGTGGAGGCCATGAAGTTGCTGAACGAGATTGAATCGGACGTGGCCGGAGAAATTGTGAAGAAGATGGGGAGCAACGGCCAGCCGATCGAGTACGGGCAAGAACTGTTCGCCATTCGGGCGAAGGAGTGACACGGAGTTATGTTGAGGCGCGCCGAGTAGCGCCTTGTTGCGTGGTCGTTTTCTTCCAACCGAAACAGTTTCCAAACAATAACGTCCACGAAAGAACGGCGAGCCGGAGGCTGAGGGCTGACGGCTAAGAGCTGAAAGCTGATTCATGTTTAAGAAGATATTGATTGCGAATCGGGGAGAGATTGCGCTGCGGGTTATTTGCGCCTGCAAGGAACTGGGCATCCGCACGGTTGCGATTTATAGCGAGGCAGACCGGCATTCCTTGCCGGTGCGCTTTGCGGATGAGGCTATATGCATCGGGCCGCCACAGCTGGCATTGAGTTACCTGAACATTCCGGCCGTGATCAGCGCGGCGGAGATTGCCAACGTGGACGCGGTGCATCCGGGGTATGGATTGCTGGCGGAGAATGCCAACTTCGCCGAGGTATGCGAGACCAGCGGCATTAAGTTCATCGGGCCGCGGCCGGAAGTGACGCGTCTGATGGGGGAAAAAGAAAAAGCGCGCGCCGCCATGAAACGGGCGGGCGTCCCGATTCTGCCGGGTTCGGATGGAATCATAGCCTCAGAAGGGGAGGCCTTGGAGTGGGCGCGGCAGGTGGGCTTTCCCGTAATTATGAAGGCTTCAGCGGGAGGCGGCGGACGCGGCATGCGCATTGTCCGCACCGAGGAGGAACTGCCAGGCTTGTTCAGGGCGGCGCAGTCGGAGGCGGCGGGCGCGTTCGGCAATGGCGACCTGTACATGGAGAAGTATGTCGAGCATCCGCGGCACATCGAGTTCCAGGTGTTGGCGGATGAGCATGGCAACGTGGTGAGCCTCGGGGAACGTGAGTGCTCGATCCAGCGGCGGCATCAGAAGCTGCTGGAAGAATCTCCATCCACCCAGGTAACGTGCGAGTTGCGCGATCAGATTGGCGCGGTCCTGTGCAGGTCGCTGGCGGAAATTGGGTACACAAACGCTGGGACGATCGAATTCTTGATGGATCAAGAACGTCGGCTGCACTTCATCGAGATGAACACGCGGATTCAGGTAGAGCATCCGGTAACGGAGATGGTGACGGATGTGGATCTGGTGAAGAGCCAGATCATGATCGCCGCCGGTGCGAACATGCGAGAAGTGCTGCAGGGGCCGATTGTGCATCGCGGGCATGCCATTGAGTGCCGGATTAATGCGGAGCATCCGGAGAAATTTACGCCGTCGGCAGGAAAGATTACGGCGTTTCATCCGCCGGGAGGGACGGGGGTGCGCGTGGACACGGCGGCGTACGCCGAGGGAGTGATTCCTCCGTACTATGATTCGCTGATCGCGAAGCTGATCGTGCGCGGCAAAGACCGCGGAGAGGCGATCTCCCGCATGACGCGGGCGCTGGAGATGTTCATTGTTGAGGGCGTGTATACGACGATTCCCCTGCACCGGAAGATTCTGGCCGATCCGGACTTCCGCGCCGGGAAGTTTGATACAGGATTTATCGAGCGATTCCTGACGGCCAGTAAAAAGGAATCGGCGGCGTGATTTCTGTCCCCCGTCTTTATCCCATTGTGGATGGGGCGTGGTTCTCGTCCACGGAAGACCTAGCAAACTGTGCCGAGGAGCTTCTTGCTGGCGGATGCACCCTGCTGCAGTATCGCAATAAGCGCGGCGATGCACGCGTGATGCTGGAGCAGGCGCGAGAGTTGAAGAAGCGCGTCGGCGGCGCCGTTAAGCTGATCATGAATGACCGCGCCGACCTTTGTCTGGCTGCGGACTTCGACGGCGTGCATGTGGGGCAGGATGATCTCTCGCCGGAATCGGTGCGGGGGATTATTGGACCTGACCGCTGGCTGGGAGTTTCTACACATAATCCCGAGCAATTGCAGGAAGCGGGTCATACTTCCGCGGACTATCTCGCGATTGGTCCTGTATTTTCAACATTCAGCAAAGAGAAGCCTGACCCGGTGGTAGGCCTCGAAGGAGTACGCCGGGCGAGGCAGTTGACCCGAAAACCACTGGTGGCCATTGGGGGGATCACGCGAGCTAACGCGGCTTCGGTGATCGAAGCCGGGGCCGATTCCGTGGCGGTGATATCGGAGTTGTTACGGGAGCCACGCAAATCAGCAGAGGAATTTCTTGTCGTCTTGAGGTAAAGTCATTCCACCCTGAAACGCCCGTGGAACTGCGCAAGAGCTGCCAGCATGCTTCAAGGAGGGATCCTGAGTACACCGACAACGCGGCCGCCTGCCGGCAGTGACTGGGAAATTCATAGCCATCAAGATAAGGAACTGGTCAAGGGGCTGGGACTGACCAGCGCGACCATGCTGGTCATGGGGTCGATGATCGGCTCCGGCATTTTCATTGTTTCCGCCGAGATTGCCCGCGAAGTGGATTCCCCCGCGCTTCTGATTGGGGCGTGGGTTGTGGCCGGATTCATGACCGTCGTCGCTGCGCTCAGCTATGGCGAACTGGCGGCCATGATGCCGAGAGCCGGTGGGCAGTACGTTTACTTGCGCGAAGCGCTCGGTCCCTTGTGGGGTTTCCTTTATGGCTGGACTTTATTCCTGGTAATTCAGACCGGGACAATTGCCGCTGTGGGGGTGGCTTTTGGCAAGTTCCTGGGGGTTTTCTTTCCCGCAATTTCTTCTTCCCATTGGATTCTGCATCTCTGGAAGGTCCCGCCGATTCGCCTGGGGCCCATGGTTCTGGGCAACATGGACGTCGGAATCAATACGCAGAATCTGGTTGCCATGCTGCTCGTAGTTTTCCTTTCCGTGGTGAATATCTTTGGAGTAAAAACCGGGGCGCTCATCCAGAATATCTTCACTGCGGCCAAGGTTTCGGCGCTACTTGGACTGGCCGTGTTCGGATTAGCGCTGGCGCGGAATGCTCAGGCTTTGGCTGCGAACTTCGGCGCAAACTTCTGGCGTAACGCGGGATTGAGCGCGCAGCACGCCGTGCAGGTGGGAGTGGGCGGGCCAGTCGTCATGGTCGGGACGCTGACGATTCTTGCGGTGGCGCAGGTCGGATCGCTGTTTTCCGCCGACGCCTGGAATAACGTAACTTTCACCGCAGGCGAAGTAAAAAATCCCAGCCGCAACTTGCCGCTATCGTTGGCGCTGGGCACGGGAGTGGTGATTGCGCTCTATATTGCCTGCAACCTGATTTATCTGAATGCACTCCCGCTCGACGGAACACCGGGCGCAGCAACGGTTCTGGAGCGGGGCATCAAGTATGCGGCTGAGGATCGTGTGGCAACGGCCGTGATGACGCAGATGTTCGGCGCAGTCGGCGGTCTACTGATGGCCGGGGCGATTTTGATTTCTAGTTTCGGCTGTAACAATGGCCTGATTCTCTCCGGGGCGCGCGTCTACTATGCCATGGCGAAAGATGGCCTGTTTTTCAAGAGTGTCGCCAAACTGCATCCTACATATAAGACGCCGGCGGTCTCGCTGATGGTACAGATGGTGTGGGCTTGCCTGCTTTGTGTGTCGGGCAGCTACGGACAACTTTTGGACTACATCGTTTTTGCAGTGCTCGTCTTCTACATTTTGACGATCGTAGGATTGTTTGTGCTGCGGCACACTCATCCCGATGCGGAGCGGCCCTACCGTGCCCTGGGCTATCCCGTGCTGCCGGGGATTTACATTGCGATGGCTTTATTTATTGATGTCATACTGTTGCGCTACAAACCGCAGTTCACATGGCCGGGGCTGATTGTGGTGCTGTTGGGGGTCCCGGTATATTACGCACGGTCGAGAAGCGCCGGCGCAAAAGGCGTAGCGGCGTAAGCTTCCAAGGAGAGACGAGCGAATGGCGAATCTGCTGGCAACCAAGCCACTGCACCTGCTGACGGAGGAATCCCGCGAAACGGGGGAGCACAGCCTGAAACGGACGCTGGGAGTTTTTCAGCTCACCGCTCTGGGCGTGGGAGCTGTGATTGGCGCTGGCATATTTGTGATGGTGGGACTGGGGGCACAATATGCGGGGCCTGGGCTCACCTTGTCATTCGTCCTGTCCGGGATCGGATGCGCTTTCGCGGGGCTTTGCTACGCTGAATTCGCGGCGATGATCCCGTTGGCGGGCAGCGCCTACACTTACGCTTACGCCACGCTGGGCGAGTTGCTGGCATGGATCATCGGCTGGGATCTGACGCTCGAATACGCTATGGGCGCCAGTGCTGTATCTTCGGGGTGGTCGAATCACTTCATCGAACTGCTGAAAATCTTTCACATCAAGATGCCGCTGTGGCTGGCTTACGATCATTGGACGGCTCTGAAGACCGCCGAGAATATTGTGGCGCGGCAGATGGCGCAGGCGGCGGACCCTTCGCTGGTACCGGGCACGCAAAGCTTCCTCGATAAAGTCAGCGCGATCATCAGTTCGCAGTCTCCCGAATTGTTGCAACGGGCGCATGACGTGTTGGGAGCGCCGCATCTGTTTGGCATGGAAGTTGGACTGAACCTGCCGGCTTTTATCATCGCCCTCATCATTACAGCGATCCTAGTGGTAGGCATCAAAGAAAGCGCGGAGTTTAACACCGGAATCGTCGTGATTAAGGTTTCGGTCGTGCTCTTTGTGATCGCCTTGGGCGCTCGCTATATCAACGTCAGCAACTGGGGCACGGACTGGCACTCCTACGCGCCCAACGGCTTAGCAGGGATTGGAGCGGGAGCTGCGTACATATTCTTCGCCTACATCGGTTTCGATGCGGTCTCGACCACGGCGCAGGAGGCCAAGAATCCGCAACGAGACTTGCCCATCGGCATGATTGCATCGCTTGCAATCTGTACGGTCTTATACATTGCGGTGGCCGGTGTGCTGACAGGAATGGTGCACTGGCAGCAGATCAACATTGAAGCGCCGGTCGCGCGCGCGTTTCTGGACCGCGGGCTGAGCACCGCATCGCACATTATCACCATAGGCGCTCTGGCTGGACTTACCAGCGTGATGCTGGTGATGCTGCTGGGGCAAACGAGAGTACTTTACGCCATGGCCAGCGACGGACTTTTGCCTAAGAAGTTCTTCGGGGATATCCATCCCAAGTTCCGCACTCCCTGGAAGAACACGATTCTTGTGGGTCTGTTAGCCGCGATTGTAGGGAGTTTGACTCCGATTGACGACATTGGCCGGATGGTGAACATCGGCACGCTGCTGGCATTTGTGATCGTATCGCTTTCCGTGATGGTGTTGCGCTATACCAATCCTAACCAGCCGCGGCCCTTCCGCACGCCATGGGTGCCGTTGATCCCAATCCTTGGCGTCGTGTCGAACGGTTACATGATGTACAAACTCGGAATATGGAACTGGATCCGGTTGGTGGTCTGGCTGATCATTGGACTGATCGTGTATTTCACCTATAGCGTGAAGCACAGCCGGGTGCAGGCGCTGCAGTTGAAAGCTGAGGCGAACGTCCTCCATAAATAGCAGTGGCCAGTCAGTGCAATCGGCCCTCCGCACGGTGCGAAGGGCTTTCTTGTTTTATAGTCGGTTCCACTGCATTTCCATGAAAGCTGTCTACAACCTGCGAGTGATCGGCGCGCTGCTGCTGATTGTCATGGCGGTGGGAACGGCGGGGTATCACTTCATCGAGGGGTGGCCATGGTTTGACGGCTTTTACATGGTGGTCACGACATTGACGACGATCGGGTATCAGGAAGTGCATCCGCTTTCTCACGCCGGTCGCATCTTCAACATGGTTGTCATTCTCACCGGGGTGTCGCTGGTGTTGTTGGGCGTGGGAGCGCTCAGCCAGGCTTTGCTAGAATTCGAGCTGCAGAGTTTTTTCGGAAGGCGGCGCATGGAGCGCGACATCGGGCGTCTGGACCACCACTACATTATCTGTGGCATGGGACGGGTAGGGCGCAGCGTGGCGCGAGAGTTGGCCGGCAAACCGGCGCGGTTTGTCTTCATTGAGAGCGCTGAATCCAAGCTGCAGCGCTACAGCGCCGAGAATTGGCTGGTGGTTGCCGGAGACGCCACGCAAGAGCAAATTCTGCGCAGCGCCCAGATCGAGAGGGCGCGCGGCCTGATTGCCGCCACCACCACGGATGCAACCAACCTCTACATCGTGCTCACCGCGCGAGGATTGAATCCGCGGCTGAAGATCATCGCGCGAGCCAGTGAAGACAACGCGGAGAAGCATCTGCTCGCAGCCGGCGCTGACTCAGTGGCCTCGCCCTATTCCTTTGCGGGACGGCGCATTGCGCAGTCGCTGTTACGCCCACATGTGGTCAGCTTTCTCGATACGGCGACAACTCACCTGGGCCTGGACTTGGAGATTGGCGAGATTCACATCCCGGACAAGTCTAGGTTTGCGGGAACAACCATAGAAAGTTCGCGCATCCGTCACGACCGTGGGTTGATTGTGCTCGCTATCAAGCGGCAGGCGGGAATGCGCTTTAATTCTGCGCCGGATGAACGCATTGAGCCTGAAGACTGCCTGATCGCCATGGGCGAACCCTCGCAACTGCGGCAACTGGAACAGGCCGCGGGATCCCGGTCATGAAAATCGTTACCGCGGCAGAAATGCGAGCCATTGACCGCGCCACCAGCGAAAGTTTCGGCGTGCCTTCGCTCACGCTGATGGAGAATGCGGGCGCGCACGTGGCGGATTATGTGCTCAAGCACTATGCTGCGGCGGGGCGCATCGTAGTTTTCTGCGGCAAGGGCAATAACGGTGGCGACGGCTTTGTGGCGGCACGGCGGTTGCATCAGGCGGGAAAGCGGGTTGAGGTGATTCTGCTGGCGAACCCCGACCATCTGCGGGGTGATGCAGCGATGATGTTTGGCAAGTTGTCGGTTCGCGCGATCCCTGTGCTTTCCAGCGAAGAGTTAAGGAGTGAGCGGGTGCAGATCTCTCTGCATGCTGACCTTTATCTGGATGCGATTCTGGGCACCGGGTTCAAGCCTCCGGTGAGCGGGCTCTATGCGGACGCAATCGCAATCATGAATGCGAGTGAAGCCCCTGTTATCGCCGTGGACATTCCTTCTGGAGCGGATGCAGACGAGATGAAGCCGCAGACGGGGTTCATTTCCCTAGCCGATGCGATCGTTACTTTTACGGCGCCACGTCCAGCGCACGTATTCGGTTTGTTGACGACGGGGCAAACCGCGGTGGCTGACATCGGATCGCCGCAAGAGGCGATTGTTTCGGCGCTGCAATTGAATGTGATTACGTCGCAGGATCTTGCGAAGCTGATTGGGCCGCTTCCGGCCGAGTCCAACAAGGGCAGCTATGGACACGTGCTGGTGGTCGGGGGATCACGCGGAAAAGCTGGGGCGGCGGCGATGGCGGGGATCGCTGTCCTGCGGGCGGGAGCCGGGCTTTCGACGGTGGCGACGCCGGAGTCCGTGCTTAGCACGGTGGCGGGATTCCATGCGGAGTTGATGACCGAGCCTTTGCCGGAGACAGAGGCGGGCACGATTTCGACGGACGCGCAGGATCGAATCGCGGAATTGGCGAAAGGGAAGAGCGTCATAGCGATCGGGCCGGGAATTTCAAGGAATTCGCAAACTTCGGAATTGGTGCGTAGTCTGGTCGCGAGAGTCCAAACGCCTATGGTGGTTGATGCGGACGGCCTGAATGCATTTGAAGGACGAACCAAAGAATTAAATGGCAAAGGGCGAACGCTGGTGATCACACCGCATCCGGGCGAGATGGCGCGGCTGGCGGGGTTGAGCATTCCTGATGTGCAGAAGGATCGATTGGGGGTGGCGCGGAAATTTGCGTGCGAACATCAATTGATCGTCGTCCTCAAGGGACATCGCACGTTGGTCGTACAGGCGGACGGTGAAGCCTGGGTGAACACGACGGGCAATCCGGGAATGGCAACCGGTGGCACGGGGGACATTCTGACGGGTATCACGGCGGGTATGATTGCGCAGCATACGAAGGATGCGTTCGCGGCGGTGCTGAGCGCGGTTCATCTGCACGGACTTGCCGGAGATGTGATGCGCGAGATTGTAGGTGAGCATTCTTTGATAGCGACGGATCTGCTGCAGGGACTGCCTGAGGCTTTCCGGCGCATGCAGAAGGCTGCGAAGGAAAAGTTGTTGTGCTGGGGCGAGTAGAGCGCGCGGGATCGCGGTGTCATCTGGAGGCAGGCAAATGAATGGTCTTTCCTGAAGCCGCGGAACGCCGCGCTGCGTCAAGGATTTCCGTCACTGTCATGTTGGTTTCGAGGGATGAAAGTCCGTCCGGCTTCATTCCGTCGAGTACCACCGCTCGTAGAAGCGATATCGAATTATCGTAAGGACTGGGAAGCGGTCTGGCGGCGACTTGTTCTTCCTGGCCGCCAGCACGCCGCACGCGAATGTCATCCCGCTTCACCGTGATTACATATCCTGTCTGCCCGTATACTTCCATGTCTTTGCGATCGAATGGCCAGTTCCAGGAGGCTTGTACGATGGCCTGGGCCTTGGGATAGGTCACGATGATGGTCGCCTCGTCGTCGACTCGCGGGTAGATTTCGGGTTTGATCTGCTGGGTGACGGCGGTGACTGTCTCCGGGAGTTGTCCGTCCATCAGCCACGTCATTAGATCGGCGCCGTAGCAGCCGAAGTCGAAGAGGGCGCCTCCGCCATTCAGTTTGGGGTCGGTGAGCCAGCTCAGGAACTCGGGACCGACGCTAATTTCCTTGGGCCCGCTGTGGCCATCGTGAACGACGACCTTGCGCACGTCACCGAGTGCATGTTCATGGACGAGGTCGTATGCGGCGCGATTGCTGGCGTACCACGTCGTCTCGTAGTTGACCAGGACCTGAATTTTGCCGGTGGCGGCCGCTTTCTCGATGGCCTTTGCGTCATCCAGGCTGACTGCCAAAGGCTTTTCCATCATGACGTGAACGCCGTGCCGGGCGCAGATTTCAACCACGTGGCGATGATCGAGAGTATTCGTGTAAACAAGCACGGCCTGCGGATGTGCGCGTTCGAGCATCGCTTCCAAGTCTGGAAACAGCAAGCTCGGATCGAGGCCATATCGTTTCGCGTATTGGGAAGAGAGGGACCGGTCAGGTTCAGCGATGCCGACGATTTCAATTTCAGGATTGTGGAGAGAATGCTCGAAGAATCCCTGAACGTGTCCGTGCACCAGACCGACGATGCCGACGCGAAGCGGAGGCCGAGTGTCGCGCGGGGCACTCTGGCCATTGGTGAATACGCTTGAGGATAAGATGATCACGGCGAAGCAAGCTAGAGATGAATAGAAACGCATTGAGGGCTCCATGGCGACGGACGATAGAAGGTGATTCTCGCGGCGGCGAGAAAATCCAATTCGTCGGATGGGACATTGTATCAATAGTTAACAGAGTGCTAAGTGCTATTGCGCGAGAGACTTGGATACCCGGAGATGGGCTAGCAGCGCGGGAATCCGGACATTTGCTTCCGTAACCTGTTACCTGCTGCGAGGTCGTGTCATAGTGCAGTCATCTATGACCCACTTCCCCCAACCGCACCCGTCGAGGCGCGCGGCCCGGGTCCAACTGGGAGATTCCGTCCTGGCTGCGATTCGTTTAGAAGATGGCCGGCGTACAAGAGCAAAACTCCAAAGCATTTCTGTGACCGGCGGATTGTTGCAATTGCAACAACCGCTGGGAACCGGCTCGTTCGTGGAACTAGCCTTTCAGACGCAGTCGGGGCCAATCCACGGCATGGCGGAAATTCTCAGCCCTATGCGAAGGACGACCGCCGGTGTGCTGCAGCCCTTTCGTTTCGTCGCGTTCGAGGACGATGACCATCGCCGCTTGCGCACTTCGGTCGATCATGTAGCGGACCGGAATTTGCTCGGGCTGAAATCCTCCGTTTTCGTGGTGCCGAAGACGATCTAGGCTCACTCCGAAGCGCCGAGTGCGTCCTAGGCCGCTCTACCCCGCGCTCTCGCTATACTGGTCGTGGTTTGTGCCTTGGCTGCGACCAGAATCCGGGAGACTCTTCGAGAGATGACGCGGGAGATCACTACACATTCAGGGGAGGAGACGATTGCGTTCGGGCGGACGCTGGTGGAACTGCTCGCGCCTCCTAAGTTCGTGCTGCTGCGCGGAGACCTGGGCGCGGGGAAAACCACGCTGGTCAAGGGAATTGCGGCTGGGTTTGAGGCGGCTGCCGAAGAAGACGTCACCAGTCCCACCTTCACGCTGGTGCACGAGTACCGCGGACCGCGAGCCAATCTTTACCACATCGATCTTTACCGCATCGATACGCAGCGTGAACTGGAGACGCTGGGGCTGGATGATCTGCGATCCGACAGCAGCGTTCTTCTGATTGAATGGGGAGAGAAATTTCCGCGCCTGGTGCGCGAGCGAGATGTGGAGATTTCTTTGGTGCGGGACGGGGAGAGCGGCCGGCGGATAAGAATTATTAGTTAACGCCAGCGGGCTGCCGGGGCCGGCGGAATGAGGAGCGTCCGCAAGCATGAGGCAGGCACGCTCCACTCGCGCACCATCGAGAAAAGGATCGCGGCTGCGAAGAAGGCGAAGGCGAGTCGATTCGTTCTCATTACACCCATTCTCCCATGTGCGAGGCCAGGTGATAAATAATCATCGGGGCCATGAAGGCTCCAGTTGAGTCCGACTTCCTCGATTTCCACGTGGCGGCCCGGCTGTTTCTCTGCGCAGTCTTTCAAACTTCGGCCCCATTCGTTTTTTCTGAAACGCTTTCGCTCCGCCGTGCACTATTTGCCCAGGAGGCGCACAGCGAGTGATCAGACGACGTTGTAACAAATCCCGGCAAAACCGCGAGGAAGTCCGCTACGTGCTGCTGAGCTTGTGTCTTTGGGCAATGTTTGCGTCCGGACTTGCGATCGAGGTGCTTACGCCGGGGCTCAAGATCGAGAATCACGCCTTTGTCATGCCGCCATCCGCCATGCAGCCGGGAGCGCAAATTCGTCCCGACGCTCTAGTCGAGCACGAGCGGCGGATGCAATGGGCCGCTGGCACTCTCACGATCGGCAGCGCCGTGGCACTCGCATTTTGGTACCGCCGAACTCTGGCCAGCGCTCTTCTCCTCCGGCGGGGTTCCCATCCGCAAGGCCACCTCGGATCGCCGCCACAAACAACATAAACGGGGCTTGATCACCGAGTTTGTTCACCAAGAACTCGATTTTCATTGCCTGATCACTCGACGAGAGCTGCCGGGATTCGGCGCGATCGTCCTTAACTCCCTGGATGTAGCTCAGGGCAAAACCACTCTAAGGAGAGATTACGATGACCAGCAAAAGATTTTCTCGCTCAGGCACGCTGATGCTGACAGGGCTCGTCGCTGTTCTGACGCTCGCCGTCGGTGTACATGCTGCACAGACCATCACCACGCCTAACGCAGCCGAGGTCAAGTACAGCCTAACCCCAGGAGAGAACAGTGCAGCCGTCACTCCCGCCGAAAGCACACCTGTGCTTGTCATGGGTGTGCAAAACACCTTCGGTTTCCGCGGTGTGGGGCAAGTGGCAATGCTTCACGTTCCCTCAAGTTTTCTGGAATGGACCGGAATTGAGTCACCCGCGGCAGCTGCCCTGACCGCCGGCTTTAGTGGCGCTGCCGGAACACACATTGTCTACCTGGATTCACTACTGTCCGGCTAAAGTTCCGGACAGTCGACCTAACTCATTGAAGATGAGGCCGATAACGCATAGGCGAAGCAGGAACGATTTGAATTGGAAAGGGGCTGGATTGACCTCTTTCCGCCG
>Ga0182015_10001750_pt1 | contig 27822 bp, 30 predicted proteins | sample 712P3MmetaG_FD_120478 | JGI IMG/M metagenome (GOLD analysis project Ga0182015, IMG submission 120478) | Permafrost microbial communities from Stordalen Mire, Sweden - 712P3M metaG | ecosystem: Environmental > Terrestrial > Soil > Wetlands > Permafrost | place: Sweden: Stordalen | collected... | reverse complement strand
GTAATGCCAGTTGCCGAGCCACGTCCTTGCCGATCCCAGCATTGGCGCCCGTGACGAACACCGACTTTCCTGGAAGTGCGTTCATTGTGATTCCCTCTCAACTTTTGTGGGCTTAGGTGGGTTGGAGGGCTGTTGCCCGTTCGCGTCCGCCGGTGCACCCGGGTTGCTATAGATCCGTAGCGGGTCGACGAGCACGGCGAGTCGGCGCTCTCGGACCATCACGGCATCGAATTCGTCCCAGTCGTCGTGCTGACCACCGGCGGCGACGAATATGGCCCGAAGCAATGACGGCAGGGCAGTCGGACTGAGCCACGGCTGAGGATCGTCCGGACCAGCTAGAACGGCGCGGCCCTCGATACTCGCCCACTGCCAGCCACTCCGAAACGTCACCGTAATCTGGGGTCGGGCCCGAAGGTGAGCCCGCTTGACCGGACCGGCGGTGACGAAAGCAACTGTCGATCGACCGGTCTGAGGGTGGTCGAGGATGCCGGCGTTGACCAGGGTTGACTGAATGCTGAGGTCGGCCCGTAGCGTCGACACGATGGCCAGGCCCCGCTCGGCCTGGCCCAGCGCAACGGCCTGGTAAAGGTTGCCAGCGGGCATCGACGTCATGGTTCCAATGTAGCTACTTGGTCAGTCAACTAACACACGATTTGTCGAACGCCGTATATAATGGTGGGTGAGATGACTGACAAATTGGCTGAGGACCGTGAATCCCTCGCACAGGGGCGCACAGGGAAGCGAGATCGACTGATCGATGCGGCTTCTCACTTGTTCTACGAACAGGGAGTGGAGCGCACGACGATCGCCGACATCGCCGCCGCTGCCGACGTTCCCTTGGGCAATGTGTACTACTACTTCAAGACGAAGGACGACGTCGTCGATGCTGTCGTCTCAAAGCGGATAGATGAGATCGAAGCAACTCGTGCATCCCTCGCGACGCAGTATGACACTCCGGCCGAGCGACTCAAGGCACTGTTCAAATCGCTTTCGGAGCAAGCCGAGTCAATTGCGCTGCGCGGCTGTCCCATCGGTTCTCTCTGCACCGAGCTTTCAAAACGGGGATCTGGCCCAGACCCTAAGTCAGCCAGGTTGATGCAAGCCCTGATCGACTGGGCCGAACAGTATTTCCTGGAAATGGGGCGAATTGACGCTCACGAGCTCGCCATCGAGATGATCACCTCCTACCAGGGCACGGCGGTGCTCGCCAATGCCACTTCGTCACCTGAGTTCATGAGACGTGAAGGTGATCGCGTCGACCGCTGGATCGATGAACTTCAGCAATCCTCTGACTCCTAACCTACGAGTCAGAGTCAATTACCGTCACTCGAGGGGTGTGTGACCTGATCAGGCAACAGAAAGACGTTGCCACGACCACTCATCCATTGAGTGACCGGCCATACCTTTCCGTGATTCCTAGGGGCAACTGGTCAGCAATCTGACGCGAGTTGGCCAATCGCAGAGCCGCGGTTTAGTTGAAAAGCCATTTGCAGGTCCTTCGTCCCCGTGGTAGTGTTAGTTACCTAACTAACACTCTAGGAGGGTTTTCTCTAGTGGAAACTCAATCGGCAATTTCAGCTCCACCGTCCTTTCTTGGAACTCGTCGTGGCAAGTTCACCCTCGCCTTGATGTGCGCGGTGACGTTCATTGACCTTCTCGATGGGTCCATCGTAAATGTTGCGTTGCCGGTGATTCGGACTGATCTGCACTTTTCGGTCCAGAACCTGCAGTGGGTCGCGAGCGCATACCTGCTCACCTACGGAGGGTTCTTGCTGCTCGGCGGCCGCTTGGCTGATCTGCTCGGCCGACGGCGATTGCTCGTTGCCGGGACGTTGCTCTTCGGAATCGCGTCGCTCGTGTGCGGTCTGGCTGGAACCCAAGGGATGCTGATCGGAGGCCGGCTGGCCCAAGGGGTCGGCGCGGCGATGATGACGCCCGCGGCGCTTTCCATCCTGACGACGTCCTTTCATACCCGCAGCGATCGGGTCAAGGCGCTTGGTTTCTGGGGTGGTATGGGCGCCGTATCGGGCGCTTCCGGAGTGTTTTTTGGTGGCTTGCTCACGTCCGAGGTGAGTTGGCGGTGGGTTTTCTTCGTCAATCTCCCGGTCGTACTGGTGATCCTTGTAGCGTCGTTTCGAATCATCGACGGCGAACGGCCCAAGACACCGCCGCTAAGGGATTTTGACACGGTCGGCGCTGGTCTGATCACGGGCGGCATGCTTCTCCTGGTCTACGTCCTGGTGAACGCGCCCAACGTCGGCTGGGGTACAGCTCGGACTCTCGGGGAACTCGCCGGCGCCGTTGTCCTGATCGTCCTGTTCCTGTTCAACGAGCAGCGCCATAGTCACCCACTCGTGCCTCTGTCCTTGTTCAAGATCAAGGGCCTATGGGAGGCCGACGTCACCCAAGTTCTCGCGTGGGCCGCATTCTACACGATGTTCTTTGTCCTCACGCTCTACATGGAGGAAGTGCTCCACTACTCGGCGATCCGCACTGGCCTGTGTTATCTGCCGCTGACGGTGGGCATTGGACTCGGAGCGGGCGTGGCAACGAAGGGGATCCCGAAAATCGGCACCCGGCCGCTTATCGTCACGGGTGCACTGCTGGGCGCCGCCGGAGTGCTCATGCTTTCCCGGATGCCTCTGCACGGCACCTATCCTCCAGACATCCTCCCGGGGATGATGATCATGGGGGCCGGTTTGGGCTTGGTGATGGTGGCCGTTCAGAACGCCGCCAACGGGGGTGTGCCGCCCGACAAGGCTGGACTCGCCGCGTCGCTGATTACCGCATCCTTTCAGCTCGGGGCCGCGCTGGGGCTTGCAATCTTCGTCTCGCTCGCCACGGTTCGCACCAACCATCTACTCGCAGCACACACGCAACATTCCGAAGCGCTCGCGCTCGGCTTCCAGCGAGGACTGCAAGGCGCGAGCATCGCACTCGTGATCGCCGCGGTGATTGCATTACGGGCGCCCAACGTGCGTGTCGCCGATATAGCTCCTGGCGCGGATGACGATCAGGGCGTGCCCGTCCCCATGGCTGGCTGATCGACGGCAGATTGTGCCCTTCGTGGGCCCCGGAGGACTCGACATAACGAATAAGTCGGCAAAAGCTCAACGAAATATTTCACTTAACAAACCAAAGCAAGGAAGAGAGCAACACATGACAGACCTAAAAGGCAAGACAGCGCTGGTTACCGGCTCGACGAGCGGGATCGGTCGGGCCACGGCCGTTGCCCTCGCCGCCCGAGGTGCTCACGTATTAATAGTCGGACGCAACGAACAACGCGCCAAAGACGTGGTCGCCGAGATTGAGAACAGCGGTGGCACTGCGACGTTTCGGCCGACCACACTGGTCGACCTCGCTTCGGCGCAGGACCTGGCCAAGTGGGCAACCGAGGCGAGCGATGGGCACGTCGACATCCTGGTGAACAATGTTGGCGTCGCCTTGTTCGGTCCGAGCCAGTTAGCCACCGAAGCGGACTTTGACGAGACATTCTCGCTCAACGTCAAAATTCCGTTCTTCCTTGTGGCGGCGTTGGCGCCGGCCATGGCGGAACGCGGCTGGGGTTCGATCGTCAATGTGAGCACGATGGTGGCGAGTTTCGGACAGCCCGGCATGGCTGTGTACGGTGCCAGCCGAGCCGCCCTTGAGCTGTTGACCAAGGCCTGGGCCGCCGAGTACGGACCCCGTGGGGTTCGGATCAACGCAGTTTCTCCAGGACCGACGCGCACCCCAGCGATCGAGCGTATCGGCGAAGACATGGCGAACCAGATCGCAGCGTTGGCTCCGGCGGGACGCTTAGGCGAGCCAGAGGAACTTGCAGCGGCGATCGTCTTCCTGGCCAGTGATGATGCCAGCTTCGTGCATGGGGTCACCCTTGCAGTCGATGGCGGCCGAGTCGCGACGTAAGGACTCGCGGCGGTGACGTTTAAGAGTGATGATGGGTTGGACAGCCCACTACACCCTGAGAAAGTGAGACCCACAATGATCCTCGTGACTACCGCTGGGACGGTCGGCTCCGAAGCTGCACGTCTTCTTGTCGAACGCCAAGTGTCCGTGCGGGTGCTGGTGCGAAGCCCTCAGAAGGTCACGGCGTTAGCTGAAGTTGGGGTCGAGATCGCCGTGGGAGATTTGAACACACCTGCGTCCATAGATGAAGCAATGGCGGGTGTCACCTCGGTGATACTGGTCAGTCCGGCCGTGCCCGCTCAGGAGCTGAACGTGGTGGCTAGCGCGGCCCGGGCTGGCGTTGGCCATGTCGTCAAGGCGACCAGCAAGGCGTCTGCCGATTCACCCATCGCCCGAAGGCGCGGGCAGGCCGAGATTGAAGCCGGACTCGCTGCTTCTGGGTTGCCTCACACGTTGCTGCGATCCAACGCCTACATGCAGAACACATTGATGTTGGCGTCAGCGATCGCCAAGACCAACAGTTTCGGTTCCTCGGCCGGCAAGGGACTTGTCGGCATGGTCGATGCCCGCGACGTAGCGGCAGTTGCATCCGAGATCGCCGCTTCACCGCCCGGTCACGCTGGAATGACGTATTTGCTCAGCGGTCCCGAGCTCATCTCAAACTATGACGTGGCAAGCGCGCTCACAATGCTGCTCGGTCGGGCCATTACCTACCGAGAGCTCACATTCGAAGAAAACAAAAACGCGATGGTCAGTGCCGGCGTGCCTGAAGCGATCGCAGTGCAGAACGCCCAGGCCTTCAGTCTGACCGCGGAGGGTGACGCGGCGTGGACTAGTGAAGACGTCGAGTTGATACTCCATCGACCTGCCCACTCATACGAACAGTTCCTAGCGGACTACGGCCAAGCGTTCTCGTAAGTCTGCTGTCTATCGGTGGTAATTCCAGAACGGCATTATTCTCGCTGCGGCACTACCGCCGAACTTATGCGTCGAGCCCGACACGCATCAACCTCTCACGCTTCGTGCCCGCCAGACGTTCAACCGCGCGACGCCTCGTTCCGGACACGCCGCATCGACGCCGGCGTGGTGTCATTTCGCGGTGGGTCGCCACGCCACCACCGTGGCGGAGAGGAACCCGACCCTCGCCGTCGCCATCTCCGTCGAGTGCGTAGTTTCTATTGATGGACCTCCAACAGACCTTGTCGCTCGCTTCGGTGAACTTCTCACGTGTGCTCGACGGCGTCGCCGACATCGACCTCGCCCGCGCGACGCCCTGCGAGGCGTGGTCGGTGGGTGATCTGATATGGCACGTCGCGCGGGGCTGTGACATGTCGGTGCTCCTGCTCGGCGGAGCATCGAAAGCCGAAGCCTCGCAACTCTTCACCGTCGCGGCGCAGGGCGACGTGGTTGGCGAGTGCCGTAGGGCGCTCGGAGAGCAGTTGGGTGCCTTCGAGGCCGATCACGACCTCGAACTGATCGTGCACCACCCGATGCGCGACGTGCCCGTGCGCGAGCTCTACGACTTTCGAATCATGGACGTCACCCTGCACTCGTGGGACCTGGCGCGGGCCCTGGGAGCGGACGAGGTCCTCGCGGACGAGTTGGTGGCGCACGTGCTCGCCATGCTCGAGCCCCTCGAGGGCATCATCGGTCAGATCGGCGTCTTCGGCCAGGGTCCGTCAGGTTCGTTGGATCCTGCGGCTTCCGCGCAGTCGAGGCTCTTGGACCTCTCGGGCCGGCGTCCCTAAGACGAAGCGTCGACCCGGGGGCGACGTGATGTGCGTGGCGAGCGTTCGACCAGAAAGGACGGGTTGGCCATTCGACACAGCCCGGGTCGTTGCGCCTGGCAGCAACCGCTGACCCAGCTCGCACGGCTTCTTCCAACGCGGACTCGTGAAGCCTCATCCGTCCTGCGATTACAAGCATATTTTCCTCCCCGCACTTTCTAAGTGTTCGTTCTATGCGTCGTGGACCGGTCTACTGCAGAGGGCACCAACGGGGTGAGTAGGTGCGGTCGAAGTCACCTGCTCACTGTGGCCAAAGGCTCGATCGGGTAACTAGGGGTCGGCGAGATCCACTGTGGGGCCGTCTACCGCGTGGTGAATGGTCGGGGAAGAACTTGAGAATGAGGGTCATCTGGTGAACGAGCACTGATGTTCCTTCGACTCACGCCGGTGTCCTTCCGGTTGATCGCGCATCAAGTAACCAAAGTCCGGCAGATCAGGTGCGGGCGAAAACGGCGTGGATGATCAGTACGTTGTTCATCTTGGTTGCGCCCTTGCCACGGTAATTGAGGCCGAGTTCGGAACGGTCGACCTGCACCTCCGTGTCGATACCAAACCGTCCGGCGCCGAGGTCGGCGACGACCGCCAGGAACTGGAGCTGCAAAGTACGTTCACGTACGGTGAGGCGGCCTGCGACCTCTAGTCCGCTCGTTGTTGAAGTCACCTGTTCGATTTCAAAGACGATGTCAGGGAATCGATCGCTAGCGAAAAAGTCGTCACCGCGCAAGTGCGTGTCCCGAATCTTCATCTTCGTATTGATCGACGCGCTCTTAACCATCAGGCGCCCAGTCACTCCACCGTCAGCGGCGACGGCTGCGCTGCCCGTCACTTCGCTGAACGTCCCTTTCACTGGCACGAGGCCCCACATCGACTTCGTCTTCAACTGGACACTTGATGCACTCGGGACCAGCGTCCATGATCCGATGAACGCACCACGGGCCAAATCGGCCCTTAGATCCGCCCCGGCCACCACTTCATTTTTGTCTACTGCCATCACTCCTCCATCCATTGTTTGATAGGTGAAACATTGAGTTGACCAATCGCTGGCCTATTCGCCATGCCGAGTCCTCCGGGGTTGACGAAGTCGTCGATCAGCCAGCCAAGGGGACGGGCACGCCCGGATCGTCGTCCGCGCCTGGAGCCATGTCGGCGACACGCACGTTGGGTGCTCGTAATGCGATCACCGCGGCGATCACGAGTGCGATGCTCGCGCCTTGCAGTCCTCGTTGGAAGCCAAGCGTGAGCGCCTCAGACGGTGGGGTGTGCGTCACGAGTAGATGGTTAGTGCGGCCCGTGGCGAGCGAGACGAAGATCGCAAGCCCCAACGCGCCCCCGAGCTGGAAGGACGCGGTGATCAGCGACGCGGCGAGTCCAGCCTTGTTGGGCGGCACACCACCATTGGCGGCATTCTGAACGCCCACCAGCACAAGGCCCACGCCGGCCCCCATTAATACGATTCCCGGAAGGATGTCGGGTAGATAGGTGCCGTGCAACGGTATTCGAGAAAGCAAGAACACTCCCGCGGCGCCCAGCAACGCACCCGTGACGATAAGCGGCCGAGTGCCGATCTTCGGGATTGCTTTCGTCGCCACGCCCGCTCCGAGGCCAGCGCCCACTGTCACCGGCAGATAACAAAGACCCGCGTGAATCGCCGAGTAGTGGAGCACTTCTTCCATGTAGAGCGTCACGAGAAAGAACATCGTGTAGAAGCCGGCCATTGCAAGAATTTGGGTGACATCGGCAGCCCCAAGGCCTTTGATCTTGAACAGCGACAAAGGCACGAGCGGATTGCTATGGCGCTGCTCGTTCAGCAGGAACAGGACGACAAGCGCGAGGGCGCCTGCGAGTTCCCCAAGAGTCCGAGCATTGCCCCAACCGACACTGGGGGCGTTCACCAAGACGTAGACCAGCAGAAGCATGCCGCTCGTGATCAGACCAGCGCCGACCGTGTCAAAGTCCCGAAGCGGCGACACCTTAGGCCGTTCGCCATCGATGAGTCGAAACGACGCCACAAGGATGACCGCTACGACTGGGAGGTTGACGAAGAAAACCCATCGCCAACTCACCTCGGAGGTGAGCACGCCACCGAAAAGTACTCCGGCAGCGCCCGACACGGCGGCAGCGCCACCCCAAGCGCCAAGCGCTTTGACGCGATCGCCTCGGGTGTGAAAGGACGTCGTCAGGATAGAAAGCGCCGCGGGCGTCATCATCGCCGCGCCAACGCCCTGAGCCAGCCGAGCCCCGATCAGCACCCCTTCGCTTCCAGCTAGACCGCACACGAGCGACGAGATCCCAAAAAGCGACGTCCCGACAACAAGCAGTCGCCGCCGGCCGAGCAAGTCAGCCGCGCGGCCGCCGAGCAGCAAGAACCCCCCATAGGTGAGTAGGTACGCACTCGCGACCCACTGCAGGCTTTCGACCGAGAAGTGCAGGTCAGTACGGATCTTCGGCAATGCAATGTTCACGATGGACGCATCGAGAAGATCGATGAACGCGACCGCGCACAGCAGGACGAGAGTGAGCTTGCCACGGCGAGTCGAAAGAAATGAAGCTTGCGTGGTTGTTGTCGTCATGCGGCCGCTGGCCCTTCGCCAGTTGGTTGGTTAACTAGTTGTTCGCCTTGAGCGCCTGCGGCACCTTGCGCCGCCATCTGGCGGAAGAACGCGGGTGGGAGAACCGACTGATTTCGTGCCACCTTGAGCGCGTCGCCCCACCACACGAGATCGTCGAGAAAGATGGACATTGCAAGATTGGACATCGGATCCTTCGGCTCGCCGGCCTCGTCGAAGGCGTCACCCACTCGGGGGAACAGCAGGTTGTTGCGGAGCGCGACCATCTCCGCTTCGACGCCGATATGCGCCAGGTGGTCCACGGCTCGAGTGCCACCCGTGATGGCACCGCTGTAGGCGACGCATCCAAACGGCTTGTTGCGAAAACCGAAGGTGACGAAAACTGAATCAATGGCGTTCTTCAGAACAGCCGGCACGCTGTGGTTGTACTCCGGAGTCAAAAAGATGTAGGCGTCTCCGGATCCGATCTTCGCGTTCCACTCCTTGATCAGAGGGGATGAAAATGTCGGATCATTCGGATTGCCAATCGTGGAAAAGTTCTCACGAAACATCGGGAGGTCCCAATCCCTCAAGTCGAGGACCTCGACTGAGAGACCCTTGCGCGCCTTCAGCGAACGGATGGCCCACGGGGACACGAGATCTGCCGCTCGCCCCTCCCGGGTGCTCGCAATAATGAGTTTGACCTCAAGCATGTCGTCCATCCTTTTCTGAGCGGGAACAAGACTGGAGGTTCCCCTACACATCTAAAGGACGAATGGCCACTCAAAAAAGTGACACAGGCGAAGAGTTAAGGAGAGTTCAGACGAGACGCGACTCGACGAGCAACAATTTGACGGGATCGGCAAGGATATGAATCTTGCTGACGCGCGCGTCTCGGATCTCAAGGGAAATTACTCTTCGCAGCCGTCCGGACCTGAAGGCCAAGATCACCGGCTGGCCATAACCCGGTATGGCGACCAGAGTCGACCTCTCGTAATGACTGACGAAGTTCGGGCCTACGGCGTCGGCCCCCTGGATGGTTGAACCGGTTCTTGCGTCCAATGGGCCCAGGTCGATGTCTCCGCGCACATCGGGGTCGAGGAGTTCAATTAATTGGGAGATGTCACCGGTCGAACACACCTCGATGAATCGCTCGGTAATCCGCTGATGCTCCGAATCCACAACCGCGAGAGGGCTCTGACTCTGCTCATCCCGCAATTTCATTCGTGCCCGGCGCGCAAGTTGACGGCAGGACGGGGCCGTTCTCCCGACGGTTTTTCCAATGACCTCGAAGGGCAGCTGGAAGATGTCATGGAGGACAAACACGACTCGTTCAGCCGGGCTCAGCCTTTGAAGCACAACCAAGAGCGCCAGGCGCACCTCGTCATCGAGGGTGATCCGGTCCAGGGGATCGCTGGCTACCCCACTGCCTCCCCGATCGCTTGCCAATACGTCGAGGACGGGAGTGTCGCGGGTCGACTCCAGGCGGTGAGGAGCGGATCGCACCTTGTCGAAGCAGATCCGGCTGGTGACGACAATGAGCCATCCCCGTTCGTCTTCGACCCGGTCATCATCGGAAGCAACCAAGCGAGTGAAGGCTTCTTGCACGGCATCCTCGGCCGCTGCGAGGTTGCCCAGTATGCCAAAGGCCAAGTTAACGAGATAAGCGCGATTCACTTTCCATGCTTCTGACACGCGGGATTCTGAGTGCATTGAAGTCTTCTCTCACTTCTTCTTAGTGATGGGCGTGTTCAAGCCCACCCTTCTAGTGAGAAGGACGAAACATTCCGGCGAATAGTGACAAGAATTCTCGATGCCGTCACTTTTCCCTATCCTCATTCGTCCTCTTATCCAGACAACGAACTGCCGTCCGGTAGATTTGGGGGGAAATTGATGAGCAGAATCCCGGTACACACCCTTGAGCGAGCTCCATCAGCTTCGAAGGCCCTTCTCGAATCTATCGTGCAAGGGTCCGCGACTGGACGCCTCCTCAACATGCAGTTACAGATGGCAGAAGCGCCAGCCGTCTTAGCTCAATACATATCTCTTCGCAGAATGACGGAGGAACACGGCACGCTAGACGCCAGGACGCGCACGGCTGTCTTGGCGGTCGCAGGGGCGACACTCAAAGTCGATTACGTCGAGGCGGTCACCTCGATGGTCGCCGTCCTAAATGGCTGGACTCCCGAGGAAGTCACGAAGTTGTGCAGTGGGCTCGGCTCCGATGACCCGAAGCTCGACTTGCTTCTTGAAGTCGTATCCGACGCGGTGGGAAATGCCGGACGGGTCGACCAGGACACCTGGGAGCGCGCGATCCGCGGCGGATGGACTACCGAGCAGCTAGCAGAGTCGTTCTCCTTCTTCGCCATCGCTACGCACATGGCTTACTTCTGTAACTTCGCCGAAACCGAGGCAGACGTGTCCTTCACCCAGGCTTCTCAAGAATAGAGGAGACCCGTATGATCCTCGTGCAGAGTCGGTTCGTGACCGACGATGTCGTTACCTTGGCGGCGTTCTATGCCCGCTTGGTAGAGGCCGACACCACCTTGAACGAATATTACGTCGAGGTTCGTGCCGGTGGCGCGTCAGTTGCCTTCTCCAAGTCTCGGTTCACTGAGTTCACCTGCCCGTCCGCCAATTCGGTGGTTCGAACACCTGTCTCGGGCGAGGTCATCTTGGATTTCAAAGTCGATGACGTTGACGCGGAATTCATCCGCATTGATGAGGTCGGCGTCGAGTGGGTCATGAAACCGACAACCCAACCGTGGGGTGCACGGGCCATGACCTTCCGCGACCCGCACGGTAATCTGGTGAACGTCTTTTCTCCCAACGAGGGGGACGACGCTTAAGTGGCCTGACTCCCCGCAGCGAGGCAATTGCGCCATCGAGTCTGGTGCGAACCGACGTGCGCCCGAGTGTCAAAGTCCCCAACGCGCTGGTACCAGCGCCACGGTCAAACTGCTGAGATTACATTCCGACTTTGCGCACCATCCTGGTCACACTCTGTCCATCATGTAGTTGACAGAGCCGAGTCAGTATGCCCGTGGTATGCCCAACCTTCCGAATCGCTGGCAAAGAGGGCCAGTGACCACCGGTTGGATCAGGAAATATGAATTAGTCCCGATTGTGTCTCGCTCAGCTTCCCAAGCTGAAAACGCGAGTTCGATTCTCGTCGCCCGCTCCAACGCTTTCCATTTAGAGCCCAATGTTTGTAAGGCGTGACGGTTGGCCATTAGTGACCACGAGGGACCGCAATTGTCCCTTGTGTAGTGCCCATGTGGTGCCCCGCTAGTGCCCACGAAGTGCCCGAAGACGAAGACCTTCTTCACTAAGCGGGCAGGCCGTTCTGAGGATTGACGCCGATCTGACGTTCAGGATCTCTCACTCCCGGAATGACGATTACGCCGACGCAGATGAGCGTGGACACGAGACCGCTAACAAACAAAGTTTCTCTGATTCCGATTGCGGCCGCCAGGACGCCTCCCAACAGAATGCCGAGAGGTCCCAGCGCAAAGGCCAACAAATACACCAGAGAGGAGACCCGACCCAGGACTTCTCTGGGTACTAGCTCCTGCATCATGGTGACCCATAGAACGTCGCCGTAAATGTAAAGGCCGATCTCAATTGCGTTTAGGAGTCCCACCACCCAGACATTGACAGCGAACGCCATCAAGAGGATGGCCAAGCCTCCTCCGGCGTAGGCAATCCACAGAACCGTCACACGAAGTCGCGGCGAACCCATTCGGGCAACGACCAGTGAAGCCACTACGCCGGCCGCCCCGCCAGCGGCGAAGACAAGACCGAGCGAGAGTGCACTGGCGTGCAATACGTTACGAACCATTACGGGCAGTAAAACGGTGAGCGGCATCATGCCGACGAAGTTGGCCAGCGCCGCAGCAGCGAGCGATGCAATGAGCCAGCGCGTCTTGCGAACGTAACTGATTCCTTCCAGAGCTTGAGCGAGGGCCGAGCCGCGTGCCTTCGAACGCATCGTTCGTATGCGCATCGCCAGAAGGCATATCGCCGAGCCCGCAAAGCTAATCGCGTCGATTCCGAAGGACCACGCAAAGCCAATGCTGCCTACAACGAGTCCGCCGACCGCCGGACCAATGAGTCCCTGAGTCAAGGAACCGCTCATCGTGTTGAGCGCGTTACCCTGCGCGAGCAAGTTCTCATCGAGTAGCTCGGGCAGGATAGACAGGGATGCCGGACCAAAGAATGCGTCGGCCGTACCAAAAATCCCCGACATCGCGATCAGCTGCCACATTCGAAGGTCGTGGTTGGCAATGAGTAGCGCTACGACGCCCACGGCTAGACCTCGCACTAAATCTGACGTAAGCATTGCGAGTCGCTTGGGGACTCGGTCGACGACGACGCCACCTAATAGGGCAAAGCAGACCGATGGGACCGCTCGGGCGGCCAAGACATATGCGAGGTCTATGGCTCCATGTCCAATTTTGAGTGCCGTCAGGGCCAGTGCAATAGTGAAAACGCCGTCACCCAATGACGAAATCGTCTGTCCCGACCAGAGCAGCGCAAAGTCACGGACCTTCAGAGCTTCAAAAGTTCCAAATTTGCGACCGTCACTTGGCATGGTCAACAATCCTTTCACCTAACGAGGTGAAACGTGCCACGAAACTCTCGGCGCATCAAAGATGAGGGCGTCACTCGCAGACTGACTCCTTCAACCCGTATCGTCCAGTCGCGAGCCATTTGTAAGCCCGCGAAGTCGACGTAAGAATCCCCCGGCCAATGCAAATCTGACGAAGTGGGCCAAATGGAACGCAGCGTCGTTCGGAGAGGTTCAGGCGGAACCAGCGCAAACTCCTGTACTCCTGCGCTCTTTGCAAGGACATAGTTGGTGCTGAAGACTTGGAAGAGGACGTAACCGACAGTAAGAGTAGTGATGTGAGCGTCCACTGCTTCGCTTGACGCGGAGAAACCTAGCTTGTGGGCTTGATGGGTTGTGACGTACTTATTCTCACCATCGAATGGTGCGTTGCCCATACAGCATGAATGCAACCATGCATCAGAGGCTCGACCGCGCTTTGCAAACCGCTGGACGATGCTCTGAGTCTCTCCGCGGGCCCAACCAGTGAAAGTACTCTGAGCGAATGGATTCGCGACTCGAAGCCAATCTCGATAATTGGAACAATCGCGTACCAGTTCACGCCCAGTCTCGGTTCTACGACGTCGAGGGTTGGCTCAGTGCGGCGCCCGGACCTCCGCAAAGAGAACTTGAAGCCCTGGGCGACTTGCAGGACAAGACTCTCATTCACCTTCAATGTCATTTCGGAATGGACACGCTCCAGTGGGCCAGAGCCGGGGCCACCGTCACCGGACTCGACTTCTCGCCCGTAGCAATTGACAAAGCCAATTCACTTGCGGAGCGTGCTGGTTTAACTGAGCGGGCCTCATTCGTTTGCGCCGATGTCTACGACGCCCCTCAAGCCCTCTCTGGAAGGCGATATGACGTTGTGTACGTCAGTCTCGGAGCGCTTTGCTGGCTGCCGAATGTGGCTGCCTGGGGTGCGGTGGTGGCGGAGCTTCTCACCCCGGGGGGCCGGCTGTATTTGCACGACGGCCACCCATTCACTTCGTGCTTCGACGATGACGGAGAACTGATTGTCTACAGCTACTTCGAAGAGCCTGATGATCCCTTCGTCTCGGATAGCTCTTCCACGTACACCGACGGAGATGCGCTCAATGCCATCAGAACATACGAGTGGAGCCATTCGGTTGGCGAGATTGTGGCAGCTTTGGTCGGGCACGGTCTTGTGTTGGATTCACTGACTGAACATGACTGGACACTCTTTCGGCGGTTCCCGTGGCTTGAGGAAAGTCCGTCAGGCGTTTTGGTCACACCCGAGGGCCGCCCGCGAATTCCACTTTCATTTACGCTCTTAGCTCACGCACCGGACTAAACGACAATGGCTGCGTGACTTTGCGTCAAGCGCGCAGCTAATGGCGCGTGTGAGGATCTTTCTTACGCATTCGAGACGTCGACAGCCTCGGAGACGCCACGGATCAAGGTGAGCACGTCCTCGGTCCAATGCGATACAAGGACAAGTTCGCGAGCAGGGTCGACCCAGAGCAAATGCCGTCCACCGTTGCCCCGCGCACTGCGCCCAGTGGCTGGCGCACCCGGCCAGGGGATCTCATTGTCGTTGAGCCACCACAAGTAGCCGTACTCCGGCTTGACCAGACCGGGAGTCCATGATAGGTCCACCCATTTGGCGCTGAGCAGACGGCGCACGGCGTGTGTTCCTCGATCGAGAAAGAGTTGACCTATCAGTGCAAGGTCCCGGGCGGAGATGACCAAACCCCCACCCCAGTGCGCCCCACCCGAGACGATCTCGGTCGAACGCCCATCGAGTTGGATGACGCTGTTCCGATAGCCATACCAGGACCAACCATCAGACGCAGCCATCGGTTCCATGACGCGCTCACGCAACACATCGGGCAAAGGCCGTCGAAACAGGAGCGTGAGAGCGTACGTGAGGAGATTCATTCGCACGTCGTTGTACGCCCAACCCTCGCCCGGAGGCGTCCCGTGTACCTCGGTGCCTTCACGAAAGCTCTGCGCATCGACACCGGACGGTTTACCCCACAGTTCGCCCTCCCACTGGCTGGTCTGCTGCAATAGATGACGCCACGTAATCTGATCTCGCTGACGTCCCTCGAATTCGGCAACAGCCACGACCTCGCGGACGGGCTGGTCGGGCACCAACAAGCCGTCGTCAAACGCTAGGCCGGCGACGACCGACACCACCGACTTCGTGACGCTGAACGCCATCTCTGGCGCGTCAGCATCGCCCCATGATGCGGCCTCTTCCCCGTGCACCCAAACGACCCCGCTGGCACCGACGCTGGCGCGCAGGGGTCCGACGATCTCACGGTGGCTTGTGTCGGAAACAGCGGAGGTTAGATATGTTTCGATGTCGGCGGCTCCGAACGTCCACCGATCCGAGCACTCCGCGACGATCCGATCGAGAGCAACTTGATTGACCCTCATCTCGACCAATGTACCGAACCGTCAACCATCGCCACTTGAGAGTTAGTAGGTTCTTTCCGTTTCTGAGGTCGGGACTATGCCGAGTGATAGACGACGTCCACTAATTGTGTGCTGCTGCATTCGTGAGAACAGCCTCGTTGACACCATCTTCGGATACGCCTTGAGGGATTCCCAACACAATGCAGGTCAGGTCTGCGTTGCAATCAATCGTGTCGATTCCCTTCAAAGGTGCAGAGTCCGAGCCGACTGATGTGGGGAGCGATGCTTCTTTCCAAGTTTGCCCAGCGTCATTTGAGGCGTAAACGACGCTTACAGAACCCGAACCCTCCGTTTTGCCGGCGAGCCAACAGTTGTTATCCGTAGGACAACTCATTGAACGCCACGATGTCGTTGAGGATGTCCCGGGCGGCGTTCGATCAACCCAAGTTGATCCACCGTCAGAGCTTTCCAGTAGATGGCCAGTGCCACTCGACTGTGACCACGCGATAATCCAGCAGTGTTTCGTATCAGGACACGAGATGGGACCGGGCGATAGAAGGCCGTTTGGAAGAGTGCCGACCGACCACGTTGCTCCACCATTGTCAGTGCGCCACAATATTGATGATTCTCCTTGAGAAGATGTAAAGAAGGTGCTCGCGACGCAGAACTGCATCGTCGGGCAACTCATGGCGTTGGTGTTTATGGGACTCCCAGAGGGTCCTGTGCCTTGGTTGCTCGGGGCCCGTTGACCAGGCATAATCTCGGAACTCCAACTCTGGCCACCGTCGGTCGTCTGCATGAACACGTTGTCAACAACAGTGCTCTGACTGGGATCGCCAAAATTTGCCAACAGTACAGCGCTGCAACTCCCGGCAGAAACGCACTGGACCGAACCGACAGAAGCGTTGCCAAGCAATTCGAGTGAACCGTTCGTCGGGAGCGGCAAGGTCGCAACTTCCCAACTCGAGCCTCCGTCGGAAGTACTCACAAGGACAGGTTGCATTATCGGCTTGCCATTCGAGTCGACTCCGTTGAACTGACCTCCGCCAAAGGAGCACTGTTGACTCGACGTGCACGAGAGGGTGGTGTCGGCGTACACGCCCGATGGAAGTGCCAACTGCCGCCACGAACTTCCGCCATCACCGGAGAAGTAGACGTTGTCGCCGGCCGCCGCTGTTGGAGCGTCCATGAAACGCGCCTCCAGATAACAGTCCGCAGAAGTCGGACACGTCACGTTATTGGCGAACTGAATCGACTGCGAACTCGCTTGGAATCCCGGAATCGTGACGTACGACGCCAAGTGAAAAGGACTCGCTGAGGCTACGGACTGCGATCCGATCCCACCGACGGAGACCACGACTCCCCCAATCACGAGTGCAGCTGCACCCGCAATCAATGCCAGTCGCTGCCGACCGATGTGCGTCGAACGGCCCCGACGAAGTGGCCGGATACGGGAACCTTCTTCACCCGCGAACGCCGACTGCATTTGACGGTTCAAGTGTTCCTTCGCGCGCGCGTCGGCCGCCGCCTCGTATTGAAATACTTCGCGGAGCAGCTTTAGTTCATCATTCATGACCGTTTCTCAACCTTCTCTCGACGAAATGGATTCTTCGTTACCTTCTTGTCCGAAGTAGCCAGTGAGGTCCCGCAATGTGATTCGCGCGCGCGCCACTCTGGAATGCACTGTGCCTACCGGGATGCCGAGTGCCTCCGCAGTCTCCACATAGCTCAGTCCTTCAATTGCCGTGAGATGGAGGGCATCGCGTTGTTCGGGGTCAAGTTTCGAAAACGCCTTGGCAGCGCGAGCCAAGAGTTCAACGCGATCCATCTGTGTAGAAAGTTCCTCCATCTGGTCATCAATGCGGGCTAGAGGCACTGATCTCACGTATGCGTTCAGCATCCGAAGCTCGCTGCGTCGGTGACGGCGAATTAAATTTGTTGCAATCCCATAAAGCCATGGACGAGCATTGACTCGCGACAAGTCATATCGATTTCGAGCGCTGAACGCCACAACGAACGTTTCAGCGCCAAGGTCTTGTGCAGCGTCCCGGCCGACTCGTCGAGCCAAGTATTGGTAGATTGCCCCAAAATGGCGCTCGGCAATCGTGCCGAATCGATCCGGGTTGACCAGCGACGCCGCAATCTCGTCACTATCGGAAGTATCTTCCTCAGATGCACCCATTACTGAACTATTGCCCTCGATACAGAATCGGGTCCCGTTATCCCAACGTTCTTCAAAAGATCAGCAGCGTTGAGTAACAAAATACCTGCGACACGGCAATATCTCCTTGGAGATACTTTTCGGAACCTAGTCTGACCGATCACTTTTGCGTTACTTCGTCGGGACTGGCACCCTCCGCCAGGATCTACCACCATTGTCAGTGCTCCAGAGTGGATTTTTTGCGCCTTGATCAACGAACGCGTACGCGAGACCCTGTTTTGAGTTTGTAAAAATGAGAAAGTAGAAATACTTCGCAACCGGTAGCGAGCCAACAACTCGAAACGTGTCCGAATTTCCAGAAACCCGATATATCGGCCGGAACGCAGTGGCGTCAACGCCGTCAGTGGCGTACGCCACGTCGCCCGACACGGGGTCAAAATCCCCAAAAGAGAGCGCATTCGCGCCATCGTTCCCGCTCTCTTCACTGGCTGCGTTCCAGTGAACTCCACCGTCGTCGGAATAGCTAAGTTCGCTGAGTTCGTTCCCTTGGGCGCACGTCGCCCAGAGTGATGTCGTCGATGTCGCGCTCAGTTGGCAGGTAGCTGCGCCGGTGAGAACAGGTTCAGGACGAACCGAGAACGACTTCCCACCGTTGCTCGATGTCGCCAGTTCCTGAGAATGCTTGGACTGTTCGAGTATCCAGGCCTTGGCTCCGTAGGCGGCCACTTGAAGTCCCCATGACGGCGTTCCGTCACGCAGAAAGGTTTTTGGCAGGGGTGTGCTTGTCCAGTTCGAAACCTGTAGGGGCGTATGCGCAAGTTGCCAGTCCGTGCAGGTGTTGTGGCTCGAATCGCAATGATCGGTGATGACATAAAAGTCGGTGGGTGATGTTGCGAGGGACTGAATGAACTGAGCACCCTTGATGTGCTCTCGGTGCCATGAATGTCCGCCATCGAAAGTTGCGTAGAGCTTGCTCTGCTTTCCCCAGATGTTCTCGGTCGCGTAACCATCCTCGGCATTTGCGAAGACGAGTTGCTCCAGAGATCCAGTCCCAGAATCCGCATATGTGTATCCGCTGCTGATGGGTGGAGTGGTTACTTTAGTGAATGTCCGTCCGCCGTTCGCAGACCGTGTCAGTCGATAGCAGAGGCTGCCACCGCACGTCGCGGAGTAGAGAACGTAAATCACGTTGGACGTGCCGGCTCTAATAGCGAGTTGAGGTACCTGGGAACGAATGCGCATTGAGGCTTTGTAATTGCTCGTGGGACTCGAGGGCGAAGGTCGAGCTGAGTTGACGATTGGCCTGCGTGTTGGAGTCCGACCACCTCCCTCGACGACCACCAATACCGCCGCGATGACGACCACCAGAACGAGTGTGATTGCCCAGCGCCGACGATGTTGCCGTTGAATTTTCCGCGCCTCTTCGATCAGCATCGAGTTCGGGTCCGTTGAAAGGTCTTGGACCATCGGTTCGGTGATGTCCGTCGTCAAGACAGCTCCTTTCGGTCTGTGAACAATGCTACTCTAAGTAGCACCATGCTGGAGTTCAAAGTTGATCGAGAAGAGTCAGTGGCGCTGCATGATCAGGTGGCGGCGGAGATTCGAAAGGCAATCGCCGACGGTGAGGCGGTAGCAGGAGAAACGCTCCCGTCTTCTAAGTACCTGGCGACAGTCCTTGGTGTGAATCAGAACACGGTGCTGCGAGCACTCCGCATTCTTCGTGACGAGGGAATTGTGGACTTCACGAGAGGACGTGGAGTGAAGGTGACGGGATCACCGTCGAAGAGCGCCGTGATTACGAAACTCGCGGAACTTTTAGCCTTCGCCAGGGTCAATGGCTACAAGCGCAGTGACATCATCTCATTGATCGAATCGATGCCGTGAGTGTCGGTGGACCGACTTAACAGGACTAGTCACATGAGATCTAAAGTCTCAAACAGTTACCAGCTCCCTCGAAGTCGAATTGTGACCATACGGACAGAATCCCTCGTTGATGTGGACCAGATAGTCATCCCTGAATCGATAGATGCTTGAATCGACGGGAGAGACGGCAGACGGTCCGAGAGGGCAGATAGTCGTCTGAGTGTAGGGAAAGGCCACGGCACCCTCGCCCCGTTCCGGACGTGGAGGGTGTGGGAAGGGCCCCGGCGAGATGTTGTCTCCCAGGTCGAGAAGCAGTTCGAGATCCTCTGGACGCCCGCCTCCGTACTCGATTCGGTGGAGCACGTGCTCTAACCATCCCGAACCTTCGCGACATGGAGTGCACTGCCCGCACGATTCACGTGAAAAGAACCTCACGAGGCGCCAAGCGACACGCACGGGACACGTGGACGAGTCGAGGACCATGACACCTGCGCCCAAAGAAGAGCCATTCGCCGAGACCTCATCACCGTCGAGATGGAGTTCTAGTTGTTCGGGGAAAAACCAAGGAAAGGATGCGCCCGGGATGAAAGCCTTCAAAGTTTCGTTCTCAATCATGCCGCCCCCAAGTGACGCGTCAAAGAGGAGATCGCGAAAAGTAGGAACGTGCTGTTCAACCTCGTAGATGCCGGGCTGTCGGATGCGACCAGACAGGCAATAAAGTCGCGTTCCCGTGAATCGGCCGCCACCCCACGTCGCGTAGGACGCTCCACCATTGCTAATAATCCAGGGAACGGTGGCAACCGTCTCCACGTTGTTCACGATGGTGGGCTGGTTGTAGAGGCCGTTGACCGCAGGAAAAAAGGGCGGCTTGATTCGAGGGAAGCCGCGCTTTCCTTCGAGGCTTTCGATTAGCGCGGTCTCTTCGCCACAGATATATGCGCCGGCTCCTGGATGAACGATCACGTTGCAACTGAAGTCCGATCCAAAAATGTTCGACCCAATTGCGCCGTATTCGTACGCCTCATTGATCGCTGTCTGCACGCGTTCCAGGGCCAGTGCGAACTCTCCTCGGATATAGACAAAGACCGTGCGTACTTCTAGGGCGTACGCACTGAGCAACGTACCCTCAATCATGAGGTGCGGATCGCGCTCCATGATCCGCCGATCCTTGAAGAAGCCAGGCTCGCTCTCGTCGGCATTTATGATCAAGTAGCCCGCGGAATCCTTTCGGAGGAGTTCCCATTTTGATGCGGTCGGAAATGCTGCACCGCCGCTTCGCCCAGTCAGTCCAGACGACTTGACCTCGTTGTGAACGTCCACTGGTGAGAGATCATTGGTGGCATGTCGAAGGGCTTCATATCCGCCGTCCTCAAGGTATCTCTTAAGCGCGAACGCATCCGAATCGTGAATGCGCTGTGAAACGACATGGGGAATGTCTCGCACGGCCACGTCTGTGCCTCCAAAGTCGGCTGGTTCCCGAGCCTATCCCGTAGTTCGGAGCTCAAAACGTTGGCGGTTGCAATGAGGGCGACGAAGAAAGTGAATAGGGCTACTGCCCACTGTTGAAACATGACAACCACCTGCCTGACGGAACGCCGAACTATGTCGCGTTAACGTTTTTGCCTCGTCGGCAAGTTGAGCGTTGCGATTTTCTGTTCCATCTCAACTGCGATACGAATCGTCATCTCCTCGGCAGTTAGTCCCTTGAATCGATTTGGTGTAATCAAAAGTTCAAAGAATTCAATACTGACACTCTCGATAACGGTCGCAAGTCCACCATGTGGAAGAGACTCATCAAAAAAGTGGCGATTTCCGGCTGTATCGAAGATCAACATTCCGTCCGAGATGGTGCCGCCGATATCGGTTCCAGAAATGTCGACATTCGTGCCGCTAGCAAGCCTGAAGTCGGCTTCCGAGACATCCGCATTCGCAAAGTCAACATCCGAAATATCGCTCATCGTGAATTTGGCAAAGCGGAGGTCAGCTTCAGCAAATCGGGCACCTCTGACTGTTGCGTTTCGGAAATCTGCACCTCTTAAGTTCGCCCGCATGAACAGAGCATCAGTGAGATCCGCATCTCTAAAATTTGCACCGGTAAAGTCGCCGCCAATTCCGTTGAATCCAGAGTCCGTCGTACCGTCATTTGCACTGTTGGGCACGTGTCTCCCTATCTCGACTCGAGTTCCTCAGATTGTCTCATGAGGTGGTCCCGTTTTGCATCCATCTACTTAGTGTCCGAGGCCCGACGTAAAAGCGCACGCCGTTAAAGGGTGATCCACATCACTTGGCATCACCAGTTGCGCCGAGAACGAATGGATGAACCTCTCGGTCGAAACAGTACAGGTCGGGCCAACGACTATGGAACGTGTACGTCGCGCCGGTGACGTGAGGAAGCGCTACGGCGTATGAGGTGAATCCCGGACACGTGGGATTCGGTCCAGGGCGCCTATTAACGGCCTCAACCATTGATGTCGCGACTCCGTGGCGAGAGCGCAGCACCACGACTGGTGGCTCGGCTTTACTCAAAGGGTCGGTTCCGAGGCCCCCGGTATACCCATTGAGTGTGTCTTTGTAGATCCTCTTTACGCCTGAAGCGAAGATCCCCGTGAAAGTGGGATAACCGGTGACCGAACAATCCTTGCCGCTCACGTTCGTGACTCGAATTAGAAAGGCACCGTTTCCCAAACCAGCTCCGTCGCCGACGAAGGCAACGCGAATCTGCGACTTCAGGCAGGTCGGCGGTGGCGAGACGGAGGAGTTAGCGAGGTCACCCGTGGTGACTTTCTTAGGGCTTGTACGGCCACTCCCAACGGCGATGACCAACACCACGATGACGGCGAAAGCGAGCGAAAATGCAACGACCTTCAGTCGTCGACGTCGGGAAGCCTCGCGGGCCTCCTTGATCAACAGTTCCGTTGGATCTGTTGATGCGTTGGACTGGGAATGTTCGGTCGAAGTAATGGTCATGAATTGCCCTCTACTGCGCCCACCGACTCGCTGGTACGGACCCACTCATGACGTGCGTCATTTAGGACGTAGGTGGCGTAACTTCCCTTAGGAAGATCCCCGTCAGGGAATGGACGTATGCGTATACCGATGCTCACGCTGACGGGCTGTCCACTGACAATCCAGTGACCCGCGGGGTTCAAGTACTGATACCACTGGCGTCCTCCGTCGGTTGTGACGTCGATGACGGCACCGTTGGTCATCACCACTGACGACGGTCCATCCGAGATCACCTCGCCGACGTAGTAGATGCCGCCTCCTGCCCAATCAGTCGCAAGTAGTGGCCCCGCCGCCCTCCAACGAACGCCGTCGTCCGTGCTGCGAACGGGATACAGTCCGCCATCGCCATTCGGCCGCCACACGCCCCATTCGTCAATCCCAGACGACTTAATGTTGATCCATCGCGACTGCTCGGCGGGAACGAGTCTTCCCCAACGCGGAGTGGGAAAGTGAGCGCCTCCTTCGTACATTCCGTGCTGCATCTGTAATGTCGCGGGGTAGGGCGAAGTCTTAGCGACGCCCAGAGACCTCGGCTCGGTGTTGACAAGAGTGTTCACCTGTCTTGGCGGACCACTGTTGCCAATCGCAAGAAGTCCCGCCACCGTCACCACCAGCACGCAGAAAACATCTGCAAGGATGCGCCGTCGACGACGGCGAGAAGCCGCACGAGCTTCTCGAATGAGGAGTTCCGTAGGATCGGTTACTCCGCCCACTTCGGGCTGGCGAGTTGACGTTACGGTCATCGGACCTCTTTCTCGGGCAATGCTCATGATACTATTCAGAGTAGTTCTATGCAAACACTCAAAATTGACAAAGATGAACCAGTTGCACTGCACGATCAAGTCGCCGCAGAGATACGTCGTGCGATCGCTGAAGGAGAAGCCGCCCAGGGCGAACGACTCCCTCCGGCAGTCGACCTGGCGACGGTACTTGGTGTGAACAAGAACACGGTGATCCGTGCACTGCACATCCTTCGGGACGAAGGACTCTTGGACTTCACAAGAGGACGCGGTGTCCGCGTCGTTGGTACGCCACAGCGTGGAGCCGTGATGACCCGGATCGACGAACTTCTAACCTTTGCCCGTGCGCAGGGATATCGACGAGATGAGGTCGTCGCATTGATTCAAACTCGCTCATGACGCTATGGAAGATGGCGCAGTGAATTCTGGATTCTGGTCCCGTAGGAGAGGCTCGCTGTGATCTCTGACCTTCGCTCCGTGAGTCTTCGTCCTCAGGAAGCCCCCGACGCCGTCGAACTCCTCATCAAGGAAGCTCGGCGTGCCAAGCGCTTGCGCCGACTGCGAAATATTGCAATTGTGCTCGTCGCAATGGTCGTTGTCACCGTGATTTCCATTATTCAGACAGTGAACAAGACTCCAACGGAGCCGAAGCCCGAGACGGGGGTTGCAAAGTTCGTCGATTTAATGAAGCACGCCAACGACACTCGATTTGCGGCGACCTATCGTATTCACCAATACGACTGGATGGGGAGCGGCGTGATCACAATGGCTCAGATTCCTAGCCCACCTGGCACCAAAGCCACGACCAATAGTGACGGCTATACAGGTAGTGGCAGATACGCCTACGTCTATCGCAATTCAGATGGTCGTATATCGCAGTGGATCAAAGTGGGAACCAATGTTAGCGGGTGTGAGACTTCGACCAGGGGTCCACGTCGGATGCAGTGTTCGAGACCCAGTCCGTATCTCCCATCAAATGGCTTTGCGTTCGCAGATGTTGGTTTTGTGCCGACGTATGTGATGCAATCGATACAGAATTTCACGTCGAACGGATCCGTCAAATCATCGAAGTTGACGAAGAGAGTCTCCAATCAATTCGGTCGCTTGACATGTCTCACGGAAACCTTCACTTCCACGATCCAAACCACGTGCATAGACCGACTGGGCTACGTCGTACTCTGGAGGTACCAGAGCCTTCACTGGTCGAGTTCAGTAACCCTCACCGCTTTCAATCGTCATCCGACCGCCAACGACTTCAGAACACTGATTAAGCCGACGCAACCACTCGTCTTGCCAGGGTTGTAAATCTGATCGCGTGTCAGTACATATTCCATGAACAATCGTCGGCGATATGCCCGCAGTATGTTTGAAGACTTTGCACGAGTTGACTGCGGAACTCTTGCCACATCCAAGGCGAGCGGCTAGCTCGCACGCGGTCGTACCAAGTCTGAGGGAGGCCTTCGCAACGAATGCCTAATTCACGTGAGGAACGACTCCCCGGCGGAAGGTTGACCGTTGTCACGCGGGTGGGCGACACGGTCCGTCGTCAGCCAATGCCGTGGAGTCAAGAGGTACAACGCCTGCTGTTCTATGTTCGAAGTCAAGGCTTCCTGTTAGTCCCCGAGCCTCTTGGCTTTGACGAAGAAGGACGGGAGGTTGTGCGCTTTATTGAAGGCGACACTTCTGCGACGGTCACTCCTTGGCCGGGTTCCCTCTGGAGCGATGGGCTGCTAATCGAAGTTGGAGAAGCCGTAGCGGCCTATCACCGCGCCGTTGCCGGCTTCGTCCCGTCGGAAAAAGCACAGTGGCAGTATCGTCCACGTTCGCTTCAACCGAGTGAGATCATTTGTCATCATGACTTCGCTCCCTACAACGCTGTCTTCAAAGGAAGTCACCTTCGTGGCATTGTTGATTGGGAGGGAGCAGGTCCGGGAACTATTCAAGAGGAGGTCGCGTTTCTCGCTTGGCAGTGGGTACCACTCCGTCCACCATTGCGCCAAGTTCAAGGCGGTCTTGATGTCCGAGTAAATGAAGTCGCGCGAATGCGCCTCCTGCTTGACAGTTACGCGTACCAGAACCGTAACGGATTCATCGATGCAATCATCAATCGCGTTGAGATATCTCGTTCCGGTATTGAAGAGCGGGCGAACGAGGGCGGACTTCCTTTCATCGAGCTTCGAAACGAGGGCCACACTCGTGAAATGGAATCTCTAATTCAATACTTAGAGACCAACAAACGAAGTCTTCAGACTGCAATCGAATAGATTCCAGGCGCATTGAAGGCGGCACCGATGTCCGATGACGGAGCCACTACCGGTGGCGGATCCAAACGTTGGGTTCCACGTAGGTGCCGAGGTTCGCAGACTTATCAATGTGAAGTAGTGCCATTCCGCCCGGAATGACGTAGTCCCCTGACTCGGGTAGTTCCATTCCGCTCCACTCTTCCCATTGAGCAACCGTGCCGTTCATTGTTTGCGCTTTCTTGGCGAGATGTATCACTTCGCCGCCCATCCGGACGTGGAGTCGCAACCAGGGATCCCAGAGAAGACCGTCGCTGCGCACCCATTTCGCGTATGCATCGATGCTCTGAAGGGGGTAGCGGTGCTTGAGAGTCGGGCGAACCGGTGCAATTACCTTTGACAAACCGTGAGTCACGGCGGTGTCAATTAACGCACCGATGAGCGCCTGCGCTACACCGCTTGCTTTTCGCGCTGGACTGACGACCGCGCCACAAATCACGAATGTATCCGCCACATCTGAAGCGTCGAACGTTTCGAGTGAGCGCTCGAGTACACGAGCAAAGGTCTCGGGAAGGTCGCGTATCTCGCTTGACCACGAGATCGGGACCCCCCAACCGGTCGCCTCAGGTTCACCATCGTCATCCACAAGCATGATGTTGTACTCGCCAAACAACTCACGAACGTGGCCAATATGCTGCTTGACCTCTTGGTCGCCCGTTATGAAGGCAGGGAATCCTTCGGCGAAAAGTGCGTTCATCCGCTCGTCAGTCCAGGCGCGTGCGCTCGTCAATTCAACTTGGAGAGCCACTATCGCCCTTCTGATTACGAGTTGCCGGAATCGAAGCCTACTTTGGCGAGCGACGAGCACTACTAGTGGTTATTCCTGAGGGTGCGTCCCCTGTCTCACCGCACCGCCAATCTGCACTCTCGATGTAGCACACTCATGTCGGCGAGTTGGTCGGGCGTCACGTTGAGCGCAAGAATGCACTGGTGATCGTCAATCTGCCCGATGGCACAGTCGTGTACGCCCAGGGACGCCTCGGGCTGGTTCCGCCCACGAAAATTCCCTTCAAACATCCACTTCACCGTTTGCCACTCACTGCCCGGTTGACCGAGTGGAATATTCTGAAACGAACTGCCTCTCGCGAGATGGCGACACCGAAAAGACATAGTTAGTAGACCTCCACTTTCTTTGCCCCTTTATCCCAAGATCGTCATCATTCATTACATCCGCTGCGCCTTAATGCAACGCAGATTCCACGGATTCATCTTGAAGCCGAACCTATCCATCCCGGAAGCGGCTCCCTGAGTGCACCAAACGGCCAAACGGGGAGAAACTTGGGAGTCCCTTCAGGCAGCGAATACTTCGAATTGACCCGAGTGATCCCCGCAAATACGAAATCGGTGTATGAAAGAATCTCACCGATGAACGGAGGGGGCGCATACGGAAATGCCTTCGCAGGCAGGGCCGTCAAGGTGATTCGAGTCTCAATCAGTTTCGAAGTCGAAGGATCAAAAATGGCCTCCTCCGTTCTGCCGTATCCCTTCAGCGGCAACGCAATCACTGATCCCCGTTCTCGTGTCACGATGGACGTCGCGTGACCCATAAGGCGTACGCCCGGAATCGTGGCAATGAACCGTAAGAGCGCCGCTTGCTGGGTGGACGACGCTCCATTCTGCAGGAAACTCAGAGCCGTATCGAACTCCCACCCTGGCAAACTCCCATTCGAGGACTCGGAAGGAATGTAATTCTGAGCTCTGAAGTACGCCGCCATATCCGACGCTTTGGTGGGCAAGTTGGCGACGTCGTAGTAGGGCGGCGTCGGCCCCGAGGAACTCCCACTGCCCAGGCGCGGTGAGCCGTCGATCATCCATGTCGCACGATCGGCGGCCGACAGGAACTCTGGTCTACCGACGATCTCAAACGTCTGATGGCCGGGGGGCTGTGGTGACGTCCAAACCTGATGCAACTCGTCTGAGTCGTACCAGAAGGCTTTCGAAGAAGGGTGCATGCCGGCGCCATTGCCTTGGGCTTCTATCGTCGCGACGTAGAGGTACTGACCCGGCCCGGGCACTAGGGATTTCTCAATCGCCGCCTTGTCAGCTGCCTTCTTGAGAAAGGTCGCGGCAGAAGCGGGAGCAACGCCCGCGTTCTTCGCACCGGGAATAGTGTCCAGACCAATAGTGACCAGGGCAATCGCGAGTGCCGCCACGCTGCTTAACACCAACACGCGCCGCAACCGCGGTCGAACGCGATCAGCGTGGTCATTCACCGATGCGGCGGGACGAGCAATGACAATCTCCTCAACGGAAACTGCCGCAGCGCCTGAATCGATGAAGTCGCGAATACGTTCTCGCAATTCAGTCATTCTCAACTACCTCCATTGCATTTCGAAGGGAGCGCATTCCTCGCTCCAAATGGCTCTGTATCGTCGACACACCGACGCCCAGGAGCTCCGCAACCTCACGGAGCTTCCAATCAAATCCGTTGACAAGTACGACCGCGATGCGCTGGTGCTCCGTCAACGCCTTTAGCGCCGGAGCCAGGCCCGGGTCGTACCAGTGATCGGGCGATT
>Ga0182015_10001748_pt1 | contig 27845 bp, 26 predicted proteins | sample 712P3MmetaG_FD_120478 | JGI IMG/M metagenome (GOLD analysis project Ga0182015, IMG submission 120478) | Permafrost microbial communities from Stordalen Mire, Sweden - 712P3M metaG | ecosystem: Environmental > Terrestrial > Soil > Wetlands > Permafrost | place: Sweden: Stordalen | collected... | reverse complement strand
CGGCTCGAAATCCGCTCCCCGTACGACACAATCATGTCGGAGATGCGCGGCGTCAGCTCGCCCACCACCGCCAGCCCGCGCAGAATCTCCTCGAGCCCATCGAACTCCGCGTCCATCCACTTCTGCGTCCCCGCGAGTTCAGGATCCCATTGCGTCGCGGCCAAAGGATCCTCCCGCATCTGCGGTCCCAAAGCCAATTGCGTTGCTGTGTCGTGATGGCGAATCCGCAGACGCTGTGTGATCGCCAGTGCGCTCGCGCGATCACCCCGCGCCGCTGTCGCGGCCGCCGATAGCAACAGGTCCGTGACCTTCGCCATCGCGCTCACCACAACCACCGGCTGCAGCCCCTTACCCACGCGCCCAGCCACAATCTGCGCCGTCCGCAGAATCGCCGCAGCATCTTCGACGGACGTCCCGCCGAATTTCATCACCATCAATCGGTTCATGCGGGTACGGCCACCGGATCGAGTTTGCCCAGCGACACCAGCAGCTCCGCGTTCAGCAGAGCCGCGCCCGCCGCCCCGCGAATCGTGTTGTGCGACAGCACCGTGAACTTCCAGTCCAGCAGGCCGCACGGACGCAGCCGTCCCACAGTCGCCGCCATCCCCGCGCCGCGCATCCGATCCAGCCGCGGCTGCGGCCGATCCTCCGCCGTCACAAACTCCACAGGCTGCGCTGGAGCCATCGGCAGGTCCCTGCCCTTGAGCGGTGCAAACTCCGCCCACGCTGCAATCATTTCCTCACGCGTCGCTTTCTTCGTCAGCTTGATGCTCACGCTCTCCGTGTGCCCGTCTTCCACCGCCACGCGATTGCAGTGCGCGCTCATCTTCGCCGCCAGCGGCTCCACCACGCGGCCATTCAACCGGCCCAGCAGCTTGAGCGTCTCCGCTTCCATCTTCTCTTCTTCATTCTTGATGAACGGAACTACGTTCCCCAAAATATCCAGCGAAGCCACGCCAGGATAACCCGCGCCGCTCACCGCCTGCATCGTGCTGACAAAAATCGCCTCCACGCCAAACCGCTCCACGATCGGCTTCAGCGCCAACACCAAACCAATCGCCGAGCAGTTAGGATTCGTCACAATGTACCCGCCCGATTCCCGCCGCCAGCTCTGGTTCTCCACCAGCGCCAGATGATCAGCGTTCACCTCAGGAATCACCAGCGGCATCGATGGCTGCATCCGGAACGCGCTCGAATTCGAAATCACCGCGCACCCCGCAGCGGCAAATTGCGGCTCCAACTCGCGCGCAATATCGGCGTCGAGCGCGGCAAAAATCACGCGCGGCGCGCCCACCGGCGTCGCAGGAGAAACCGGCATCGCCGCCACCCGCTCCGGCAGCGGCGTGTCCAGCTTCCACCGCACCGCCTCGCCATACGATTTTCCACTCGACCGGTCGCTGGCCGCCAACCACGCGATCTCAAACCACGGGTGGTTCTCCAAAAGCTGAATGAACCGCTGGCCGACCATCCCGGTCGCCCCAAGAATCCCAATCCTCTGCCGCATCGTTGTTGCCTTCTTCAAAGCCTGCTAAGTGGCTGTGTCGATAGTGTAAATGTTCGCCTTCTGCGCAACTCATTTTGAGAGCGTAAGGAAACCACCATAGTCACTGCCCTTTTTGTGTCAGCCGCATACTCTGGGTGCCCCATGTCTGCCTGTGGTCGGCAGACATGGGATGCGATGCACCGGGCCAGCATGAATCCACCCACCCCATCGCCTCATCTCCAATGTGAGGCGCTTCTTCATGACCACCTATCTGCCACTCACCGCCGTCCATCCATCAGACTTCGACCCCGGCACCGCCCAAACTCCAGGCTCTCTGCGCCTCGCCGCCATCGCGCACGACCGCGGCATTTCGACTGGCCTCTGGGGCGGAACCTTCCTCGTCGAAGCAGGCGCGCGCACCGGAATCCATCACCACGGCGAACAGGAAACCGTCGTCTATGTCCTAGAAGGCGAATCGCTCGTCCGCTGGGGCGAACACGGCGAGGCCCAGGCTCTGGTCCACGCCGGCGATTTCCTCCACGTCCCCGCATGGACGCCCCACATGGAAATCAACCCGTCGAACGAATACCCATTCCGCTGGATCGTCGTCCGCAGCACGCCTGATCCCATCGTCGTGAACTTACCCGACGACTACTGGGGCTGAAGCGACTTTGTCCGCGGCCTCTCGATTGACCTCCGCAAGCAGTGCAACGCCGGTTAGCAGCAGGAGCACGCTAAGCAACGACCCAACCCACCATAGCGGCACTGCGATTCCGGGCAGAAAGTACCGAAGCGGGGGCACCAGAAGGCACCCCAGCAAAGCGACGTAGAGCCCTCGCTCGATTCTGCTACGTGCCGCATGAATCATTGAGCCAACGATCAAAAGCAAAAACAGATCGACGAGAAGGCTTTCAAACCATGCGATCTTGTCAGGCAGAAATGTCGCGTAGTTAAACGGGAGATGGCGAGGCACGTAGAACCTCTGCGAAGGATGTCGGACTCGTGAAACCAGGTCCGCACCTGAGCAGACGATCATGATGATCGGAAACCAGCGGCCTCTCAGCGTGCGCGTCTTCTCCGCAGGTTCCTCCAATTGTCGATTCTCGTCCACGGCGGTTTGGACCGAGTATAGCGCCGGGCAGAGCTTAGTGGCCCTTATGTCTGAGTTCTATCTCAGTAAGTGAAGTCCTGCGTAACCGTCCCCTTCGCAGGCACCGTCACGGTCGCAGTCTGCTGCCCCAGCTGTTCCTGATCCGCTACCACGGTATAAGTCCCCGGCGGCAGACCCTTGATCATGAATCGCCCCGACGCATCCGACACCGCAAAGAACGGGTTCGCCGACACGTTAATAAACGCCTGCATCCACGGATGATTGTTGCAGCGCACCGACATCATCAGTTCCGCCGACTTGAACGTCCGCTCATCCTGATTCTGATTCTGCCCATTCGCCGGCGCCTGCGATATATCCACCGCCTGGTTCCCCGCCACCGTCGGTACCATATGCACGTTGTGCATGGTCGGATCGCTGTTCGTGAACCGCACGGGCTGACCCACCATCACGCCCACCACATGCGGCACATATCGGCAGCCTTTCTGGTCGATGTCCACTGGAGTGTTCGGCGCCGCATACACCTTGTTCCCCAGCCCATCCTTAATAGAGATAAAGACATTCCCGAACCCGCCGCCATTGCTCACTGCATACTGCTCGCTGTAAAGGGTCGGTCCCAGAGTGCAAGCGGGATCCTGATTCATATCGATCTCAACCGGCTTCGGCGGCGTTTTTGAGTAATGAACGGTCCCCTGAATGGCCCCAGCCGTCGACCAGTCAATCGTCGTGAAGACCGGCGCCGAGCCCGTCCCTGAGTTTTCCTTCTTACACCCACCGACCGCGACCAACATCGCACACGCAATCACCGACCACCGACCAGGTTTCATTCTCATTCCCTCTGCGTCCTCCGTGTTGTCATCTGTGGTGAGTTCTATCCCAGCGCGGCAATCACCGCATCCGCAAAAGCCCGAGTCCCCGCCGACCCGCCCACATCGCGCGTCAGTGTCTTCTTCTCCGTATAGACCTTCTCCAGCGCCGCCATCAACTTATCCGCCGCGTCAGCCTCATCGATATGCCGCAACATTAAAATTGCAGACTGCAGCAGCGCCGTGGGATTCGCGATGTCCTTCCCCGCAATATCCGGCGCTGACCCATGCACGGCCTCAAAAATCGAAGCCTCTGTGCCGATGTTCGCGCCCGGCACCAGTCCCAGCCCACCCACAAACGCCGCGCACAAATCGCTGACAATATCGCCGTACAGATTCTCCATCAGCAGCGTGTCGTACTGATAAGGATTCATCACCAGTTGCATACACGTGTTATCGATGATGTGTTCGCCATACGTGATGTCCGGATATCCCTTCGCAATGTCGCGTGCGCACCGCAAAAACAACCCGTCGGACATCTTCATGATGTTCGCCTTGTGGATCGCATGAATCTTCCGCCGCCCATGCTTCGACGCGTACTCAAACGCGAACTTCGCAATCCGCGTCGACGCCTTCTCCGTGATCACCTTCAGTGACTCGATCACGCCCGGGACCACCTCGTGCTCCAGGCCCACATACAACCCCTCAGTATTCTCACGAATGATGATCAAATCCACGCCCGGGTACCGCGTCTCCAGCCCCGGCAAATTCTTAATGGGCCGAAAATTCGCGTACAGCTCAAACTTCTTCCGCAGCGTCACGTTGATCGATGGAAATCCCCCGCCCACCGGCGTCGTCACCGGCCCCTTCAGCCCAACCCTCGTCCGCTCGATCGAAGCGATCAGTTCCTTCGGAATGTATTCGCCGTGCTTCTCAAACGCGCCGGCACCCGCGGCAAACCGCTCCCAGGCGAACTTCACCTCCGTCGCCTCGAGAATCCGCACCACCGCATCCGTAACTTCCGGCCCGATGCCATCCCCCGGAATCAGCGTGACCGTATGTGTCTTCCCCACATCGCTCCTCTGCTATTTTCCCGCTCGCCCTCAGCTGGCTTGTGCTCGCTCAGCTGGCCGTTCGCTAGCCGTCAGCTAGCCTTTCTTCTTCTTCTCCGAATGATGCGTCAGCAGCTGCTCGAGCTCTTCCTTAAACTCCCCCACATCCTTAAAGTCCCGATAAACGCTGGCGAATCGGATATACGCCACGGTATCCAACCCCTTCAGCCGGTCCATGAGCAGCTCCCCGATCTCAGCCGTCGTTCGCTCCCGCTCCGTGGACTCGGTAACGAACGCCTCCGCCTCATCCACCAGCTGTTCCAGTTTTACCGCGGAAATCGGCCGCTTCTGGCAGGCGCGCATCAACCCATCAAGCACTTTTCTGCGCTCGAACTTCTCCCGCCGCCCATCCTTCTTCGCCACCATGTACGGGATCTCGTCGATGCGCTCGTAGGTGGTGAACCGGCGGGTACACTTCTCGCATTCGCGCCGCCTGCGGATCGAGTCGGCTTCCCTGCTCTCGCGCGAATCGATCACGCGGTCCTGGCCGAACCCGCAATATGGACATTTCATCGGTCTGTTCCGATTCTAGCAGCGCATCGATTGTCCCCTGTACCCTGTACCCTGTACCCTGATCGCGACGCATCTTACCCACCATGAGCAAGTCCAACCCAAACCGCAGCATAGTCAAAGGCGCCGTCGCCGGTTTCATCGGAGGCCTCGCCGGCTCTGGCGTAAAGCTGATTGCCGAGCAGGTCTTTCCCCCGCGCATCGAAGGACAAACGCCGCCCCCCGTCGTTCTCGCCGAAAGCATGGCCGGCCACAGACTCCCCGACTCCGATCGCCGGCTCGCATTGCAGGGCATTCATTGGATCTTCGGAGCTCTCGCTGGCGCAGTCTATGGCGCGCTCGTTGAGATCGAGCCGTCCTTCGCCGCCTGGCGCGGCGCAGCCTTCGGCCTCACCCTCAACCGCCTCACCCACGAATCGCTGCTGCCGAAGTTCGGCCTCGCGGCACCACCCGACCGCCAACCCACCCAGGAGCGCATCAGCGAATGGGTCACCCACGCCACCTACGGAGTAACAACAGACACCGTCCGCCGCGCAGTCCGCCGCGCCCTCTAGCGCGCGCTAATCTCCGGCTGACGCGCCACCTTCGTCACCTGCTCAACCGCAGATAATCGCCGAATAAAACCGCAAGATCGTCGGACCGCGCGCAGAGACCTATGCTTGTTCGCACGGCGTCCCCCCGTTTCCCGTCTCCCCTGCCTCCGGACCTGTGGCCGCGACAGCGAACACGCCGGTCAAAGGTGTGCTCCACGGAGGGCAGAACCCGGCGGATAGGCCCCGCGGCGGTGCCTTGGGGCCCGCTCTAGCGGATAATTGTGAAAATCCTCGCTGGCGAGAAATTGAGATTGCGGCGGTAACCTCAGGTCGGCTATAGTAGGTGCCTCAAGTTCCCCACAACTTGACGGCTCAGGTTCCCAACTTCGGCCTGCGGGCTGCTTGAAGGCGGCGGGGGCGCAGACCGGATGCAACGAACATTGCACCACGAGTGCTTTGGAGGATCGCCTTGAGACGGATAGGAGTAATGCTTCCTGTCGCTCTGCTCATTCTTGCCGCTTCTGTCCGGCTTCACGGGCAGGTTACTGGGTGTGACGACTCGCCGGAGAACCCAACCGCCGTGCTGGGGCTGATTGTAAGCGCTGTCGGAATCGGCTACGTGAAGGTTCGGCGATACATTCGCAACCATCCGAAGGGCAAGTGAGGTATTGGATTGGGACACGGTCGAGTCGCGTGCTCGATTCGACCCAAAGCTGGACAGGAATTGGTGTGGACACCCCGATGACCATCCGCCGGGCCGGAGTGCTGCTCCACCCAGGGTTCCCGCAAGACTCGAGTACCTGGATGCGCGAGCTACCAAACGCACGCAATAGAGAGGACCCGATGCATTACGCCTGGAGGCTGTTGGTTCTTTGCACGATCGTCATCACCGGCTGCTCGGTAGCGAACATTGCAACAAAATCGCCTGTCTCCGAGCCCGTGACCGCAACAGCGACCACGCCGGTCAAGGGCCTCGTCCACGGCGGACAGCAGCCTCTCCAGCAAGCGAGCGTATACATGTTTGCCGTGGCCACGACTGGATACGGCACCGGCAATCCGTCCACTTCGCTGCTGAACAGTAATACCGGCAACGAGGACACTAGCCACCGGTATTATGTGACGACCGACGACAACGGCGGATTCACGATCGCGGCCGACGAATACTCCTGCACGACCGGTCAGCAGGTCTACCTGTATTCAGTGGGCGGCAACGCTCAAGTGGGCGCGGGTAACAACCCCGCGGCCGGGCTGATGGCGGTGCTGGGCCTGTGCACAGCGCCCGGCACCTTTTCCGGTCTCCCCACGACCGTCCAGATGAATGAAGTCACGACGGTAGCCGCGGCCTATGCCCTGTCCGGCTTCGCCCTCGATGCGACGGATATTTCGGGATCGAGCTCAACACTGGCGGCGTTGGGCATCGCCAACGCGGCTCTGAATGCGGCCAATTTGGCCAATCTGTCGGGCCAGGCGCTCGCGATCCTTCCTGCCGGCGACGCGACGGTGCCGCAGGAAGAGATCAACACGCTGGCCGACATATTGGCGTCCTGCATCAACAACACCGGCGGGGCCGCTGCTTGCGACACACTTTTCAGCAACGCCGAGAACAGCAGCAGCACCAAGCCGACCGACACTGCCACGGCGGCCATCAACATCGCGCATAATCCGGGCGCCAATGTGGCTGCGTTGTATGGCACGATAACAAGCGGCCCGCCGTTCCAGCCTTACCTGACAGGGAGCACAGGGTACGCCGGTCCCTATGACTGGACCATCGCTATCAACTTCAGCATTCCCGGCATGGACCTCCCGGAGGACATCGCTATCGACGCATCCGGCAACGCCTGGATCGCCAACACCTTCGGCAACAGCGTCGTTGAGCTCTCTTCGGTGGGGACCATCCTGTCCGGCAGTGGGTACACCGCCGGTGGCACCGTCGCTCGTCCCCGTGGCCTTGCCATCGACACCGCCGGGAATGTATGGGTCGCGAACTCCAACGCCAATACCCTCACCGAATTGAACAGTTCTGGCGGCGTTCCGACCGGCGAGCCCGCCGGCGGCTTCACTGGCGGAGGCCTCAACGGCCCCGCCTTCGTCGCCATTGACGGCCATGGCAATGTCTGGGTCTCCGATCCCAGCCAGGAGGGCGTATCCAAGTTTGCAAGCGATGGCTCGGCTCTCTCGCCCGGCGGGGGGTATGCCTACACCAGTATAGACAATCCCCAGGGCATCGCCATCGACGGCAATGGCTACGTCTGGATCGCCAACTACGGCAGTGCCAACCTCATCGTGCTCAACAACTCCGGAGGCTCCGTCACCAGCGCCACCGGCTATCTTGGCGGGGGAACAAGTTCGCCCTACGCCGTCGCCCTGGACAGCTTCGGCAATGCCTGGGCTGCGGACGCCGGGAATAACAGCATCTCCGAGTATTCGAACTCCGGAGGTCCTATATCACCGGGCCCCAACGGCTACACCGGCGGTGGACTCAATGCTAACCAGGTCATCGCCCTGGATGGCGCAGGCAATGTCTGGAGTACTGGAGATCAGCAATCGAACATCTCCGAATTCAACAGTTCCGGCGCCCCCATCACCGGCGCCCACGGCTACGGCTATCAGAGTGGCATCGACGGCCCCCTCGGCATTGCGGTAGACGGTTCCGGCGACGTCTGGGTCTCGGATTTCCTGGACAGCGGCATAACCGAATTCATCGGTGCCGCCGTACCGGTCATCACTCCTATCTGCGCCGGGCTGCCCGCCACTTTCACCGTCAGCGGCGGCGCCAGCAATCTGGCCACTCGCCCCTGAAAATCACATTGCTTCCGAGGGACTTCCCTGCCGGGCCCCCTCACTTCTCCTTAAGACTGATCGCCGGAATATTCTGATCCCGCACCAGCTGATTGAACTGCTCGATCCCCGTAGTTTCCACCTGGTGCAGATGGTCGAGCTGCGCCTGCAACTGCCCCGATAGCTCGTCATACACCTGATACGACTGCGCCGTAGGCGAGACGTCGGTCTCCTCGACCACATTTTCGACCGCCGCCAGCTTGTTGTTCAGCTTGATCGGGAAATTCAGCGCGTCCTCATCCGCCTTCAGCTTCGTCTGGTAAATGTTCTCTTCGATGACCGTCAGCTCATCGGTCAGCTGCTTGGCGCTCGTCTTCACCCTATCGTTCGAGCTGGTCAGATACGGCTTCAGTTGGTCCGTCGCTGCGCGAATATTCACCACGCTGCTGTTCGCCTCGGAAACGCGATCCCGAATCTTCAACGCCATCTCTAACTGCTTGTCAAAGTCATCCTGCGTTGTAGGCACCCGCGGATCCTTCACCACTGTAAAGTTCTCCGACTCCGTCTTGCCGTTCACCACCAACTCCACTTTGTAATCTCCAGGCGACGCCACCGGCCCGCGCAGCGAACCATCCCACATCAGCAATCCCGGAAATCCCGTAGCGTCGTCATAACGCAAGTCCCACGCGTAGTGATTCAGACCCGCCGCGGCCGGCGCCAGCTGGGAACGATGCCGATCCTCATCGTCTGGATCCGGCTTCTCCTGCTCCGACTTCGGCTTGCTCGAAACCTCGCGCACCAGCTTGCCCGACGCCGTCAGAAACCGCAGCTTCACTTCTCCTTCCGGCTTGGTCTTCAGGTAGTAGTAGATCGTCGCGCCACCAGCGGGATTCTGCCCCACACCAGGCATGCGCCCACCACCGCCAAATCCTCCTCCGCCGGAGTAGCGAATCGCCTGCTTCACCGGAAATAACTTCACCTCCGCGCTCTTCTGGAAGTTCGCCGGATTCAAAGCCCGCACCAGCGGCATATCGTCCAGCGCGTAGAATGCGCGCCCCTGCGTCGCCAGCACCATCGTGTCCTGCTGCTTCTGGAACGTAATATCCGTCACCGGCACCGCAGGCAAATTCAGCTGAAACGGCAGCCACGTACCACCATCGTCGTACGAAATATAAAGATGCGATTCCGTCCCTGCAAACACCAAACCCTTCTGGTTCGGATCGGGCCGAATCGTCCGCGTGAAATCATCCGCCGGAATCCCATTCACAATCTTCGTCCAGCTCTTTCCGTAATCCGTCGTCCTGTAGAGGAACGGATGAAAATCGTCCGACAAATACATCGTCGCCGCAACATACGCCGTCCCCGCATCGAACGGCGAAGCAGCAATGCAGTTGATGCGGATCCACTCCGGTATGTCCTTCGGCGTAACGTTCTGCCAGCCCTTCCCATCGTCCTGGGTAACGTGGATCAGCCCATCGTCCGACCCCACCCAGATCACGCCCGCCTTCACCGGCGACTCGTCGACCGTGAAGATCGTGTCGTAATATTCCACCGCCGTGTTGTCCTTGGTGATCGGCCCGCCCGATGGTCCCTGCTTCGACTTGTCGTTTCGCGTCAAATCGGGGCTCATCTCCGTCCAGTGTTGCCCCTCGTCGGTCGTAGCCAGCAAAACATTGGCGCCGGCATACAAACGATGCGGATCATGCGGCGAAAACAGCAGCGGAAAACTCCACTGGAGTCGATACTTCATCGCCTCTACGCCCGACCCCATCGGATTATCGGGCCACGGATTGATGTTCCGCTCCGACCCCGTCTTCGTGTCATACCGCGTCAGTAATCCGTCGTACGAGCCCGCATACACAAAATTCGAGTTCTGCGGATCGGCCACCACCCATCCACTCTCGCCTCCGCCCACATCGTGCCAGTCGCTTGTCGTGATCGCGCCCCCGTTGCCCCGGTTCACAATCGCCACCGTAGAGTTATCCTGCTGCGCCCCGTAAATGTGAAACGGAAAATCGTTGTCCGTCGACACCCGGTAGAACTGCGCCGTCGGCTGATTGTCCTCCGTGCTCCAGGTCTTCCCGCCGTCAAAACTGATCTGCGCCCCACCATCGCTCGATTCAATAAACCGATTCGGATCCTCTGGCGCAATCCACATATCGTGATTGTCACCGTGTTGGTTACGAATAGACGTGAACGCCTTCCCGCCATCGGTTGACCGGAACAGCTCCGTGTTCACGGCGTAGACCGTGTTCGCATCCTTCGGATCGGCAAAAATCTGCGAGTAATACCACGCCCGCTGCTTGATCGAGTTATCCCCGTTCTGCTTCGACCACGTCTTCCCCCCATCGTCGGACCGGAAGATTCCGCCCTCCTGCGCCTCGATCAGCGCCCAGACCCGATCCGGATTCGCCGGCGAAACCGTTACCCCAATTCGCCCCAATACACCTTTGGGCAAGCCAGGATTATGCGTCAGCTCCGTCCACGTATCGCCACTGTCCGTCGATTTCCAAATCCCGCCATCCGGCCCGCCGCTCTCAAACGTCCAGGGCTTCCGCACCACCTGCCAGAAACTCGCATACAACACCCGCGGGTTCGAAGCATCCATCGCCAGATCAATCGCGCCTGCCTTATCGCTCTTGAACAGCACCTTCTGCCACGTCTTGCCCCCGTCCTTCGACCGGAATACCCCGCGCTCCGCATTCGGACCCGCCATATGCCCCAGCGCGGCTACATACACAAGATTCGGATCCCTCGGATCGATGCGAATCTGCCCGATCTGCTCCGTGTCCTCGAGCCCGACATGCGTCCACGTCTTCCCCGCATCGACGGACTTATAAACGCCGTCACCATGGGAAGCGTTGCCGCGAATCGCGCTCTCACCCGTCCCCACATAGATCACGTTGTGATCGGAATCCGCCACAGCGATCGACCCGATCGATCCAAAATTAATCTGCCCGTCCGTGATCGGCGTCCACACATGCCCGCCGTCCGTCGTTTTGAAGACACCGCCGCCCGTTCCGCCGAAGTAGTACACCAGCGGTTCCCCCGGCACCCCCACAACAGCATCCACGCGCCCACCCCGGAACGGCCCAATCTGCCGCAACTTCAGCGCGTCGAAGCCACCCGCCGGACCGGCATCCTTCGCCGCACCTGCAGTTGGAGCAGTTGCCGCAGGAGCAGGAACCGCATTCGGTTTCTGAGCCGAAGCCGAGAATGCAGACCCGGCTACCGCGAGCACGCAAACCACCGAACCAACCAACGAATCAGCAATACTCCGGAACAGGCGCACGAGGAGGCTCTCCTTATCAAAATCATGAACGACGAGACGGACACGTGAAAGCTGCACAACCATCATGCGCGCCCAACGGTGCTTCGCTGGAAAACGACCGACTTCTGCTCGCGGGGAAAGCGAATACGAAGGATACAACAGAAATCCCCGTTCGCCACGCGCCCGACACCACTCATCCCAAAAACCGACCCGCCCTCCCCGAGCCGCCCGCGCCCTTGCCCATCCGCGCCCCGCATGTTCCTATGTCTGAACAGCGACTCGCCATGACCTTACTGGATCTCTGCGCATATCTTGGCCTCGGCGCCGTCGGAGCCGTCTCCATCAATCTCCTCCTCGGCCTTCTCATCGCCCTGCGCTACAGCCCGGTCCGCAACTGGCCTCATCGCCACCTCAATATCTTCTTCTTCCATCAGTGGACCGCCTACTGCGCCATCTTCCTCACCCTCACCCATCCCCTCGTCCTGCTCTTCCTCCACACGCCGCACTTCCGCGTCTTTGACATCCTCCTCCCGATCCAGTCCCCGCTGCAGCCCAAACTCAATCTCGCCGGAGCCGCCGCCCTCTACCTTCTCGTACTCGTCTTCGTCTCCTCGCTCCTGCGCACCCGCATCGGCCGCCCCCTCTGGAGAAACCTCCACTACCTCGTATTCCCTGCTGCCGCACTTCTGTTCCTCCACAGCATCCTCACCGACCCCGCCCTCAAAGACGGCCACCCCGACCTCCTCGACGGCGGCAAAATCTTCGTAGAAGCCGCAACCCTCATCAGCGTCGCCGCCACCCTCCTCCGTTATCGTCTCCGCGGAAAAGGTCTCCGCCCAGCAGCGACCACCTCGCATCGAACTCTATAGCCGTAGCAAGGAGCGATCATGCCCGCACGTCCCACCTGGTCCGGATCCATTCAGATCTCCCTCGTCTCCATCGCCGTCCGCGTCTTCCCCGCCACCAACCCAGCCCGCCAGGTGGAGTTCCATCAGATCGATCGCCGCACCCATCATCGCGTCCATCACCAAAACGTCGCCGACTCCGGCGCTGTCGACACCGCCGACCTGGTCAAAGGGTTCGAGTACTCCCGCGACAAATACATCGAGATCGATCCGGAGGAACTCAAGTCCCTCCGCCTGCCCACCGCCACCACCATGCAGATTCAGCAGTTCGTCAAAACGGACGAGCTCCCGGCCGTCCTCTTCGAGCGTCCCTACTTCGTCGCTCCCAAAGATGGCGCGCAGGCCAAAGCCCTCGCCATCATGCGCAAAGCTCTCGACGAAACCGGCACCTGCGGCATCGGAGAGATCGCCTTCAGCGGCCGTGAGCATCTCGTCGCCATCGGAGCCCCGCCCGACCCCAAACAAAAGGGCCTCATGCTCTACATCCTTCGCTACGCCGAAGAGCTCCGCGACTCCAAATCGGTTTTCTCAGGAACAAAAGAAACCACCGCGAGCGCGCAGGAAGTCTCCCTCGCCAAGCAACTCATCAACGGCAGCACCTCGAAATTCGACCTCTCCGCCTATAAGGACGACTACGAAACCGCCGTCCTTAAGCTCGTTAACGCAAAGAGAAAAGGCAAGCCGCTCCCCGAACCCGAGCCAGAAAAGCCACGCGCAAAAGTCGTCAACATCATGGACGCCCTCCGCGAAAGCCTCGCCAACGCCGGCCGCTCCACCAAAGGAAAGAAAACATCGACGCGCAAGAAAGCCGCTTGACGCTCACGTGAACGATTTGAGACCAGGAAACTACCTGTGCTGTTGTTGATTTCCAGTCTGCGCCCGTCGAATCGCGCCCGCCAGTTCGGCCAGACGGGCAGGATCAACGTCGCTGATCGCGACCATTTCCAGATCGCCCGCGCTGAAGTCCATCACATGGAACCCCGAGTGATCTACTAACGAATCGCCCGCCCCCGACGATGGCCTCTCGCTGACAAAAACCGAAACCCGATGCTTGCCGATGCTGTATAGCAACTGGGCAACCGGCTGGTTGCGCATATAAGCGAGGTTCGCCCCATCCAGCGTCGTGTCCTTTGGCAGGTTCTCCGGCAGGTTGAAGCTGAACGGAATCTTTCCCTGGAACCACGGCTTCACCGTGTGACGGTCGGTCGACACTACCTGCGGCGGCAAACTACCGGCAAGCGTCGCCACATGTTGATCGAAAACCTCGCTCACCAGCGCCGTGTGTTCAACAGAAGCAACCTCAGCCTTACGCAGATTGCGTTGTACGATCAACGCTGTTCCAAACAACAATAGAAGAACGGCCGCTGTCGCCCAACCCAGCGTCCCCCAGCGTGAACCTGAAGACCTAACCTGCGAACGGAGCTCAGGCCTTTCCGCTTGCGAGGACTCCGCCGCAGCCAAATGCATCAACCGTTCCTGCAAATGCGGAGGCGGTGTGTACCGCTGCCCGGCCCTTGCTGTCGCAGACTTGAGCAGACTCTGATGCAGCGCGCCCGTCGTGCACAGGGAGCAACCAGCCAGGTGCTCGTTCGCCTGGGCGAGCGACTCTCCGTCCAACTCACCGTCGGCGAGCGCGTTCAGCGCGAGGGGAGAAAGATGATCGCTCATGCGCGGAACTCCCTGCTGGGCGTCCGAGTCGGGCTGCTCAGCAAACGACGCAGCGCCGTCCGCGCTCGCGCAATGCGGGACATGACTGTGCCAATCGGAATCTCAAGCACCGCCGCCGCCTCCCGGTATTTCATCTCCTCCACGTCGCAAAGCAGAATCACCTCCAACAGCGGCGCCGGCAACGATTCCATCGCAGCGTGGAGCGCCGCGCGGTCGTTCAGACGGATCAGATTCAGCTCAGGAGTCTCCCGATCAATGGCCCCCTCTGGATAGAGTGCGGTGCCCGACTCATGCTCACCTAGCTCCTCCTCAAGAGCAACAGTGCGCCGAGCGGCGAGCCCGCTGCGCGAGGTCAGATACGTGTTTCTCAGGATCCGAAAGATCCACGCTTTGAAGTTGCTACCCGGCTGGAACGACGAGAAACCACGAAGGGCTTTCAGAAATGTCTCCTGCACCAGGTCCTCCGCATCGGCCGCATTGCGGCTGAGCCAGAAAGCCACGTTGTACAGCGAGGCAAGGCACGGGACCGCCAACTCCTCAAACACCGGGGTTTGGTGAGATCTCTCCTGCGTCTCGCGCTTCCATCGCAACAGCGTCATCGGATCAAGACGCCTTTTCTCTCTCCGCAGAAGAGAACTGACCCAGCGAATAATTATTCCGTTTCCTCGGAATAAAAGCGCGCCGCCCCAGGTTTGCATCCCTGGAGGGTTCAACCCATGAAGAGTACGGATAAAGGTACACGCGCCCCGCAACAGGTTCAAACCCGCGAGCTGGATGCTCTGGAGCCTCAGACAGCCGCCAGCGATGGCATCGACCGCCGCAATTTTCTAAGCTGTATGGCCTGGGCCGGCACCGGTCTCCTCTGGACCATGGCCGGTGGCGTGCCCACCTCGAAACTGTTCGCGGCCACCGGAGCAGGTGCCGCAGCCGCGCATGACAAGGCAGGATCGGACTTCAGCTTCGTCCAGATCAGCGACAGCCACATCGGATTCAACAAAGCCGCGAACCAGGATGTAACCGGGACGCTGAAGATCGCCATCGACAAGATCAACGCCTTCCCCATGCCCGTCGACCTGATGCTGCATACCGGCGACATCAGCCAGTCGTCGAAACCGGCCGAGTTCGATACGGCGCAGCAGATCATCGCGACCGCCCGCGCCGGCCAGACCTTCTATGTTCCCGGCGAGCACGATACGGCCATCGACGACGGCGTTCTCTATCGCGAGCGCTTCGGCAAAGGCACCCTGGGAAGCGGCTGGTACAGCTTCAATCACAAGGGCGTGCACTTCATCGGCCTCAACAACTCTCTCCAGATCGATGCCCTCGGCAAACTCGGACCCGATCAGTTGGCCTGGCTCAAGGCCGACCTCGCTTCGCTCCCTGCATCGACCCCCATCGTCGTCTTCGCTCACATCCCGCTCTGGATGGTCTATCCGAACTGGGGTTGGGGCACGCAGGACGGCGCCGAGGCGCTCTCTCTGCTGAAACGTTTCGGATCGGTCACCGTGCTGAACGGACATGTCCACCAGGTCGTCCAGAAAGTCGAAGGCAACGTCGCCTTCCACACAGCCATGTCGACCGCGTTCCCGCAGCCCGCGCCCGGCACCGCTCCCAGCGCCGGACCGATGGTGGTTCCCGCCGCAAGGCTGCAAAGCGTTCTCGGCGTAACCGAAGTCCGCTATATCGCCAGGCACAGTCATCTGGCCCTCGTCGATTCCACGCTCGCGGAAAAGGCATGAGGGGGTTTCGACACGCGTTGATCGTCTGCGCGATTGCGTTGGCCGCCTCATTGCTCCTGGCTCGCACCCATCCTTTTGGCGACCCAGGCCTCGATGCGCCAAAGCCCGTGCAGGCCCTGATGAACGGCCCTTCTGTTCCGGCGGACGTCCGCGCACTGCTTGCGGCCAAGTGCGCGGATTGTCATTCCATGCAGACCCGGCTGCCCGTCTACGATCGCGTTGCACTTCGGTTTGCACCGGCGTCGTGGCTCATCGAGCACGACATCGTCGAAGGCCGCAGACACATGAACCTTTCGTTCTGGGACACCTGGTCCGCCGAACGACAGCAGACCTTCGCTGCAAAGATTGTTGAGGAGACGAAGGCGCGCAAGATGCCGCTCCCGCAATATCGCGTTATCCATCGGAACGCGCGCATCACCGATGCCGATGTCACGACGTTCACACGATGGGCGCGTGGAATGATGACTCCGCAGCCCGTTAGCGCCCCAGAAACGGTCCTGCCCGGCGATGCGGCCCGAGGCAGAGATGTATTCGAGAGGCGCTGCACCGGCTGCCATACCCTGAATCAGAATCGAGAAGGTCCGCGGTTGCACGATGTCTTCGGCCGAACCTCTGGGCAGATCGCCGGCTTCCCCTACTCGCCCGCGCTGGTCAAAGCCCACATCGTCTGGAACGAGGAGTCGCTGGGACAATGGCTGACCGACCCCGACGCGCTGGTTCCCGGCAACAACATGGATTTCCATGTTCCGAAAGCCCAGGAACGCCAGGATTTGATCCGATTCCTAAAGGAGGAGGCAGGCAACTAGGACTCCGGTGCTCTGTGCATTGCTATAGATCACTCAGCAACCAGTTCCTCGCCGGCATGCTCGCTCTCTTCGGTCACCTTCTTGAGCGAGATGTGCTCGAACCGCGACCAGATCAGCCCAACCGGAACAATCCCCAGGAAAGTCACCAGCAGCAGCGTAGCCGCGCAGCCCGTCGCCGCCTCTGGAGAAGCTCCAAAGAACTTCGAGATCGCCCCAGCCACCAGGCCAATCTGCGTAAACCATCCCACGATCGGCAGCTGAATCGTGCTCGCTCCGCCGCTGACAATCATCAGCAGAACGCCTTTGGCGGGGGTCATCCCAGCCAGCGGTGGACTGGCAACAAACGCCAGCGTCGTCTCCAGATAAGCCAGCGCAATCAGCAGCCACATGCCAATCGACAATGCCGCCGCGATCCCGAAGTCGGAAAACGACCGCATCGTGTCGAGCCCCGAGTGAAACGCCCGAATCTTGCTCTCCACCGCCCGTCCCAATCCCTTCGAGATCATCCCAAACGCCTTCCCGAAGAACCCAGCCACCGCGCCGCCCCAAAGCCGAACCGCAACCAGAAAGAGCCCACCCGCAATCGTTAAAGCCAGTCCCCAATAGCCGGCCTTTCTGAGAATCTCGGGATGGGGCAGCGCGCCCGGCGGCGCCAGCAGAATCACCGAAGACGTGATCAGCGCCATCGAACCCGCGTCAAACAGTCGCTCCACGATGTAAACCGCAATCTGCGAACTCAGCGGCAGACCCGTCTTCTTCGCAACCAGGTAAGGCCGAACCGGATCGGCAACCCGCCCGATGAGCGCCACCGCCGTAAACCCGATCACCTGCGTTCCCAGCAGCGAAAGCGGCGACAGCTTCTTCTTGTGCCGGAGCAGCCAAACCCACCGCACCGACCGCAAGAGATAGCCGACGTAAATGCACCCGAGTCCGAACGCGATTCTGCGCCAGTCCGCCATCCGCAACTGCTGCCCAAAATCGTGCCAGTCAAAATGGATTCGATGCCGCCCAAACCAAACCAGCGCAACCATCGCCATCAGCACGATGACCGCGAGAATCCGGTTTCTGTTCGATTTCAAATCAGGGCTCCGCTGGAAGGAGGGAAACGCGAATCCGCATCACCGCGCGACAGAAGACCGCAACTCGGCCCGATGCCGAAGCGCATACCGCCGGTTGTATTCCCGGATCACGCGCGCCACGTAAGCCTGTGTCTCGCGATAAGGAGGAATGCCATGCCACCGATCGACCGCCGCTGGACCCGCGTTATAAGCGGCAAGCGCGAGTGCCAAATTGTCCTTGTATCTCTTCAGCAAAGTGTCCAGATACGCCGTTCCGCCCTGAATGTTATCGCCTGGCGCAAAGCTGTTGGTCACGCCCAGTTCCGATGCCGTACCCGGCATCAGTTGCATCAACCCCTGCGCCCCGGCGCGACTCACGGCCCGCGAATGCCCGCCGCTCTCCTGGCGAACCACGCTGGCCAGCAGATCGGTATCGAGGTTGTACGCCGTTCCAGCCTTGGTCAACATCGGCTGCAGATCGGCCTCGGTCAGTTTTTCCGGCCCCGCGGCCGGTGCCACCTCTTTAGAAGCCGCCTCCGCCGCGACTGGCTTCGGCAAATCCACATGCTCAGTTGCCACAATGTCCGACGCGTTTACTTCGAGAAAGCTCGATCCGGCCGCATCCACGTAAAGCCGAACCTTCCCGCCGTTCGCCTCGCGATGGTCGCAGAACAGGTCGAACCCGTTCCGCAGCGTCACATGCTCAGCCGCATGCGCACTCATCCCCATCCAGCCCAAGGCCAGCGCAGCACACCAAAATTGTTTGCCGGAGAGGCGCATTCCTTCTTACTCTACCATTCTCAAGACGCAGAACCCGGGCAAACCGTTCACTTCCCCGCCATCCGGTAACTGCTTACTGCTGTGGGATTTGCGTCGCCGCCACGCTCTGGCTGATCACCCGAAAGTAGCACCTCAATGACCTGCGCCACTCCATCTTCATCATTGGCCGGACCAATTTCCCACCCCCGCCTCCGAGCCAACTCGACCAGATCCGGCGCGCCATTCCTCACCACAACCGCCCTGCCCGCAAACTCCAGCATCTCCAGGTCGTTCCAGTTGTCGCCGATCGCCATAATGTCCTCCAGCGCCAATCCCCGTTGGTTCGCCAGCCGCCGCAGAGCCGCACCCTTCGAGCATCCCGGCGGCAGAATGTCGAGGATCGTCAGGTCCCGCGACGCATACTCCGTCCGATGCATTTCGACCAAGGCGGAAAGCTCGCTCTCCATCAGCCACTCCTCCGCGCGCCGCATCTCCTCCACCCCGCCGCAGACCATCCCCTGCACGGGCGCCTCTCCCTTATCAAACGCCCGTTCCAGCGGCCGCACCTCGCGAATCCAGGAACGATTCGCCTCCACCCATAAAGAAACGCGCGCGTTCAGTGCCTCTATGGACTCAAGCACCAGTTCTCCGGGCCCATCGTGATCGAAGGTGAACACCGTCGTCCCGAACGGCCGCAGTGCGGGGCAAAGCGCCCGCGCCGTTTCAACAGAAAGAAGGAACCGATCGATCCGCTCCCCGGCCATCGTCCGCGTCACGGTCCCGTTCGACGTGATCAGCACCGTCTCCGGCTTCAATCCAATAGGATCGATCAGCGGCATCGCGTAAGCCTGCCGCCGCCCGGTAGCGATGACAATCTCTATCCCCGCCGCCTCGGCTTCCAGCAGCGCGCGGCAGTTGCGCCGGCTCACCGCGGTTCCTGGCGACGGCAGCAACGTGCCGTCAACGTCGACGACGATCATTTTCACGGGAGGGCTCATCTGTCTCCAGTGTAGGCCGAAGCCGAAGACGTCCTTGTGAATTAGCGTCGTTCGCGGAAGAATCCTCGCAGTACTTCGGCGCATTCCTCCGCCAGAACGCCGGACGTAACCGCCATCTGATGATTCAACTTAGGATGATTGAGAACCTCAAGTACCGACCCCGCCGCGCCGGCTTTTGGATCGGCCGCTCCGTACACCAGCCTCCCTAACCGCGCATGAATCATCGCTCCCGCGCACATGGCGCACGGCTCCAGCGTGACGTAAAGCTCGCAGTCCATCAGCCGGTAGTTCCCGATCGCCCGCGCCGCCGCCCGCATCGCCACGATTTCCGCATGCGCGGTCGGATCAACGTCGCGCAGCACGCGATTCTGTCCGCGCGCGACAATCTCGCCCCCGATCACAGCCACCGCCCCAATCGGAACCTCACCCGCCTCAGCAGCGGCATGGGCTTCCACGAGCGCAGCCTGCATCAGCAGCTCATCCGGCGTCACGGTGCAGAAGCCTTGGGTTGCTGCTGCGTCATACAGTGCAGAGTGCCGAGCCCCCAAACGAGATCTCCGCAATAGATGCCCACTGCCTCCCGCGACGGCATTGCTTCTGCAAGGATGTTCAGCGCCGTTCGATCCAAAGCCCGATTGAACGTCGGCACCAACACCAGATCGTTGGCGATATAAAAATTCGCGTAACTCGCCGGCAAACGCTGCCCATGGAAAACAATCGGCGGCGGCATCGGTAGTTCGATAATTTCGAAAGGTTTTCCCCCGGCGTTTCGAGCCGCTTTTAGTCGATCCAGATTCTCCTGAAGCGGAAGATGATTATCGTCATCGCAATTCGGCTCAACGACGGTGACAATTGTGTTTGGCCCCACGAATCGCGTGATGTCGTCGACATGGCCGTGCGTATCATCGCCGGCAATGCCCCGGTTCAACCATAGAACCTGATCGATTCCCAGATAGTCGTGGAGTACCTGCTCAAGTTGTTCGCGGCTCACTCCCGGATTCCGCTGCTGCACCTCGCTGAGCAGGCATTCCTCTGTCGTAATCAACGTACCCGCGCCGTTCACATCGATCGAACCGCCCTCCAGCACAATTCGCTGCGGGCCATCGGGCGTTTCGATTGTCGGCGTCCACTTTGTCAAACCCAGCAGTTCGGCAACACGCTCAGGAACCTGGTCGTCCAGGTGCCAGTCCGGGTACTTCGCCCAGGCGTTGAATCTCCAATTTGTAATAGCCACTGTATCTTGTTCGGGCTGTCCCCCGACCCCAGCCTTCTTCCGCACAAAAATCGGCCCCGAATCCCGCGTCCATACCCGGTCCGTCGGCCACTGATGAAAATGCACTCGTCCTAAATTGGTTCCCGTCCGCTTCAGTATTCCGCGCGCCCGTTTTTCACCCGCAGCATCGTCCACCAGGATATGGACATCCTCCACCCGCGCAAGGTGTCCCACAATCTCCGCGTAAACCCACGGGATGGGCTGAAATTTTCCCGGCCAGTCTTCAGGATTATGCGGCCACGCGAGCCACGTCGCCTCATGCGGATCCCACTCTGCCGGCATCCGATAGCCCAGGTCGCGGGGCGTCCCCTCACTCATTTGCCATCGCCATCCAAAAAACGGCTGACAATAGGTCCATAAGCGTCGATCCGCCGATCCCGAAGAAAAGGCCAGTTGCGCCGCGTGTCCTCCAGTTTGCGCAGATCGATCTCCCCAATCAGAATCTCCTCGCGATCATGGGACGCCTTCGCGATCACTCGTCCAAATGGATCGGCCAGGAACGATCCTCCCCAAAATTCCAGTCCCGGTCCCTCCACGCGGTTCCCGCGTATATCGCCATGTTCCATCCCCACGCGGTTCACCGCCGCCACATACACGCCGTTGGCAATCGCATGCGCCCGCTGGATCGTCTGCCAGGCATCGTATTGCGCAGTTCCAAATTCGTCTTTCTCATGCGGGTGCCAGCCAATCGCCGTCGGATAAAAAAGAACATTGGCGCCCAGCAACGCAGTGATCCGCGCCCCCTCCGGATACCACTGATCCCAACACACCAGCGTCCCAATTTTTCCCGCCGATGTATCGAATGCCCGAAAGCCCAGATCCCCCGGCGTGAAATAGAACTTCTCGTAATACAGCGGGTCGTCCGGAATGTGCATTTTCCGGTAAAGCCCTGCAATACTTCCGTCCTTCTCAAGAATCGCAGCCGTGTTGTGATAAAGCCCCGGCGCACGGCGTTCAAAAAGCGACGCGACCACCACCACTTTTTCTTCCCGCGCCACCGCACCCAGCCGCTCCGTGCTGGGTCCGGGAATCGGTTCGGCCAGATCGAACAGCGCAATATCCTCGCGCTGGCAGAAATACTGCGCGCGAAACAACTCCGGCAGGCAAACAACATCCGCTCCCTGACGCGCGGCCTCGCGAACGCGCTCCGCGGCCTTGTCCAGATTGGCGTCTGGATCGGATCCGCAGCTCATTTGCACCAGCCCAACGCAAAATTTTCCGTTCTCTGCCATATTTGTGCTTCCCACAGTTACGAATGTTACGAAACAAGCAAAAGGCGCAGGCCATTTGGCCCACGCCCTGCCTGATTCTGCCGCCGGCTACTCGAAAATCAGAATTGCCGCCGCAATCGTCGTCGTCCAGAGTCCGCGTTTGTCCCCAATCGCCGACTGCGTCACATTTGCGGTGCGAACAATTTTGTTGGAAATTCTATAAATCTCTTTTTTCTCGTCCCAGCTCTTGTCGGGATCGAAATCCACGTCGAGCGTGGTCGCCAGCATCTCTGCCGCCAGCTCTTCCGCGTATTCTCCAGCCTGCTCTTCGGTCTCCCCGAAGCTGTGATGCTCGCTTAAGTAACCGTAAGTGTTACGATCACTCGGAATCGCCACGCCGATGCTTGACACGACCAGCCGGTGCGGCTCACGTGTGGAGTTTTCCGCAACCACCGCGAAAACCACTTCGCCGGGACTCAGGTATTTCAGCCCTTCTTTGCGGCCAATCAGCTTTGCCTGGGGAGGAAAGATCGACGAGACGCGTACCAGATTCTGCGCCGCAATGCCGGCATCGCGCAATGCCAGCTCAAAAGAGGTCAGTCGCTCTTTGTGTTTCCCTACACCCTTGGTGAAGAACAACCGCTTCGGGACCATGCTTTTTCCCAATTCTCAACTCCTCCGAATAATCTAATGTCCCGACGCACTCATCGCTGCAAAAACCAGACGCCCGCTGAACTTATCACACAAAGACGCCGCTGGGCGCGCCGATTGGATGAATTCACGCCGTTTTCAATCATACGGCACTGCGCGCCCGTCCAGAACCCGCTTCTTGATCGCGTTTCTTGAAGGGTTGGGTCGCGATTTCCAGGAATTCCTGTGCCGCTCTCGAAAGCTGACGGTCCTTGCGGAACACTAAAGCCAGATCCCGCGCCAGCCGCACGCCATCCAGTGCCAGCGGGTGCAAAACACTCAGCCGCTCCTCCTCTGCGATGTTGGTGCGCGGCAGAAATCCCAGCCCCAGCCCTACGCCGATATACCGCTTCAGCATTTCGCTCGACTCCACTTCCATCGCCACCCGCGGCACAATCTCATTCACGCGGAAAAGCTCGTCCAACTGCTCCCTCCGCCGCCCGTGCGCGGGCAGCAGCAACGGATACTTCGCCGCTTCCTGCAGCTTCACCGTGCTGCGCCCTGCAAGCGGATGTCCCTTTGGCGCCACCAACGCCAGTTCATCGCGATGGACAGGTTCCACCGTCAGCCTTGAGTCGCGCACCGGCATGGAAACAACTCCGAAATCCACCTCCCGGTTCACCACATTTTCCAGCGTGCGCAGCCGCTCCGCGCGCACTACGCTCAGCATCACGCGCGGGTACTGCCGCCGAAACTGGGCGAAAACCTGCGGCAGAATATACAAATGGGTCGCCTCATTCGCACTGATGGACAGTTCGCCGCGCGGAGAACGCTCCTGTTCCGCGATGGCCAGCAAAATGTGCTTCTGCCGCTCCACACAGTATTCGGCAAATGGCTCGAACAGCCGTCCCGCGGCGGTGAAGGTCACCTTGCCGCCATCGCGATCGAATAGACGAGCGCCCACCTCCGTCTCGAGCGTCCGAATCTGCGCCGAGATCGCTGGCTGCGTACGGAGTAGTTTCTGCGCGGCCCGCGAAAAACTTTTCAGGCGGCTGACTTCCAGAAACGTCCGGAGATTTTCAAAATCCATCGCTGATCATTAAGGATATGCGGCGCGGCCATTGCCCACAAGCGTTTTCAACGCACCTCAATGCCCTGCAACCTCTTCAGGGGCTCGCGGCCGGGGCGGCGGCCTCCTCATGATGAACGGCAGCGGGATCAGGCACGCGATGATCAGGCTCAGCCCCCAGAACGCATTCTGGTAGCTCAGCATCTGCGCCTGACGGTTCAGAGTCTGCCATGCACTGCCCACTGCAAACTGCCTCGCCGCAGCAGGGCTTTGCCCCAGCCGCATCATCGCTTCACGCGTCATGTCCACAAAGCGCGAATATTGCAGGCTCCCAGGCACCGCATGCGCGCCGAGACTGGCCAGATGCGTCTGCTGCGTCCGCTGCAGAAATGTCGTCAGCAGGGCCGTCCCCACTGATCCACCAATGTTGCGCGCAAAATTCGAGAAACTCGAGATCTGGTTGTTCTTGTTGCGTGGAACGCCAACGTAGTTCAGTGTGCTGATCGGAATAAATACAAACGACAGTCCAACCACCTGATACGCGCGCCAAAGCGTAATCTGCGCGAACGATACATTCAGATCGAGCCGAGTCAGATTGAAGAGTCCTACGGCAGTGACGGCATACCCGATCGCCACCAAAAGCCGTGGATCGAGCTTGCCCGAGCTCACCAACCGCCCGGCGATCGGCATGGTAAGCATCAGCACCAAAGCCCCGGGCGACAACACCATGCCCGCTCGTTCCGCCGTATACCCCAGCAGCACCTGCAGGAACTGCGGAATCAGCACTGTGGTCCCAAACAGCACCATGCCCAGCACAAACTGCAGAAAAACAGCTGTCCCAAAGTTTCGATTCTTGAGCAGTCGGATGTCCACGATGGGTTCCTCGTGCTGCCACTCCCACCACACGAACGCTACCAGCGTGCAGGCCGCGATAATCGCAAATGCGGTGATATTCGCGTCGCCGAACCAGTCCTTCTCCTGGCCCTTGTCCAGCACGAACTCCAGACAACCAACGCCGACCGAAATCAGCCCGAGCCCCATAAAATCCACTCGCCCGGACGACCGCTTCTGTTCTGCCTGCAGATAAGGCGGATCCTCGACCATCCTCTGCGTAAGAAACAGGGACAGCAGACCCACCGGCAGATTGATGAAGAAAATCCAGTGCCAGTTGAAATTGTCGGTGATCCATCCGCCCAGCGTCGGCCCGATCGCGGGAGCCACCACCACGGCCATGCCATACACCGCGAACGCCTGACCTCGCTTGCTCACCGGAAACGTGTCGGCAAGAATCGCCTGCTCGCTCGGCGCCAGTCCTCCGCCGCCAACCCCCTGCAGTATGCGAAACAAAACAAGAAAAGGCAGTGAACCAGCCAGCCCACAAAGCATGGAGCAGATCGTGAACAGCATCACGCACGTCATGTAGAAACGCTTGCGCCCCATGCGTTGCATCAGCCATCCGGAAATCGGCAGAATCACGGCGCTCGAGACCAGGTAGCTGGTCAGCACCCACGTCGCCTCTTCCTGGCTCGCGCCCAGCGTGCCAGCAATGTGCGGCAGGGCGACGTTGGCGATGGAGGTGTCCAGCACCTCCATAAACGTCGCCAGGGTCACAGTCAGCGCCACCAGCCAGGGATTATGGCTCGGCTTCCAGTTGGCCTCGTCGTAATGCAGTTCCGGCAAAGGACCGTCCGTGTCGTACCGTGATTTCCGCTACCCTTTCCGGGCACGGGCTACCGCAATCCCCAAAGTCTTCACCGATGACGGCAGAAGCGCCGTTAGGCGGGGAATGAAATTGCTGAGTGGGTCAGCATTTAGATTAGCAGCCGGTCACCAGGGTTCAGGATTGCAATGCGATCTGCGTTTTGCAGACCGCTTATAGCCGAAACTCGAGGTCGGGCCAGGCTATTTGCTGACGGCCCCGGTCTTTTGCTCGACGAACGCAATTTGCCGTTTAATGAGGTCGACGTCAGGCCCCGCGGAGACATAAGTAAGGCTGTTGCGCAGATGGTTAAGAGCCCCCGAATAATCGCCCTTGTCGATGAGCGTTAGCGCCAGAACATCTTCGGCGTTCTGGACATCGTGTTCCGGATCCATCGCCAAAGCATGTTCCGCGGCAGTACGAGCAGCCTCGTTTTTCCCCAGCCGGTAATCCGCAATGGCGTTTTCGTACCAAATCCGCGCCGTCCCGGTCGGGTTCAATGCCAACGCCCGTGAAGCCCAGTTACTCGCCTCCTGCCAGTCCCGGCCCTGAATCGCGATCATAGCAAGCCAGATACACGGAGCTACAAACCGCGGATCCGCGGTCTCCGCCTGCTTAAGCGAGACGACTGCGGCCTTCACATCTGTCATGGCCTGCAACCTGCCCAGCAGATACCAGGCCTCCGCAAAGTTTGGATCGATCTTCACGGCCTGTTCCAGGCTGCTTTTTGCGGCATCTGCATTGCCATGCAGCCACTCTTCATGTGCCTTCTGGAAAGCCGCTTGAGCCTCAGGAGACGCGGCTCCGGTCACCTTGCTGATGTCGGTTCCAGGAGCATTTTCCTCCGGGGTCAGCATGATGTTCTCGAGGTACGGCTTGTCCCGCAGAACCCTCTCCGTGATCGTGTCCGCAGACGATCGATACCCGGCGAGTTCCGCGCGTACCGTGCACCCCTCGTAATGCTGGGCCATCTGCCGGCGTACGTCCCCGTCCTGTGTATAGGCGGCGGGAAGATTCACTTTCGTGATGGCGAACTTGCCATCGGGCCCTGCGGTCGTGGTCAGATCCGTCTTACCCGTTGCACAGGAAAGCGCGATCGTGATCGGCTCCCAGAGGAGCGGATCTCCCTCAACCACAACTTTGCCGTACAACCCCGGACCCGCAATCACGCCTCCGGGAGCGTTCGCCATATAGCCCCAGTAGCCGGTGTCCTGGATGGAATCGGGTCGCGTAATCGTGCTGGCTCCTCCTCCTGCGGGAATGCCCTGCGCGAGGACCGCACCGCCGAGCAGCGGAAGGAGAGAAGACAGTAGCAAGAGAGCAGATTTGATTTTCATGGCCGGCCCCGCAAACCCACCATTATCGCGCATTCGCTGTCCGCATTCCAGGCTATTCTGAGTGCGATGCTCGCTGGTCTACTCTCCTTGGTACTCCTCTTTTCCGGAGGGATGTTCGGGCAGGACACCTCTCCCGATCAGCTTTTGACCCGCGCTGTCGACGAACAGCAAAAAGGCGATTTCCCCGCAGCCATCCGCGACTATCAGGCTGTTCTGGCGGTGCGGCCCGCCACATTAGCGGCGAGAGTCAATCTCGGCGCAGCGCTCGCCCACACCGGTCAACTCGACGCCGCGATCGAGCAGTACAAAGCGGCCCTCAAACTGGCTCCTCAACTCGGTTCGGTACATCTGGACCTAGGCCTTGCCTATTCCCGCAAAGGCGATCTGCCGGATGCGCTGGACCAGTATGAGGCCGCTCATCGGGCCAGCCCTCGCGAGGTCCGCATCGCCATCCTCCTCGGCGACGCCCAGGCAAGATCGGGCAAGGCCGCCGATGCCATCGCGTTGCTCACTCCTCTCGAACCCGCCAACGCCGCCAATCCCGACTTCGAATATGCGCTGGGCGAGTCCCTGATCCGCGGTGGCCATCCCCGCGATGGCGCCGCCCGCGTCGAAAAATCTGCTTCCATGACCAACAGCGCAGATGCCTGGATGCTCGCCGGCTCCACGCTCCTCGATCTGAACGAATTCGCGCAGGCCCGTCGCGATCTCGACAACGCGATGCGCCTCGATCCCAGGCTGCCCGGCATAGCCACCCTCGACGGCACCGCGCGTGACAAAGACGGCGATGCGAAGGCCGCCGAACCCGTCTTTCGCCAAGCCCTGCAGCAGAATCCCAGCGACTTCGACGCAAACCTCTACCTCGGCGCGATTCTTTACCAGCAACGCAATATGGACGACGCGAAGAAGTATCTCGACAAGGCTCTGGAACTCAAGCCGGAATCCACCATGGCTCGCTACGAATCGGCAATGTGGAAGAGCACCTCAGGCGACTTTCAGGCAGCCGCCGATCAACTTGAGAAGCTCGTCGCCGACGACCCGAATTGGCTGGAACCGCATGTTGAATTGGCTACGCTTTACTACCGCCTCCAT
>Ga0182015_10001746_pt1 | contig 27877 bp, 23 predicted proteins | sample 712P3MmetaG_FD_120478 | JGI IMG/M metagenome (GOLD analysis project Ga0182015, IMG submission 120478) | Permafrost microbial communities from Stordalen Mire, Sweden - 712P3M metaG | ecosystem: Environmental > Terrestrial > Soil > Wetlands > Permafrost | place: Sweden: Stordalen | collected... | reverse complement strand
TGGACGAGGTCGGCGAAATCACGACGTAGTAATTCGATCCGTAGTTGCGAGCATTGGTCTGTGCGGGTGCGCCCATCGCATCCAGAAAAATGGTGAACTGCCGTCCCAGATAGGCCGCCGAAGGCATCTTCAGGTAAATCTCGGTGTCGAAGGTCATCTTCGCCAGCGGAGCGTGATAGACGTCCACGAATTCAGCATAACGGGCGCGATGTCGTTCCCAGATAGCGTGCAATCCGAGCTTTTCGTAAAAGGCCCTCATCAGCGGCACAAAGTCGGCGACCACTTCGGCATCGGGCGGCAGTTCCACTGCTTTAACCTTAAGCGCAAAAGCCGGGGGCGCGTCGAGGTAGAGCGCCAGCGATACATAGTGCGAAAGGTCATGCGTGGGGTCCGGAGCCTGGTGCTGCCGGTAGAACAAGCACATGGGACCGATGACGTCTTGAGCCCCGGGCGTATTCGCAACCGCGCTGCCAACCTCCGACCGGATCTGCGACCGCAGCGGATCGGATGCGCCCAACTCCTGGTCGTATCCGCAGGTGTTGATGGCGGTCAGCACGGTGAACAGCGTCTCGCTGGTCTCAAGGGACACCTGAGGAGCATCCTGAGCTCTTCCCGAAGACAAAGCCAGCATTATTGCCAGGGCGACAGCGAACGAGAATCGAACCACCTGTTCCAGGAAGATCCCTCGGATCCGAGACATATCTTTAAGGATGAGCTAGAAGTAGTGTACGAACTGGTCAATTTGCGGTCAAACCGCGGTCAAACGCGGTCAAACCGCAACGCGAGAAACGCCCCCGTCCTTCATGAGGGAAGGCGCGGCAGGCGGCGTCTCTGCAGAATCTAGCCCTTTACGCTGATCTTCGAGAACGACAGCACCGCTGTCCCCGACGTGGGACGCCCCATCGAAAGCGCAGGATGGAAAGTGGTGAAGATCAGCAGGTTCTTCAACTGTGGCAGCACTGCCTGGGCCTCACCCGGTTGCGACAAAATGCGGTAATCTTCCACGCGTCCGTTGGCATCCACGTAAGCTTCAACCACCACCGCATCGTCGCCCATATTGCCTAGCGAAGTGCCAAATGCCGACTGTTCGAGCTGAGGCCCGGTGTACAGCATCAGCGGAACGTCTCCGCTATCAGCCCGCAGTTCAGCCGGCAAGGCAAAGAAGCCGAGCAGTAGTCCGAAAATCAGCACCGCACTCACCAGTCCCGCCGTCGCCGGGACCATGAAAGCGTTCAATCCGTTCTGGAATCTGACCAGCGCACCCTCAAACCGTGGGCGGCGTTGCTGCGCGGCCTCGCGCGAAATTGCCAGCCGGAGTTTCAGCGCCAGATCGGCCGGCGCCTTCTTGCGGCCCATCTTTGCCAGCAACTGCTGCGTGCGCCGCATGGCGGCATACTCCCGCGCGCAGGCTGAACATTGCTCGACATGGCCGGTAAGCGCAAGCATTTCCGATCCGCTCACGCGGCCATCGAGATACGGCGAAATCAATTTCCTTATCTCAGTGCACGTCATGGTGTCACCTCAGCTTCTCGTCCACCGCGCGAACCTTCCCGATGACTTTGCGCGGCAACACTCTGCCGCGAACCGGCAGAGGCCGTATTGCCCGAAGTCCCTTCGTTCAGGGGCCGATCGTTCGGAGCTCGATCGTTCGCATGGTTGCCGGAGGGAACGGCCAGTCCTAACTCTGGACCCACTTCCCGTACATATCCAGTCAATGTCTTGCGCAATGCGGCCCGCCCGCGGGTGATACGCGACTTCACCGTCCCCAGCGAGATTGCCAAAACCTCGGCAATTTCGTCGTACGACATTTCTTCCAGATCGCGCAAAATCAAAGAGGTGCGATAGGGTTCGGGAACCTGCCGCAAAGCCTGCTCCACGGTCGAGCGCACTTCCTCATGCGCGAACTGTTCGAGCGGCGACTCGCCCGGATCGACCAGACGATCTTCTCCCGAAAATTCGTGGTCGCCCGCCGCGATCGGCTCAATCTGCATTTCTTGCGCCTTGTGCCGGAACCACCAGCGCCGGCGGTTCGCCGCCTCGTGCAGCGCGATGCGGTAAATCCAGGTCTTCAGACTGGATTCGCCATGGAAATGCTTCATTCCACGGAACACCTTCAGGAAAACGTCCTGCGTGGTATCAGCCGCGTCAGAGGGATCGTTTACGATGCGGTAGATGAGGCTGTAAATGGGCTGGTGAAATTCGCCAATCAGCCAGGCGTACGCCTCTTCCGAACCCGCCTTCAAGGCAGTAACAACGGCGGATTCCTCGGTTCTGACCCCGATAGCGCTGGCAAGATCGCCCAATGCAATAGCTCCCGCCATGGCGGCGTTACCCTCGATTATAGAGTGACTTCGGCCCGGCGCGGGACCTTAATTTCGCACCGGAACTCTGTCTTCAATAACGTTACGACCGAACGATTCCCTACTAACTTAGACTCCACCCCAGGTTGTAGAGTTCCAGAGCGTGTAGAGTTCCGTGGCTAAGCCGTTTATTTGCAATGAGGACGGTCGAAGTATGCCCTTGCCAACGCAATACAGGCAGTCGCCGCACAGAGACCACAGCCCTTATCGGTTTGCGGTGGAGGACTAAAATGGCCGGGGGAGGTATGCATGAAGCGGCGATCGCCTCGGTTGATGACGAATGTTTTTCTAATTATTTTTCTGACTTTCACTGTCGGCTCTCTTGCTCAGTCGAGTCCTTCCGCTGCCATTTCGCCGAGGGTTGCTCTCGGGAGCGGCTTTGTTTCAACAACGAAGTACACGAACGCATTCTTTGGTTTTTCGCTGCCGCTGCCTCAAACGCCAGGCTTGGCTTCCTTTAGCGAATTTAAGGAGCCATTCGATAGCGACAAATCCCGTCACTTCTTGTTCGGCTTGAAAGCACTAAGTACAAATTACTTTAATTCGAAGGCGAGACTCACTCTTCTAACGGTGATCGCTGGACAGTCGACCAGCGCTTCGTCGGAGGAAGTACGTGAGGCGGCTTCTGGGCCGAAGGGGAAAAGCGTAACGCGAACTGAAATTGGAGGGAAAGAGTTTTGGAGGAGTGAGTCCGAAGAAAAGACGACAAAGGGTACGATGCGGAATGTCGTCTTTGCAACTGCGCTAGACGGTTACGTGCTGCAGTTTAACATCGCGTCATTTGACGGGAAACTGACCGATCAGCTGGAACGTAGCATCGAAGCGATCACATTCTTCGATCCAGCAAAGGCCGCGGACATCGCGGGACCTGAAAGTCTCAAGTACAGTCCAGCGGTTTCCCCGGTTGCCAACCCTGCTGACGGCGCCAGGATCGGCGGGCTAGACCCGGGAGCTGTCTCGGGAAGTACCTACACTAACAATGCTCTTGGATTCACCAGGGAATTTCCGGTGGGGTGGATCGTCAATGACAAGGCAGCGCAGGAGCACATAATCGAGGCTGGACATCAGTTCGCCGATGGATTCCGTCTTTCGGACGCTCGGGGACGTTCACTTTTTCAGCGATGTGCCCAAGTCCTGTTGTTTGCGACGAAGTATCCAGAAGGAGTGAACAAGGCAGAGGTGAACCCTCTGGTCTTTGTGATTGTGGCTGATCCGGCATGTTTCCCTGACGCACCTTTTCCAACGTCGGTTCTTGATCGCGACGCGATTGAGAAAACGACTCAGCAGTTCATGGGCGCATTTGCGGGTACGCCGTTCGTAGCTAAATGGCAAGACGAGGCTGCTGTGTTCGCGGCTCAAGGGCATCTGATGGTGGACGTTTCAGGGTCATTAGCGGTCGATTCTTTAAACCACAAACTCCCGTTGGCTGTATTTACATCCTGTATTTTCACGGAAACCAAAGGATATTGGGTCGCTTGGGGCTTTGAGAGCGGAAGCCCGGAGGAATTGCGAAAACTGAAAAAGGCAAAAATCGGATTTGCGTCGTCACTGCCGCTTCCTTATGGAAGTCAGCCCCTGAGCCAAATCACGGGAAACCCATGACCGAGTTTGGGGAAGTATCGCTGGTCACGAGGGAAGCCCAATCCGAACTCGCTTGAATCCATATAATGGAGCTGCTTCGCGAAGCATCTGCTTCAGGGAGAACCCATGCCGCTGGTTCGAATCGATCTTCTGGAAGGGAAGTCCCCGGAATATCGCGCGCAGGTTGGTCAGATCATTTACCAGGCAATGCTCGAGGTCATCGGCGTCCCCAAGGATGACCGCTTCCAGATCGTCACCGAGCATCCGCAATCCGGTTTGCTGTTTGACCGTAACTATCTCGGCATTCATCGATCCGACGATTGCGTCTTCATACAAATCACTCTCAGCAGTGGCCGTACGGTCGAAACCAAGCAGCGCTTCTACAAAGCCGTGGCCGATGGCTTGCACGAAGCGCTCAAGGTGCGGCGCGAGGATGTCTTCATCAATCTCGTGGAAGTGGCGAAGGAAAACTGGTCGTTCGGCAACGGCGAAGCTCAGTATGTGACGCCTAAGGGCTAAATCGACTGGGCTAAATCGACTGGGTTAAATCGAAGAAGTTTCGCAGCGCCGCGTCCCGGCGGATGCCCGCTGCTACCGAATCGCGGCGTAAAATGAAGGCGGTCTCATGTCTTCCCGCCGCATCGCCGAGCCCATCACAGACGTAGAACAGCGCTTTGAAGGCTTCGAAAACCTGATGCCCTTCAAGGTTCACAACATTCTTCTCGTCTCCAGCCTCTACGATTCTTTCATCCTGCGCGAAGATGGACGCCTCAACGAACTTCTCATCGACCAGTCGCTTGACCTGAGTCCCGAACACATTCCCGGAATCACTCACGTGTCTTCGTGCGCCGAAGCCGCGGAACTGGCGCACTCCGGGCAATTTAACCTGATCGTGACCAACCTGAGCGTCGGCGACAGGAACGCGGCGCAGTTGGCGCGCGAGATCAAGCAGGCGGGGCTCGATGTTCCGGTCGTCGTGCTTGGCTATGACTATCGCGAGATCAAGAATTTCGTCGCGCGCAATCCGGTTACCGACATTGAACGCATTTTTCTCTGGCAGGGTAATGCCCGCATCCTGATTGCGATCGTCAAGTACATCGAAGACCAGCGCAACGTTCTGCACGATACACGTGCCATGGGTGTTCCGGTGCTGCTGGTGGTCGAAGACAACATCCGCTACTACTCGTCGTTTCTGCCGGTGATTTATACCGAGATCATCAAGCAATCGCGGCGCGTGATCGAAGAAGGACTCAACGTCGCGCACAAGCTGGTGCGCATGCAGGCGCGTCCGAGAATTCTGCTCAGTTCGAACTTCGAAGACGCTGCCCGACTGGTGCAGGAGTATCGCAACTATCTTTTCGGCGTGGTCTCCGATGTCGAGTTTCCGGTGGAAGGCAAGCTCAGTTCCGAGGCGGGTTTCGATCTGGCGTCGATGGTGAAGAGCCTGGTGCCGGACGCGCCTGTGGTGCTGCAAAGCGGGCGTACCGAGTTTCGTCCGCGGGCGCTCGCCGAAGGTTATTCGTTTCTGCGCAAGCGTTCGCCGACACTGCTGCAGGATTTACGCCGCATCTTGACCGAGCAATTCGGCTTCGGCGATTTTGTGTTTCGACTGCCCGATGCCAGCGAAGTGGGACGCGCGAAAGACATGAACGAACTCGAAGAGCAATTGCAAACCATCCCTGCAGAAAGCATTGTCTTCCATTCGCAGAGCAATCACTTCTCGCACTGGCTGATGGCGCGCACCGAGTTTGCTCTTGCGGCCAAGCTGCGTCCGCGAAAAGTTTCCGATTTCTCGAGCGCCGAGCATCTACGCCGCGACCTCATCGAATCCATTAACGACTATCGCCGCGACCAGAGCGAAGTGCTCATCGGCGACTTCCGTGCCGATACCTTCCATCCTTCCGAATCCAGTTTTCTGCGCATTGGTTCCGGATCGCTCGGAGGCAAAGCGCGCGGTCTTGCTTTCGTCCGCCACCTGCTGCGCAAAAGCCGCATCACGCACCGCTTTCCGGGTGTTCGCATCTCCGTGCCTCCAGCGGTTGTCCTCGCCACCGATGTCTTCGATCAATTCGTCAGCGAGAATGATCTTCTCGACTTTGCCCTGCATTGCGAAGATGACGCCGAAATTGAGAGCCGATTTTTGCAGGCACCGCTATCCTCCGCGCTTCTTGCCGACCTGAAAGCGTTTCTCGCCGAAGTGACTCATCCCCTGGCGGTGCGTTCTTCCAGCCTGCTCGAGGATTCGCAATATCAGCCCTTCACCGGCGTGTATGAAACCTTCATGCTCGCCAACCGGCAGGGAGATCCGCAAACAGATCCGCAATCAAATCCTGAAGCAGACCTCGAAAACCGGCTCGCCGCGCTCAGTGAGGCCATTCGCCGCGTCTACGCCTCCACCTTCAGCCGCCATGCGAAGTCGTACGTACGCGCGACGCCCTACCGCCTCGAAGAGGAAAAGATGGCGGTGATTCTGCAGCAGGTCGTGGGCGCGGCGCATGGCGAGCGCTTCTATCCTGATTTTTCCGGAGTCGTGCGCTCGCACAATTATTATCCCGTGCCGCCCATGGTGTTCGAAGATGGCGTCGCCGCTGTCGCTCTCGGGCTCGGCCGCGCCGTGGTCGATGGAGGCAAGTGCTTGCAGTTTTGCCCACGCTATCCGCGGAACCTGCCGCAATTTTCTTCCGTCGAAGACATCCTGGCCAACACGCAGGCGGAATTCTGGGCCCTGGAGTTGAATGGCGCTTCGGATGGCCGTTCCGGCCATTGGCACGAGAAGCGCTTCTCGCTCGACATAGCCGAAAACGATGGCACGCTGAGCGCCTTGGCCTCGACCTACTCCCGCGACAATCACACTGTCTACGATGGAGTCAGCCGCGCGGGCACGCGCATCGTCACTTTTGCGCCCATGCTCAAGCAGGGAACGTTCCCCCTGGCCGAGATTCTCGACGTTCTGGTCCGCGCAGGCGAAGACGCGCTCGGCAATCCCGTGGAGATCGAATTTGCCGTGCGCCTGCCGCGGGCTTCGAGCCTCGCTTCCGACCCATCCGCCGGGCAATCGGCGGAATTTGGTTTTCTGCAAATCCGCCCCCTGACTCTGGCGCGCGACACCGACGATTTGTCCCTCGATGATCTTCCACCCCAGCGTTTAATTTGCCAGAGCAGCAAAGTGCTGGGCAACGGCCTGATCGACGATCTGCACGACGTCATCGTGGTCGATTCGCAGCGTTTCGAGCGGGGCCGCAGCCAGGAGGTCGCCGAGGCTGTCTCCCGTTTCAATCGCCGCCTCAACGAGCAGAACCGTCCTTATCTGCTGATCGGCGTCGGCCGCTGGGGATCGACCGAACCCTGGCTCGGCATTCCCGTCGAGTGGGACGAAATTTCAGGTGCGCGCGTGATCGTCGAAGCCGGCTTCCGCGACTTTCGCGTTACTCCCTCGCAAGGCAGCCACTTCTTCCAGAATCTCACCGCGTTTCAGATCGGCTACTTCACCGTCAATCCCGACGCAGGTGAAGGTTCGGTCGATTGGCAGTGGTTGACGGAACAGTCGGCCATCGAAGAACAGGGCTGCGTCCGTCACTTGCGTTTCGCCGACCCAATCCGCGTGGCGATGAACAGCCGCAGCGGTCAAGGCGCAGTCTTCAAGCCTGAAGCTCGGGCGTGAGAGCGGAGTGTCGAAGCGGGGGTGTAGAGGTTGGAGTGTCGCGATGTTAGGAATTAGTTCTCAGTCAAGCCGCAAAGCAAAGGTCCTGCTTTCGGCTTTCAGCTTCGCCACATTTAATCTGGAATGCCTACCCCCGAACCGCCTCCGGCTCCTCCGTTTGGCAGGCGCTTTCCAATTGCCTCCGGAGTTGCTGCACCAGTTTCAATACCGACCGCAGTTTCTCGGCTGCTGCCGGGGGCAAATCCGGAGTTTCCATCGCCAGTTCCGTCGAGAGCAACAACGCCGTGACCGTGCCGCTCAATTCGCCCTGCAACTTGCCAATCGCCGCTTGCCGGGCGGCCACTTCTTCGCGCCGCTGCCGTTTCACTGCGGCCCGCACTTCGCGCACCAGACGGTCCATTCCGCTGATTGCGAGATTGACCTGCACCAGAATGGCGGTGCCCAAATGCCCGATCGTGTTTGCAGCCTCATCGGGTTCGCTTTCGAGCAGGTACTGATCGAACACCACGGCCAGATAGAATTCAGCGCGCAAAAGCACGGTAGCCCGCACCAGATTTTCCGCGATTACGAACTCCTCGCCGATAGCCTCGCGCAGCGCCGCTCCGCATTCCGCCGCCCGTTCGCTCGGCGTTACCAAAAGGATCATGCGGAATCCTGCCGCAACTTCCGGGCCAATTGCGATTTGTCTCAAAACAAATGTGTTAGGCGCGCTGGCCGCGAGCGAATCGTCCTGTTATGGCACGCGCGCGGCGCCGACTAGCTCAGTTTCGGGACTCATACTCTTTCAGCTTGCGGTACAGAGTTGTCTTCCCGATCCCCAGCAGTCGCGCGGCCAGCATCTTGTCTCCGTTGACCTGTGCCAGCGCGTTCAGAATCGTCTGTTTTTCCAGCTCCGCCATCGGCATAATCCCACCAGCCGGATGGCTGATCCTCATCGGATCGAGCGGTGCTCCATAAACCGCTGTCGGCAGATCGCGGATTTGAATTTCGTTCGCGCTGCTCAATGCGCAGGCTCGTTCCAGGGCGTTCTCCAGTTCGCGCACATTGCCCGGCCAGTCGTAGTGCAGCAGCGCCTTCAGTGCTTCGTCCGAGACGGTTTTTTCCGCTCCGGCATCGCGTCCGATACGCTCCAGAAAATGGGTCACCAGCAGCGGAATGTCCTGTCGTCGCTCGCGGAGCGCGGGAATCCGCAGCGTCAGCACGTTGAGCCGGAAAAACAGATCGCGGCGGAATGTGCCTTCGGTGACCGCGCGTTCCAGATCGCGATTGGTTGCGGCCAGGATCCGTACGTTGATCGGCACCCGCTTCACGCTTCCCACCGGACGAATCTCCTTCTCTTGGATCGCCCGCAACAGCTTCGCCTGCAAGTCGGTCGGCAACTCTCCGATCTCGTCCAGAAATACCGTGCCCCCTTCGGCAATCGCCAGCAATCCATCCTTGGGATTCGTCGCCCCCGTGAAGGCGCCGCGCACATGCCCGAACAGTTCACTTTCAATCAACGTCGGCACCAGCGATCCGCAGTCGACCGGAATAAACGGCTTGGTACGGAAACTGCCGGTAAAGTGGATCGACTTGGCCACCAACTCCTTGCCCGTGCCGCTCTCGCCCAGAATCAGCACCGGATGCGAGCTCTGTGCGGCCTTGGCCACAATGCGGTAAATCTTCTCCATTTCTTGCGCGCGCCCGATGATGTTGCCGAACCCTTGCCGCGACTTGATCGCCTCGCGCAGCCTCCGGTTCTCCGTCTTCTGCCGCAAATGCGCCGCCACCTGCCCCAGCAACTGGCGCAGTTCTTCCATGCTGAAAGGTTTGGTGACATAGTCGAAGGCGCCGTTCTTCATCGCCTGCACTGCCGACTGCACCGTGCCCTGGCCCGTTACCATGATCACCACTGCATCCGGACGATGCTTTTTGATCGTATGCAGCGCTTCCAGACCGCCTGCACTCGGCCGCAAGTCGAGCAGCACCACGTCGGTCGAGTTGCTGTCGAGCAGCCGGTAGGCCTGTTCGGCGGTCTCCGCCACCTGCGGGTTGAATCCGAGCGACCGTGCCACTTCGCGCGATGCCTCGCGAATGGTGTGGTCATCGTCCACGATGAGCAGGTTCAGAAAGTTCGCGCCCTCGATTTGCAGAGCACGATTCTGGCTAACGACGGCAGTGGACGATGCAGCGTACATAGAGTCTCCTTGCTCTAATCAATAAAGCTGTAATCAATAAAGATTTAATCAATGAGGCTGTGATCTAACGAGCCAACCGCATCTCCGTTCCAAAATGACCTTCTTCATGCTCCCTGCGCCGGAGCGCTGGTCTCGCCGGCCGGGACCTCGACATCCGGGATATCGGCAATCGGCAGGAAGATCTCAATCTTTGTGCCTTGTCCCGGCTGGCTTTCCACCTCGATCACACCGCGCAGTTCTTCGACGATGCGCTGCACCGTCGCCAGTCCCAGCCCCGTACCCATTCCCGGGTTCTTGGTGGTAAAGAAAGGTTCGAACAGATGCGCGCAAGATCGCGCGTCCATACCACAGCCGGAGTCTTTCACGGCCAGGGCGGCCGCGCGTCTGGCCTTTCCCGACCCCGCGCGTGCTTGCAATTCCGCGTTGTGAAGTTTCCCCTCGTTAACTTCCGCGCCCGGAAATTCCGCCGCTCGTGTGCTTAAGTTGATCGTTCCGCCGTATTGCATGGCGTCGCGCGCGTTCAGCACCAGGTTCAACAGGATCTGCCGTACCTGCGCCGGGTCGGCGAGCACAACTCCGTCCCCATCGAGCGCGGAGTCGAGCACCACCGCCAGTTCAATCTGCTCGCCAATCAGCCGCCGCAGCAGGTTTTGGGTCGAGAGCACAATTTCGTTGATCCGAACCGGCCGCAGTTCCGGCCCTTGCTTGCGCGCAATTGCCAGAAGTTGCCGCGTCAGCGCCGCGCCGTGCTCGCTCGCCATGCGCACCTCCTCTACCTGCTGCACCAGTTCGGCTACAGCTGACTCGAACTGGTCAGCGTCGCGCTCCGCCGATTCGCTGTTCTGCCTGCCATTCTTCTCCAGGCCGGCGCTCAGCAGATCGCAATACAGCAGAATTCCGGTCAGCAGGTTGTTGAAGTCGTGCGCGACGCTTGCCGCCAGGCGTCCGATCACCTGCATCTTCTCGGACTCGCGCCGAAGCTGCAATTCGTCCTCATCGTCGCGGCCCTGCGGAAATTGGCTAATGGCATTCATGGAGTTGCAGGTGTCAGGTCTTAGGTCTCAGGTCTCAGGTCTAGGATCTGAGACCCGACACCTGTGCTAGCGAAGAGTGTAGTGAAAATCCCCGCGCCGCTAAGTGCGGGCCGTCACAGTAAATTTGTGACGATTCGAGCCGGGTTCAGTCAGGTTGGGGCCTTGTGCTTAGGGGTGAGGATGTATTTGAATGGACTATGCCCACCTCCTCGGGTCCGTTTGAGACCGTCCCGCCCAAGGTCGCTCCAGTAAAGACCGTCTCACTGAAAATCATCGGGTTGGTGCTTATCCTCCTGATGACCGCCTGTGGACGGCCTCCGGGGAACAATGCCTCGAACTCCTCCGATTCACAGAAGCTGCCTTTTGATCGCCAACCGGCATCCGCCGGAGTTTCGCCGAGCCAGTCGCTGATTCCATCAACGACCAGAGTTCCGGAAGGCATGCCGATCCCGGTTCGGCTGCAAAGTGCGCTTTCGAGCGCATCGTCCCATGCCGGCGACACATTTAACGCCGTTGTTGATGAAGCGGTCGAGGTCGACGGAAAGACCCTGATCGCCAAGGGGACCTCGGTGGTTGGTCGCGTGCTTGAGGCGAAGGCTGCGGCAAGTTCCGGGGGAAGGGCGCCGCGGGACAGTGCAAACGAGCCGGGCTATTTACGCATCGCACTGGTGAGTTTGAACCTTGACGGGCGGACTGTGGCGATCGAGACTTCGAGCATTTTTGCCAAGGGTGGCCCGCGCGAGGAGCACAACGCGGCCACCGGCCAAACCTCCATCGACATGAAAGACGCCGCGAAAAACAAAGACATTGCGCTCGGCATCGACCGGCGTCTCAACTTCCGCCTCGCTGAAGACATGGATTTGAGATAACCTTGCTCAGCAAAAAAGGTCTGCAAGAAAATTCTGAAAAAAATCTTTGCAGCTGAGATCTTGCCGATTGTCAAAGGAACATCGTGCATATTTTTTTCCTTCGTCCACTGCGCTTCGCAGCGTTATTCGCGTTAACGCTTGCAGTTATTGTGCTATGCCCACCTGCGCCGGTGTTCGCACAAATCGGCGTGGCCATCATGTTTGGTCCGCCTCCGATTCCTGTTTATGACCAGCCTATTTGTCCCGGCGACGGCTATCTCTGGACTCCAGGATACTGGGCTTACGACTACGACCTTGGCGATTACTACTGGGTTCCGGGAACGTGGATACTTGCTCCCGAGGTCGGGTTCCTGTGGACTCCGGGCTGGTGGGGATGGAGCGGTGAGGGGTTTGTTTTCCACGAGGGTTACTGGGGCCCACACGTAGGTTTCTATGGCGGGATCAATTACGGGTTTGGCTATTTCGGTTTGGGATTTGAAGGCGGACGCTGGGACCGCGGGCACTTTTTTTACAACCGCGCGGTGCTGAATGTGAACATCACCGAGATGCACAACGTCTACAACACGACCGTGTATCACGAGAATGTCAACCACGTGAGCTTCAACGGCGGCAACGGGGGGATCGAGGCGCGTCCGCGGCCGGAGGAAATAGCGGCGGAGCATGATCGGCATATCCCGCCGATCGCTGCTCAAACCGAGCACATTCAGCAGGCGCGAAGCAATCCGCAGCTGCGCGCTTCGGCGAACATGGGACGACCGCCGATCGCCGCGACCGAGAAGCCGGGGGAATTCAGCGGACACGGCGTGGCGGCGGCGAAAGCAGCGGGAGGGACGTACACTCCGCGTACGAATGCTCGAGCCGGTTCGCCCGTGCATCCGCATGATTTGCCCGCCGTGGAACATCCGGCGTTGCCGAGTACGGGCAATCAGAAGCAGGACCACAAGAACCAGCAAGAGCAAGACAAGATGCTGGCCAAGCAGCAGCAGGAGCGCGACAAACTGCAGCAACAGCAGGATAAGGAACATCAGCAACTGGCGAAACGAAACGCCGATGACGCTGCCCGACAGCAGGTGGAGCAGCGGCACCAGCAGCAGACGCAACAGCTGCAGCAGAAACACCAACAACAGCAGCAGCAGTTCCAGCAGCAAGTGCAGAAGCACTCAAGTCCTTCGCGCAAATAGTCATGGCGCTGCGACGAGACCGGAGAGCGAAACCCCGGCGGCCATCGAGCATCGGCGGGACGCTTCGCCCGGATTATTTAAGAAATGATCGATCGTCGAAGTGGGGTTCTCTTCTGAATAATCTTCTTCGCCGGGTCGGCATCGCGGCGTCGCATCAACGAGTTCTGCCGTCCGAAGGATCGCTCGAGGTGGCCACATCGAGGTCGAGGTGCAGCCGTTGCGCCGGATCGAGGCCGGGAGCGTAACAGTTTTGATCTTTGTCGTTATTGCCGTTGTAATTGCCGCAGGCGGCTGCGAAGTGCGATCTCCGCGGAGACTGAGCGTATTGCCAGACTTCGGCAAAAGCGATTCCGGACGATTCCGGCACTAACTTCTGAGAAGGATCTTTTCGTGAAACAACGCATCCGGGCGAAGGTGGACAGGAGTCGTTGACCACCCAGTATTTTATTTTTCTGCCGCCAGCGTTTTGCCGAATGTCTTCGGCAGTCACTATCGCGGTAACGACTGAAGCGCCCGAGCTTTCTTTCGCTGCGATTCCCGAGCAGTACACGCCGGCGGAAAAACTTGCGGCGGTGACGCGATCAACCCAGGCATGAAGGTAAGCCCGTTGTTCGGGAAGCAGGCGTCCACCTTGTTCCTGGTCGAGGAAAATGACGGTATGAGCTGAAAATCCTTCGATGCGGGCCGCTGAGATTGCGGCGCTGGCATCGGACTCGCCGAGTTGAGTCGCATCTCCACGGGCTTTGATCTCGGCGTCCGTTCGGCCGTTGAATAAGACCAGGAAACCGAAGCCCGCCGACTGAAGAGCTTTTCGTTTTCCCGGCCACGAATTTGTTTTGGCTCCCGGTGGATTGTTCAGCCAATAGCCGGAATAAGAGAAAGTGTCGCGGAGGATCTTCAAGTTGGCATCGCCGGGATAGTCGTTGCGATCGAAGCCGAGATAGGCAGATGACGCCTCCGGATGCTTCCCGGGAACGCGCGTTTGCAGAAGGCTAGCGGCAGATAATCCGACGATCGTCGCGATCAGCAGAACAACTTTCATTGTGGCTTGCCTTTCACTTCACGCCGCCACTACCAGCGGACCAGATTGTCGGGATCATCGACCAGCACAACATCGTATTTTTCCAGCATCGGCATCAGGGTGTTCTCCAATTCGTTCTTCCACAATTCTCCTTCATAAAACTTCGCTTTCATAGGCTCGCGCGACGCCAGATCGGGAAAACCGCGCATGAAGAAGAAGACGTCGGGATCTTCGATAGAGAGAAATGGCCCCAGAATTTTCATGCCGATTTCCGCATGCGCAGGAATCGTCTTGGTGTGGAAGGTCGCGAGGAAGTCGGCGCGCTTGCCGGGCTTGGTCTTGTAGGTTCGCATTTCGATAATCATATTTCGCTAAATATGGGCAGCCTCGCCGAATCAGGCGGTCATCTCTTCGTCCTGTGTGGGTTCGGGCTTTGCGGTTGCAGCGGGCAGGCGCAAGCGAAAGGTGGTGCCGGCTCCAACGATGGAATCGAATTCGACTGAGCCATAATGCCATTGCATGATCTGGTAAGTTTGTGCCAGGCCGATACCGCTTCCGCCTTTGTCTCCTTTGGTGGTGTAGTAGAGTTCGAAGATTTTCTCCTGCGCTTCGGGGGGGATGCCGCAGCCCTGATCGCATACTTCGGCGACGATCATTTCGTCATCGCGCCGCGCCCTCAGCGTGAGCGTGCCGCCCGCGGCCATCGATTGCACGCCGTTGAGCAGCAAGTTCAGGACCGCCTGCTTCACCAGATCGGAATCGACGCGCACGGGCAAGGGGTCATCGTCTTGAGGCAGCTCCTGCACAATGCGCACGCCGGAGCGCGCGGCGTCGGGTGCGGCGAGCAGCGACACGCTCTCAACGATCTTTCGCAGATCGACATCTTCGAGCCGCAGATCACGCGGGCGGGTGAAATCCACCAGGATTTGCACGACGCGATCGAGGCGATGGATTTCACTGCCAATGATATCCATGTGGCGGCGGGTGTCGGGATCGTCCTGGCGCAATTTGTTTTGTAGCAACTGCAGGTGCAGCACGATGGCGTTGATGGGATTCTTGACTTCGTGCGCGACGCCTCGGGTCAGACGTCCGCTGGCGGAAAGTCGGCGTGAGATCTCGATCTCGTCCTCGATACGCTGAACGGATTCGGCGTCACGCATAGTCAACAAGGCACCGATGGGAGTACCTTTTTCCTGAATGAAGTCGAGGGAAACCTGCACTCGACGCCCGTCGGCGGCGTCGAATTCATATTGCACCAGCGGGCGCTGCTTCTGGAATGCGGGGAGGACGACCGCGCCCAGGACGGTTCCATCGGAAAAAATCTCTTCCACGGTGCGGCCCAGAATTTCGCGCCGCGGTCGTCCCAGAAACTTTTCCGCCGAGGCGCTCACCAGCACGACGCGCGAATCGCGGGTGAAGAGCATGAGGCCATCCTGCAGCTTGGTCATGACCTGCTCGACGTTATCTTTGAGCGCGGAAAAGATCTGGTTGGTGTCGCGAATCTGGCGGCCGAGGTGGGCGATCTTCAGCGAGACGAGTCCGACTTCGTCGTCGGAGCTGGCCTCGTCCGCGGGCAAGAGATCTCCGGCGCTGGCGCTGTCGAGGTTGCGGCTGATGACTTTCAAAGGACCCAGCGCAACATTCGATATCACCGCCGACAGGAGGAGCGAACAAAAAATCGCGACCACGGAAAAGAAAGCTGCCTGCTGCAGCTTCGGGGTCAGTTCGTTGCGCAGAAAAACCGTCGAGACACCAACGCGCACGCTGCCAAAAGGCAGCCCGTCAAACTCCATGCCGCCGCTGACGTCATAGACCGTTGCCGGAGCGTAGAGCAGTTGTAACTGGCGGCGGAAGCCGGCGTCGCGCAGCACGCTCAAAGATTCCCGCTGCGGCACCGGCTTGCCGTTGAGCGCGGGATTGGTGTCGAGAATCGCTCTGCCGTTAGGATCGATGATGGCGGCATCGTAGATGATGGGAGAGTTTCCTACGACCGATTCGAGCATGTCGTTGAGGTTGGTGTCAGATTGCAGGACATCGGCGATAGCGGTGCGCATTGCCGCAGGGTTTTCCGTATTAACCCGCGTACTGGTCAGATCGGGGACAGCTTTCGCCGCGGTGTACTCGAGTTCGTTGGTGAGAGTGGAAGCGGTTTCATCGGTCCACAGCAAGCGCTGGCGCAAGAGTTGCGAGAGATAGACCCAGGAAAAGCACACCACGAGCGCCGTGAACAGCGTGGTGATCACGAGCACGATGATGAACTTGCGAGTCATGCGAGAAAAGCAGGTCTCAGGTCTTAGTTCCTAGGTCTTAGCGACGGGCGCCACGCAGGTGGTTTCTTAGACCTTAGACCTAAGACCTAAGACCTGGTACCCTCTCTTCCTTCTTCTTCCGGCGGCACCGTTTCTTGCGCACGATCGTATTCTTTCAGCTTGTTGTGCAGCGTCTTCAGGCTGATGCCGAGCATCTCGGCGGCGCGGGTTTTGTTGTTGGTCGTGGCCTGCAGGGTCTTCAGGATGAGCAGTTTCTCCGCTTCCTCGATCGTCGTGCCCACGCCAAGGTGCACGGCTTCGGGATCGTTAACGACCGGACGCACGCTTTGTCCGAAGCCGGGAGGCAGGTGCTTGGTTTCGACGAGTCCGCCGTCGCAGACGATCACGGCGCGTTCCAGGGTGTTACGCAACTCGCGTACATTTCCGGGCCACGAGTGAGCCTGAAACATAGTCAGTACCGCTTCGCTTACGTCGGCGACCTTGCGGTCGTGTTTCTGATTCATATCGGCAAGCAGACCTTTCACCAGCTCGCGGATATCTTCTTTATGCTCGCGGAGCGCCGGCATATGAATGTTGAAAACGTTGAGACGGTAATAAAGGTCCTCGCGCAGTTCTCCGTTGGCGACGGCGTCGTCGGGAACTTTGTTGGTCGCGGCGAGCACGCGCACGTCGACCGAGGTTTCGACCTTGCTGCCGAGGCGGCGGAGTTTGTGATCTTCAAGCACGCGCAGCAACTTGGCCTGGGTGCCCACCGGCATCTCGCCAATCTCGTCGAGGAGCAGCGTTCCGCCTTCGGCTAATTCGAAACAGCCGGTGCGACGTTCGGCGGCGCCAGTGAATGCGCCTTTTTCGTGGCCAAAGATTTCGCTCTCGATCAGCGTCTCGGGGATGGCCGCACAGTTGATCGGGACGAATGGTTTGTTGCGCCGCGGGCTTAGATCATGAATCGTGCGCGCTACCAATTCCTTGCCGGTCCCACTCGCTCCCGTGATCAAGACCGAGGCGGTGCTGGGGGCGACCTGCTCGATCAGGCGGAAGATGGCCTGCATCTGGGAGGATGCGCCGACCAGGCGGCCCAGAGCTCCTTTGTCGCGCAGGCTGCGGCGGAGAGTTTCGTTTTCGGTGCGAGTGTTCAGGATTTCGCCGATGTTGGTAAGAATCGAACGCAGGCGGCGGAAGTCGATCGGCTTTTCGATATAGTCCTGCACGCCGAGGCGTCCCGCATGGAATGCGGTCTCGGTGGCTTTCTGGGCGGTGACCATAACGACCGCGATCGACTGCGACATGTCGGCGAGCTTCTCCACCAGTTCCATTCCGCCCATGCGCGGCATCTTGACGTCGGTGATCACGATCGCCGGAGCGAACTGGGGAATTTTTTCCAAAGCTTCGAGGCCGTCGGCCGCAGTGGCCGTGCGATATCCCCAGCCAGAAACCAGTTCGGCCAGCCCGGTTCGCTCGTTCTCTTCGTCTTCGACAATCAATACGCGTTCTTGCGCCATATTTTTCTTTCAGTCAATTGGTCCTTTTGCCAGTTGTTCTTCGCTTAAGTCCCAGTCAGCATTATTCAGCGAAGCGCACAGCCTCGCAACCCGAGAGAGGTGCGGCGAATATCAATTTGAGAAAACGGCTGGGTTTTCGTGCCTGCGGACGGTTTTCGGGGCAGGCCGGGAGGATAAAAAATTCGTATGGAATCAGTGTTAGACTTTTGCAAAAATGCCTGCTTGCTGTAGAATTCCTGTTCCTGAGCTTAGGCCTATCTGTGCGTGCCCTAATTATTTTATAGATTTCAGTTCTATATATTTTGCTGTGGATTCGATTCGGAGGAACTCAATGTCACCTTGTCACAAAATCAACAGGAGCGGCGCCAGTGTTGCGCTCGTCCTGGCCCTCGTACTGATTGCGTTGCCCTCTTTGATGAACGCACAAACTGCGCCCGCTGCGCCGGCGCCAACCGTGAAGATGTCGTCGGATGACGTGCCCAAGGCGGAGTTCTTCATTGGTTACCAGTGGTTGAACCCGGGGGGCAATATTCCCAACCCGAACTTCCCGGGCACCTTCACCCCGTTCCCCCTTCCGTCGATCGCGCAGGGTTTCGGGACCAATCTTGCCTACAACTTCACCCGGAATATCGGACTCGAAGGCAATTACGGCGGAGACTGGAACCGGTATGCCGCCATCAACATGGCCACGGTGGGTCCAAAGCTGACGTGGCGCGGCGACGGCGTCAACTTTTACGTGCACACGCTGGTGGGACTCGGCCGCTTCTCGACGCGAGGCATCGCTCCCACCAATGGCGTGGGTGCGGTTTTGGGCGGCGGCATGGATCTGAAGATATGGCCGTGGCTCTCCTGGCGGGTATTTGAAGCCGACTACCAACTGGAGCGGGTGAATCTCTCGAGCGGTGTTCCAATCCAATACCAGGACTTGTTGCGTCAGACCTTTGACGGCGTTCGTCTGCAGAGCGGTCTGGTGATCAATATTGGCGGAGCGCCGGAACTTCCCGTTTCGGCGGCCTGCTCGGTGCAACCGACCGAAGTTATGGTGGGCGAGCCGGTGCATGCCACCATCGTGGCCAGCAACTTCAATCCCAAGCACACCATCACCTACACTTGGGCGACCAATGGCGGCAAGATTGAAGGCAAGGATACTGGAGCCTCGATCGATACCGCAGGTATGAGCGCCGGCAGCTTCACCGTGACCGCGACGGCAACTGATGCCAAGGCCCACAAGAACAACACGGCGAGCTGCTCCGCGAACTTCACGGTGAAGCCCCTGAATCCGCCGCAGATTTCCTGCTCGGCCAGCCCGACTTCGGTTCAGACTGGCGGTACGTCGACAATCAGCTGCTCCTGCACCAGCCCGGACAACGTTCCGGTAACGGTGGGTGGATGGACGGCGAGCGGGGGCAGTATTTCCGGCAGCGGAAACACGGCCACCCTGAGCACCACCGGTGCTTCCGCTGGCAACATTAGCATCGGCGCGACTTGCACCGACTCCCGTGGGTTGACGGCTTCGGCTTCGACTTCGGTGACGGTGGAGAATCCGCCACCGCCGCCACCTCCGGCGCCGCAAGCCACCAAGGTGAACGAGTGCGAATACCCGAACGTCAAGAAGCCGTGGCGCGTGGATAACACCTGCAAGGCTGAACTGGACGACGTTGCACTGAAACTGCAGCAGGATCCGGATGCCAAGCTGGTCGTCGTCGGCAACGCCGAGGCCAAGGAAGTCGCCCATTCCAAGCACAAGAACCTGGCGGGCGAACGGGCGGTTGACGTGAAGGCCTATATCTCGGGAGGCGAAGCGAAACAGAACATCGACGCCAGCCGCATCGAGACGCGGACTGGAAACGCCGGAACCATGACGTCGGAACAGTGGATCGTTCCCGCTGGCGCGACCTTCCCCGAGGCCGATAGCACGACACTGGTAGACGAAACGAAGGTGAAGCCGATTCCGGACCATCCGAAACCGGCGGCCCCGAAGAGAGCGGCCAAAAAGGCCCAATAGCTGACAAGGCTGGGGCGGAATTTCCGTCCCGGAATTTGTCGCAGAGCACGAAAGGCCGGTGGGGTTCTCCCCACTGGCCTTTCTACTATTCGATCTTCGGTAACCTTGTTCCAGCCATGCTAGTCTGGCTAAAGTTAATGGCAGGCGAATATCGTTCGCAGGGGTCAATCTACGCGCATGAATTGCACAGGGCAACGGAACGTTCTCCGCACCGGTTTAAGGCTGCTCGCCGTCAGTTTCGCAGTCACCTTCGCAGTTGCTGCCATGAGCACGGTGGCCATGGCCTCGGGGCCCTGGCAGGTTTTAGGTCCGGACGGCGGCGATGCCCGCAGCCTGGCTTATGACGCTCACAATCCCGATCACATCTTGCTCGGCACGAGCACGGGCCAGATGTTTACCTCGTATGACGGCGGCCACAGCTGGTCGCGTCTGGCTCGCCTGGGTGGCGACGACTACGTGCTCGACCACATTTCCATCGATCCGCAGGACTCCAATCATATTTATGTGTCGGCGTGGAGCGTTTCAAGCCAGCAGATCGGCGAAGTCTTCCGCAGCCGCGACGGCGGCCACAACTGGGAGACGCTGCCTGCGATGCACGGCAAATCGATCCGTGCCATGGCGATGTATAAAGGCGACTCCCGCATTCTGGTCGCCGGCACGCTGGAAGGTATTTTCCGCACCCGCGATGGCGGCGATGTCTGGGAGCGCCTGTCGCCTGCGAACTCCACCGAGATCAAGAATATAGAGTCGATCGCGGTCGATCCCAAGGATCCGAACACCGTTTATGCCGGAACCTGGCACCTGGCCTGGAAGACCTCCGATGCCGGCGCCAACTGGCAGCATATTAATAAGGGCATGATCGACGACTCGGATGTTTTCTCGGTCATCGTTGACCATGAGAATCCTTCGGTCGTCTTTGCCAGCGCTTGCTCGGGAATTTATAAGAGTGAGACGGCGGGCAACCTGTTCTCGAAGATTCAAGGCATCCCGTTTTCGGCGCGCCGCACTCGCGTGCTCAAGCAGGATCCGACGAACGAAAACATAGTTTACGCCGGGACCACGGAAGGCCTCTGGAAGACGGTCGATCTCGGTAAAGTGTGGAAGCGTGTGAGCAACTCCGAGGTCGTCGTCAATGACGTGCTCGTCGATCCGCGCGATTCCAATCATGTGTTGCTCGCGACTGACCGCAGCGGCGTGATGGCCTCGAACGATGGCGCAAATACCTGGACCACTTCTAACAAGGGATACGCGCATCGCTATGTTTCCGCGCTCCTCGCCGATAACAAAGACGACAACACGCTCTATGTCGGCGTGGTCAATGACCGCGAATACGGCGGCGTGTTCTATTCGCATGACGCCGGGCAGCACTGGCTGCAGAAAGCGGCAGGTCTCGGCGGCAAAGACGTTTTCGTCCTCAAGCAGGCTGCGAACGGAATGCTCATAGCCGGCACCAACCACGGCATGTACTCGCTCGAGCGTAATGGTAGCGAATGGCGTTCCATGAACGTCGTGGTGACGGAGAGCACACTGAAAGTTCCACGCAAAGGATCGCGCAAGGGCTACACGCAGACGACCTACGCAAAGTCACAGCTCGACTCGCGCGTCAACGATCTGGAATTCGTCGCCGGACGTTGGCTCGCAGCAACCACCACTGGTGTCTATTCGAGCATCGACGAGGGCAAAACCTGGAAGGGCGGAGCGGTACTCGGACAGTCGGATTTTGTTGCCGTGCGGTCCGAAGGTTCGACGGTGGTCGCGGCGACGCGTTCCCACGTGCTGGTTTCGACTAATGGCGGAACGGAATGGCAAATGGCTGGCGTTCCGAATTATGTGGTCAGCATCCGCGGCGTAGCGATTGCATCGGACAGCCAGATCATGGTCGCTTCCCGCGAAGGCGCCTACCGCAGCGGAGACGGCGGCGCGACTTGGGAGCATGTCGTCAATGGCATTCCCACCAAGGACATCAGCTCCGTCAGCTTCGACTCCACCCGCAAGCGCCTGCTCGCCACCAGCGACTCCACCGGCGTGATTTTCGAGAGCCGCGATGGCGGACGTACCTGGCAGCGCGGACCCGACAGCGGATATCCGCTGCGCCGCGTCAGCGTAATTGGCGGACGGTTCGTGGGCGCGACGCCGTTTGATGGCGTGATCCTGCAGCCGGACAACGAGCCCATGAGCGCCAACGCCGGCAGCAGCGAGTAAGGCTGCCGCGAGCGTCTGAATTAGTGAAGGGTGCCCCGTCCAAGCTCAGCTTGGGCGGGTTTTTTTGTCCGCGGCCCTCGCGATCGTCCTCGCGATCGTCTGAGATTACGGGCTTACTTTGACGGGTGCGGCGACGCTTCCCATGCGATTGCCTAAGGAATCCCGGACGACAAAACGCACGATGTACTCTCCGGGTGGAAGCTGAAGCCCGTTGCGGTAGGTCATGCCGTTGTGTCGGATCTGTTCCAAGCCATCCGGTTTCAGGTGAGTCTCAACGCGCTGAGAGAGTTCTGCAACCACATCTCCATTCAGATTCCTCGCCACGGCGGCGATATCAACCACCATGTGGTTCTGATCTGATTCATCCACCGAGGCAAAGCTGGGCGGCATCACCAGGTCGAATCGCACCCTGACCTTGCCGGCGGACTTCCCGGCATCTTTGCCGGACCAGGTGACCGAGACCGGCACACCAACAAAATCCAGCGGAGAGCTTAACGCTAATTGCACGTCTTGCCGGGCGGAAGTGGGAGACGTGTCCCGGGAAAGATAGAAACCGTTGCGGTAGCGGGCGTGCGCGCCCTTACGGCCGACGGTCACCGAGACCTGATGCCATCCCGGCTTGGTGCTGCCTCGCGGGACGTAATAGCCGATCATGTAGTAGCTGCTGTCATCTTGTGTGGCCTGACGAAAAGATTGCGCCAGGTTGCCGCCGCCTAGAAATGCTTTACCGCCGGTATTCTCCGCGAAGAGCTGGAGGGCGCTGTCCGTGTCCTGCCGTTTCCATTGCGCTTGAGCATCGGTATCAAATTGGGCATCGCCGATATCGGAGGGACGAACGCCTCCGCCCGTCATGTTCACGCCGGAATCAGCCGCCCTTAGATCGACCGAGTAGATAGCAATCTGAGCATCGTTCATCATTTTCCACAGATTGTCGTAGGACCCCTGTATTTCATCGCGCTGGTGAACCGGACAGGCGGGCTCGCACATTAGATAGGAGGGCGAGCTCAGCGAGAAGGGAAAGCCGGCGCTGGCCCAGATCAACGACTTCCGTCCGGGCATGCCGCGAAAGGCCTTCGCAATTTGCTGCAGCGCTTGAACAGTAAGCAAAGCGGTGTCTTTGGCTTCTGTCGATGCCAACAGAGCCTCGGATTGCAATTGTTCCCGGATCAGCTGCGTAACGATCGCGCTCGCCAAATCGGTGACCGGGGGGTGGTCAGTGGCCACTATCTGATCATGGATCAGCGGCGCTTTGTTGGATTCCACCTGACGCACCGCTGCGGCGAGAAGCTTCGGATCATCCGTGAAATCGTGAATCAAAGTCAGCCCGCGGCGGCTGAGTGCCAGCAGACACATGGGCCCGCCCGATTCCGCGGCCTCTGCCAGAAACTTGAGCAGTTCGTTTCTGGCGTTGGCCTGATCGCCAGGTGGAGTGTTCAGGAAGTCTAAAACGATGATATTGAGGCGGTGATAGTCGCTGCCGCCGGTCTGGAAGTTGCTGAAGGTTCCATGCTCCCCTTCGGAGCGGTGCACTGGCGCCGAATCGGTCTTGACCTCCTCAAAAATAGCTATCGGGTGAGGCTTGCCGTCTTGCTTCAGGGCAAACTCTTCTTTTCTGAGGCCTGAAATGTGGGCGCCGGACTTATCGTTAACGACGGTGGGAATCAGCACCAATTCGGTGGAAGACTTGAGTGTGATCGCGTCAGCTGGCACAGTTTGCGCCTGAACAGACGATATAACGACAGACGATATAACGAAAAAGGTAACGCCCGCAATTGCAATGCAGGCCCGTAGACGACCCATATGACACCCTCGTCTGCCAACCTCTGGCCAGTATAACCTGCATAATCTGATGCATCGGCGCAGAGAATCCTGCCATCTGATTTCCGTCGATTTCCGCGCGCCGTCCCCTTGCGTTCCGGGCAATGGTGCGGAACAATTCTGTTGGAACGGTTATGCGACTTGCCTGTGGACTCGCGATCGCGCTTTGGCTGAGTTTCCCGGCCGCTGGATTGGCTCAACAACCGGACACTGCAGGCGGTGCCACGCTGCCCCCTGGACAAGCTCCGGCGAGCGCGCCTTCGACAAGCGCAGCGAAGAAACACTCGAAGCACAAGCTGCCAGCGCGGTCGCCCGATGGCGCTCCGCGGAAGATTGTGGTTCACGAGGGCGGGGCGCGCGAACCGACGGCGCAGATTTCCCCCGGCCTCACTTCTGCGGAAACCGCACGGGAGCGCCAGAATGCTGAACGATGGCTGGACTCGGCAGGCGACCAGCTAAAGCAGATCACAGGGCGTACGCTGGCAGCGCAACAGCAGGAAACCATGGGGCAGATCCACAACTACATGGATGGCGCGCGTGCGGCATTGCACGAAGGTGATGTGCGCCGGGCAAGCACGCTGGCGGAGAAGGCGCATTTGCTGGCGGAGGATTTGGTGAAGCGTTAGAGCAGTTGCCAGTGGCCAGTCGCCAGTCAACGAACTGAGCGATGCTGAGTGTTCCTATTGCGGCGCTCTACTTGTGATGCTAAAATGTATCACATGACCAAAGCCTCGGTTCGGGACCTGCGCTACGATTTCAAGAAGATTGAGCGCCTTTTGCTGAGGGGCGAGGAAATCCAAATCACCAAGCACCGGCGGGTGATCGGGCGGCTGGTGCCGGAAAGCGCGGAAGCGGCGAAAACCGCGAAAGAACTCCCTGATTTTATGGGGCGGTTGCGCAAAATCTATGGCGACAAAGTTTTGGCCGTGAGTGGCGCCGAACTGATATCTAAGGATCGAGACCGGTATTGAAGATCTACGTCGACACCAGTTTCCTGGTATCCCTATACAGCCTGGACGCTAACTCCCCAGTCGCGGTGCAGACGATGCAGGCTTCCCCAGGAGACCGTTTCCTGACTACTTTGGGAGAGCTCGAAGTCGTCAATGCGCTGGAGTTGCGAACTTTTCGAAAAGAAGTCTCCCCAGCGCAAGCACAGTCTGCGTTGGACGACTTCGAGAAGCATTTGCGCGACGGGGTTTTTCAACTCCGAGAGCTGGCGGAAACGTTCTTTGAGCGGGCGTGCCAACTGTCGCGACAAACCACCGCCAAACTGGGCACTCGGACCGCCGACCTTCTGCATGTGGCGGCAGCGCTTGAACTGGGGGCGGATTACCTCTACAGCTTCGACCGACAGCAGAGGAAGCTTGCTCGTTCGGCTGGTCTCAAGCTGAACTAATGCCCTAAAGGGCTAAAGCAAATCCCCAAGTTTCCGTATAGCGGGCGCACGAAGATGAACGGGTTTAGGGCCAAAATTCAGCCGGGGAAGTAACGCCTTCGAAATGAAGAGATTCCGAACGGTGTTGAGTTTTACGGTTACCAGAACAGGAATCGCCTCTTGATGGGTGGGCTGTCCTCACTCGTGTCGGGCAACATGTTCGTTGTCCTGTTTATTGGGTCACTCCTGACGCTGGTGGGTTTCATTCTTGGGATCGTTCATCGGAACGATCCCTGAGCAGTGCTGGAGCTTCACGCCGTTTGCCGCATCTCCGCCCGCGCTGCCGATTCTCTCGATGCGGGAGAAGGCACAAACCCCGTCTCTATTTTCGTCCCTCTCGTTTCTGAGCCACGACTAGCCCGCGCGGCGTGGGCAAGAGGACGGCCGAGATCAGGGCTTCCTGTTCGAGTTTGAGGGCGGCTTCGCGAACGATCTTCAAGTGCGAACTGGCGTCGTGCATCAGGATCAGGCCATAGGGACTGAGCTGCGGCAGAAAGCGGCGGATTTCCTGCTCGCGGATGGGCATATCGCTGTCGCTAAAAAAAAGATCGATGGCGCCCTCGACCTTCATGTCGAGGCTTGATTCATTGCGCAGATCGATCCACTCGGCGAGCCCTGAGGCCGCAATTCGCGCTTTCGCGTTCTGGTAAATCTCGAAATCGAATTCACAGGTGATGACGCGCCCGCGTCCGTTGGCTTTCAGTCCCTCGGCAATCCAGAGCGTGCTGATGCCGCTGAAGGTTCCCGTCTCCACTACTAATTCTGGTTTGATGGTGGTGACGACCGTGCGCAGGAACTCGAGCACCTCGGCTTCCGCCGTCATCGAATCAAACATGCGCCAGCGCTCGGGGTGGGGACACTCCGGCGTTGGCCGGTGATACTCGGGCTGCAATCGATCGCCGGTGCGTTCAATCTGGCGCAGGATGCGGCGCTCCTGCTTTTCTTTCTTGAAGAGGCGGCGAAGGGACATAGAAAAAAGTCTCAGGTGTTGGGTCTCAGGTCTTACGAGAATCCCATAGCCCTCGGCGTTATAGGTTTTTCCTAAGACCTGAGAGCTAAGACCCGAGACCTGCACTACTCACTGGTGAAGTAATCCACGCTCACCGGATTCTCAAAGAGCGAGTAATCGCGCGTCACGACGGTGATGCCGCTCTCGGTGACGAAATAGCGCTCGCGGTCGGCTTCGGCGTCGTAGCCGATCGTCGTTCCCTCGGGAATATGAACGTCCCGGTCGATGATGGCTTTGCGGACGCGGCAACTGCGTCCGATATTGACGTGCGAAAATAGAATGCTGTTCTCGATTTCCGAGTATGAGTTGACGCGCACATCCGGAGAAAGCACGCAGTTCTGCACCGAGCCGCCGGAAATAATGCAGCCCGAAGAAACGAGGGAATCGAGGGCGCGGCCGGTGCGCCCGCTTTCGGCGAAGACGAACTTTGCCGGCGGATATTGCCGCTGATGGGTGCGAATCGGCCATTGGTCGTCGTAAAGATTGAACACGGGAGAAACCGAAACCAGGTCCATGTTGGCTTCGTAGTAGGCTTCGAGTGTTCCCACATCGCGCCAGTAAAGGGCTTCTTTCTTGTTTTCGTCGACAAAATTGAAAGCGAAAACGCGGTAGTCGCCGAGCATTTTGGGCAGGACATTCTTGCCGAAATCGTGGCTCGAATCGGGATCCTCGGCGTCTTTGAGGAGCACCGGAATGAGCACATCGGTGTTGAAAATATAGATGCCCATTGAGGCGGAAATTTTTGTGGGATCGAAGGGCGAGCGCAAATCGGTCTGCTTCGGTTTTTCCAGGAAGCCGGTAATACGATTTTCACGGTCGATATCGACGACGCCGAAATGGCGGCATTCGGCCGGGTCGGTGGTGAGGGTCGCCACGGTGACGTCCGCGCCAGCGTCTCTGTGCTGCTGCAGCATGCGCCCGTAGTTCATCTTGTAGATGTGATCGCCAGAGAGGATCAGCACATACTTCGGTTGCTCGGAGCCGATGGAATAGATGTTCTGGTAGACGGCGTCGGCCGTTCCCATGTACCAGTTTTCGCTGACCCGCTTCATGGGCGGAAGGATTTCGATGAACTCGCCGATTTCGCGGCCGAAAATGTTCCAGCCTTCGCGGATCTGGCGATTGAGCGACAGCGCCTTGTATTGCGTCAGGATATAAACGCGCCGCAAGCCGGAGTTGACGCAATTGGAAAGCGTGATGTCGATGATGCGGTAGATGCCGCCAAAGGTCACGGCCGGTTTGGCGCGATCGCGGGTGAGCGGGTACAGGCGTTCGCCGGCGCCTCCAGCGAGCAGGATTCCGAGCGTATCTTTCATCAGGCACCCATCATCAACCGCCCATAGGATGCAGCGTTCCGTGCGGACGCTGCTCCGGGTCAACGCGAAATACTAGCACACGCGGTGCGTTCTGACGGTGGGTTGGGAACAAGAGACGCGGGAAGTTGCGTAAGAGCTGTTGGCCGGCCAAAGACAAGTTCTTACTGACAATTGAGGACCGACTGCTGCCGTTCTAGCAGTGGACAATTTTGTCGCTTTGGATGCCGCGGGTGGCATTGCGGGAATCGACTACCAACTTTGCTTCGCGCACGATCTTCGGGTAGTCGTAATCGGAGTGGTCGGTCACGATCAGCACGCAATCGTATTGTTCGAGATGGTCGAGCGGCGTGCATTTCATCTGCAAATCGTATTTCCGTCCCCGGCCGACAAAGGGAAAATACGGGTCGTTGTAACTCACCACCGCGCCCTCTTTCTGCAG
>Ga0182015_10001745_pt1 | contig 27888 bp, 27 predicted proteins | sample 712P3MmetaG_FD_120478 | JGI IMG/M metagenome (GOLD analysis project Ga0182015, IMG submission 120478) | Permafrost microbial communities from Stordalen Mire, Sweden - 712P3M metaG | ecosystem: Environmental > Terrestrial > Soil > Wetlands > Permafrost | place: Sweden: Stordalen | collected... | reverse complement strand
GGCGGCGACCGCCCCGCATTGGGCCGAAGCCGCGAACAGCGAGGCGGTCTTCTTGGCGGCGATCTCCACGTAGGACGCGAGGCTGGTGTCGAGATTTCCTAGCGCGCGCAGTTGGAGCACTTCACCGTCGGTGATGTCGGCCAGCGTCGAACTGAGGACGTGCGGAATCGGCGGCGCGTAGTCAGCGGTGACGTTCTTGAAGATCCAGGCGAACAGATAGTCGCCGGCGAGCACGCTGATGCGATTCCCGAAATCGACTGCGGTCGCATTGACCCCGCGGCGCGTTTCGGCGCTGTCGACCACGTCGTCATGGATCAGCGTCGCGACGTGGATGAGCTCCATGAATGCCGCCAGGCGCAGGTGATCCTCGGCCCGGCCGCCGACCGCTTCGGCGGCCAGCAGGGTGAAGCGCGGCCGCAGCCGTTTGCCGCCGGCGCCCAGCATGCGCTGCACCGCTTCGGTGATCAGATCGTTGTCGGTCCCGAACGAAGTCCGGAAAAAATCCTCGATCAGCGCGAAGAGGTCGCCTCCGGCCGGCTTGCGGACCAGCATCAGGCGGTTCCCACGTGGACCGCGATCGCTCCGGCGCCCAGGCGCAGGTAGCGCACTTCGGAAAAACCCGCCAGCCGGAAGCGCGCGGCGAGACCGTCGGCATCGGGAAAATTGGTCAGCGAGTTCGGCAAGTAGCGGTAGGCCGTCTTCGAGCCGCCGACGAGACCGCCGACCAGCGGCACGACGCCGTAGAAGTAGAGGCCGAACGCACGCCGGACGAGCGGGTTCGGCGGCCGCGTCACGTCGAGGTTGACGAACCGCGCCCCCGGTTTGAGGATGCGGCGCGCTTCGGCGAGCGTGGCGCCGATGTCGACCACGTTGCGCATCGAGAAGCCCATCGTCGCGCCGTCGAAACTTGCGTCATCGAATGGGAGCCCGGTGACGTCGGCCTCGACGAACGAGGCCCGCGCGGTGCGATCGTGCCGAGCGGCGCGCGCCCGGGCGGCGTCCAGCATCGGGGCGGTAAAGTCGACCCCGGTCACCCGCAGCGACCCATCGCCGCGCAGCAGGTGGAAAACGAGGTCGCCGGTGCCGCAGCAGAGATCGGCGACCGCGCCGCCGCGCGGCGCCGCGAGTTCGACGACGGCGCGCTTGCGCCAGGCTTCGTCGACGCCTGCGGTCAGGAGCCGGTTCGCGCGGTCGTAGCGGGGAGCGATCGCCGCGAACATCTCGCGGACATACAGGGCCTTGTCCATGGGTGGGTCGAGACGGGCTGTTCGTCGAGAAGGGGCTGATCCACTCCGGCTTGCCGGGCGGCCGCGGCGCGTGAAGGTGCGTTGACCCTGCGCTCCCGAGGTGCCCGTGATCGCCCTGAGCGACCGGCCCGCCGTGCTCGGCGCGATCGACCGTGCGCGCTCCGTCTCGCTGGCGGCCTATATCCTGCCCCCCTCCGTGACCGCCCGCCTGACCGCCGCTGCCCGCCGTGGCGCCCGGGTCGAGCTCGCGCTCGCCCGGTACCCGGTCGGAGCGACCCCGGTCGAGCGCTGGGCGCTGGCCGATGCCAACCGCGCCGCGGTCGAAGCCGTCCGGCGGGCCGGCGGCCACGCGGTCCTGGCGTCCCCGCGCGATCCGCTGCACCTCAAAGGGGTGCTGATCGATCGGCGCATCGCCTTTCTCGACGATCGGAATTGGTCGGACGACGGACCGCAGACGATCGTGCGCGACGACGATCCGGCCGACGTGGCGGTCGTGCGCGCCGCACTCGGCCGTCGCCCGGCCGGCGACGCCCACCTCCAGACGATCAAGCCGCGCAGCCTGGCGCTGGAGCGCAGCGTTGTCGCCGCCGCCGGCGCGGGGCCGGTCGATGTGGAGAGCGAGTCGTTTGGGGTCGGTCCGATCTACGACGAGCTCGTCCTGCGCGCGGCGGCCAAAGCGCCGACGCGGCTGCTGGTCGCCCAGCGCGAGCTGGCTGAGGCGCGCGCCCGCGCCGCGCTCCCCGGCGCGCGTACCCCGGGTGAACTGCAGGCCCTCGACCGGCTCGCCGGTGCCGGCGTCGAGGTCCGCGTCACGCCGGCCGCGGAGAAGATGGCGCTCGGTTCGGCGCGCGCCTGGGTCGGTTCGAGCAATGCGACCCGCGATTGGGGCTCGACCGCGCGCCAACTCGATTGGGGAATGTGCGTTCCGCCGGCGATGGTCGCCGCGCTGCGCGCGCGGTTTGCCAGCACCTGGAGCGAAGCGGTCCCCTACGTGCCTACGCCGGGTCCCGGTAGCGGCTGAACCACCACACCAGTCCTGCCAGCACGACGACCGCGACGGCATCGAAATGAAGCAGCGGCGTCAGCGTCAGCAGCGCGGCGAGCAGGTACGCCGCGCCCAGCACGGCGGTGCGCGCCGGCTCGCGCAACAGACGGTTGACGACGAACACGGTCGGCAGCGCGAGAACCGCGTCGTATCCCCACGCGTGCGGGCTGACCGCGATCCCAATCAGGCAGGCCGCACTCGCGGCTTCGACCAGCGGCAGCCGCCGCAGCAGCGGAACCGTCGCCACGGCGATGCCGCCGCCGACGGCAACGGCAAATGAAAACGGCACTCCACAACGGGCCAAGAGGCTTGGAATGCTGATCGCCTTGTCCAAATTGCGCGAAACGTCGCCGGCGTTCCAACTCCGAATCACCTCCGCCCACGCGACGGGAAACGCCCAGTCCCCGGCGGTCGCGGCGACGCTGAGCAGATACCAGACAACTGCGCTCAGCGCGATGATGCCGAGCTCGCGCCACTTCGCGTGCAGCGCGACGACGGCGATGAGCGGCACGGCATAGGTCGGCTTGTAGAGCAGCATCCCCAGCGGCAGCGCGGTGAGCGCGACGGATCCGCGCTGCATCCCGAGCATCGCCGTCAGCGCCAGCAGCAGCCCGAACGGGCTGGTCTGACCGATCACCGCCGCGTTCATCATCGGCGCCCACGCGAACACGAGCGCGGCGCTGCGCGCGAGCGTCGCGCCGTAGAGCCGTGCCGCGACCGCGGCGCACGCCGCGGCGCAGAGCAGCATCAGCGCGGCGTTTACGAAGAAGCCGGCGACCAGCGAGAGCCGCGCAAAGGGCAGCCACAACCACGCGGCGCCGGGCGTATACACGAAACTCTCGCGCCATTGCAGCGGGTGCAGCAGGATCGTCGTGCCGACATGACGTCCTGCCGCAGCGAAACCCGACCAGTCGGAGACGTCGGCGTAGCGCCACGTCTCGACGATCGGAACCAACGCTATCAGCGTCAGACCGAGTGCGGCGAAACCGAGACGTTCGGCGTTGAGCCAGGCCGGCAGGGTCCCCGTTTTCGACGTCACCGGCGAGGGGCGCTCAGAACCAGCGTTTGTAGCGGAAGTAGCAGAACAGCGCGATCACCGCCGCGACTTCCGAACCCAAACCAATCCAGAGAAACGTCTTCTGATCGACGATGTGGTTGACCATCCAGCCGAAGTTCTGCCCGAAGAATCCGGTGATGTACGTCAGCGGCAGAAAGATGGTCGCGATGATCGTCAGCTGCTTGGAGACCTCGCCTTGCTGGTAGGCTTCCGACGACAGGTGGACGTCGAGCGTGCTGTTGAGCAGGTCACGGATCGAATCGATCTGATCGGTGAAGCGCAAAGCGTGATCGTGGACGTCGCGGAAATACGCGTTCATCGAGCTGTCGAGCGCGACGATGTCGCCGCGCAGGATCGAGGCCAGAATCTCGCGCAGGGGCGTCGCCGAGTGCCGTACCGTGACCAGCTCGCGTTTGAAGACCAGGACGTCGCGCAGCACGGCCGGTGAATCACGGTGGCCGCGTGCCACGACGTGATTCTCCAGTGCCACCAGCCGCTCATCGTAGGCGGCGGCGATCGGATGGAACGCGTCCACGATCACATCGAGAATCACGTACAGCAGGCCGACCGGCGTGTGCGGTATCGTGCCCCGCGACAGCCAGCGGTGTTCGATCTCCTGCAGCGGGAACACGGGGTGCGCGCGGATCGTGATCGCGAAATTCTTGCCCAGAAAGACGGCCAGCTCGTGCAGTTCGAGCCGTCCGCGGCGATCGAGCGTTGCGGCGTGCAGAACGACCAGCCAGTAGCCGTCGAAGGCTTCGATTTTGGGCCGCTCGTGAACCAATGCCGCGTCTTCGATTGCGGTCGGATGGAGGGCGAATTCCGATTGCAGCAGCGCGAGGTCGGCCGCGGTGGGCTCGGCCAGATCGAACCAGACGAAATTGTGCTCGTCCTTGAGCAACTCGCTGATCTCTTGCTGATCGGCGAGCGCACGCGACGATTCTTGACCGGTGAAGATGAGGCAGCGCGATTCGTGCTGCGCCGAAATTGCCGGCGTGTCGCGTGGCGTGCGGGCGGGGGAACCGATCATGCGGCGACCTCGAGCGCGAAGATTCGCCGCGCGTTGGCATCGGTGCGCGCGACGACCTCGGCGAGGTCGACGTCGAGCACGGCCGCAACGGTGCGCGCGGTGTCGGCGGCATAGGCCGGCTCGTTGCGTTCGCCGCGGTGCGGTACCGGTGCCAGATAGGGACAGTCCGTTTCGAGCACGATCGCATCGAGGCCGACCACGCGCACCGCGTCACGCAGCGATGCGGCGGTCTTGAACGTCACCACGCCTCCGATACCGAGCAGCAGGCCGAACTCGTCGTTGAAAGTGCGCGCCTCGGCCGGGGTGCCGGTGAAGCAGTGGACGACCCCGCGCTGCCGCGCCGGATCGAAGCCGGCGCGAAGTGCGGCCACGAAGTCATCGTGCGCCTCGCGCTGGTGGAAGACCAGCGGCAGCGTGCGCTCCCGAGCGTAGGCGATCTGTGCTTCGAGCACGTCGCGCTGCCGGAGGCGTGGACTGTGGTCGTAGTGGTAGTCGAGTCCGGTCTCGCCGACGGCCACGATGCGCGACCCGAACTGCTCGCGCAGGACGTCGAACGCCGCGGCGAGATCGGCAGGCGCCGACTTCGCTTCGTGGGGATGGACGCCGACCGTCGCGCAGAGCCCATACGCCTCAGCAATCTCGCAGGCTCGGCGGCTATCGTCGAGGTCGCAACCGACCGTCACGATGGCGTCGATTCCTGCCTCGCGCGCCCGTTCGAGCACCGCCGCTCGGTCGGCATCGAACGCCGAATCGTGGACGTGGGCGTGCGTATCGATCATGCCGAAGCGTTAGTCCCTGCGTGCAGTTGTTCCCCGAGCGCGACCGGCGGGGTCGTCGCCTTATTCTCCTCGCCGCGCTCCTGTCGCTGATCGTTCACCTCGTGGGCGGGTCCTTTTGGTCGTACTTCCAGCGTTTCACCCATCACGGTGGGCGGCCGGAAGGGCAGGTTCTGGCGAAGATCGAGACCATCACCGTCCAGCGCCGGCCGGAGCCGTCGCCGCAGCCCGCCGTGGCGGCGGCGCCGCGCGTGACGCGGCCGGCCGCGCCGCGGCTGCACATACCGCTCCCCGAACTACCGCGGCTTGCCGAGCCCACCTTCGCTCCGCACCCTGCCGTGAGGCCGCCGCCGCCCCGGGTTCACCGGCCTCCGTCGCGCGTGACCGCGATGGTCCCGTTGCCGAGCGGGGCGCGCGGTGCGCACGCGGCGGCCGGCGCGATGTCGGCCGAGCAGATCGCGGCGCTCGAGGGGAGCTTTCGCAAGACGATCGATCAAGCGCAGCAAGCCGTCGCGGAGTCGCCCGTACCGCAGCATCAGGTTGCGACGACGAAACAGTATAACGACGTGCTGCACGGGAGCGTCGACGACATCATCGGCGGCAACGGATTGTGCGACCCGATGGACAACGGCACGGTTCGCGGCGTGTACACATATTACTATTTGACCTGCTCGATTCGCTACACCGACGGCATGACCGAACGCGTGTCGTTCCCGTGGCCGTTCCGCTTCACGCGCCGCGACGATCCGTTCATCTACCGCGACGGGCGGCCGCACTCGTTCCCGCCCCAGCCGCCGCCCGAGGGCTTCGTCCTGCGGCATCCCTTCGCGCTTTCCCGCGCGCTGTGCATGTACTACCACGACGAATGCGCCGCGGTGCTGGAACGCGAACACGCCGTCAATGGCCCGGCAAGCGGCGGCTCCTAGCGACGCGCGACCCCCGACGAAATGGTGAACCCGCTCCGGCTCTCACCGGGGCGCTTCGCCCTCTGGTCATCTGCGCTCATTCTGGTCGGCGCCGTGCAGGTGGTTGCGGCGTGGCTGTGGGGTCTCTCCGACTGGCTGCCGTTCGCGGATGCCGGGCGCCACGCCGGGACGCAGCTGCTGCTCCACCCGGTGCAGCAGGTCGACACCTGGGCCTACCCGCCCGCGACGGCATGGCTGTTCGTACCGTTCGTTCAGCTCCCCGCGCCGTTCGACTTCGCCGCCTACGAAGTCGTGCTGCTCCTGTGCGCGATCGCAGCGGGCCTGGTGGCAGCGCGAATTTTTTCGCTGCCGCGCCCGACGGCGGTGACGATGGTTCTCGCGTGGGGGCCGGTTTCCAGTGCGGCACTCGTCATCGGTCAAACCTCACCGCTCGGGCTGCTGCTCGCGATGCTCGCGATTCTCGGGCTGCTGCGCGGCTCCGTGCTGCTGACCGCGATTCCGATCGGCCTACTCATCTACAAGCCGACCTACGCCTTCCCGTTGATCGTCGTGCTGCTGGCGCGCGGCCGGCTGCGCGAACTGGCGATCGTCGCATTGATGGGCATCCTTTGGTACGTGACCAGCGCCGCGGCGGCGGGCGCAGATTGGCTGTGGCCGGTTACCTTCCTCAAGCAGCTGCAGATGTACCAATTGCGCGATTTTGACGAGAACGCGGTGAAGGCTCTCGGAATCCCGACGCTGCTGGCCCGTTTCGGTGTCGCGAAAGCGGGAGTGGTCGCCGTGGTCCTCGCGGCAACGGGCGTCGCGGCGGTACTGTTCCGCCGGGTGTCGGCCCTCGAAGCAGGCTGCGCGGCGTGCCTGGTCGGCCTCGCGCTGAGTCCGCACGCGCTCGGCTACGACGGCGCACTCGCCTTGCCGATGGTGTTCTATGCGGCGACGAACGTGCGCGAGCCCTACCGCACGCCGTTGATCGTGGCTGCGTACCTGCTCTCGCCGTTGACGGATCTGAAACTCACGCCGATCGATCCGGTCGCGCTCTTCGTGATCGGAGGCTCCATCGCGTGGATGCTGATTCGATGGCCGAAGGGACAACGCGCGTTACCTGCGTGATCGCAGCCATGTCGATCGGTAGTTAGTCTGCCGGGTTCGGGTCGAGGCGCGGAAAGAGCGGGAGACCGGGATTCGTTTGGGTTCCGGCGGCCAGGCGTCCCCAGGTCAGTTCGTCCGCCCAGCGCACTTCCGGCGTCCCCGAAAGTCCGAGCTGCTGCCACATCTCGGTTGCTTTCGACGGCATATACGGAAACAGCAGGATGCTGAGCCAGCGCAGTCCCTCGCACAGGTCGTAGAGGACGGCGTCGAGTTCGTTGCCGCGCCCGGCCTTCGCGAGTTCCCACGGTTTGCGTTCGTCGACCGAGCGGTTCAGCGTCGTCACGAGATTCCAGATTTCGTCGAGCCCTTCGCGAAGCCGCATCGCCATCACGTGGTCGCGCACGCGCGCCGGCAGATCGGCGACGCCCTCGGCAATCGAACCCGCCGTCGGTTCCGGCACGAGCCCCTCGCGGTACCGCTCGAGCATCGCCAGCGAGCGGCGCAGCAGATTCCCCAAGTCGTTGCCCAGATCGCTGTTGAGCCGCTGGCGCAGCTTTTCGGTCGAGATCGAGAAGTCGGTTCCGAACGGCGCCTCACGGAACAGAAAATAGCGCACCGCGTCGGCACCGAACCGCTCGGCCAGCGAGAACGGCTCGATGACGTTGCCCAGGGACTTCGACATCTTTTCGCCTTCGGCGAGGATCCAGCCGTGCGCGAACACGCGCGTCGGCGGTTCGAGCCCCGCCGACCAGAGCATCGCCGGCCAAATCAGGGTGTGGAAGCGCGCGATCTCTTTGCCGATCACGTGCATCCCCGGCCAGAATTCCGTAAACAGGCCATCGGGATCGTCCGGCCAGCCCAGCGCGCTGATGTAATTGATCAGCGCATCGAACCAGACGTACAGTACGCCGCCGCCCGGCAGCGGAATGCCCCAGTCGAACGACGACCGCGAGATCGACAAGTCATCGAGACCGCCCTCGAGCACGGCCATCATCTCGTTGTAGCGCGTTTGCGGACGCAAGAAATCGGGGTCGGCGCGGAAGTGCTCGAGCAGCCGGTCGCGGTAGGCCGACAGGCGGAAGAACCAGTTGCGCTCGGAGAGCCACTCCACCGGCCGGCGGCATTCCGGGTTCGGACAGCGGCCGTCGAGGAGTTTGCTCTCGGGCCAAAAGGTCTCGTCGTTGGTGCAGTACCAGCCCTCGTAGACGCTTTCGTACACGTCCCCGTTGGCGCGCATCCGTTCGAACAGCTCAAGCGAAGCCCGCGCGTGGCGCGGCTCAGTGGTGCGAATGAAGTCGTCGAAGCGCGTATCGTACGCCGTTTGCAGTTCGCGCCAGCGCGGCGCGAGCGCATCGACGTAGGCCTGCGGCGTCTTCCCCGCGGCTTCCGCCGCTTGTGCCACTTTTTGCCCGTGCTCGTCGGTACCGGTCAGCGAGCGGGCCGAGCCGTGGGCGCGCGCAGTGCGTGCGACGATGTCGACCGCGACCGAACTGTAGGCGTGCCCGATGTGCGGGGTGCCGCTGATGTAATAGATCGGGGTGGTAACGTAGAAACCTCGGGCCGGCACAGGTTCGCTTTCGTCGCGGCGGTCGCCGGCCGCCTCCCCTTGCGCGACGAGCGGTTCAAACGAGCGCGCGGCGGCGCTCCGCGACGCGCGCGTAGAGGTGGCGGCGCTCGCCGCAGCCCGCGTCGGCGAGTTTCTTCGCGATCGCAGACGCGCTCAAACCCTCGCCGGTGAGACGGTCGATCGCTGCGTCGAGTTCGTCCGCATCGATCTCGGCGGGGTCAGTCGCCGCTTCCCGTGCGGCCTCGACGACGAAAACGAACTCGCCGCGGATCGGATCCGGCAATGCCGCCGCAACCTCCGCCGGCGAACCGAACGATTGCTGCTCGAATCGTTTCGTCAGCTCACGGACCAGAAAGATGCGCCGCTGGGGCGCCACGGCTTCGAGGTCCGCGAGCGCGGCACGGATGCGATGCGGCGCCTCGTACCAGACGGTCGTCTCACCGAGGGAGGCACGGAAGGCGGCCCGCCGGGCCGCGGCGCTGCGAGGCGGAAAACCGGCGAACACAAAGCGGCGAAGGTCGAAGCCCGACAGCACCGCGGCGCACACGAAGGCCGCCGGACCAGGCAGGACTTCGACCGCAATCCCGGCCTCACGAGCGGCGGCGACCAGGCCGGTGCCGGGGTCGCTGATGCCGGGCGTTCCGGCATCGGTGACCACCGCAACCAGGGCCTCCGCGGCGCGTTCCAAAATCGCCGCGGTCGTCCCGCGCGCGTTGTGTTCGTGATAGGTCCAGATCTCTTTGGACGGCAGCTCCAGCGCGCCGAGCAGCCGGCGCGCGACGCGCGAGTCCTCGGCGACGATCAATGAGGCCTCCCGCAGCGTGTCGAGCGCTCGCAGCGTGATGTCGCGAAGGTTGCCGAGCGGCGTCGGTACGAACACGAGCCCCATGGCTTCCGCTTCGCCGTCGGGGACGGTCGTCCGCCGGATCGAACTGCGCGGACATATCCTCGACTCCGGCATCTTCAATCGCGTGCTCGGCGTGCTGACCGATCACGAGCGCGCGGCCTATGTGATCGAAGAGTTCGACTCGGGGCGGACCAAGACCGACCCGTCGTATGCCCGGCTCGCAATCGAAGCCGACGACGATGCGTATCTCGACGACCTGATCGACCGGCTGCGCGAGCAGGGCGCCGAGGTCATGGAGGAAGGCGACGCCGAAACGGAGCCGGCGCCGGCCGCGGGCATTCTGCCCGATCAGTTCTACGCGACCACGAACTATGCCACCGAGGTTCGCATCAACGGCATCTGGCATCCGGTCCTCAACCCCGAGATGGATTGCGCGATCGTCCTCGACGACGGCGGCCCGCTCACGGTTGCGCCGTCGGACATCGGGGCCGGCGATCCGGTCGTGGTCGGACATCGCGGCGTGAAGGTTTCGATTCCCGGACGCGCTCGCCGCAAGGCGGTGTTCGAGTTCATGGCCAGCGCGGTGTCGAGCGAAAAACCGCGCCACGCGCTGCTCAGCGAAATCGCGCGCGAGCTCCTGGCCGTGCTCGCTTCGGGCAAACGCGTGCTGCTGGTCGGCGGCCCGGCGATCATCCACACCGGCGCCGGACCGTACCTCGAAGAGTTGATTCGGGCGGGCTACGTCACCGCTTTGTACGCGGGCAATGCGCTGGCGGTGCACGACATCGAAGCCCAATTCTTCGGCACCTCGCTGGGCATCAACCTCAACGATGCCTTTCCGGCCGAGGAGGGCCACGTCCATCATCTGCGGACGGTGAACCGCATCCGCGCCGTGGGCGGGATCGCTCGCGCGATCGAAACCGGCCTGCTGCGCGGCGGCGTGATGTACGAAGCATTCCAGAAGCAGATTCCGGTCGTCCTGTGCGGTTCGATTCGCGACGACGGCCCACTGCCCGACGTGATCACCGACGTGGTGGAATGCCAACGCGCGATGCGGCGCCACGTTCCGGAGATCGGCATGGCCCTGATGGTCTGCACGCTGCTGCACTCGGTCGCGGTCGGCAACCTGCTCCCGGCCAGCTGCAAAACGGTCTGCGTCGACATCAATCCGTCATCGGTGACGAAGCTGACCGACCGCGGCACGCACCAGTCACTCGGCATCGTGATGGATGCCTCGTCGTTCTTGCGCGAGATATCGCTGGCCATCGAAGCCGCCCGCCGGGCCGCAGCCGTTGACGCTGCCGGCTGAGCGCCGCGCGAGCGTCTGGTATGCGAGCATCGTCGCCGCCGTCATCGTGGTCGTGATCGGCGCGCAGCTCGCGGCCGGGGAATACACGCAGTTCTTTGTCGACTTCAAGGTGCCGTATTGCGCTGCGCAGGTGATGCTGCACGGGTCCGATCCGTACCGCTTCGGATCGCTCACGGTCTGCGAGCATACGGTGGCGGTGCCGCCCTACGTGCCGCCGCTGCGCGCCAGCGATCCGACCCTCGAGCCGCCCCCGATCCCGCCCTACGAGATGCTGCCTTTCCTGGCGCTGGCGCAGCTGCCGTTCGCGATCGCGCTGGCGCTCTGGATGGGTGCGAACATCGGCTGCTGCGCGGTTGCCGCCGACCTGCTGCGGCGGGCGCTGCCGACGGTGCCGCCGGTTTTTATCGGCGTTGCGATCGTCGTATCAGCGGTCCCCGTCGGCCTCGATCTCGCACAGTTCACCGGCATCGTGCTGCTCGCGGTGACGGGGCTTGGCATCGCCCTGCGCGACCGCAAACCGGCCGCCCTCGCATGGTGGCTGGTGGTCGCAGCGCTTCAGCCGCACGTAGCGTTGCCCGCCGCCGTCGCTCTGCTCGCCCGACACGCCGGGCGCGTCGCGGTGCTGCGCGCCGGAGCCGCGATCGCGCTCGTGAGCGCAGTGCTGTTCGGCGCGCTGACGGTTGAGTTCGTGACCAGGGTGTTGCCTGGTACTGCGGTGGTAAATCTTATCGATGCGGTCCAAGTCTCTTTCGTCAGCGCGCCCGCCAGCCTCGGGGTGCCTCTTGGGCCGATCCTGCTCGCATCGAGGGTGATCTACATCGGCGCGATCGTTTTCGGAGCGGTGGCAGCCGTCCGCATCGCAGGACGCAGTGGACGTCCCGAAGCGCTGCCGTGGATCGGCACCGCGATCGGAACGCTGGGGGCGCCGTACCTTCACTTGCAGCAGGTGACGCTGGTACTGCCGGCCGCGCTGCTGCTGATCGAAATCGGACCGTCGCGGCGCTGGACGCAGCTCGCGGTGTACGGTCTGGCTATGCCGTGGGCGGCGCTGGTGATGCAGAGTTGGGGACCGTGGTTTGCGCTCGGCAGCGGCGTTGCCGCATGGCGGCAGGCGACGCCGCGCGGGTTGCTCGCGCCGGCCGGCACCGCCCTGCTGCTGCTGGCGATTCTGACGGCAGCCGCATATGGTTTTACCGTGCTGCGGCAGCCGGAAGTTCTGCCTGGGCCCGTCGCGACCGGAGCGGACGCTTGGGCGCCGTTCATCGTCGCGCAAGCGCACGCATTCGGTCTCGCGACGCTTCCGGCACGTTTGCTGACCTGGGCGGCGGGGCTGCTGCTGATCGTCCTTACCGGTCTCGCAGCGTTCGCTCCGGCGACCGTGCGGCGTCCGGCCGGCGCAGCCGTACGATGAGCCACGCGATGGTGCCGCCGACGACGACGATCGCTTGCGGATTGATGCCGATCAGCGACGAGAACAGAAACGCCGGCCCGGCGACGGCGAAGATCAGCGCCGCCGGCGTTTGCCATCGCTGGGGCAGCCGCACCCAGGCCAGCGCGATCATCGGAAAGGCGAGCGCGGCGTCGTAGGGCCACGCGTGGGGGCTCAGTGCAACGCCGGCGATGCAGGCCGCGCTTGCGGCTTCGAGGATGTCGACCCGGCGCAACGCGACCAGTACCGCCCCGAGCACCGCGACGACGACGCTGGCGAGCAGCCACGCCGGCGCGCCGAGCCGCAGCAGGAGCGCCGGAAGACTGGTCGCTTTTTCCGCATTGAAGGCGAAGTCGGCGCTGCTGTACCGAACGACCATCGTCGCCCAGTCGGAGGGCCAGCGCCAATCACCGCCGGTGGCGGCAACGCTCGCGAGGTACCACAGCCCGGCGCCCAGCGCGGCGAGTGCGAAGGGTCGCAGGCGGCCACGTACGGCAAGCACCGCGAACAGCGGCAGCGCGTAGGTCGGTTTATACAGTAGCAGCCCGAGCGGGAGCGCCGTCAGCAGCGTCGACCCGCGCACCATCCCAACGATCGTCAGCATTGCCAGCAAAAGACCCAGCGTCGCGTTCTGCCCGACCGCGACGGCGTTGAGGATCGGTGTCCAGCCGAGCGCCAACACCAACGCCCACGTGCGGCCGATGTCGTAGACGCGCGCCGCGATCAGCGCCGCCCCGACCGCGCAGGCGAGCATCAGCACCGCATCGATCCAGAAGCCCGTATCGCGCGCGAGGTGTGCAAAGGGAACCAGCGCCCACGCGAAGCCGGGCGGGTAGGCGAAGACGTCGGTCGCGTTGGCCGGATGCAGCAGCGCACGCGTTCCCGCCCGCGCGCCGGCGTTCACGAGGACACGCCAATCCTGCGCCCCGCCGTGCGATGCGTTGTTGACGACGACGCCGACCGCTTCGATCGCGCTCAGCCCCAGGGCGGCTCCGAGCGCGATGAATCGAATCCGCGACGCACCTGCGGATGCGGACGCCACGCCGCCTTCTTGCGCGCATACGTCGTGTTTCCTCGAAATGCACGTGCAGCTCGAGTTCCTCGAGCCGTCCGAGCGAGCAGGTGATCCCGATCGTCGGCCGTGCTGCGCGTCGTGCGGTCCAGCACGGGACGCGTCCAAATCTCACCCCACACGTTTTCGGTAACATCGTGCTGAACGTCGCGGGTGAGGTCGGTCGCCGCGCGGGATCACCAGCACCTTGCGCCCCTGGACCGAATGAGGACGCTGTACTAGTATGGTGTAGCGCGTAGGGTGTAGCCTGCGCTTCACAAACGGAGCACGATCATGAAAAACGAACGTCTGCGGTTTTCGCTTCACTGGGTACTTGCGGCCACGATTGCGGTCGCAACGGCGGTCGTACCGGTGGCGGCTGCGGCCGCCACATATCTCGACCTCGCATCGACTGGCAGCACCAGTGAGTTTCCCACCAAACCGCTTAGCTCCAAGAACCCCAGCTGGATCGACGTGAGCTCGTACAGCTTCGGCGTCGGCAAACCTGCGGTCATACCGAGGGGCGGCGGGAAAACGGCCGGCGCACGTTCGGCGGCATCGATGTCCGTCACGATCGCCCCGAATCCCACGGCCTCACAAACGCTCTTCGACGACGCCACGCGGGGTGCGGCTCTGAGCGTCGTCCGGCTGTATTTCGCGAAACCCTCAGCAAAGGGAATAATCCCGTATTACGTCGTCACAATGAGAAACGTGTTTATATCGTCGCCCCACTGGGGTGGTGGAGACAGCGACGGCCCGGCCGAGAGCGTTACCTTCATTTACGGGCAGATGGAGATTCAGTACAACGACGGCGACAAGACCGCGACGGATCCGAAGAGCCGGATAACCTGGAGCATCGTTCAAAATAGGCCTTCCTTTTAGCGCACGATCTTCTCTCCACTAGGGTACTCGACGGGCCGGCGGATCGACGACCAGCGCGCCTCGTCGGGGTTCGATTTCCAACCGCCGCGCGGGTGTAAAGAATCGGGCCGCAGTGCAAGCGCGGCTGCCGTCCCGCCGAAGCGCATGCGATGCCGACCGGGCAGATCTTCGGACGGTACCGTTATGCCGGCGCCGTGTTTGCGCTGGCAGTCGCCGCGTTCGCCGCGCTGCTGTTCCTGCACGCGTACAAGAACACGTTCTTGGACCTGCGCGCGTTCTATTGCGCCGGCCAAGCGTTCGCGCACGGGGCCGATCCCTATCGCGACGCCGCGCTGCGTTCGTGCGAGATCGCGCTGGGCACCAATGTCTTTGCAAGTAGCGTGGGGTTCGATCAGCCGACCGTTCCGGTTCCATGGGCACCCTATGCGATGCCCTTGCTGGCCCTGCTGAGCGCGTTGCCGTTCGGCACAGCGGCCGCCGCCTGGACGCTGCTCAATTTCGCGTGTTTGGCGATCGCCGCAGACCTCTTGCGACGTTCGCTGCCGCAGCTCTCGGCGGTCGTCATCGCGGCGTTCGTTCTGTTTGCCGGCGTTCCGACCGAAGCGGCGCTGGGTCAGCCGGCCGGCCTCGAATTGCTGGCGATCGTTGCCGCCGGATGCTGCGTGCGCGCGCGCTCGACCGCGGGCATCGCAGCCTGGCTCGCGGTCACGGCGCTGCAGCCGTACGTCGCGCTCCCGCTGGCCATCGCGCTGCTGTGGGCCGGCGCTGCAGCGCGCCGTGCCGTCGCTGCGTGCGTCGCGCTGCTCGCCGTCGGCTCCGCGCTTTTCCTGCCGCGGCTGAGCTACGAATACCTCACCGTGGTCGCGCCCGAACATGCGCGCGCCAACGTCTTGGAAGTAACCCAGCTCTCGTTCACCAGCCTGCTCGCCGCGCTCGGCGTGCCGCCCGACCCGGCCCGCATTGTCGGCTTGCTGATCTACGTCGCGGCGATCGGAGCCGGCATCTGGGCCGGCCGGCGGCTGGCGTCCGCACTGCAGCGGCCCGAAGTGCTGCCCTGGCTCGCGACGATGCTCGCGACGCTGGGCGCGCCGTATCTTCACTTCGGGCAGCTGGCCTGCGCTCTGCCGGGTGCACTCGTCGTTCTCGCCGCCGCTCCGTCACCCGCGTATGCCCGAATCGGGGCGATCGGGCTGTTCGTACCGTGGATCGGACTGCTGCTGCAGACGACCTACAGCTACACGATCGCGCCTTTCGCTGCGGCGATGGCGTGGAGCCCGAACCGTCGGGACCGCGTGCTGCGCGCCGTGCTGGCGGCATTCGTCCTGCTGTGCGTCGACCTCGCGGTCAGCGCATTCTTTCGCGAGCACGTGGTGAACCCGGCCGGGTACCACAGCGCGCTGCTGCCGCCCGGCGCGCTGGCGGAGGATTCGTGGCGCGGATTCATCGCGGTCCAGTGGGCGGCGATCGGTATCGCATCGTTGGCGGCGCGCATCGTCAGCGCACTCGGCGCGCTCCTTATTGCCGCGGCCGCGATCGCGGCGGCGGCGCGCGCCGGTGCGCGGCCCGTCGCCGCTTAGACGGCGGCCCTCGCCGGCACCGGTTCGCGACGCGCGATGCGGTCGCGACCGGCGGCGCATGCGGTGACGACGCACAGCACGAGCAGGCCGAACTCCGAGATCCAGGTCACGAGCCGCGCCGCAACCAGCGCCGCCGTGTACGACGGTGCCTCCCATCGGATGTATGCAGCCCACGAACGTTCGGCGAGCGCGCCGGGCGGCAGCAGCGCGAATACCGCCGGACCTTCGGGGTGGTAGAACGCCTTGAATGCGACCGCGACGGCGATTTGCACGCACAGCAGCGCCGCTGCGACGGCCGCGACGCGTACGACGCCCCCGAGCGAAGGGCGCAGTGCTCCGAACGCGGGCAGCATCGCGAATGCCCAGCCGAAACGCATCGTGCAGAAGACGCCCCACGGAATAGCGATCCCGTACGCGCAGATCGTCGCCAGCAGGGGCGCCGGGGACGCGCCGATCAGCAAGAACGCGGCCGGCAGCGCCGCGGCGATTTGCTGATAGTGCACGTGCGGCGCGCCGAAGGTGCCGACCAAGGTCGCGATCCACGGCAGGGCCTCCGGGCGGCCCGTTCGGCGCGCGATCGCCGCTCCCAAGAAGACTGCGGCGGCGAGCGCGACGAGGTAGATCAGCGTTCCGGCGCCGACCGCCAGCGGGACGGCGAGACCCAATTGCGCAAGCGCGCTCGGGACCGCGAGCTGCCAAGGATCGAGGACGTTGGCGGCTTCGTGCGCGGGCAGCACGGCGCGCACGTACTCGAGATCGAGCGCCGGCGTGAACGCGGAGAGAAGCGCGACGATCAGTCCGGCACCGAGTACCGGCCGCAGCGCCCAGCGTCCGCCCGCAACGAGCAGCGCCAGCCCGCCGGCGAGCGCGACGTGCGGCTGGATCGCACCCAGCGCGAGCCACATCGCCAGCGCGGGCGCGGAACGCCGGCGATAGGAAGAACCGAGCGCGACGATTGCGAGCAGCAGAATCCCCGTCGGTTGTCCGTAGAACAGACCCGACGACAGCACCGTGATCCCGATCAGCGCGTTGATGAGCCAAGGCGAGATGTCCGGCAGCGCGACGCACAGCCGCCGGGCCGCGCTCGCCGCAGCGACCGTGTTGAGCAGCAGCCACAGCGCCAAGCCTGCGCCGAACGGCAGCATGGCGAACGGTGCGAACGCGACGATGGCATACGGCGGCCAGACGACCGGGGTGCTGATCTTGATGGCGTGGTGCGCGCCGAGCAGCGGCGTATAGGCGTCGCGCTCGCAGCCGAAGATCGACGCGTGCAAATACGGATCGGCGCCGTGCACCAGCGCGCTGCTGCCGCAATAGAAGGCCAGCTCGTCACCGAACAATCCGAACGGATGGATCGCGACCAGCGCGATCGTGCCGATGACGAGCGCGATGCTGAGCGGAATGAGTCGCAGGAGCGCGTCGAGGCGCGCCGCAGCCGGGGTCACGGCGCAGTCTTCGACGCGTCGCTCGCCGCCGCCCGGGCTGCTTTGCCGTAACTTGATCCTCGGCGACCGGGAGTCGGACTGCGAATCGACCAATAGTCTCCAGCCTGTTAGTCCGGTTCGGTACGCTCGTCAGCGACGCGACTTTCGTGTAATGGAACGCAGCCGCTTTGCAATCCCCGCCGTCCCATCGGACGCGCTCGCACGACCCTCTCTCGCGGCGTGGTTCGATGCGTATGCGCGCGTGCCGTTGCGGTATGTCGTCGGACAGCCCGGAGCCGGCAAGACGACGGCCGTGGCGATGTGGGCTCAGCAGCAGTCGCAAGACGTTGCCTGGCTCTCGCTTCGGTCCGGCGCCACCGACGGCGACGTGTTTGCGCTGCTCACCGACGTTTTGGCGCACTCGGAAACACCGCAGCGCACGATCGTCGTCGACGACCTCGATCGCGCCGCCCCGAGTGCGCGCACGCTGCTGGCGGAACTGTACCTCCACGCGGCCCAGAGCGTGCAATTCATCTACGTGGCGCGCGCGTTCACCGCGGTCGACGTCAGCGAAGGCGAGCAGCGCGGCGTGACGGCGGTCGCCGACGGCCCGCGCTTGCGCTTTGGGACCGAAGACATCGCGCTGTTCTCCGAGCTGCTCGGCGTCGCATTCAACCAGCGGGATTGCGCGCGGCTCGAAACGGCGACCGACGGCTGGGCGCTCGCAGTAACCGGTGCCGTGCGTGCGGCGAAGGCGGCCGGCGTCGCACTGCGTGAGGGGCTCGAACACTGGCGGATCGCGCACGGACGCAGCGTCGAGCGGATCGTCGCCGATGCCTTGAAGGCGGCGCCGGCGCGCGATGCGCAGGATCTGCTGGATATCCTTGACGGGCGCGCCGAACCGGCGCCGGCGACGCTCCGGCGGCTTGCCCGCGCCGGACTGTTCGTCGACACGATCGAGGGACGTTACGCGATCAACCCCGTCGTCGCCGACGGCCGCGTCGCGCGCACGGAGCCGGCGCCGCAGTCCGGGCCGCTCGTACTCGAAATGTTCGGGCGGTTTCGGGTCATGCACGAAGGCCGGGAAGTGCGCTTCGTGCGCCGGCGTGACGCCCAGATCGTGCAGTACTTGGCGCTGCAGCCGCAGGGGCGCGCGACGCGTGCCGAACTGGTTCGCACCTTCTGGCCCGACGCGGACCCCCAGCTCGGCGCGCAGGGGCTGCGCACCGCCTGCAGCGCGATCCGGCGCGCCATGGCGGCGCGCGTCGGCGCCGCCGCCGTCGACCGCTATCTTTTCAGCGGCCCGGCGCAGATCGGGTTGCGCTTCGATGCGGTGGTCAGTTCGACGCATCGCTTTGCGCTCCACGCGGACCTCGCGGTCGCGGCGGAAGCTCGCGGCGCCGCCGCGGTTGCGTACCGGCATTGGTCCGCCGCGCTGCAGCTGTACACCGCGCCGGTGCTTTCCGGCGAGCCGTTCGCTTGGTGGATCGAACAGCGCGCGGCGACGTTCGAGATCCTGCGGGCCCGCGGACGGCAATTCGTGCGCGAAGCGAGCGTAGCCGATGCGCTCACGTAACGCGGCGCACGTCCGCAGTTTGTTCGCCGAAGCTGCAGTGCTGCCGAAGATCGCGCCCGACGCGGTCGCGCGGCCGTCACTCGCGCGGTGGCTCGGGACGAACGGCGGCAATCGGGTGCGTTTCCTGGCGGCCCCGCCCGGCGCGGGCAAGACGACGGGGGTCGTCCTGTGGCTGCGCTCGTTCAACGGGCCAAGCGCTTGTATCGAACTTCCGCGTGATTGCGATGCGAGCGATTTTCAGGCGCTCACCGCGGAGGCGTTCGCTTCGAGCCGGCGGACGATCGTGGTCATCGACCGCGTCGATCGGGCGACGCGCGACGCGCGCGCGGTGATGGAAAGGCTGGCGTTCGAGCCGCCGCCGCAGGTAGGCCTCATCTACGTCGCGCGCTCGCCGGCGGCGCTCGATCTGCGCCGGGCGCCGGTTCTCACCGCCGGCGCCGAGTTGTTGCGATTCGATGCCGACGACGTGCGCCGTCTGGCCGAGGCGCACGACGTCTCGACGACCGATGCCGAGCGGATCGCCTTGGTGCGCGCCGCGAGCGGCTGGGCCGTCGTCATCGCCGGTGCGATCCGTACCGCTGCGGTGAGCGGCGTACCGCTTCCCGAAGGGCTGGCGCGCTGGCGCCGGGATGACGGACGGATCATCGCTTCCCTGATCGACGATGCGCTCGAAACCGCGCCCGCCGATGACGCCGCGCTCTTTCGTCGCATCCTCGGCGGCGAGGAACTCCCGACCGCAGCGACGATCGTGCGGCTCGCCGAGGCGGGTCTCTTCGCGCAGGAGACCGGCGGCCGCGTCGGTCTCAACCCGCTGGTCCTCGCGTTTCCATCAGGCCCGCGCGCCTCGCTCGAACCACGCGAGGCGATGCCGACCGAGATCGAGATGTTCGGTACGTTCCATCTGCGCATCGGCGGCCAAGAGGTCCGCTTCGCGCGCCGTCGCGACCGCAACATCGTCGAGTTACTGGCACTGCGCACGGACGGCAAGGCGACGCGCAACGAACTGCTCGAAACGTTCTGGCCCGGCGGGGACCGGGCGTTGGCCCGTCAGGGTCTGCGCACGTCGTGCAGCATGATCCGCCGCGCGTTCGGCGCCTGCGTCGGCGAAGAGCGGATCGGAACCTACTTCACGGCCGATGCCGCGGCGGTCGTCCTGCGCTGCGACCGCGTCGGGAATCGGTTCCATCGCTTCGTCGATCACGTCGAGCGCGGGCGCGAAGCCGACCGCAGTGGTGACCCTCAGAGCGCCGAAGCGCACTGGACCGCGGCGGCCTCGCTGCATACCGGCGCGCTGCTGGCCGGCGAAGAGGCCGGATTGCCGTGGATTGCCGGCGCCGCCCGTGCAGTCGAAGAGATGATGGCGGAGATCGCGCGCCGGCTCGGCGCTTAGACGTCGGCCTCGAGCGCCAGCAGGTCGCCGACCTTCAACGCGGCAGCGGCCAGAAAACCGCCACCCATCTCGACCACCCCCGACGCGCCGGCGCAAGAAACGCTCGGGCGGCCCGGCCGCACGGCGGCGTCGCAGCGCACGACGCGGCCCTCGGCGTCAACGAAGATCAGATCGACGACTGCACGCATTCCGAGCGTGTGCACGGCGTGCGTGTGCTCGAACCACAGGCCCTCATCGGACGCCACCGCGGCCCGCGAGAGCAGCCCGACGTAGCGCGCGAACAGCCCGCGCGCAAAGCGAACCCGGCCGGCGAGCAGCGTGCCGGTCGACGCATTGAGCAGCCGGCCCACGCTTAGCGGGGCAGGACGGCTAAGGGGATGGCGATCGCGGCGGCGAGATAGGGGCCGAAGGCGATCACCGAGTTTCCGGTATGCCGTACCCGCGCGACGACGACGGCCGCGGCGCAGCCGATCGAAAAGGCCAGCAGTGACTCCTGCAGTCCAAGGAGCGGGCCGCCGAGGGCGGCCAGCTTGACGTCACCCCAACCGAGACTGAGGCCTCCCGAGCGCCAGGCGACGAAGGCAAACGGGATCGTCGGCACGATCGTGACGAGGAGCAAGATGAGAAAGGCCCCGCCGGTGACCTTGTGCACGAAGACGGCGGCCAGATCGGCGAGCAGGATCGCGGCTAGCGGAAAGAGCGTGAAGACGTCCGGGATGATCCCGGCGCTGACATCCGAGGCCCAGATCGCCGCCAAGATTCCGAACGCCAGGGCGATGAAACCCAGCGTTGGGGGCGACAGACCGCGTGCGGCGGCGATCGCTCCCAGCACGGCACTCCCGATGATGAGCGCGCGCACCGGGATCGGCATCGGCGGCGGACTATCAGGCAGCGCTTCGATGTCACCGCAGACGTAGCGCGCAGCCAAAATCCCGAGTGCCGCCGCGGCCGCGAACGCGACTGCAGCGAGCACGACGGGGATCAGGATCATTTGTTCAGCAGTTGCGCGGCCACCGGGCCGAAGATCATCACCAACAGGGCCGGGAGCATGAACAGCGCCATCGGGATCACCATCTTGACGGGGATCTTCGCCGCGAGTTCTTCGGCCCGGTTGAGGCGGCGCGAGCGCGCTTCCTCGGCCAGCTCGTCAAGGACTTGGGCGACGTTGCCGCCGAGGCGCTCGGTTTGCACGAGCGCGGTGACGACCGACGCCAGATCGATTTGATTGACCCGCCGCGACAAGGCCGTCAGCGCGTCGGCGCGGTTGACGCCGACGCGGATGTCGGAAAGCGTCATGCGGAACTCATCGGCCAGCGGACCCTCGAGGCGAGTGACCGCGATCGCGAGCGCACCGTTGAGCGCCGTTCCGGCCTCTACCGTCGTGGACACCATATCGAGCAGGTCGGGAAGCCTCCGCGCGATGGCCGTCTTGCGCTTCTTGATTGCGCCATCGAGCGAAAACGTCGGAAAGATGTACCCGACGACCAAACCGACCACCACGGCGATCGCCGCAATCAGAATCGTCTGGTGCATCACGGTGGCGAGCGCCCCGAAGACCGTCCCCAAAATCAGCGCCGTGAAGATTCGGCGCATCGTGAAGCCGGCCACGGTCATCGTATACCAGCCCGCTTCCGCGAAGCGATTCGAGAGGTTGACGCTTTCCTTGGCATCCACCAGCGAGCCCATGAACTTGTCGCTGCTGGCGGTAGCGCGCTCCGCCTCGACCGGGGTGCGGCCAAGATCCTGCAGGCGACGCTTGACGTCGTCGCCGCGGTCGAGGAAGGCGAAGCCGACCGCGAACAGCGCGCCGGCGAGCAGGACCGCAATGATGACGACGCTCATGTCAGATCTCCAGCCTCATCGCAAACCGGATGGCAAAAATGCCCATCACTTCGAGCACGACGAAAGCCAGCAGCGCGAGATGCCCGATCAGCGTGCCGATCATCGCGACGCGCATCGTCGGCTGGGTGAGCATCACGAACGCGCCGACGAAGATCGGCAGCGCGCCGATCACCCAGCCGCTCATCGTCGCCTCGCCCGTCATCGCGACGACTTTGCGCTCGATCAGGCGGCGGCTTTTGATCGTGAAAGCGAGATGGTCGAGGATCTTGGCCAAGTTGCCGCCGGTCTGGGTCTGCACCTGGATGGCATCGACCAGCATGCGGAGTTCTTCGCTCGGCATGCGGCGCACGATGTCCTCGAGGGCGACGTCCATCGGCACACCGAGGTTCGTGCGGCCGACGACCCGGCCAAACTCGGAGCGCGCCGGGTCGGGAGACTCCTCGATGACCAGCACCATCGCTTGTCGCAAACTGAGGCCCACGCGAAGTCCGCTCGAGATCAGACGCAGCACCAGTTCCAGCTGATCGCCGAACTTCTTGAGCCGCTTGGCGGCGCGATTCTTCAGATACCGTTGAAAGCCGAAGGCCGTGATGGCGAAAGCGATCGGCAGAATGAGCGCAGATTCCAGAATGTTTCCGCGCACGATGATGACGCCGATCAGCCACAGGACGAAGGTCGTGATGATGATGACGGTTGCGACGCGCTCGCGCGCCGCCGAGATGTTGGCGCGCTCGATGTCGGTGCCGAAGCCGTTGACGAAGCCGACGGCAGCGCTTTCGACGCGTTCCGCCACGCGCTCCCAAACCGTGAAGAAGAGCAGGCCCAGCGTCGCCACAAGCCCCAGCACGATGGCCAGGGGCGTGAGGGTTGCTACCACGATGCCACGCGCTCGAGCTGCGAGAGGTTGCGGATATCGTAGGAGATGCCGTACTCTTCGAACTTCTTCAGGCACATCGGCTGCACGCCGGTGAACACGAAGGCGCCGCGCACATTGTTCTCTTTGTCGAGCCCGCGCTGGTCGTAGCGCGCGACCTCCTGCGTGGTGACGACGTCACCTTCGAGGCCGACCACTTCGCAGACGCTGACCAGTTTGCGCGAACCGTCACGCAGACGGCTGAGCTGGATGATCATGTCGACGGCGCCCGCGACCTGCTCGCGGATCGCGCGCACGGGCAGATCGTAACCGGCCATCATGACCATGGTTTCGAGACGCGATAGCGCGTCGCGCGGGGTATTCGCGTGCAGCGTCGTCAGCGAACCGTCATGCCCGGTGTTCATCGCCTGGAGCATGTCGAGCGCTTCGCCGCCGCGGCACTCACCGACGATGATCCGATCGGGACGCATGCGCAGCGAGTTGCGGACCAGGTCGCGGATCCGGATTTCGCCGGCACCCTGAATATTGGGAGGGCGCGCTTCCAGCCGGACGACGTGGTCCTGGTTGAGTGAGAGCTCGGCCGCGTCCTCAATGGTGATGATGCGGTCGGTATTCGCGATGTAGCCCGAGAGGACGTTGAGGAAGGTCGTTTTTCCGGAACCGGTACCGCCCGAGACCAGGATGTTGAGCCGCGCTTCGACGGCGGCGCGCAGAAAGTCGAGGATCTCGGGGGCGGCGGCTCCGATCCGAATCAGGTCCGATGCCTGCATGCGGTGCGCACCGAAACGTCGGATCGTCAGCGTCGCGCCGTCGAGCGAGAGCGGCTCGATGATCGCGTTGACACGCGAGCCATCGGGGAGACGCGCGTCGACCATCGGCTGCGATTCGTCGATGCGGCGGCCCAGCGGCGCGATGATGCGTTCGATCATCGCGCGCAGGTGCTTCTCGTTGGTGAAGCGCTTCTCGCTGCGTTCGATACGCCCGTTGCGCTCGACGTACACGCGGTTCGGGCCGTTGACCATGATTTCGCTGATCTCGGGGAAGCGCAGCAGATCCTCGAGCGGCCCGAGGCCGACCGCTTCGTCGACGATCTCGAGTTTGAGCCGGGCGGCTTCCTCAGCCGAACCGACTTCCGAGCGGCCCTGCAGCAGTTCGCTGACGATCGCATCGACTTGCCCCCGGAGCTCGTTCATCTTCGACGCTTCGTCGGTGACCCGGGTCAGTTTGGTCGGGTCGATGCGGTTGGAGAGTTCGTCGTGGATTTCAGTCTTGAGGCGATCGTATTGGCCGCCGATGCCGGCATTGCCGCGCGGCAGCGCCGGGGCGTTGGCCTGATCGGGCGTCTCGGCCGCGCCGTTGGCGGAGGCTGAGCCGGCGGAAGCGATCGAGACGACTTTGGCGTCGTTCGGCCGGCGCGGTCCGAGCCGGCGGTCGCCGACCGGTGCCTGCGACGACGGCGAGAGTTTGATCGGGGCAGAGAAACCTGACGGCGTTGCGACCATTTCGGCAAACTGCTCGAGCGCGCGCTCGTAGCGCCGATCGCCCATCGGCGGAATCTCGACCGCGACCTTGACGCCCAGCGCCGATTCGAGGCGGCCGCGCGAAATCGCATTGCGCGGGTCGCGCGTCACCGAGACGACGTCGACGCTGTCCGGCTGAATGCCGAACCGCTCGAACTCCATCTGCGCGACGCGGGCACTGGTCAAGCCGAGCACCGACGGTTCGACCACCAGCACGAAGCGGCGGCCGAGCGCGACGAATGCGCGCACGGCAGCGGCAAACGGCTGCGGTGCGTCGATGATGACGATCTGCTTGTGCGCGCTGACGTCGTCGGCCAGCTCTTGGACGACCGGCGGTTTGATCGTGAACGCGCCATTGAAGGTGGCGGTCATTTCGATCAGGGTTAGTTTCCCGTCGTCGACGCGGGCGACGTTCGGTGACGAGCGCGCGGTGTCGAGCGCGCGCACCTTGTCGAGCAGAACCGCGATTGCGCGTCGCGCGACCAGGTCGCCGTCGACCAGTGCGACGTCGCTGCGCTTCGACAGCCGTTTCGCCGCGTCAACGCACAGCGTGGTCGCGCCGCAGCCGCCCTTCGAACCGATGACGACGACGACTTCGGCGCTCATTGAACGACCTTGTCGCCGTTGATGACCTGAACCGGCGGCGGAAGCGCGCGCTGCTGGATCATAACGGGCGGCGGGGGAGTCGCGACCTGGACCGGCGCCGGCGCGCGCGCCGGGGCGGCCGCGATCGAGAGATCGATCGGCTCACCAAGCATCGGGTGCGGGCCGGCGTCGCCCGGCGAGCGCAGATCGAGGCGGATGGTCGCGTTGAGGTCGATCAGCGTGAGCAGCGCGGCCTGCTGCGGCGTGAGCTCGAACGTGATCGTCGGGAAGCCGTCGGGCGCGGGCGTCGCGCCGCCGACCTGCTCGAGCGAACTGCCCATGGCCAGCACCGGGACGTCGCGCAGTACGGTCGCCGCATGCGGCGCGATGCCGTTGTGCTGCGTCGAGACGGCGATCACGTCGACGTGATCGCCCGGCTGAATGAGGTTGCCGACGCCCCGAACGCGATCGAGCGGAATCGAGATCGCGCGCATCCCGCGCGGCAGATGGGTGACCAGCGCGGCTTGTGCGACCGCGACGACCTTCGACGCGGTGACGGTGCCGCCGGCCGGGATCGACACGGCAGCGATCTTACCGACCGCCGCTGCCGGCGCGCTGAGCGAGTCGGGGTCGATCGCATCGCCGGGACGCATGACGGTCGTCAGCATGTCGTCGGTGATCTGGGCGCGGGCCGGGATTGCCTTCGAAGCGACGACGACGGCGCGGGGCGCGACGGTGGCCTGTTTCTGCTTCCCGTACGACGTCAAATAATTGAACGTCAGCCAACCCGTGCCGAGCGCGAGAACGGCGGCGATGATGAGCGTCGTCGAACGACGGTCTAGGCGCGGACGAGCTGTAACCACGGTGCGAAGGTCTCCGATGCCAGAAGGACAAGAGCGCCGGCGGCGATCGCCAGAGCGTAGGGGAGTTTGTTGCGGCGGGCGGGGTCTGAATCCATGCCGGCTTCGAGGCTACCCGCGGCTGCCGCGACCGCGAGGCGATTCATCGTGACGCGCAGCCGGCCTTGGCGAGCGAGCTCCACGGTCGAGAGGACGCCGCCCGCGAGGGCGGTAGCCAGAAGGAAGGTCGCGGCCCCGGGCCAGTTTGCTAACGCGGAGCCCGCGGCCAGAAGTTTGACGTCGCCCCCGCCGATCCAGCCTTGCCCATAGGGGATGCTGCCAACGACGAAGACGATTGCGAAGAGGAGGACCGAAACGAGGACGCTCCACGGTCCGTGGAGCGCTGAGAACCCGATCGCCAGCGCGGCGACCCCGAACGTCAATGCGTTGGGGATGCGCCGCGCCGCGAGATCGGAACAGGCCGCCAGCAAGGAGGCGCCGAGCAGTACCATTGCGGCCAGCATCGGCTCTCCTCCCTTGGTGCTTGCGGCGTGCGGTTAGGTCAGGCCGCGCCGACCGATGCGCCGACGGTGCTGAACAGCACGGAGATCTTGCCGCCGAGGAACGAGATCGCCGCGATGCAGAGGACTGCGATCAGGGCGACGACGAGGGAATATTCGACGAGCGTGGCGCCCTCTTCATCGAGGGTCATGGAGCGAAGGTTCGTGAGCACGTGAGTGTCCTTTCGAGACGGGTGGGTGTGGGGAGCGGGAGGGGGCTCTTCGGCCGTGGGCCGAGGCGAGCGTTAGGCTGCGCCGACCGAGTTGCCGACGCTGGAGAAGAACGTGGAGACCCTGCTTCCAAGCAGGCTGATTGCACCGAGGCAGAAGACGCCGACCAGCATAAGCACCATGGAGTACTCGACGAGCGTCGCACCGCTCTCGTCCGACAGAAGGGCTCGGAACGAGTACGACGGCCGCGTCATTTTGGTAGCCTGTCCAGTGGCGAGTCGACCCGCGGGCTCGTATGACCCACGACAATCCGCTTGCTCGCCGGCGTAACGCCGGGGAGTGAGGTTGCCGTGGCAACGATGGAGGTCCCGGGGGGTGCCCCGGAGCTGGTGCCGATGATGGCCTCGTAGGTGCCGTCGGCGCCGGTCCGCACCGAGGTGCGGGAGAGCACTACCACCGGGATGTCTCGTGAGATTTCACCGGTCAGCGTGATCGTGATGGGGAGGTCGGCCGGCCCCTGCCCGCGCACGCCAACCGCGTCGCGGCCGGGTACGAAGAAGAGGTCGACGGTGAGCGCGCCGCTGGCTGACGTGGCCGCAGCCGGTGCCAGACGTGGCGGCGGGGGTACCGGAAAGGCCAGCGCGATGCTGCGCAGGGCCGCTACCGTCGCAGGAGAGATGACGAGATCGGTCCCGTCGAACTCCGGCGCCCGGTCGGCGGAGATCATGCGATCCCCGACCCGGTAGAGCTGTTCGCCGGCGCGAAATACGACGACGACGCCGGGCCGCGTCAGGGACACGGATGCCTCACCCGGCAGCCAGGCGTACGTATATCCGGTCTCCGCAGCGACCCGCGCCAAGGGCACGGAACGCTCGGCCGCCGCGGCGGGGATAGCCACGGAAGCGATGATGAGAGCGGGAACGACGAGGCGGACGAATGACAGCATGCGATCTCCCGAAGGTGGGTCGGCAGTCGCAGTCTATCCTCCGCAAGCCACTTGTGGGAAGCGTTGGCGACGAATCTTAGCGTAATGCCTGCGGTCCGTTGACGCGTTAACGGCCGTTGGGCATGTCATACTGCGGTCGATGCAGTGGCACCGTTCCGTCGCGTCCATCCTGGGCGTGTCCCTCGTTACGCTTTCCCTCCCGCTCCCCGCGCCGGCGATCGAACATATCATCTCGCTGTCGGTCGGGTCGTCTCACGTCGTGGCGGCCCCCGGGATCATCCGGGTCGCGGTCGGCGACGGTTCGGTGGCGGGCGTCGTCCCGGCCGGCG
>Ga0182015_10001744_pt1 | contig 27911 bp, 30 predicted proteins | sample 712P3MmetaG_FD_120478 | JGI IMG/M metagenome (GOLD analysis project Ga0182015, IMG submission 120478) | Permafrost microbial communities from Stordalen Mire, Sweden - 712P3M metaG | ecosystem: Environmental > Terrestrial > Soil > Wetlands > Permafrost | place: Sweden: Stordalen | collected... | reverse complement strand
CGATGCTGGAGCAGGGGACTCAAGCGCCGTCCCCTGCTCCAGACCTCATCCCCGCTGAAAACGAACGACAAAACTTAACCGGAAACTCTCATTCGGATTGGTACAGTAAACGGGGGCACTTCAGTGCCATGAACCGATCTGACATGTGCGAGACGGGGCTCTACTCGGAGCGCGGCATCAAAGGCCTGGATGGATACCAGACGGAATACGTTGTAGATCACGAGCAATATATCGTACGCGTGCCGCCTGAACTGGAGGCGGTGGGAGTGCTCACCGAGCCTTTTTCAGTGGTGGAGAAGGCGATCGCCGAAGCCATGCAGTTGCAACTCATCCGTCTGCCGGATTCTTCCGCATCGCGGGATTGGTATCGGGAAAGCGCTGCCTGGTCGCCGGACTGGGCCCGGTTGGTCTACTGGCGGCAGCGGCGTTGCGCCTGCGTGGCGCCGAAGTCTGGGGATTGGACGTCGTGGACGCGAGCACAGTCCGCCCGTGTTGGTTAGAGTCGGCTGGTGGCCATTACATCGACGGACGTCAGATTACGCCGGAGCACTTCATCGACAAAATTAAGTTGTTCGACCTGATCTTAGAGGCTACGGGGATCGCCAGTCTCGAGTTCGACCTCATTGACGCATTGGCCATCAACGGAGTGTACGTGGTGACCGGCATACCATCGGGCGATCGGCCGCTGAAGATAGATGGTGAGGAGCTTATGCGTCGCCTCGTGCTGCGTAACCAGGTCGTGCTAGGAGGCGTCAACGCGTCGCGCAATCACTTCCAAATGGCAGTGAATGACCTCGCCCAGGCGCAGGCCCGCTGGCACGAACATGTAGCGGAGCTTATTACGAACCAGTACGAATACACGGATTTTGACAACGCCTTTCAGCATCACGATGCAGACGAAATCAAGGTCGTGCTGGAGTGGAGCGGGGATCGAATGCCCGCGCCGGAGAAGGCCAACCAATTGGCGTATCACGAAGCCTAAGTGGTCTGAATGTTTTGGAGTTTTAGATACAATGTTTGCACTGTTCAGCCGCTCCCCCGAAACTCGTGAGCGTCCCGATAGTTCCAGAAAAGAATCATGTTTACCCGGGAGTCGCATACTCGTAGTGGGAAGGAGAAGTTATGCGAGGTTTTTGGTTGGGGGTTATCGCTACTCTTGTCGTGATGCCTTTTGTCGGCTGGCTCTATCTCAGACTCGGCTATGCCCACCTCCGCGCCGATGCTGGACCTTCCTGGTTCGAATCGACACTTGCGGTCACGGCACTGGAAGCCTCTGCGGCACGCCACGCGCCCAAGCAGGACAATCCGATTCAGCCGACCGAAGCTAACCTTATGGATGGTGCAAGGCTTTACAGGGACAAATGCGCCGATTGTCATGGCAGGCCTGATAACCCAGATAGTGATTATGGCCGCTCCTTCTATCCCCGTGCGCCCCAGTTCATGAAGGCGCTTCCACACATGACGAAAGACCAGGAGTTTTTCATCATCAAACATGGTGTTCGCTGGACCGCCATGCCAGCTTGGGGAAACATCATGGCCGACAGTGAAATTGGACAGGTAGTCACGTTTCTGAGCGACGTCGGCAACTTGCCGTTGCCGATTCAACAGGAGCTACACAGACCGGAAGGAAAGCAATGAAACGACGGTCGAAAAACCCCGTCGCAGCGATCTAGACTTCGTCCAGAATTGCGAACCCTGCGGGGAGTCCAAATAAGAACCAAGTCACTTCAAATGGACTACCAGTCCACGGTAGCTCACGGATCACACTTTTGGGGGCAAACGAAAGCGCCCCTTTAGATACTGCAATCACGCTGTCAAAGCGAAAACCAGAACGGACTAGGACAGACCTTCAACTCCGAGCACCCTCGGTGCCACGATTCAAGGTTGCAAGTCGCACCGTATGCCGAAAATGTCCATTAGAACTGTTTTGACTTTTTGGGAAGCAAGGGGCGCGCATGAAACACGATGTACGTGTATTTGCCGACGTGAACGAGTTGAGCCTTCGCGCGGCCGAGGCGGTCGTCAGAACCATTAATGAGTCCGTGCAAACCAATGGCAGGTTTTCACTCGTCCTTTCGGGCGGAAACACGCCACGAACCCTCTACCGCTTGCTTTCTTCGCAGTTTCGAGACCAGATCCCTTGGGCGAAAGTTCACGTTTTCTGGACTCCAACGGATCACTTCATGGAAGGCGAAGTAGCCATTCTTTCAAGGAGCAGACGATAAATGCTGGTGACCCTCGAGAGGAACCGGCGAAACCGCAATGCTGCTTTCGCCCTTGCTGGCGCAGCGGCCCTGACTTCTGTGGTTGCGGGCTGGTTTTGCCATCCTGTCCTTCTCTCGCTGGGTCTCTCTCCGTTCATCTATTGGTTGGTTCGACGGCGATGCGTTCGGCGGCTGAGGATTATGGAACAACTATTCCCCGCTTCGTGGGAACAATTTGCGGGAGCGGGAAGAAGTACAAGCACTGCTGTCTGTTGAAGGCAGTGGACACGAGAGCGGCAAATGCGATTGACGGACAGTCCTCGGGCTTGGCCAAGAAGCGGGAGAATTAAACCATCGCGGCGGAATCTAAAGTTGGTAGGAGCAAGGAACACCTCCTAACTGCTGCCTGGATAACCTTGGCGATGGGTTTGAAGTCTCTTGTCGATGGGCAGCGAGTGGTTTAGCCAGCAGCCCCAGCTTCGACGGCACCACCAAATTTCTCGGACGCGCTTCGCTTGGCAGCGGAGGAAAACAAGTATTCCATCCTCACCCGAAAACCAACTTCCCTGACATTGCTCCCCCTATCTACCCTCTCTACATATTTGGCAAACTCCTCGGTTGTAGTGATGCCCTTGTCCTTCAACAACTGGATGACACCACCAATCTGAGCATCCAATACTTCAAGATACGGGAGAATTTCCTCGAACACCTGTTCTGCGGGGCTGACGGTCATTTTTCAATCTCCTAAGCAGTCTTTTCAATCCGACCTGAAACGCGATCATCCGTTTATTTCAAATCGTTTGTTGCCCTCTTCCACAGCCTCGGCAGCGGAAAGTTTCCGATCCCGGTGTGGCTCGGTGCGTAGTCGAGGATCATCTTCGCGTGCTCCTCCGGCGTATGCCCAGTGCAGTACCACTTGAGGTGTTCCGGGTTGGCGCGGTCGAGGATGCGGACTTCCCCGTCGAAGTCCTTGAACAAGTCGTTGCCGCCGTCGTCACGCACGGTCTCCACCGGACCGGCGGGGGCGTTCACGCCGTAGTGGCTGATGTACTTCTGCATCATCTGCTTCTCGGATTTCCAGAACGCAGTCGGGTTGCCCTCGTATTCCTTCACCACGTTCACGAGACCCGTGCCCAGTTCCCACAGGGATTGCTTACCGCGCCAAACCCCGCAGGTCAGGTTGCGGTACTCGACGTACAGATCGATGGTGTGCTTCGGCAATTGCCAGCCGAGCGCGAGGAAGCATTTGTATTCGGACGAAATGTTGAAGCCGATGAACAACGTCGTGTCCGGGTCGCTGGTGAACGGGCACGGCTGCGGCTTATCGAAGAACATGCGGATGTCGCGGGCCTTCTTGAAGCCTTTCGCGACCATCGCGACCGGGACCTGCTGTTCACCGTCCCTCGCTTGGTACTCGAAGTCGATGACGTATACGTGCGTGAATTTGTCTGGGATGAGTGCCATAAGAGTCTCCGTAGGGACGAAGAGTGGTTACTCTTCGTCCTCGTCTTCGCGGTTGGCTACGCCACCCGACATGAAATCTGTTATGACCTTGTCATCGGCGACGGAGACGGTGGAGTCGAAAGCCCCCAGCAGTAGTTGCTCGAAGGGCGGCAAGGATTCCCACTTGGGTTCGGGGATGGCTTCGGTCGCGACCTCAAACGAGTAGGTCTGCCGCTGCTTGATCGAAGAAACGACGCCATAGTTGCGCCGCGCCAGATCGACCGTTTTCTGCGCCGCCTTGAACCACGGCGATGCGGACTCGAAGAGGAACCAGAGGAAAAATGTCCCATCAGCGACGCCAGCCGTGTACACGTCCATGACCTTGCAGGCATTCTTGAAACGCTCCGGCAACTCGTTGGACTCGTACACGTCGGGGCGGACGAAGTGGAACTTACTGGTGTTCTCGTCGTGGTACACGGCGAGACCGAGCTTGCTGTAGCCCGGCGAGGGATGAACCTTGATGAAGAGGTTCTTCGGTGGTTTGCTGAATTCGTAGGTGACTTGCTTGCCCTTGCCGGTCCGGCTGCTGCTGGTCTCGCCCTTCTTGGCGGCTACCGCCGTTTTGCGGCTCACGCTTGGGAAGGCGGACTCTTGGTTGTTGGCGGCGTCGGATGTCGCCTTGCCATTTGCTGGTAGTGGTGCCTGCTCGAAGTCGTTGTTGACCTCCGGCAGGCGAGTAACGTCTTGCACTTGCATTTGGTACCTCTGTGACAGTTCAGGGATTTGCGTAACCAAAGGCGGGATACAGTCTTAGGTGGGCGACGGGACTGTACGAACCGCCGCCCCAGAGTTTCGGTCTTAGTGGTGACCTCGCTCGTTGCGCACTAAGTAATACCGTGCGGCTGGGAAAATTTTGAATTCCGCAGCTACGCCGTATCTATTTAGGACATGATTCCCGGTAGGGAGTCGTCGATCGGAGACGCGAACAGCCGTCACCAAGAGCCGGACGCTCCAGGGCGAGCCGGACTCCGACCTAGCCCCTGCCGGGAATGGTGAGCCAACGAGAATGCATACCGCGCAATGTCGCAGCCGTGACAACGCGGTCCCGTTAGTGGCGGGATAATCGGAGTTCGGGTCTTCAAGTCAACCTTGGGACATCACTATGCGAGTGGGGTTCGTATACCCGCCGTAGGAGCCCCCAAGTCACCCCACCGAACTTGGCAGCCTTGGCGCATACGCCGCTTGTGGAGATGGCTTGTAGGGGGTTCCCCTACACCCCACCCCAGAATCTAGTCGGCGTGTCTCTTTTCCCTTCAGTCCGATGACAAATGAAGGTTCCGGGAAACTGGCAATGCTTCCTTCGGCTGCGCGGTACGGTTATTCGATTTGGTTCGCCCGGCTCTCGGTATCAGCAAGCCGCATCGCCGTAAACTCCAGTTGTCGTAGCCCCTATGCGCTCCTGGAAGAAGCGTGGTTCACAAAAATCTAGCGCACGCACCCTCGATATTTACACAAACCCGCCCGGACCTGGTATTGAGCCATTATGAAGACAACTCAGCCAGCAGAACTTCGGTGATTTGGAACCCCGACGAAGTTATGCCCGGTTGCAATGAATCGGTGCAAACCGACTTCTGCTTCTCTGAGGTACCAAAACTTTCCTGCATGCAGACCGCATGGAAGCAGAAAGGCGCACTGAAGATCGGAAAGGGAAACTGATATGCGAACCAAAATAGGTGAGTACCGCAGCAAAAAGTTCTACAATCTCGGTGCCAAGGTCGTTGACGTAGAGATCCTGCTTGACAAACTCAGCAGAGTAAAGGGACGCAACGAAAATGACACTAAGAACCTTGAGGTAGCGCGCCGCTATGCGATGAAGGTCAGTGCCCATGCGTTGAGCGACGTCGTCAGTGAACTGAACTCTGAGCACTTAGAACAATTGCGTCTGGACCCAGAATGGCAGAAGGCGGAGGCGGAAAGCATCCGTAAAGTCATGGACGAATTCGAGGAACGAAAGGACGCCGAGTGGCAAAAAGCGTCCGACGAAGCGGATGAGACCGTCCAATGACCACCTTAAGGCTCAAGAAGACAAACGGCGTGCCGCCGAGGTCCGCAAGCTGACGGGATTCTGCCAGATGGACATCGACATCGCTGCCGAGCAGTTGGAGGCGGAAGGCATGCTCACCATTGAGCGGACGTACACGCTCGTGGAGGACTGAGACAGAAAGGTTTGGAAGCGGGGGCGAGGTGCAGTGCTCATTGCTCGTCCGGCCACGAAAGACCTTCTTTGCTGAGTTCAACAAGATAGTGGTACTCGCACCACCACTTGCCGTTGTGCTTGAATTGACCGTAGTACGGGCACGGCAGTTCGGGCTGGTCGTCGCTGTAGGTCGGGCTCTCGCAGTAGTTCATTGCTCCGCCTTGTTAAGATAATTCGTCGCTTGGGACGAGTATCGGATTGTCTGCCCTTTTGAGCAGGGCGTTGGCTTCCGCTTTCGTGAGGACAAACGGTCTGCGGTTGTTGTTGTTCACTCGGCGTTGCCACTCCGCAGCGCACCTTGTAGCCGATATAGTGGTACCCGGTACCACTTGAGCTTCGCCTTGTCGGTTGGAATCTTCTTGCCCGCGTGATCGGCTAACATGTTTCTGCCCTTTCAAAGATCATGACGATGATCACGTATGATCCGTAGCGACTCACATAAATCGTAACGGCGGTTCCGTTACGTTTGAATACTACGACTGCGCTGGGGAACGGCGCGGGGCCAGCGTTGTTGAACTTGAGGCGACCCTGAAAGAACCGCACCTCGGCTTTTGCGCAGTAGCGGTGCCAATACTTGGTGTCAGTGCGGGCGGGAATCAGGCAGACTACAACCGCATTGTTCCTGCGGGCGGACACATACGCCTTCTGTACCCACTTACCTATCGTGCGACCGTAGGGTGGGTTCATCCAGCAGCTTCCAGTCCATTTTTGTTTGAGACCGTTTGTCTTCTTGTCATAGAAGACAGGCAGTTGCGTATTCTCAGCAGAGGCGCACACGTCAACGTCGAACGTGAACTCTTCGTTAAGCGCACGGAACAGCCATTCCGGGGTGCGCCAGTTGTCGCTCTTGGAAGAGAAATGCACCGAACGCTTCCGGCGTTTGCGATACGCCCTCTGCCGTTCGGCATTCGACTCGTATTGGCGAATTCGGCTCATATCCAAAGTACAAAAACCGTCAGCTTACCCGGCGTCTTCGCCGAGCCCGGCTCTGCGTTCGCCCCTGTCGGGCGCTCTCGTTAACTTGCTCCACTGAACTCTTAGATTCCATCCGTTTGGACAAGGTGACAGAATCGGCGGGAGCGAAGCGCCCCGACTGCCCTACTGGGCGTGGCTTCTCACGCGGGCAGCTTATTTGAGGCTTTTCGATGCACCGTTATTTCTCCGGCGTGCAAGGGACGCCACTGGAAGGGACTCAACGACAAAATTTGGCACTTTGGATCGTTGGACTCTGTAACAGAGGGCTAGAAAGCGTGCTGTCACATCTCATCCTCGCCCCCGCGCCATCAATAGGCGAAGGGGCTTCTGACCGTGTCCCTCATCATCTTCGCGATAGCCTCACGCCGAGGAGATGTGGGCTTCGGCTGAAGGTATTCAGGCGGCTTGCTTCTTGACCCAGACGAGCGTGACTTTCTCGGCTCGCTTGTCTTGGTCGAGCGCACGCAAATATCGCTCGATGCTCTTTAAGTCCGAGTGCCCCATTTGGTCTCTCAGCGAGGCGATGTCCATGCCGTTCCGCAGGCAATGAGTGGCGAACGTCGAGCGCCAGCGGTGCAGCCACCAGCCGTCTTCGTCCATGCCCCCACGCTTTGCGATTCGCTTGCACATGATGAGCAGTTTGTCGTTCGGCGTGCCGTTGCGTGTCGGAAACACGAGGTCGCAGCCGAGCATCGGCTTCAGCTTGCGAAGCTCCTCGACAAGCTCCGGCGGGATGTAAACGTCCCGACACTGATACGCCTTCGGCATGAAGTCGTACTTGGGATTCTCGTCGATGCGTATCATACCCCGGTCTAGGTGCAGGCGGTCGAATGTGAGAAAGACAAGCTCGGATTCCCTCAGACCAGCCATCAGGAAAGTCTCGAAGATCACCCGCTGCCGGGGATTGCACTTGGCGAAGAACTTCTCCAAATCCTCTTCCGTGTACACGAGGACGGGCGGGTTCTTCGTGTATTTCGGGGCGTCGGCGTTCGTCGCAATTGAGATTCCCCGTGCTTTGAGGAACTGGTTCACCCGGACGAATTTCGTGTTCGCGGTGCGTCGCGACTTCGTGGGACTCTGCTCGTAAGCCCAGCCTGCATAGTTCAGCAGATCGAGCTTGGTGATCTTCGACAGGCTCTTTTTGCCCTTGCGCTCGCACCACGATTGGAACTCGCGAAGGATTTGCTTGGAGGCACTGTGCGTCTGTGGGCGCTTGCTTCCGTTCCCAACCTTCGCCTCAAGCTCCGCTAGGTATTCCGTGACCGCCTCGTCTATCGTGCCCGTGGTCTGCGCCGCTTTGGGTCGCTCGACGATGCCGTGCTCCATCGCCTTGAAGAGCGCCCGTTGGCGCTCCGCCGCCGCGACGGCGTCTGCGGGCTTGGGTCCGCACTTCTGCCAAGTCAGCGTCGGGTTGTAAAAGGATATGACGTAGGTGCCCTCGTCGTGGCGCACCTCGCGCCCATCGACCAGCACCATATTGGGGACGATCTTGCCCTTGGCGTCGAGGACTGGGCGGCAGTACCGCCACTTCCCGTCAGCCAGACGCACATGCTTCCAAATGCTCACTCTTCTGTTCACTCGCATCGACCTCTCCTTCTATTACTGAGATTTGAGAGAATCGAGGTGAAACATTAGAAAGAACATTAGAAAGGAACGCCGTAGCCTTGCGGAGTCAGCGGTTTACAAAAGAAATGGCTCCTCAGGTAGGACTCGAACCTACAACCCTTCGGTTAACAGCCGAATGCTCTGCCATTGAGCTACTGAGGAGTGTGTGAAGCGTGCGCGGAGCGCGCGCTTCTCGAGCGGTTCAATCATAACATTTCGCGGGACGGGTGAAAACAGTGGTGTGGTTTTTTGGTAGGCTATCGGGTTGCGAGGTGAGTGATGAGTGCAGTGGGTTTGATGGTAGCTTCGGTTTTTCTTTTAGCGGGAGCGGCATTTGCCGGAAATGACGTGAAGCCTTCTGCGCCCGCGCAGGTGCCCCTGGCGGAGAAGCGTCCGCTGGAAGAGACGTTGCATGGAGTGAAGATCGTCGACAACTACCGGTGGCTCGAGGATGGGACGAGTCCCGACACGCAGAAGTGGGTTGAGGAAGAGATGTCGTACACCCGCTCTCTGCTTGATCCGCTGCCGGGGCGGGATGCGATTCACAAGCGTCTGACGGAACTGCTGAGCATCGGCAGCATCAGCTCGCCGCAGATTGGCGGGAAATATTATTTCTACACCCGCCGCGAGGGCATGCAGAACCAGCCGGTGCTTTATGTGCGCGAAGGCGGAGTTGAAAGAAAAAACGACGGAAAAGATCGCGTGCTGCTGGATGTGAACCAGCTCGCGGCCGACGGCACCATCGCGCTCGATTGGTACCAGCCTTCCGAGAATGGAAAGTATCTCGTCTATGGCACCTCGCCGAGCGGCTCGGAGATGAGCACGCTCCACATCATCGAAACCAAAACCGGCGCCGCGCTCCCCGACATCATCGAGCGCACGCGCGCCTGCAGCATTGCCTGGATGCCCGACAACTCCGGCTTTTATTACACCCGCTATCCCAAGAAAGGTGACGTTCCCGAAGGCCAGGAGATGTACAACCGGCGCGTCTTCTATCACGACCTAGGAACCGATCCCGAGACCGATCTGAAAATTTTCGGCGAGGGCCGCGACCCCGAAGACTGGCCCAACGTCAGCCTCGACAACGATGGCCGCTTGCTCCTCATCTCCGTCGAGCAAGGCTGGACCAAGGCTGAAATGTTCCTAATGGATCTGAAAAAGGGCACGCCGCCCACCCGCATCACCACCGGCAAGAATTTTCTCTATAGCGGTTCGGTTTACAACGGACGCGTTTACATCGTCACCAACGAGGATGCCCCACGTTACCGCGTCTTCGTAACCGAAGCCGGCGACTACGAGCGCGACAATTGGAAAGAAATCATTCCCCAGGCGGACGCGGTTCTGCAGGGCGCAGCCGTGTGGGGCGGAAAGATTTTTGCGCAGTACGAACAGAACGCAACTTCCCAGCTAAAGATTTTCGATATCTCCGGAGACAAGATCAGCGACCTCACGCTTCCCGCTCTGGGCACGGTCTTTGGGTCGGACGGCAAATGGAATCGCGACGAAATCTTCTATGGCTTCCTGTCGTTCACGGTTCCCCCCACAGTTTATCGCTACGACATTAAGACCAAAACGACATCGCTATGGGCCAAGGTGGATGCGCCTTCGATTGATCCGGCAGCGTATGAGGTCAATCAGGAGTGGTACCACTCGAAGGATGGCACGCGTGTCCCCATGTTCATCATGAACAAGAAAGGGTTGAAGAAGGACAGCCCCAATCCCACGCTGCTTACGGCTTATGGCGGATTCAATGTAAGCCTGACGCCGGATTTCAAGCGGCAGGCCTATTTGTGGATGGAGCATGGCGGAGTCTATGCCGTGGCAAATCTGCGCGGCGGCGCCGAGTTTGGAGAAGACTGGCATCGCGCCGGAATGCTGGACAAGAAGCAAAATGTTTTTGACGACATGATCGCCGCCGCCGAACATCTCATTGCAGAAAAATATACCGACAAGGATCATCTGGCCATTCAGGGCGGCTCCAATGGCGGCCTGCTGATGGGCGCGATGATCACGCAGCGTCCCGATCTGTTTCGCGCCGTGGTCTGCCAGGTTCCCCTGCTCGACATGCTGCGCTACCAGAATTTCCAGATCGCCAAGCTGTGGATTCCGGAGTACGGCAGTTCCGATAATCCCGAGCAGTTCAAGTGGCTCTATGCTTATTCCCCGTATCACCACGTGAAGGAGGGAACGGAATATCCCGCGATCTTGTTCATGACGGCGGATACGGATACCCGCGTCGATCCCATGCACGCCAAGAAGATGGCGGCGGAGATGCAAGCCCAGGCGAAGAACGGCTCAAGCAAGACGCGTCCAATCTTGTTGCGGATCGAGAGCAAGGCGGGCCATGGGGCAGGGAAGCCGGTGACCAAGCAGATCGAAGAGTCCACGGACGTGTATTCGTTCTTGTTTTGGCAGCTCGGGGTGAAGGAGTAGGGGACTGACTAGGTCTTTAGTGCCGAGGCCCAAGCGGGCGGATTCTTGAGCCATTGGCTCTCGCTGGAACTGAGAATTGCAATCAGCCGATATCCTTCTTCCGTCGAATTGTCGAACAAGATGGTATGGTCTGTGCGCTGAATGGCAATGGGTAGATTTTAAAAACGCCGCTCGTAGCGCCGTCGAACGTCCGCCTCCGGCACATCACGCCCTCCGGCGAGCACGCGATTTCTGATTCGCGCCAGATTGATCTCCACGTTCTGTGTACCAATGTAGACGAGCACAAGTTCGAAGCCGGTGCTTCGGGCTTCGAGCATCATTCGCAAGTAGTTTTTCCCAGCCAGGGTGGTCTCGATTGCAAAGCTTTCTCTTCTTCGCAGATGCTCGCTCGCTGACCTCAACACTTGTCGTGCGCCGGCAATCGGAAAGGCGGCAAAGAGGAGGAAGAAAAACTGTCAGGGATGCGCCCGGTCTAAACTGACAGGTATGTCCCCGGCCATTCAAAGTCAAGGGCCGGGAGCGCCGGCGTTCGTTGGAGCGCTCTGGATGGGTTCGTAGGGCACATACACCGGTTCCCAGATATTGGCTTCAATTTCGCGAGTCAGACTCTCTTCATCGGCAACCCGAGCTTGTCCATCCTGAATCGCCTGCCGGCCTACGGCCTGCGCGATGGAGCGGCTGAGATGACGCGACTCCGAAAATGACGGCAGGAGGTTGGCTTGCTTATTCTTCTGCGTGGGGCAGAGACACGCCAGGTCCTTCGCCGCGGCCATGATCATCGTGTCGGTGACTCGTTTGGCTTTGGAGGCGACGATGCCCAGGGCTAGCCCGGGAAAGATGTAGGAGTTGTTGGTCTGGTCGATGCAAATCTTCTTCCCGCCAAAATCCACCGGTTCGAACGGACTGCCAGTGCCGATCAGCGCGCGTCCTTCCGTCCAGTTGAGAAGATCCTGAGGAGTCGCCTCGCTGCGTGAAGTGGGATTGGAGAGCGGGAAGATGATGGGACGAGTCGTGTTCCTGGCCATTTCGCGCACCGCTTGTTCGGTGAAGGCTCCGGCCTGGCCGGAGACTCCGATGAGAACTGAAGGCTTGGCATGGCGGATCACATCGAGCAATGTGATCTCGCCATTCGGCTGTCGCCAATTTTGCACTTCCTGTTCTTTGCGTGCGTAAGGCATTTGCTCGGGCCGCACGTCTTTACCGTTTTCGGTGACGAGGCCGTAGCGATCGATGGCGTAGAAGTGCTTGCGAGCCTCCTGTTCGGTCAGTCCCTTGTCCCGCATCAGCTGCGACAAGAGGTTAGCGATGCCGATGCCTGCGGTCCCGAAGCCGAGGATTACGACCTTCTGCTGCTCGAGCGGCACGCCGGTGACGTTGATTGCAGAGAGGAGCGCGGCGGTTGCCACGGCGGCGGTGCCTTGAATGTCGTCGTTAAAGGTGCAGAGCTGATGTTTGTAGCGGGCCAGAAGGCGAGCGGCATTCGAACCGGCGAAGTCCTCCCATTGCAGAAGAACCAGCGGCCAGCGCTTCTTCACGCTGCTCACAAAAACGTCGACGAAAGCGTCATAGGCTTCGCCGCGCACCCGATGATTCCGCCATCCGATATAAAGCGGACTCTTTAATCTGTCCTCGTTGTCGGTGCCGACATCGAGCAGAACCGGAAGACAATGCTCGGGATGAATTCCGCCGAGCGCCGCGTAGAGCGCCATCTTTCCGATGGGGATGCCCATGCCTCCTGCACCCTGGTCGCCGAGCCCGAGGATTCGCTCACCGTCGCTAACCACGATACATTTCACGCCGTCGTAGCGGGAATGGCTGAGGATCTTGTCGATGCGATCTTGATTCGGATAACTGAGGAACAAACCACGCGGCTTTCTCCAAATCTCGCGAAGCGCTGGCAACCTTCTCCCACCGTCGGCGTGTAGACGAGAGGAAGCATCTCTTCGACATGGCGAAGCAAGAGCGCGTAGAACAGGGTTTCGTTTGTATCCTGCAGGTCGCGGAGAAAACTGTATTTATTGAAGGACGTCGGTTGATCCCGCAGGGCTTGAAGCCGGCGCTCGATTTGCTCGTCGAGACTTCCAACATGCGGCGGCAATAAACCGTGCAAGTCAAATACGTCGCGTTCGTGATCCGTGAACGCAGTTCCTTTATTCAGTCGAGGAGAATTGATCAGGTTAAATCCAGAAAGAGAAACACGGCAGAACCTGTTGCTTGGCGTGCGGTGCTCTTGGCCGTTCGTTTCCATCCCTTACAGTTTAACTTCATGAGGCGCCTCGTGAATTGTTTCACAGTACTGGACAAGTGCGAACCGCGGGCATTGACCGAATGCAGGAACCTTCGATCCGATGTGATCGCGGGCCGAAGCTGGCTGAGAAACGAATGGGCCTAGCGAATGGGGACCGCGTACATGAGTCCGCCTTGTGTCCACAGATTGTTAGCGCCGCGAGGCACCTTCATCACCGATCCTGAGCCGAGGTCACGCTCGAACATCTCGCCATAGTTGCCCACGGCTTCGATGACTCGAGCGGCCCAGGCATCATCGAGCCCGACAAATTGGCCGTAGCCGCGCTGAACTCCTAGCAGACGCCGGACCACGGCGTCGTTACTCTTCTTCATTTCGGAGACATTCGCCTGCGTTATTCCGCTCTCCTCGGCCTGGATCAAGGCTTCGACCGTCCAGTTGACGATGGTGGCCCATTGCGGATCGTCGAGGGTGTAGGTGGGTGCCAACGGATCTTTCGCGATGACATCGGAAAGGATTTCAAAATTCTTTGCCATACTCTTAAAGGCGAGTCGCTCGTAGGCCAGTTGCGAGACGTCGGGGGTGACGGCGGCGCAGTTGCCGGTGATGAACGCCGCTTCCATCTCACCCTCCTCCTGGAAGGGGAACGGCAGCCACTTGATTTCCTTGCGCCTCATATAACTTTCAACCTGAGCCTCGATCTCGGTGCCGCTGATGAAGCAGTTTTTCTTGCGCCCGCGAGCTGCCTCGGGGATGTGATTCCCGTAGTCTTACTTCACGAGAAAGCCCTGGTAGTCATAGAAAATGGGCCGCGCTAAGCCGAAGCCGGTGTTGGTCGTATTCACAAGGCTGGGAGATCCAGTGGCGAGAAGCGCGATCTCGCCGGACTTGAGGGCTTTCAGCGCGTCCTGCTCGTCGCGAAAGGATACGACGGTGAACTTGGCGTTTGCTCCGAGCACCGCGACGGCAACCGCCTTACAGATATCCACATCGAAAACGGAATGATTCCCGTGCGCATCCTGGGTCGAGTATTCGGGCTCTTCCGTGTTGACTCCGCAAGGGAGCGAGGCAGCGGCTTTAACCCGATCAACTGTAGTACCGGCAAAGACTGTTGGGACGGATCCGATTATCAAGCATGCAATTGAAAATATAAGTACTGAAATCCTGCTCATAATTGTGTTCTTCCGTCTCCGGCGCAAGTAACAGCAGGCAAGAAGCCGGCGACCGGAAAAAATCCGGTCGCCCGGTTGGGAAAGACTCTAGTTCGACGGCCAGCCACCCTCTGACGGTACACCGGGATTGGTGCTGGGACGAGGATTGAAGTCTGCCGGAGCTGGATCGATCACTACTCCGTTGACCAGGTCGGTCGGCGTGATCTGAAGGGCGCGGCAGCCTTGTCCACCGGCGCGTGGGGAAGGCTCAAAACTTCAGCCGCCGGAATGCTCGCGTACTGCGCCGGCAATGGCGGAGTTACATGAGTTAAGCGGCCATTGTCGAAGGCGGTGAATAGATCGCCCACGCCAGGAGTACCGGCGTCGGACGGCCCAAGGTAGCTCTGGCCATAGGTCTCCTTGCCCAGAGCGCGAGCTGAGGCTTCGTCGGGAAGTTCGGCAAGCGGCGTCAGGTTGAATAGCTCATCAATGAACTTGATGATCGAGCCATGCTCTGTGGCTTCGTGGGAGATGGCGTGGGCTACAGCGTAAGGCGAGATCACGATTGCGGGAATGCGCGGACCCTGGTCAAGAGCGGCTCCAAGCGGATCCCACGAGCGGATCACCGGTTGCGTGTGATCGCAGAGACCATCGGTTTCATCGTAAGTAATAATGATGGCGCTGTGCGACCAGTAGAGACTGCTGCGATCGGATTGATCGAATCGGCCAGAAGGGCTTCACTGATCTGCGCGTCGGAGTAGCCTGGGTGATCGTCATTGCCGGCGTAGGCGGCTTTGACTGCCGGGCTGGGTGAACGCGGAACCAGGCCATCGAGGTTGCCATACCCGCCGCGGACATAAAACACGCCGCCTTCCGCCGGCAGCGCCTTGTTGGCGATCGCGGTGTAGAAATCGCCCAGACCCTTCAGGTGGGACGCAGTCTCGCCCAGATTGTTGGCTTCGTAGCCGAAGTACTGCGGGCCGTTGTGATGAGCGATGTAGTCGAGATTGGTGGCTGGACCAGCAGGGTCCGTGGGCTCGTGATCATATCCTTCCTGGAACCAACCCCAATGTACCGGCCCGTTCGGGCTGCCAGCAATTTTCTTGATGTCGGCTTGCACATCGAGAAGGTCGAAGGAGGGATTGAGGTCGTTGGCCGTGATGCTCTCAATATGGTTTCCCATAAAGGGGGGGGCAAACTGGCAAACGTCAGATTGGATGCGGGATTCGAGCTTACGCCGCCCGGGTTGTCGACCGGCTGCTTTTCATTCGGAGGAGTAAAGATATCCAGAGCCGACCCCCAGAATGGTTGCGGATCGCCGACAACCGGGAGCTGCGCGTTTGTGGTGTTGACGTTGAGACCCAATTCAGGATGCTTCACCCACTGCGTCATCCCGGATTGACCAGCGATCATGGAAATGGCGTTTGGCGTCGAAGGGCCGATCACGGTGTCAAAGAAGTTATCGAAAAGCGTGAAGCGATCCGCATAGTTCCAGAGAAATGGAGCGGTGTCGCAATCCACATGGCTGACCACTAACTCGCCTTTTTGTACCTGTTTCTCAGTCGGCAGGGCCCCGGTATAGGTGAATCCATTGGGGCCCGCGGTAAGCGTTCCGGTCAGCCCTTCTTCGGTGAAGGCGTAGCGATCATTCAGGGCGACGTTCTTGGTATTCACGTCCAGCTTGGCGTCGATGCCGACATGGGAATGATTCACCGAATCCGTATCTTCGGGATAGAGCAGTACCGGGCTACCGTTGACGGTGACCGATTGAGGAATCTTGAACGGAGAAATTGTACCGACAGAGCCGTCGGTCAAAACGATTGGCTGGACAAACCCGGGAGTCTGGTCGGCGGGTTGAGAGAAAAGGCCGCGGGCTCCAGGGTAGGTACCGAAGTAGAAATCAAAGGATCGGTTCTCCTGAAACAGAACGAAGACGTACTTTATGTTTTTCTGCAGCAGGGCGAGCTTTTGAGCATGGGTAAGATTAGGAGCGCTCTCGATCCTGTTCGTGTAACGGGCGACTTCCGCGCTTGATCGCGGAGCAATTTCGAGGAGTTTCTTCTGGTCGTCCATCCCATCATTTCTTGGGGTTTGGGCCAGTGTGGCGACTGGCTGCATGGCCAGTGCGGCCACTAACAGCGATGCGCAACTAGACTTCAACCATTCTTTGGTTTGCATACATTTATTCCTCTCTATGATCGAATGCTCTCGGCTTGTAGGGTGTTCGCCGGTGGATGGCTATTCCGGCGAGGAAATACTCCGCGAGTCATTGGAATGGCTGTATGTGAATGGGACATTTGAGATGGCGTGAATAGTTGATAAAAATCTTGTGAGCACCGAAAACCGTAGATCTCGGCGATTTCGGGAGTGAGGTAAAGAAGTTGGAGGAATGCTCAGGGGCTGGATCGATCCCCCGATCCGGCTGTTTCGCTGTGGACGGTGATCAACCTCAAGTGGAGAGCGCGATGCGTGCTTCAGGCTCCAACAGCTACGTTTGGTTTTGCTTCGATCGTCTTGGCAATGGCGGCAAGGCGCTGATAGGACTGCAGACGATCCGAGTGCTCATACGTATCCGTCACCACGATCACTTCATCGGCGCCGGTGTCACCTACTAACTTCTCGAGCCCAGCCTTTACCGTGGCATCGGATCCTACGATCGCCGCGCCCAGTTTATTCTCGACGGCCGCGCTCTCCCAGTCCTGCCAGATCGGCTCCATGGAATCGACGGGAGGTAACAACTCGACGGGCTGGTTTCGGATTAGCCGCAGAAATCGCTGCTGGGGAGTGGTGAACAATCGGCGGGCGGTTGCATCCGTCTCTGTCGCAATCACCTGCACGCCTACCATGAAATATGGTTTTCGGAGCACATCGCTAGGTCGGAAGCGCTCGCGGTAGAGTTGCGCCGCGACGTACAGATATTCCGGAGCAAAGTGTGCCGCGAACGCAAACGGCAAACCCAGAGTCCCTGCCAGTTGCGCGCTGAATCCGCTCGACCCCAGCAATGTGATGGGCACATTGCTGCCTTGCCCGGGAATCGCTTTCACTACTTGTCCGGGCTTCTCGGGTCCGAGGTAGGTGCGCAGTTCGTCGAGCAGTGCCGGGAAATCTTCTCCGCTTTGTTGCAGATCTCGTCGAAGTGCCCGCATGGTCTGAAAGTCGCCCCCGGGAGCGCGTCCCAGCCCGAGATCGATTCGCCCCGGATAAATTGCCTCCAGTGTGCCAAACTGTTCCGCCACTACGAGCGGCGCATGATTGGGCAGCATGACTCCGCCGCTGCCTACGCGAATCGTTTTTGTCGCGGACGCCACATGAGCGATGAGAACCGCGGTTGCGGAACAAGCGAGTCCAGGAATGGAGTGATGTTCTGCCAGCCAGTAGCGCTTGTATCCCAACGACTCCACGTGCTGCGCCAGGTCCGCCGAGCGGGCAATTGCGCTGCCCGCGGCCTCGCCGGGCCGCATGCCTACCAGATCCAATACGGAAACAGTTAGCCCATTCTTCATGTGAAGTTAGATGAAGCAGTAGGGAAAGCGATGCGAACCGGACTACTGGTAAGTGAAGGTTAAGTCGTCTAGGTTAACCGTGTAGGGCGATTGTTGAGAGTTTCCATCCATCTGATAGTTGATGGTTACGCCGTACCAGTTCACCGCCGGACCGGGATTGTAGTACTGGTTGACCGGGCTGGTGACGCCGTTCAGAGTGATGGATTGATACAGCAGTTGATTGCTCGATGTGCGCTGGACCTGAATCGTCAGGTGATTCCACGAATTGTCAACGGGATTGCAGGCGATACCGGCCGGAACCCATTTTGCATTCAGGTTGTCCCAGATATCCCATTCGTGACCTCCGGCGATGCGGCACTCGTGGCCCCAGATGAATCCGAGATCATCGAAGAACTGATTGATGTCGAACTCCACCGCTTGCGAGAGTTCAAGGTTGGTTCCGTAGAAGTACACGTCGTAAGTGAAGTTGTGATAGCTGGGAACCAGCGTTTGATTATTGTCGGGCATGCCTTGCGAGGAAAATGCGCCGATCAGGTGGTTGTTGAACAGGGCGTCGGTGTAATCAGCCATTCCGCCAAGGTTGAATTGAGCGGAGGATCCACTCATCGAAGGAGATTTGATTCCCTGCGCCATCGAAAAACTGATTCCGTCGCAGGGCGAGGGCGAACAGTCCACAAAGTCGGGAGGGCCCTGCCCGTACTCTCCCCATCCGGCGCTGTTCTGCAGATTTGAAAACGAGTTGCCTCGGTTTGTGATCGGAGCGGCGGCGACCGTCATTTGTAAGGATTGCTGTTTGGATAATCCCTTGGAATCCGAAACTGAGATGGCGAAACTGAAACTTCCGGATGAGGTGGGCGTGCCGGAGAGTGTTCCGGTGGCCGAGCTGAGAAGCACGCCCGCGGGCAGTTGACCAGACGCGAGCGTGAAAGCGTAGGGTAGTGTGCCGCCACTTACGTTGAGAGTGGCGTTGTAGCTCGATCCGACCGTGGCCGAAGGAAGCAGCGTCGAAATAGTCAGGCCAGGGGTTGAATTGGTTGCCGAGCTAGTGTTTCCGTTGCCGGGAACCGAGATGCCGGAACATGCGGTGAGCAAGAGGAGAAAAAACACCGCGGCAATTACAGTGGCAAACTGGGAAAAAACGGATCGATTGGCGCAGTCTTCTTCCGCCGAACCGGGTAAGCGGTAAGACATTTATTTACCTCTCGAAGGGGGTCAAGAGGACGCTCGAGGGAGAGTCCTTTGGCTGGACTGTATCCAGCCTGAGACGAGCCGGCCAGATCACCAATGGGCTGCGACCTTTGGAGGAAGTTAGTCTGAGCGGCGGGTCACAGAGGTGAGCGGCTTCTCGACACCCCTGATTCATGGGCAACCGGTTGAGCCCTCTGGTGTTAGGACCCAAATGAAGAGTTGACCTCTTCCTGCGAGCGGATTAAGATGCGCAATCGCCTTTAGGGCACCGGGCAATCTCCCCCCCAACGCGGGCGCAGCGCCTCGCGACGAATCTGCACCATGAGGAGCGCCGTTCATGGCGACTCGAAAGTCCGAATTCGCCGTTCCTGTAGCCGAATTCGCCGCAGCCCTGCTGGCACGGCCAGAGGTGGGTGCGCGCTCCCAGGTGATCGCGCAACAGGTTGCGCAACTGCTTCCGGGGGATGCGGTTGTGGTTTATGTGATCGAGGACCAGGAGAACCCGTTATGGGCGCCGAAAGCCACCTCGGGTGAGATCACCGTCGCCGGGGGAATGGAATTCGACACGGGGACGCTCGGAACGGTGGCGGAAACCCGGGAATTTGCTGAATTCGACGCCAGCGATCTGACTCGCGAAGAATACGCGCACCTCGATGTCCGGCGCACCGTCACTTCGCTCGTCTACATGCCGCTACTGATTGGGGAAACTCTGCTTGGCGCAATCGAGGTGATCAGCTACGAAGAGGCGTTTCCGGAGGAGACGCAAGAAGCGCTCGACGAAATCGCACAATTGGCAGCTCCGGCCCTGGCTGCTGCCTTATCGTATGAGAGCGAGCGCAACACCAGCCTTCATTCCATCAGCCGCGTCGCCCAGATGTACGACCTGGAAAAGGTCTTCAACTCCACCTTGGAGATGAACGAGTTACTCCCTACCATCGCCAAGAAATTCCAGGAAGTGATGAATGTCCAGGCGGTCAATTTGTGGATGGTGAACAACGACGCTCTTGAACTGGTGAGCTCGGAAGGATTCGACCTCACCGTCGCGGTTGGCCAAGTGCAGGGACCGGGCGAGGGCGTTGCCGGAGACATCTCCGACAATGGCGAGCCTGTGCTGATCGCCGATCCCGCCGACGAGCGCCTGAAGAAGCGCAACGCTGAGCATCAAGATACACCGATATTCTCGCTGGTTGCGGCCGCTCTCATGGAACACGAGAACCTGGTGGGCGTGGTGGAGGCCGTCAATCGTCTGGACGGAGAACCTTTCGACGAAGATGACCAGTTCCTTCTGACCAACATCTGCGAAACCGCCAGCAATGCTCTTCACAACGCCAGCCTGCTGCAGTCGGAGCGCAAAGTCGAGATTCTGCAAACCCTGGTGCAGGTGAGCGGTGAGATTACCTCCACGCTCAACCTGGATCGCGTGCTGCAATCGGTGGTGAACCATACTCAGGCCATCGTTCCCTTTGAACGTGCTGCCATTGCCCTGGAACAGCGCGGTGCGCTGCATCTTAAAGCCGTCTCGGGGATGACCCAGATCAATCTCGCCGATCCCGCCGTTTCGGCTTTGAAAGAAATGCTGGAATGGGCGTCGATTTCCCCCAACCAGACCCACGTCACCCAGCACGGCGATAAGATTGATGACCCTCGCGCGGAAACGCGGACGAAATTTGCCGCCTATTTTTCTGCCAGCGGAATGAAGGGATTCTACGCGCTTCCGCTCATCGACGATCAGGGGCAGCTCGGCATTCTGTCGTTTGAGAGCAGCGATCCGGATTTCCTCACAGTGGCTCATCTCGAAATCATTAAGGTGCTGGCCGGTCAAGCCACGGTTGCCCTGCGCAATGCTTCGCTCTACCGGGAAGTCCCTTTCATCAATCTTCTGGAGCCGTTGCTGCAAAGGAAGAAGCGGTTCCTGGCCATGGAAAAACGCCGGCGCTGGCTCATGATGGCCATCGCTGCGGCGGCAGGACTATTCCTTATCTTTTGTCCGTTACCCATGCGAGTGGATGGTGTCGCAACCGTGGCGCCGACACGGTCAGCGCAGGTGCAGGCCGAGGTCGATGGCATGGTCAAGAATGTACACGTCCGTGAAGGCGATTCTGTCAGGCAGGGCGCGGTGCTGGCTGAACTGGAAAACTGGAACTATCGCGCGGACGTGGCGGACGCCGAGGCGAAGTACGCTGAAGCCATGGCCACGATGAATCGCGCGCTGGCGCAGAATGACGGAACCCTGGCGGGAACCGAGCGGGTAAGAGTCGACTACTTCAGGGCGGAGCTGGCGCGCGCTCACGAACGGTTGGCTCGGACCGTCATGAGGGCTCCTTTTGATGGGGTCGTGACTACCGCCCAAGTGCAGAACTCCGTGGGCCGCCGTCTGATGCATGGCGATACTTTCGCAGAGGTGATCGAGACTTCCCCTGTAACCGCCGACGTTGCGGTTCCCGAAGAAGACGCGACATTGCTGCGGAGTGGTGAGACTGCATCGATCAAACTCGAGAGCCTTCCGCTGGAGACTCTTCGCGGAACTGTAACGGTTATCAGTCCGGAGAGCCAGGTGGAGTCCGATCACCGGACGTTTATCGCACGGGTTAGCGTCTCCAATCCCGAGGGCGCGATCCGTCCAGGTATGCAGGGGCGCGGCAAGGTATTCGTGGGCTGGCATCCTGCCGGCTATGTGTTGTTGCGGGGCACTGCGATGTGGTTTTGGGGAAAGTTGTGGTCGTGGTTCGGCTGGTAGGAAGAAATCGCGTTTAGGGAGTTAGTTATGCGGAAGTCTTCACCTTGCGGTTGGGCGGTATTGGCGGCGTTTGGGCTCACTGGTTTGCTGTGCGGGTGCAGTTCCACGCCTACGCCTGCAGGAGCCGCTGCGGCTGTTCCCGCCAAGCCTGCGGTCGAGACAACTACTCAGCCCGGGCCTACGGACTACATCGCTTCCGGACCAATCGTGGTGGAGAATCAAGTCGATCTGGCTGCCCAGCGCGATGGAGTGGTGGCGCAGGTTTTGGTTGAGACCGGCACAGCCGTAAAGAAGGGACAGATTCTCGCCCAGCTTGACGACCGGCAGCTCGCGGCCGACAAAGATGCTGCGGCCGCGAAGGCGCGAAGCCTGGAAGCCGACCTTAAGAACTGGGAGTCCAGCGCACAGGTAGCGCAAGTGCAGCGCGATCGCTCCGAGAAACTGTGGGCGGCGAACATCATCGCCAAGTCCGAAGAAGAGAAGGCAAAGTACCAATATGACGCCACCGAGTTTGAGGTGGAGCGCCAACGAGAGGACTTGAAAGTCGCGCAAGAGACGCTTCGCTCCCTGGAGCTTGAAGTGGAAAAGACCAGAATCACCGCTCCCTTCGATGGCGTCGTGGCTCGACGCTACATTCGCGCGGGGCAGGAAGTCGCAAAGAATGATCGCTTGTTCTGGATTTCTGCAGTCGCGCCCTTGCGGGTGAAATTCACACTGCCGGAAGCTTACCTGGGCCGGGTGCGGAAGGGAACGGAACTGATTGTGGTGACGTCGGCGACTCCGGCCGATCTCCACAATGCCCGCGTGGTTCTCGTGGGCCCCGTGGTCGATCCCTCCAGCGATACGATCGACATCACGGCTGAATTGCAAGGATCAGTGGCCGACCTGCGGCCGGGAATGACCGCGAGCATCCGCTTGAAGAATCCACAATGAATCTTGCCGAAGTTCTCAACGTCGCGCTTCCCGAGCTGCCGGCAAAGAGAATCGGCAAGGCTTATCGCCGCCTGCATCCCAAGCTGATTGCGCGCGAGCAGATTGAGGGCGGGGTTCCCACGATCGTCGCGATGGTTTCCGGCGGCAGTTTCATCATGCGGTTCACGCCGGACCAATGGAAGCTAGTACAGCTGTTTAATGGAGAACGTTCGTATGTAGAAGTGGGAGCACTTTTCCAGCAAGAGATCGGTGTAGCTTTTACCGAACAGGAAGTGCGGGAATTTGCCGACTCGCTGGAGGAGGCCGAGATCTGGTACAGGAGTCCGCTGGAGCTAAACACCACCGCCAACGAGAAACTGGCGGACGAGCGCAGGCGCCGGGCCAAGAAAACCATCGATCTGTCGATGATGACCTTCTCGACCTGGGATCCCGACAACTACCTGACCCGAGTCCACGCGCGCCTGAGTTTCGCTTACACAAAATGGTTCACCTTTCTGACCTTGGCAGTGTTCTCGGTCATGGCCCTCATCTTCATCAGCGGGTGGAGTGAGATCTGGCGGGACACAGTGCGGTACTACACATTCAGCGATAAAAGTGCGGCCGACCTGGCTGAATTCTGGCTGTTGTTCTGCGGACTGGGATACTTTCACGAATGCGCTCACGGCCTGACCTGCAAGCATTTCGGCGGTGCCGTCCACAGCATGGGATTCATGCTGGTCTATCTTTCTCCCGCCTTCTTTTGCGATGTTGGTGAGGTCTATGTCTACGGAGGGAAGTGGCCGCGAATTGCCGCCATCGTCGCCGGGATATGGGTTGAACTCATGTTCTGTTCCGTGGCGAGCATCATCTGGTGGGGAACTCCGGAGGGCATCCCGATTCACGATTTCGCTTACAAGATCATGCTGATCACCGGTGTGGCCGTGGTTCTGATGAACCTGAACCCGCTGATCAAGCTAGATGGCTACTATTTTTTTGGCGAGCTGATCGGCATGCCGACGCTCAAGGAAGACTCCACCGCGTTTGTTTCAAGCTGGGTGAAGCGCAACGTGCTCCGGCTGCCGGTGGAGGTTCCGTATTTGCGTCCGCGGCGGCGCTTGTTCTTCGTGATTTACGCGATACTCTCGGGCTTCTACAGCTACTTCATTTTGTTTGCGGTGGTGCGCTTCGCATATAACATTTTCTCCCGATTCAGCCCGCAGTGGGCATTCCTGCCGGCGTCCGTGCTCGCTTTTCTAATCTTTCGCTCACGGCTGCGCTCCTCGGTGAGGTTTATGAAAGACTTCCTTCTGGATAAGAGTCAGAATTTTCGTAACTGGTGGCGCGAACCCTACAAGGTTGCGGCGGCTGCGCTGGTAGCGCTAGCGCTGCTCGCGCCGGCGTGGCGCGAAACAGTAGGCGGGCGGTTTGTTCTCGAACCAGAACAGCGTGCAGTTATACGTGCCGCCGTGCCCGGACAAATCACAGAGGTTTTGGCGGACGAAGGGACGCCGGTGGCGGCTGGAACTCCCCTGTTCCTTCTGCGTAATCTGCGGCTCGAAACCGCGGCTGATGAAGCCAAGGCGAGTCTCCGCACCGCGGAAGCCGAGGCCCGCGAGGCACAATTGACGTACACGAATGTCGGAAGCACCCGAGCTGAGAGTGCATCGCAAGCGGGACGCTCCCGCTCCGTTCTTGAACAAGTGGCTGCGCTGCAGGTGACGAGTCCGATTTCTGGTGTGGTGGCCTCGCCGAGGCTTCGGGACCGGTTGGGTTCGTTTGTGCAGGAAGGAGATGTGTTAGCCGATGTGGATGACGCCCGGACGCTCAGGGCGCGGATTTTCATCCCTGAATTTCAAGTCCACCGCATTAAGGCTGGCGCACCAGCTTCGCTGAAGTCGGAGGCTATGTTTTATCCGATTCGAGGCCAAGTAGTATCGCTGGCGCCCGCTTCCTCGGAACTCCCCCCGGGCCTTGTACAAGAGGAGAAATATAAAGGGGCTGCCCCTCCTACCTATTATGTGGCAACTGTTTTGGTTTCCAATGCCGACGGGAGGCTACGGTCGGGAATGTCGGGAGACGCGAAGATTCAAGTCCGAAGGCAAAGCATTGCAGAGTTGGTTGGAGATACTCTCCGCCAGCTGATCCAGCGAAAAGTCTGGTGAGATGGGTGCCACAACCGAAATCGAAGGGGGGATAAGGCCGCGTTGAGTCCCCCAACTCGCAGCGCCTGAGTCCCCCCTCTCGGTTCAGCGGGGTTACAGAACTCGCCTAGACCTTCTTGGCTAGCTTGGCTACTTTGGCGACCTTCGCTACCTTGGCTACTTTTGCTACCTTTGCGACCTTGGCTACTTTGGCCACTTTCGCTACCTTCGCCATGTTGGCGGTGAAAACGGAGCCGAAAGGCTTGGCGGTGGTCGCCGGGTTGGTGGCAATGATGGCCTTCTTGGCCGCCGTCAGATTACCGATCAAAGATTTCTTTTGAATCGACATTTCGTTTCTCCTTTTAGTTTCGTCCGTCCTGCTCGGTTATGTAGATAGCAACTCCCGTGCCAAAGCTCGGCAACTTCAGGACGTCTCCCTCAAATCGATGTAAATGAGCCATTTAGTTCAAAATTGCAGCTGGAGAGCGGGAGGCGGGTCTCGGAGCCAAGCTCTGGGGGTATTAAATAGTTATCTGTGATGGATGAGATTTTAATCCTTGCCGCGAGATGAGTTAATTTTTCAATCTCGGCCGACCTGATATTTGCGGCAAAGGTAGTGCATTTTCTGCTTGTCGACCTGCAGCAGCCGAGCTGCGCCGATCTTGCTTCCGTTGGAACGCCGGAGCGCCGCGGTCAAGTAGGCGACCTCGATCTTCGCGATTTCCTCATCGAAGTTGACTCCCCCTTCCGGAATCAGCATGGACTCCTGGCTGGCGGCACTGTTGTAGAGCAGCCGCTGCGGCAGATGTTGGACCTTGATTACCGGTCCATCCACCATGAGCACCAGGCGTTGCACCAGATTTTGCAGTTCGCGCACGTTTCCCGGCCAGGTGTCCTCCTCAAGAATCTGTATGACTTCTGGCTCCAAGCCCTTCAAGGGAACGTTGTTAGAGGCGCAGTAAGAGCGTAGAAAATGGTTCAGCAGCAGCGGGACGTCCCCCGGCCGGTCGCGCAGCGGCGGCAGCACGATGGGTACGACATTGATCCGGTAGTAGAGGTCCTCACGGAAGCGGCCGGCCCGTACCATTTGCTCCAGGTCTTCGTTGGTCGCGGCGATAAGACGGAAATCGATCTTCCTGGCGCTCCGGCCACCGATCCGGGTCACGGCGCGGTCTTCCAGCGCGCGGAGGAACTTGGACTGGAGGGCCAGACCAAGTGTTGCAATTTCGTCCAGGAGGAGCGTGCCGGTGTGCGCCAGTTCGATGTGACCGGCACGGGCCGTCCACGCGTCGGTAAAGGCGCCCTTTTCGTGCCCGAACAGCTCGGTTTCGATCAGGTTCTCCGGTAACGCTGCGCAATTCAGACTGACGAAAGGCTTTTTCGCGCGCGGCCCCAGCTCCACAATCGCCCGCGCCACCAGTTCCTTGCCGGTTCCGCTTTCCCCACGGATCAATACCGTACTGCTGCTGTCTGCGACTCTCCGGATGGCCTCGTAGACGCGCCTCATCGGTTCGCTGCTGCCGACCAGTTCGCAAAATGACTCGGGCTCGCTCGGCTCACCTTGTCGTTGCCGGCACTCGATCTTGAGCGCACGCTTTTCCAGCGCCCGGTTGAGCACATCCCGCACTTCCTCGAAGTTGATGGGCGCGACGAAATATTCATCGACGGTGGCTGCCACCGCTTTCAAACGCAGGTTGTGGCTGTTCGAACGCGTCAAGCCCACCAGCACCAGATCCGGTCCGAGGGCCCGGAGTTCGCCCAAGGCGGTGATGCCGTCCTCGCTGCGGTCTCCTATCGTGTCGAGGTCAAGCAGCACCGCGTCCGGAGGGTGTTTGCTGATTACTGCGGTCAATTCATCCCAGGTTTGGAGGACGCTCAGGTCGAGCTCGCCCGCCAGGTAGGTCTCGGCTTCGGGACGCACCCTTTCGTCGGTGGTGACGATGATGACAGCGTGACGGTCGGCTTCAGTCCGGGCACTGGGTGAGCGCATGAGCGTTTCTTGGCGCCCCCGATTATGTCAAATTTTTTGCCCCTTCAGGATGAAATATTTATCTCTGCCCGATCAGAATGCCATCGCACTTGCAAAACCTCGCTGCTTCCCGTAATTTGGAACCCGCTCTGAATCGGCGGCGGGGGATAGTTTGGACATCAACGTCCGTAAGCGCTCGCAAGTGCAGGTGATCCAGCTGCGTGGAGCTCTCCGCATGGGCCCTGCGGTGGACAACTTGCGCCAGACCATGGACGAAGCGCTCAGCAACGGCGACACGCGAATGGTTATGAACCTCTCGGAGGTTCCCATGGTGGATTCCAGCGGAATTGGCTTGCTGGTGCGCTATCTGGCGGTGATCAAGCAGAAGGGTGGGAACCTAAAACTAGCGCAACCCTCGAAATTCGCCGTGCAGACCTTGCGCCTGGTGGGTGTTCTCAACTTGTTCGAGATTTTTGATAACGACGACGCGGCTGTCGAGTCTTTTGTTTAGAGCGTCCGATTCGATGGTGGATTCCAGAACCAAAATGAGCCTCTATGCCTGCTGACTTCAGTGGTGTCCCGGAAAGCAGCGAATTATCGGAACGGCTCGACCTCAGCGTGCCTGCCGATGCCGAGGCGATCGCTCGTGTGGTGGACGCCATCTCGGAAACCCTGGAACGTCTCGAGGTCCCCGAGCAGAAGCGATTTGAGGTAGCGCTGGCCGTACAGGAGGCATTAGCGAATGCCGTCGTCCACGGATGTGGCAATGACCCGTCAAAGCAGGTTCGGTGCCGCTTGCAGTCGAATCCAGAGGGCCGAATCTTAATCTCTGTAACGGATCCCGGTCTAGGCTTCAGTCCAGAACGTCTGCCCGATCCGAAGCGGCAAGAGAATGTGTATGCCGACCACGGACGCGGCGTTTACCTGATCCGCCAGCTCATGGACGAAGTTCAAATCGAGCGTCCTGGAAATGAAATCAGGATGTGGAAGTATTAGTTGAGGATTTACTGCAGAGTTATTGCTCACCCTCACTGACCGCCGGGTTGCAACCTACTTCAGGTCGTTCACCAAATACAAATCGGAAAGCGTCCGACCGTATTCGTAGACGTAATTGTTGCCGTCGGGAGTGATGAGGACGGAGCTAATGT
>Ga0182015_10001743_pt1 | contig 27912 bp, 24 predicted proteins | sample 712P3MmetaG_FD_120478 | JGI IMG/M metagenome (GOLD analysis project Ga0182015, IMG submission 120478) | Permafrost microbial communities from Stordalen Mire, Sweden - 712P3M metaG | ecosystem: Environmental > Terrestrial > Soil > Wetlands > Permafrost | place: Sweden: Stordalen | collected... | reverse complement strand
GGTTGGCAGTTCGTTATCGTTTAACTTGAGCACGTTCGCCAACTGGAACGACTCCTCAATCACGCTCCGAGAGTAGAAATGCTGCCGAAGGTTGATATCGAAAACTCGCAGCGCATCGATTGGCGTCGACGCAACCAGTTGTTGAATTGCGCTGCGCGACGGTTCGCCACGCTGCGCCAGAGTGCCGAAGCAAATGGCATCTGCCGCGCGCGCGGCCGCGACAGCTTCGTCGGTCACGGCGATGCAGTCCCATGCCACATTTTCTTGAATGGTGAAATGGGCAAGCCCATTTCCAGAGAGCACGACCTTCGCTGTGCCCGTGGGTGCGACCTTATCGACTTGTACGGAGCTGTCCGGCAGTCCCATCTCACGGAATCGTCGAAAGATCTCGCGACCGTAGTCATCGTTTCCGACGCGCGTAATGACCTGGACGTGTGCACCTAGAGCGCGCGCATGATACGCGAAATTTGCCGGCGCTCCACCCAATTGCTGTCCGCTGAGCAGCAAATCCCACAGCACTTCTCCGAGTCCGACAACATTGAAGCTCATCGCGACCCGATCAAATTCCGATTTGGACAAGTCCTCATGCCAGCTTGAACCGCCGCGTTCGACCGTGTATAAAGACAGAGGACGCACGATACCGGGCGCAACTGCATAAGGTTGATTTTAAAGCGGAAGTGGTGGAACTGGCAGACACACCATCTTGAGGGGGTGGCGCCGAAAGGCGTGGGGGTTCAAATCCCCCCTTCCGCACCAATTTAGCAGCGGCTCGACAAGCGGGCCCCACCACACCCTGCGAGATACCTTGCCGTCGAGCTGCTTTTGGCAGCTCTTCCCATTGATTAATTGTCCATCTCCTCGGACACGCTAAGGTGAAGACCACCGAGCGACGTTACTCTCCCTTCGTAGGGCGCGGCAGGGGCAATTACTTTCCTCGTCCCGACTAGCCCTTACGATGTGTGCTTCCCAGTCCGGGTATTTCCGCCGATTGCATCGAGTTCGGCAATCATATCGGAGGGAAGTTGCAGTCTCGAAGCCTGAAGATTCTCGCGAAGATGCTCGATGGAAGATGTTCCCGGAATCACCAGGATATTGGGCGAGCGCTGGAGAAGCCAGGCTAGCGCAACCTGCATGGGTGTGGCACCGAGGCGCGTGGCGACGTCTGACAAAGTATGCGACTGGAGTGGAGTGAACCCTCCGAGCGGAAAGAATGGCACGTAGGCGATACCGTCACGAGCAAGATCGGCTATGAGCGCATCATCGGTTCGATGCGCGAGGTTGTATTGGTTCTGTAGGCAGACGATCGGAACAATCTGTCGAGCTTCCGCGATCTGCGCGGGCGTCACGTTGCTCAGCCCGATATGACGCACCAAACCCTTTTGCCGGAGTTCAGCTAGAACTGTGAGCGGTGCCTCCATCGATCCTTCGGCGGGTTCATGGATGCTAAACATACTCCGCAGGTTGACCACATCGAGCACATCGAGTCCCAGATTGCGGAGGTTGTCATGAATCGCTGCCGTCAGCTCTTCGCGTGAGTAAGCCGGAATCCATGATCCGTCCTCACCGCGCCGGACGCTGACTTTGGTGACGATCACCAGATCGTCGGGATAAGGATGCAGCGCTTTTCGTATGATCTGGTTCGTGACATGAGGGCCGTAAAAATCGGATGTATCGATGTGGTTGACACCACTTGCAACGGCCTCTCGCAGAACAGCGATCGCTGCATCGACATCTCGGGGAGGCCCCCATACCAACTTGGTGCCATCTCGCCCGGCGAGTTGCATCGCCCCGTAGCCCATGCGGTCTACCGTCATTGACGTGCCAGGCAGAGTGAAGCTGCCGGCGAGGTCTTTTTGTTCAATCATTTTCATTCCTCCTGGTGCGGTGTTCCTCAGTAGTAGTGAGGAACGCTAAAACGACTCTCCAACCATTTCTTCGCTTTTTTTCCAGAGCGCCTCGGCAGTTTTTGCATTCACCGCATACCCGCGTACTCCTTCGCTCACAGCGTTGATGGGGACCTCGTCCGGGACGATGGAGCCGACGTGGCAGTCCTCGCAATACCTGCCCCCGATCTCGTCAGCCGGAGCTACAACACCAGCCCATACCGAAGTTGCGGCTCCTTGCGGAATGCTTTTCCAGTGTATGGGCGGCTTACCCGCGGCTGCCAGTTGCTGATTGATCTCGTCGACCCGCGCCTGCAACCAGTTCGGACTCATATGGCGGATCAGTTCCGTCTCGATGATTCCAGGATGCACCGCCGCAGCGCGTACTCCGCGGTTCCGATGCCGCTGGTCGAAAGCTACTGCAAAAAGGATGTTCGCTGTCTTCGAGCGGCCGTATGCGACGAAAGGCTCGTAGGACGTGTGATCAAAGTTGGGATCCTCAAGGTCCACGTTCGAGCGGCGGTGACCCGCAGAAGACACGTTGATCAGGCGTCCGCTCGTCCGCATGAGCGGCGCAATCCGGTTGACCAGGACAAAGTGGCCGAGATGATTTGTCCCGAACTGCGTTTCGAAGCCATCGGCTGTGTGGCCGAACGGCGTCGCCATCACCCCGGCATTGGCTATGACGACGTCGAACAATTCTCCTTTCGCCAGCAATCGGTCGGCGCAGGCACGGACGCTTTTCAGGTTGGCGAGATCGAGTTCAATCAGTTCGAAGTTTCCGCCATTGGTCGCGGCGTCCTTTCGCACCCGCTCGGTTGCAGCTTTGGCCTTGTTCAAATCCCGGGCCGCGCCTACCACGCGAGCGCCGTGCGCGGCCAGGGATCGCGCCGTTTCCACGCCGATTCCGGCTGAAACACCCGTCACGAGAATCCGTTTGCCCTTCAGATTCACGCCGGACAAAACGTCATCTGTGGTCGAAGTTGCTCCAAATGAAGTTGCCTCGAGTATGTTCGTCATTTTCTACTTCCTTATACTGACACGTTCGATGTGACGATTCATGGGTCCTGTCACGCGCTAGCCGCGCAAGGGGACGGCGTCCGCAGCGTCTTCGAAATAGTGCTCCGCGTTCAGATCGGCAATGAGGCCAGGCTGAACTGGTCGCCATCCCAGCCCTTCCCGCGTTTGTGCGCTGGAAGCCGGGCCGTCTATACCGAAGAAGTGCGCCATCCAGCCGAAATGATCGGCGGCCTCTTCGCGAGACTTGCTGATGACCGGTACGTTCAAATGGCGGCCGATGACCTCAGCGATCTCTCGAGTCGGAACACCCTCGTCCGCCACGCCGTGATATCGGGCTGCAGCGGAACCTTTCTCAAGCGCGAGTCTGTAGACATGAGCAGCATCCAGCCGGTGCACTGCGGGCCAGCGATTGGACCCGTCGCCTATAAATGCGGAAACGCCCTTTTCACGTGCGATGCTAATCAGGCGTGGCACAAAGCCGTGATCACCGTTGCCGTGGACCGATGGGGGAAGCCGCAGCACCGATGCGCGGACTCCGCGTGCCGCCAAGGCAAGTGTCGCCTCCTCCGACTTGCGCGGGAAGTTGAGATCGGGCGCATCCTCTTCTGTTGCGAGCGGGCCTTGGCGTTGAACGAGCAAGGTCCCGGAAGTGATGATCAACGGACGATCAGAGCTCGCGAGCGCGTCGCCGAGAGTCTCGATGGCACGCCTGTCCGCCTCGGCGGCAGGCCCATAGTTTGCGAAATCGTGGATAAAAGCAGTGTGGATCACTCCGTCGGCAGCCGCTGCTCCGCTGCGAAGGCTATCGAGATCTTCGAGCGATCCGCGATGCACTTTGACATTGGCTCCCGCCGCGGTAAGCGACTTGGCGCCCGCATCCGAACGCGCGAGGCCGAGCACCTGATAACCAGCGGCGATCAGTTCTCGGACAACTGCCGTACCAACGAAGCCTGTAGCGCCGGTAACAAAAATACGCATATTCTTCTTTTCCTCCTAAGCAAGTTGTGTTTCAGTCGATAGGACGTCGATAGGGACAACGACCGGGACGAAGCGCTCACTCGACTTGCGAGCCGAGTCGAAGCCTTCGCCGTGATCAATCGCCATTCGCGGGTTGAAGCGGGCACACCATCGATCACAATCAACTCCTGCAGCCAGTCTTCTGCTGAGAGCTCCGCCTGTTCCGACCCAAACAATTGAGTGACGGCGCTGAAGAATGCTGACAAGTGCTGCTCCGCCATCTTCGTGAGGTCGGGGCAAGGATGATTAGAATTCTTTGATGGTTCATAACGAGCGAGTGAATTCATATTTCTCCCTCTCTAAGCCGGAGATCGAGCCGGAGAACCCCGGAACCGGCTATTGACAGGCCGCCGCGTTCCGACTAAAACGGAGAGTGTCTCCGAATCAGTAGATAAGATAACCGGAGACTATCTCCGGTTGCAACTTTTTTTATGGTCGCCAAAACTCGGAAAATTGCCCCGCGAAAGCCGCGCACCGACGCGCAGCGGAACCGCGAGCGCATTCTAGAAGTGGCGAAGGAGGCGTTTACTCGGTCCGGGGCGGACGCCAGCCTCGATGACATTGCCAAAGAGGCAGGTGTTGGAGCGGGAACTCTGTATCGCCACTTTCCTACGCGGGACGCACTAATCGAAGCGGTCTATCGGACTGAAGTAGAAAAGATTGCGGCAGCGGAGCGGAAATTCTCCGGCGCCATGGCCCCGGTTGAAGCGTTGCGAGCCTGGATGCTCTTGTTCGTGGATTACATCGCAACCAAGCAGATCATCGCCCCGGCACTGAACTCGCTCGTCGGAGGGCCTTCGAAGCTGTATGAAGGTTCACGCAGTCAGATTCAGGGAGCGATTGATTCGTTGGTGAAGCGGGCTATCAAGAGCCGCGACATCCGTAGAGATCTGGAGCCATTCGATCTGCTTCGAGCGCTGATCGGCGTCTCCCACGTGGCGTCCGGTCCTGACTGGCGGCAAAGCGCCAGGAGACTCGTGGACATCCTCATCACTGGTTCGCGGCCAATCAAATAGGTCCGAAGGTTCAAATCGAGGCATTCTCGAACCGTCGCCTTGACCGATGGGAAGTGCGAATGTCAAACTGTTTGTGCGAGGATTGAGACGTAGGGCCCACGCACTGCAGAAGAGAAAACTGCCCCAGAGCATTTTCCCTTCCGCACCAGCGCATTGATTTCTAGTTGTGCTTCCGAAGATTGGAATTTGAATCGGGCCGCGGCCCGTACGGAGTTTTTTGCAATGACCATTTTGATCACTATTATTCACATTATCGTTTGCCTGTTTCTGATTGCGGTTGTGTTGCTGCAGAGCGGAAAGAGCGGCGATCTGGCTGCGGCTTTCGGCGGTCAGGGCAGCCAGACAGCGTTTGGCCCGCGCGGCGCGGCGTCGGTTCTTTCCCGCGCGACGACCTGGTCCGCCATTATCTTCATGCTCACGTCGATTACGCTGTCGATTTTCGCGGCGCGACGAACAGGGCCGACGTCAGTGTTGTCAGGAGTAAAGCCATCGCAGACGAAATCGCAGTCGGCCTCACCAGCACCGTCCGCGCCGCCGACCGTTCCGCAGAATCAGGCGCCGACACAGAAATAGCGCGACTGTCGGCCGACTTATCCGTAACTTATCCGACTAAAAAGGGATTTTCTTCCCTTTCCTCACCGATGGTCGTCCGGCGACCGTGCCCCGGAATTACGACGGTGTCATCAGGCAGGGTCATAACCCTGTCACGCAGGGAGCGTATGATTTTCTCAAACGACCCTCCGGGAAGATCGGTGCGCCCAATGCTGCGAGCGAAGAGAGTGTCGCCGGCGATCAGCAATTTTTCCGCGGGGAAATAAAGGCAGACGCTGCCCTCGGTGTGGCCGGGAGTGTGAAGTACATTCGCTGTCAAGTTTCCCGTGCGGACCGATTCACCGTCGCCGATGCTCCCTTCGACTACAACCTCGCCGGGCGCGGCCACGCCGATCCACGAAGCCTGTTCATCGAGCATTTTCAGCAACGCGTAATCATTTTGATTAAGCAGGATTGGCGCGCCAGTAGCGGCGCGTAGCTTCATGGCTCCGCCGACGTGATCGATGTGGGCGTGCGTGACGACAATCTGCTTCACATCCAATTTGTGCTGGCGAATGATGGCGAGGACGCCTTCAATGTCGTCGCCCGGGTCGACGACCATGGCTTCATGCGTGGTCTCATCACCAATGATTGAACAGTTGCAATGCAGCGGTCCGACGGGAAGGATCTTGTGGATCATGATTTCATTGTAAAGCGAGCCGGTGGCCCATTCTAGATTTCGCGTTGTCTGCGAAATTTAGAGTGGGGATGTTGGAGGCTGAACCATTATGCGACAGGCTGTGAGCGCGGAAACTGCTCCACCTCAAGCCAGAACCAGGCTTGAATGGGCCCCCGGCCCGGAAACGCGTGTCTCGCGCACCACCCCAGACTACGATGCTGCCGCAACCCGCCCCGTCCTCTGATCGGAGCGGAGGCGCAGACGCGCCGCGATATTGCCGGCGTGATCCCGTGCCTCGTTCTCCTTTAGATAGATCAATTCGATGTTGCGACGGATGGCGATGGGAATGATGGACATCGTCGAGTTCGCGGGTGAGACGTCCGCAGGCTACGCAGGACGCGATCAGGTGAGCATCGAGGTGGCCGCAGTAAGGGCATTCGATCGCTCGAGCAGAATAGGTTTCGCCGAGAAAGATGCTCTGCACCTCCCCGGCTTCGAGCGCCTGAAGAACGCGATGTCTTTCGCCACAATTGCCTCGCGGCGATGGGAACGATCCTGCGGAGGATCGGGTTGAAAGTAAAAACTCAGGGCGCACGCCCCTTTGGTCTCGTCCGCTTGAAAAACCGCCAGCTCACGGAGTTCGTCCCGGGTCATCATCTCGACGCTCCTTCGATTGAGATGTTAAGTTCCAGTTTTTCTTACGACTTCGTTGTGGAATTCGCTGGCGATGGAGGGCGAGCTGCGAACGCAGTCGCGCGCGCGACTCACGGACTCGCGCACGGCCTCCAGATGCCGGCCCGTTATGGCGGCGATTTCGCTGAGGGAGAAGCCTTCGATACCGTAGAGAAGAAAAGCTTCGCGGTCGGTGCGATCGGCGCCGCGGAGTGCGGCTTGCACCAGGGCAATCAGCTCGTCGGAATAAGCGTCCTGCTCTGGAGTGGACACACGGCGATCGGCAATCGCGCTTTCGCGAGTCCACCCCTCGTCGGCTTGATGGAATTGCAGCGCCGGCTCGTCGGAAGCTTCGACATTTTGCCGGCGGCGACTGTCTTCGAGATGCAGATGGACGGGAGACTCCAGTTCATGGAGACGGTTCATCATCTCGTTCATGGCCTGCATGGCAAGGCGATAAAGCCAGGGTTCGAGCAACAGTTTCTCCGGACGCTCGTGATCGCCGAGAGCTCGGGCGATGACTTCGTCGACGACTTCCAGAGTGGAAAGTGCGTCTTCGAGAATGTCATCGTCGGCGCGACGAAAATAGAGTTCGCGGTCCACGAAGCGTTCGAGCCGGGAGAGATTTGCGTTCACATAAGAACCGATGTCATCAGCGGAAATAGTCGGCGGCAGAACCGCGGCCAGCGTCTGCTCGAATGGAATGCCAGGTTCAGGAGATTCCCCTCCGCGCCAGCGCCGCCATTTGTGGCTGGAGCGCAGCAGGTCCTTGTGCCGGCCAATCTGCTGCACGAGTTCATCAAATGCCGCCTTGATGGCTGTGGTTGGGCTGGGAGCTTTCTTCTGCGTCGCGAGTTGACCCGAGGGCAGGCGCAGGTTCAGCGAGACGTGTGCTCCCTCGCGCGGTGAGCTCTGTTCGACGACGGCTTTCAGATGGATAAGGTCGGGCCGGAAAACCTGAAGGCGTTTTTGGATTTTCTCGAGCTGGTGGCTGACTTCTTTTTCGATGGCAGGAGTCTTGTGGACCTTGTAACTGACGTGAACGTTCATTTTCGCGCCTCGAAGCGGGACGAAGAGCGCCGTGAAGCCGCGTCCTGACAATGAAATTGTACACCCGTGAGGGACGAGTGGAAGCGACGTTTGCAATAACCGCGCCGGCGCTCACGTGACTACTTTTTGTAGACCCAATCCTTGGTTAATTCCTCCGGTATCGCCACCGGGAACGGTGGAAAGCTGTGAGAGTCGCCCTTGAATAGCGAAACGGTAACCTCGGCGCGACTGGTGCCGTCGTGGACGGCGATCTTATGTGGTTTGTTCTTGGAATAGCCTTCCCACAGAGACACGCCGGCGTAGGCGCCGTCCTTGCGCAGGATGTAGTAGGTCATGTCGATGAACTTGAGCTTGTCCATGTCATTGTTGTAGTTGCGGGCGATGCGCTTCAGAGCATCCAGGCCGGCTTCCTGCGGCGACATGCCGTGCCGCATGTTCTCGACGATGGTGTGTGCTCCCGCCACTTTGATGTTCTCTTCTCCGCTGCCGGTAGCACCCGCCGAGCCCACGTCCTGATCGGTGTAGCAACCGGCGCCGATGATCGGTGAATCGCCGCAGCGTCCAGGAAGTTTCCAGGCGAGGCCGCTGGTCGTCGTGCATCCCGAGATTTCACCTTTGTCGTTGAGAGCGGAACAATGGATGGTACCGGTCGGCGGAATTAAAACGCGCCGGACGGCGGCCATCCTGAATTCCGGTTCGATGCCCAGCCTGGCGGCATTCTCTTCGAGCTGTCGGATGCGTTGCTCCCAAAGTTCGGATTGCGGCGCTGGCGCTGCCGATGGCGGCTTCCAGTTCGGATCGGCCAGTCCTGGTCCCCACCAGTCGTCGGACGAGTGATACTCCTTCCAAAGCAGCCAGATTCTGCGGGAGCGTTCGGTGAGCAGATTTTCACGCGGAAAGCCCAATGCGACGGCAAAGCGCTCAGCGCCCTCGCCGACCAGCATAACGTGGCCGGTATGTTCCATGACGGCTTTGGAAACAAGCGAAACATTCTTGATGTTACGGACGCCGCCGACGGATCCGGCGCGACGCGTTGGGCCGTGCATGCAGCAGGCGTCGAGTTCGACCACCCCTTCTTCGTTGGGAAGGCCGCCGAGTCCGACCGAGTCGTCGTTCGGATCATCCTCCGGTCCCTTTACCACGCGGAGAGCTGCATCCAAAGTGTCGCCGCCGCCTTTCAGGAAAGCGAAGGCGTCGTCGAGATAATTGACGCCATTGTTCGCGCAGATGATGATCGGGCGCTTGTACGCGCCGGACTGCTGGACGGAAGGCGGGGCCGCTTGGTCCTGTGCGTTGGCGTTTTGCGTATTGAGACCGGTGGCCAGCGAGGCAGCGATTGCAGAACCCAGAAATCCGCGACGATTGATAGACATGAATTCTCCCTACTCGGGAAACGGCCAGAAGGATAACACGAGAATCCAGCCTCGGATGAGCGAACTAGCTTAGCCCAGTGGTAATCACCCGCAGCAGGCGCGCCACGCCTTCGTGAAAATCGGCCGGCTCGGTGATCAGGCTCAGCACGAGATACCCTTCCGTCGGAAAATCGTAGAAGTGGCCGGGGTGGACGCTCACACACGCTTCGCGCAGCAGACGAATAGCGAGATCTTCGCTGCTTTCCAGAGCTGGAACTCGCAGCACCACGTACCATCCGCCTTCGACTCGCAATCTTGTGCACGAGGGATGAGCCACGAGTTGACGATCCAGAGCCGCAAGATTCACGCGCAATCTATCAAGGAGAATCGGCTGGATTTGTTTGCGTTGATCGAGCAGCACCGACGCGGCAAGTTGCACGGGCGCGTTCATCGAAAGAAAAGTATCAGCGATTACTTCGAGGCGAGCTCCGGCTTCAGTCACTCTATCTTGCGGACCGCTCGTGGCTACCCAGGCAAGCTTCATCTGCGGGAGCGCGGAAATCTTGGAGACTCCACTCAGGGTGAAAGTAAGCGCGTCGGCGTTGGTGACGAAACTGACTCGCGGCGCGCCGTCGTGTGAATAATCGAGAAACACTTCGTCCACGATCAGCGCAAGATTGTAGTCACGGCAGAAAGCATTCAGCGTCGAGGTTTCCGCGGCCGAGACGTAGGAGCCGGTGGGGTTGTTGGGATGGACGAGAATCACGGCTCGCGACCGGGCGGTCGCGGCCTTGTAGAGCGAATCGAAATCGATTTGCCAACCATGATCGTAGAGCAGCGGATAAGGCACAAGCGTCACGTCGGCGAGATCGGCGAGAAATTCGAACAAAGGATAGCTCGGTTTCGGCACAAGAATCTCGTCATCAGGATTGCAGAGCAGACGAAAGACGTAGGAGTAGGCTTCGCTGGTGCTGGTAGTCAGAATCAGGCGCTCGGGATCGAGGCCGAGGACCTCGTGCGACTCGCGATAGTAGCGGCACACGGCCTCGCGCGCCGCGAGCAGGCCGCGCGGCTGCGGATCGTAGCGCATCGCTTCAGGATTCGCCAATGCGGCGAGCACGATTCCAGAATCGGGCCGAACGCCAACTTCCGTCGGGTTCGAGATCGTGAGATCCAGAATGTTCCGTCCCGAAGCTCGCGCTTCCTCGATCGCGCGCGTCAAAGCGTTCGTGCTGAGCCGCCAGTTTGTGCGTTGGGAGAACATGGAATCCAGTAACGGGCAAGTGTCTTGCTATTTCAGGAAAAATCCCAACTGCTCAGGAGCGGGCAACGTTTTGGTACTCCAGTACTGGCTTTGCGCGGCTTGAACGGCAACAATCTTCGCCTGTACCTCCAGTGCAAGATTGTCGTAGCGAACCAGTACATTGTCCCGCCAGTAGGGATGGTCCTCACGCGCCCAGCCCTCAGCGTACAGGCCGCGCAGCTGCGTGATGGCATCGCGCAAGCTCTCTAACCGTCCGTTGATGTCAACGATCTCGTCCAGATCGTTTTGCGCGCGAGTGCCATCTGTCTGATTCTGATAAGCGTCCCAGTAGTAGCGGCTGATCTCGGATGTGAACTGAATCTTCAAGCCCAAGATGTCGAGATGCGAGGCGGCGAGGAGCATGTCATCGAGCGTCTCAGAATGAAGATGCGCCTTGGCTCGATTGAGCATCAGCGTTTCGGCGGCGTGCTCAGCGCTGATGCGCAGATCATGAGTAACCGGCAGCGCGGTGGCAGCCACGTTAGCGCCGGATTGGCTGAATGGATCGGTCCAGAAGAGCTCGTGACTCGCACTGCCAAGTTTCACGCCGGCAAGGAGCGAATGCGGATGATCGAGGTTGTCAATCACGCCGGAAAACGTGCTGTCGTCATTGCGGTAAAATGCCCAGTCATAGCTGCTCTTGAAGTCATCGATACTGGACTCGCCGGGCTGCCAACTCGCGGCGGCGCCAAATATCAAACCAGGCCAGGCCATATCGACGAGCGATTCGCCGTCATCGTTCCACGTAGTGTTGAGGGCCCCGAGGGCCTGATGCTTTTGCCCGTCTCGAACAAAGTTTCGGATATTCACAAAGGCCTGGTCGAAATCAGGCCAGATCACGCCCCAGTTGCCCGCGCCCGGCGCGACCACAACTCGCAGGCCGGCATTGGTATAGGGGGTGATGATGTTCTCATAGCTGGGCTTGGGTTCGTAGTCCCAGGGAACGGCAATCATTTCTTTGGGAAGAATAGTCAGCAGCTCGGGATACTTGACCGCGATATCTCCCCAAAACATGAGCTGCTTATGATAGGGCTGCATGATCTCAAAAATCTTCTGCAGGTGTTCGAGATAAACCCGGCCGAGCCCCTGTTGGGCAGCGAGAGCTTTCGTCTGGCCAGCGCCGAGTTCGGCGGTTTCGTCGGCGCCGATGTGGAAGAACGGGCCGGGAAACAACGGAACAACCTCACCGTAAACCTGTCGAATAAAGTCGTAGGTTTTGGGATTGGTCGGCGTGAGCACGTGTCCATGCGGTGTTTCAGCGACATCGGAGTAAATTTCATACTTCAAAAGCTGATGGAGATGCCCGAAGGCCTGCTGTTCGGGCAAGATCGCGATGTAGTACTTGCCGGCGTAGTCGACGAGTTCCTTGATCTCCGCAGGAGTAAACGCCGCATCTTTGGGCACGACCAACGGCTGGGTTTGGAAATCGAAAACGTGTTCCATGTTGAATCCGACGAGGTTGATCTTATACTCGGCCAGCGTGCGGATTTGCATCTTCAAATAATCAAGCGTAGGGATGGGACCGCGGCTGATATCGTCCGACACGCCCCGCCATTCCATGCTCGGCCAGTCGCGTATGACGAGCCCCGGGATAGCCAATTGCTCGTGTGGCGCGGGCACTCCTGCCCGCGAAGTGAGGACGGCAGCGTTTGCATTCGCTCCTCCCTGATCTCGAAGCAACTGCCGCAAGGTTTGCACTCCGTAGAAAAGCCCCTGCGCGCTGCGGCCGGCGACGATCACGCCGGAAGTACTCACGCGGATAACATAACCCTGGTTGCCAAGGTCGTCCCCACTTTTAACTCCCTGCGCTTCGAGATAGGCCCGCAAGCCGCGGTCGGTCAGGCGCCCGAGCGAAATATGTCCGGTCGTTGTCGGGGCGGATGTAGCGGATTCGATCGACAGCTTCATGCCTGTGCGATCGTGAATTTCTTTTTGCAGAGTTTCGGCGGCGATTCGATCTTCAGCGTCACTGATAAGGATGATAGTGGAGGGCTTAATGACCATTTTGCCGTCTGCCAGGCGAACTTCCTTAGGCGCGGGCAGAATCTTCAGCGAACGGATGGCGTCGCTGACCTGGGCCTGAGAGAGCGCCGCACAGGCAAGACACGCAACAATCCATTTAGCTATTTTCATTTTCATGGGAGTGAAAAGCGAGAGTAGCAGGTGAGATCGCGAAACGACAAGCTTTGGTTGCTGCTTGATAAAACCTGCGGGAGCGCTTCGCCTGGACGGGGCAGATCCCCGTCACCACACAAGCAGAGCCTTGTCGCGACCCTAGCCTGCGCTCCTACTTTCCGAACGCTTCTTTATTCACCACGTACGGCATCTTCGTAACATCGCCACCGTAGTTCCCTTCCAGCACATCAATCAGCCCCTGCACGCAGCGCCCGGCCATGCCTTTATTAGGATCGGAAGACAAGCGCGTGATGCGCGCGGCGCTGGCGAAGTGCGGCAGAAGGCGGCAGCGGTCGGCGATGGCGGGATCGCGAAGCGGCGAATCGGCGGGGAGAGGCTCTTTTTCGTAAACGTCGAGCGCGGCGCCGGCGATCCAGTTCTCGCGCAATGCGCGCGCCAGCGCTTTCTCGTCTACCACCGGCCCACGCGACGTATTGACGATCATGGCAGTAGGTTTCATCATGCGCAGCGTGGTTTCATTGATGAGGTGATGCGTCGGCGTGGTGCTCTCGCCCTCGCGCAGCAGCGGAACGTGCAGGCTGATGAAATCTGCCGTACTCAGCGCTTCGTTCAGAGTCGTGTAGCGAATGGAAGTTTTCTCGCGGCTGATGCCGCGCTGGAAGCGCAGATCCATCGTCTCCTGGATGGCCTCGATGTACTCGTGGTTCTCATAAGCCGGATCAAAGCACAGGATGTTCATATCAAATCCGGCGCACTTCTTGATCATGGCGAGACCGATGCGGCCCGTGCCAATGACCGCTACGGTTTTTCCAGTGACTTCGTCACCCAGAAACGGCAGATAGGGATGCCAATATCCCCAGCGATTTTCGCGCGTCAGATGCTCGGCGGGCCAGAGCTTGCGGGCCAGCGCCCCCATCAGGAAGAAGGCAAACTCCGCGGTCGCTTCGGTCAGGACGTCGGCCGTATTAGTAAACGGAACTCGGTACCGGTTGGCATCGGCGCGGTTGATGTTGTCAAATCCGACGGCGAATTGTGCAACCACTTTGAGCGTGCCATCTCCAGCCGCGAAAATCTCGGCGTCGATCGGATCGCGTAATGTGGTGATCAGGCCATCCACACCGGACTTCACCTTTTCAATGATCAAGCTTTTCGGTGGAGCTTCCGGCTTGGGATAAACCTCAAGGTCGTATCCCCTTTGACGAAGAATGTTGAGGGCATCTCCGATGTCACAGGTGGCAAAAACACGGATTCTCTGGCTCATGGGCGTCGATCAGTGTACCGCAGGCCGGGGCTGGCTTTTATGATTCGTTGCTATCCATGCGCCGAGTGATGGATGCTGACTGCGCGTGATGGCGCACGTCGGCTCCGAGGACCCAGAAAATCACGTCTTCGGAAATGTTGGTGGCATGATCTGCGACGCGTTCGAGATTGCGTGCTACCAGAAGAGCATCTAGCGCCTGCTGAGTCACTTGCGGCTCTTCGTTCATCTTCCGCACGAGCACGATAAAGGCTTCGTCGCGCATCCGGTCGACGACGTGATCCATTTCCAGCACAGCCTGCGCGAGTTCGGCTTTGCCTTCCACGAACGACTCCAGGGCACGTCGCACCATGGCGCTGACAGCCGTGGCCATGCGGCCGATATCGACCGGCAAATCGGCAGCCGGCAATTCGATCATGTCCATAACGCGCTCGGCAATGTTTACGGCCTGATCGCCTACGCGCTCAAGGTCGGCATTGATCTTGGTCACCGCGAGAATAAAGCGCAGGTCCACAGCCGCCGGTTGTTGCGTGGCGAGGATGTCGAACGCGAGTTCGTCGATCTCGCGCTCGGCGGCGTTGATGAGGCTCTCGTTCTCGAGGACCAGCTGGCAGCGCGTGAGATCGCGTTCCGTGTATGCCTGGCAGGCGCGATCCACTGCCAGTTCCGCGAGACCTCCCATGCGAAGCAGTTTCTCCCGGAGGTCTACCATCTGCTGCTGAAAGCGCGTGCGCATTATCCAAACCTGCCTGTGACGTAATCTTCCGTCCGTTTGTCGAAGGGATTGGTAAATATCTTTTCAGTTTTATCGAACTCGATCATTTTGCCCAAAAGAAAGAATCCAGTGAACTCGGCCACCCGGGCGGCCTGCTGCATATTATGCGTGACAATCACGATCGTGTATTGCTCTTTTAATTGAAATATCAGCTCTTCAATCTTGCCGGTTGAAATCGGATCGAGCGCCGAACAAGGTTCGTCCATGAGCAGAACTTCCGGCTGGACGGCCAGTGCGCGGGCGATGCACAGCCGCTGCTGCTGACCGCCGGAGAGGCTGGCGCCGGACTTCTTGTGCAGCGAGTCTTTTACCTCGTCCCACAGCGCGGCGCTTTCCAAAGACTTGTGGACGGCCTCCTCCAGCAGCTTGCGGTTGCGAAATCCGTTCAGCTTGAGCCCGGCAGCCACGTTGTCATAGATAGACATGGTCGGGAACGGATTCGGCTTCTGAAAGACCATGCCCACACGCCGGCGCAGTTGCGTAGCCGAAGTTCCGTTATAAACACTCAAATCGCCGATATGCACCTTGCCATCGACCCGCGCCTCGGGAATGGTTTCGTGCATGCGGTTCAAACAGCGAATGAACGTGGATTTCCCGCAACCCGAAGGGCCAATGAGCGCGGTCGCGTGGTTGGCGCGCACCGTGATGTTGACATCGAACAAGGCCTGCGTTTTGTCGTAAAACGCATTCAGATGCTCGACTTTAATTCCGACGCCCATATCTCCCTGAACTTCATGTACACGCGCACTACACGACCGCTAAGCTCCCGCGAAAGTTCCGTGCCGCACCGCAATGCGAACCGCCGCGACCGCCCCTACTATAAGGATAATCAAAACCAGCGCGCCTGCCCATGCTTGCCGATGCCATTCATCGAAGGGCGAGATCGCATAAGTAAAGATCTGCAGCGACAGGGCCGCAGTCGGCTGGTCGGCCTTCCAATTCCAGAACTGGTTTCCGAAGGCGGTGAAGAGCAGCGGCGCCGTTTCTCCAGCCACCCGGGCGAAAGCCAGCATCACGCCGGTGATGACCCCAGATGTCGCCGTGCGCAGCGTAATCGAGAGCGTGGTGCGCCAGCGGGACACACCCAGCCCGTAAGCCGCTTCGCGAATGGCCTGCGGCACCAGCAGCAGCATTTGCTCGGTGGTGCGCGCGATCGTCGGAACCATCATGATGGCCAGCGCCACGCCACCGGCCAACGCAGAGAAATGTTGCTGCCGCATCACCACCAGCCCGTAAGCCACAATGCCGATCACGATGGAAGGCACACCGTTCAGCACATCGGAAACAAAGCGCACGATGTCGCCATAGCGGTTTCGCCCATACTCGGAAAGAAAGATGCCCGCGCCGATTCCGAGTGGCACGCCCAGCAGACTGGCAATGGCAAGAATGACCATCGATCCCGCGATGGCGTTCGCCATACCGCCTCCGGGCTCGCCTACCGGCTTGGGAGTCTGTGTCAGGAAGGCGATATTCATCGAGCCGATGCCTTTGTAAATTAAATAGGCAAAAATAGCGAAGAGCGGCAAAAGCACGAGCAGGACGGTAAGCACGGCGACGCCCGTCATCGCATGATCCATGAACCGCCGCCGTAAACTGATGGGCGGAATACTGACCTGCGGGATCAAGACCGCTGCCGCGTTGGAGTTCTTATCAGACAATGCTTCTCGCCGGTTGCCCTCGAGTCACGCTCCACACCATCAGCCGTGCGAGCGCGTTGACCACAATCGTGACAAAGAACAGCGCCAGGCCAATCTCGATCAATGCGGAGAGATACAAATCGCCTGTCGCTTCGCTGAATTCGTTGGCCAGCACGCTGGCCATGGTATATCCGGGAGCAAACAGAGACTTGGCGATTTCCGGGCGGTTGCCGATCACCATGGTGACCGCCATGGTCTCGCCGAGTGCGCGGCCCAAACCTAGAATGACGGCGCCCACGATTCCGGCTCGCGCGTTGCGCAGCACACCCATGCGGATCATCTCCCAGCGCGTTGCACCTAGCGCCAGCACCGCTTCCCGCTGATGTTGAGGAACTACCGTAAGCACCTCGCGCGTGATGGAAGAGATGATAGGAATGATCATGATGGCTAGAATCACCCCTGCGGCCAGCATGCCAATCCCGTAAGGCGGCCCGCTGAACAGCCCGGTCCAGCCGAGGGTTTTGGCGAGAAACGGCTGGACATATACGCGAAGTATCGGCACCAGCACGAAGATCGCCCAAAGCCCGTAAACCACGCTGGGAATAGCCGCCAGCAGTTCGGTGGTAAAAGAGAGAATTCCGCGCAGCCCGATCGGGCACATCTCGGTAATGAACACGGCCACGCCGAGAGACAGCGGTACAGCAATCACCAGCGAAAGCAGCGAGGACACGATCGTGCCGTACATGAACGGCAGGGCGCCGTACTGGTCCGACACCGGATTCCAGTCCGATTGTCCGAAAAACTTCCAGCCAAACGCGTGCCACGAAAGCTGGGAGCCCACCACCAGCTGGTAAACAATCAACCCTAGCAGCGCGACCACCGCCAGGCCGCAAAGACGCATCGCCCAGCCAAAAACAAAGTCGGGGATCTCGCTGACCTTCCCGTGCAACAGCGGCGTCTTTCGAGCTTCGATCTTCAGGGCGGCCCTTGGTCCCCGCTCCGGTTCGGGAGCGTTAAAACGCGGCCGGGGCAGGGCTTGATTAGACATTCAAAATCGAGGCTAGCAGAGAGTTGTTACAAATCGGTTAAAAAGCGGGAGCGGGTAGTGTCTGAAATGTGCGTTGATGAAAACCAGACAGAAAATATGGCAGCGCCGCGGGCGGTTTTAATCCGCTAACTTTGAGGGTTTTGACTTGTGTTGAGACCGGTACCGGAGAGAGAATCGGTTTGAGGAGCTTCAGAAAAGAGAGTAACGATGCAAAAATCCTGTAATAAATTAGATTACTTGGAAGGGCTGTACTCCAGAATGACAACCGACCTCGGTAGACAGAGCGTTCTCTGCGGCCCCGGTGGAATCAACGAACATCGTAGGGCTGGACACGCGGGCGACCCATGTCCTGATCCAGAAAACGTGTTCAGGGAAACATTAAAGCAACAATAGCAAAGCCCGGACTCCCATCCGGGCCTCAAATCTTATGCGCTCAAGGCAGATCATGCCACAGGAGCGTCTTGCGTGTCCACACAACAAGAGCCAATCGTTGCGGGGTACAATCCCTCATTTGAGGATCAAGAGAGGGTAGATCGTATGACCTTGTTGGTTGCGGCAGTGGGATGCGACGGAATCGTACTAGCGGCAGATAAAACTTTCCTTGATCTGCCTGAAGAAGACGAGGAAATCGACGAGAGGCTGGACGGTAGAAAAATCATCGTGCTCGAAAACCACAAAGTTGCCTATGCTTTCGCAGGTGATTACGTGTCGCAATTGGTAGGTAAGAAACTCAAACAGATTCTGGACAGCGGCGCTTTCCAATTTAAGAATATCGATCAAGGCTTAAAAGATGCGGCAGATGCAGCGATAAGCGCCGAGTGGATGAATAACCATGCTCTTAACGTACAAGCAAAGCGGAAACTGCTCGTCGCTCTCTATGGCGAACAGGTTGGTCAACTGCAATTGTGGAGCGTGGACATTAAAGTCAGTATGTTCTCATCGGCGGAGAGAATTAATGGATTGGTGATGACAGGGGCGAGGGGGAATGCGGCTAGATTTTTTCGCCACTATTTTCAATACAATCTGCCGATGGAAAGACTTAAGTTTCTAGCCGCGCATATTGTTCTCGCGGGACATTCATGGAACGGTGATATAGACGGATTGGACATGGTTCTCGTCGGCGAAACGTCTGGCCTAAAGTGGCCAGAGGAGTCGGGAAAAATCGTTTTCAGAGAGCGTTTCCGTCAATGGGATGACATTACCCGCAATTTCTTACTTGATACAACATTGCGGCCAGCATGATGCCTATACGCCACTCGGGGTCAGTAGTTCCGCAATCGTCCAAACATGATCGGTTAACCCCGCTTCCATCGCAGGCGTGACGCGGAGCGATTTGTGGACGCGGCAGAAATTGTAGTAAGCGAAGTGCAACGCGACGGCTGCTTTCAAGTTCACCAGTTTCTTGCTGAAAGCGTTCGTCAACCGCGTGAATCGGCGGATCGCCATACGCATAGTTAGATTCTGGCGCTCTACAAAACTAGTCGAGATGTGATCCGGGTCAGGGCGTCCGTCAACGATCTTGGATATGACCTCCGTGAGCCCAGATGGGGAGTACCTCGCTTCGGGGCTATCGTGCTGTCCGTAATCCCCGAACAATTTAACAAGCTGAGCGAAATCCGCCTGTCCCGCAAAAATGCCTTGAACCGAACGGTAAAAATGCCAACCGTCCGTAGTGATTTGAAAGCGTTCTTCGCTTAAGCAATTTTTCAGTCCGTGTAGAAAGTGGATCGTGTTGTCCCTAGTACGCTTGCAAACCTCGAAGTACGGAACCAACTTCGTCATTTCGTCCAGAGCCACGAACACCCATTGATCGCCAACTTCGGGAGAATCGCCCTTGCGGACGTGACGAGCTTTCTTTCCCACGTAGGTCCAGATTTCATCGCACTGCAAATGCTTGAGGGTCAGGTTTCGCATCTTGGTTTCCATGAGCGATTGGCAGCGTTCCCCGGCGCGAACCAGCAGCGACATGAGAGTGTTTATGTCCAATCCGGTAATGCGTGTATTTGCCGCACCCCCCAACGCACTCCTCGGTCACCAGATATGCCACGTAGTGTTTCCAGCACAGTTCGAATGTTCGGCAAGTGTCGGTCGATTGTATCGGGTGAGCATTCTCTGAAATGCCAGTCTCTCGGAGAATCCGAGACGGGAAACCCTCAGCCCCTGGTTGTGGCCCAGCCTTCGCGTAGTTCACAACTGCCTCTTGCACGACAAGGCGAAGGGAATTGTCCCGTGGCTCGCAGATGTCGCGCAGATACAGGTGTTTGGCGTCATTCAGCAAAGACAGTTTTTCACCATTCGAAAGCAAGACGTTTTTTTCCTATGGCGAGGTCTGCCGCCATAATAGCGGATTGTTGATGTTAACAGCGTTTACACTCAACGCCCCAGCGAAGGCCAATGAGACACGAGCTACAGCGCTGGATATTTATCTACCTGCGATGCAGCGACGCGCGATAGATTGTAGTTACGGAATCACGGCGGCCCATAGCTGCCCTGAATGGGACTAGATTCTAAGGAGCTCATGATGAAAGCAACGCGGTCGGCTGCATTCGGTATGTTGTTGGTCAGTTTTGCACTACAAGCGCGTTCGCAGCAATCATCGACAGTGCCGCAATATACGCCGCCCCCGCTGGTGGGGTCGCTCGCAGGTCATCCCGGATGGCCCTCTGCCAAGAACGCTAGCGATGTGGACACGGTTGAGCATCTCGTGGGCGCGATCTATGACGTAATCTCTGGACCGGCAGGCAAACCTCGCGATTGGGACCGCTTCTGCTCTCTCTTTCTGCCGGATGGCAGGCTCGGTGTGATCCGTGCCGACGCTCCTGCCACAGCGAACCAGCCAGCGCACAAAAGCGACGCTGTCTTCCTCACCCCAGACATGTATGTCGAACGCGATGACCCGTACTTCAAAACGCAGGGCTTTTTCGAACGGAGTATCGCAAATCGTGTGGAAGAGTTCGGCAACCTCGTGCATGTTTGGAGCACTTACGAGAGCCGCCACGCAGCGGATGATCCTACACCTTTCACACGCGGCATTAACTCGATCCAGATCATCCATGCGCAGGGGCGCTACTGGGTGGCCAACATAATGTGGGACGACGAACGGCCAGGATTGACGCTGCCCGAGAAGTACCTCAAATAAACTACCTTTGATGTGTCGTCCGGTGCCAAACGGGATCCGACTACCCGATTTCACTCATTCAGAATCGGGACGATCTGGGTCGACGAGCGTAATGGCAGTGTTACGCCCAGCTAGGCCTAAGCAATACCCTAAACCACCAAGGGTACGAAGTATCACGAAGCTTTTGGCCTCAGGTGTTTCCTTGGTGCACCTTCGTGGCCTTGGTGGTTGCCGGTTTCGCAAATTGCACCACTACCGGGAAGCGTACAAGCTTGCGCGAATCAGTCCGTGTGTGAGAATACTGATGGTTCACTTTCAATCGTCACTCGATGCCCACCTTTGCCGCCATCGACATCGGCTCGAACTCTGTCCGCCTGAAGATCTCGCGGCTGCAAGCCGGACGTTTGAAAGAAGTCCACGAAGACCGCGAAGTCACTCGACTCGGCGAAGGCGTCTTTAGCGGCGGATTGCTTTCGCCCGAGGCGATGTCCGAAACGGTGCGCGTGCTGCGTCGCTTTCATCGCGCCACGCAGGAATGTGGCACCGATCTGGTGAAGGTGGTGGCCACTGCGGCGCTGCGCGACGCTCGCAATTCGCGCTCATTTCTGGAGTGGGTTCGCTCGACAACCGGTTGGACGATCGAAATTATTTCCGGACTGGAAGAGGCTCGCCTGATTCACCTGGGCATCGTCTCCGCTGGCCGTCTTGGCGCCCATAGCGTCCTGCTGGTGGACCTCGGCGGCGGCAGCTGTGAACTCACGCTTTCGCGCGAGGGACAGCTCCGGGATACAGTGAGCTTACCGCTCGGCGCCGTGCGCCTGACCGGCGAATTTCTCCAGCACGATCCGCCGCGCAAGAGCGAGTTGAAGCGGCTTTCTGGATTTGTGGCGCGGGAGATTACCCGTATTCAAGATCGGATCAAGGCCGCACGTGTGGGCGCTGTGATCGCCACCTCCGGTACAGCAGCGGCGCTGGCAGGAGCGGCCGCCCACCTGGCGCGTCCCCGGAAGCGCGGGCCGGTGACGTACGCCACACGCGAAATGATCCGCCGCATTGCCAAGCAGATCACGCGCCAGACGTTGGAACAGCGGCGCAAGGTCCCCGGCATCGGGCCGCGCCGCGCCGAAATCATTTGCGCCGGCGCGGTTGTCTATGCGGAATTGCTGGAGCGCTGCCATCTGCCTGGCTTTCGCTACTCAGCGCTGGGACTGCGCGATGGCATCCTCGCGCAGATGGCCGCGGAATACGATCGCAGCACGAGATCCGGTCGAGCCATTCAATCGGAACGCTGGGAATCGATCAAGCGCGCGGTGGAACATTATCGCGTCGACCTTCATCACGCCTTGCAGGTGCGCGAGTCGTCGCTGCTGCTCTTTTCCTCATTGAAATCTGTACACCAGCTTCCCCCGGAGTACCGCGAATGGCTCTCCGCCGCAGCCATGTTGTACGAGGTAGGCGATTACGTGAACCGCAACGGACACCATCGCCACACTTATTACATCATCGCCAACTCGGAAATCCTCGGTTACACGCCGCAACAGCGCCGCATCATCGGTTCCATCGCACGTTACCTGGGAAAATCGCGCCCCACGCCGGGCGACGGACCGATGAATGCGCTGAGTCCCGAAGAGCAGGAGAACGTGACGAAAGCCTCGATGCTGCTTCGCATCGCTCGAACTTTAAACATGGGCAGGAGCCAATCCGTGGGCAAAGTTGGAGTCTCAGCGCGCAACGGAAGAGTCGCAATGAAATTGACTCCTCGCGGCAAGGCCAGTGTGGACCTGGAGGTATGGGCGATCGAAAAAGACCGGTCTTATTTCCGGGAAGTCTTCGGTCGCGAACTTTCTGTGGCCGCGACGTGAAGCGCACGCAGGATGCGAGGTGTGATGCACCAGCTCAAGGACCCGGAACTGCGCCGCATTTCGACTTTGGCCACGGCGCCTTTCTTAAGCTCGACTACAGCTTCGCATCCGCTGTCGCTGATCACGCGTCCGAGAAATTCGCGCAGATTCGGGTTGTGGCCCACCAGCAGCATGGAATCCTGGCGAGCGTACTCTTCCAGCATTTTCTGGAAATCCGAGAAGCCAGCCAGCGGACGCAGCGCATTCTCGATGACCAATTTGCCTTCGTGCCCCATTTCGTTGCCCACCAGCGCCGCGGTTTGAGTGGCACGTTTTAGGGGACTGGAAACAATGATTTCCACCTGCACACCCAGCGCGGCCAGAGCGCGGCCGATATATCCGCATTGCTCGATGCCATCTTTATCGAGACCGCGCTTCTCGTCCTTCTTCGCAGCGCTCAACTGTTGTCCGGCGCTGGCGTGGCGCAAAAAATAGAGAAACATTCGGAGTGATTATTCCTTTCCCATCATAGCCCGTCCATTCATGGCCACCCGATCACGATCGTCGTCCTACCAAAGTTCGTCCTGCTGAAGTTCGGGAGGAGCGATGGGGAACAGAAACAGGGATGTCCTCGGGCGTCTTGATACCTTCTGCCAGACCGATGAGGAAATCCTGGGCACTGAATGCGGCGGCGCCTCGAGGAGGCTTCTTGCTGCGTCCGCGCGGCGATTGCCAGGAACGCAAGTAGCGACCGTCCTTCTGCAGAAATCGTGCTTTTACATTGTCGGCCAGATAGGCGGCCAGAATCTCATGCACCACGCGGTCACGAAGCAGCGGGTTCTTGAGCGGGAAAAGAACTTCCACGCGCTCGTGCAGATTGCGCGGCATCCAATCGGCGCTGCCGAGGTAGACTTCCGGATCATCGCCGTTCTCGAAGTAATAGATGCGGCTGTGTTCCAGAAACCGGCCGACAATGCTGCGCACGCGGATGCGATCGCTGACGCCGCGAATCCCCGGGCGCAACGAGCAAATGCCGCGCACAAGCAGCTCAATCTCCACGCCTGCCTGCGAGGCGCGGTAGAGTGACTGGACAATATCGGTGTCGACCAGGGAGTTGAGCTTGGCGACGATGCGCGCCGGACGACCCATGCGGGCATGCTCGGCCTCACGCTCAATCAGGCGCATGCACTTTTCCGCCAGATCCAGCGGCGCTACCAGCAACGGCCCATAGTTGGGGTTCTCAGCATAAGCCGTCAGAAAACTGAAAACATCGTGAACCGCGCTGGTGATTTCCGGATCTGCCGTGAGCAGACTGAGATCGGTATAAATACGGGCCGTGGTCGCGTTGTAGTTGCCGGTTCCGAGGTGGGCGTATTGGCGCGCGACGCCATCCGGATCGCGCCGCACCAGCAGCGCCAGTTTGCAGTGCGTTTTTAGACCCACCAGTCCGTGAAAAACCTGCACGCCGGCATCTTCCATATCACGCGCCCAGCGGATGTTTGACGCTTCATCGAAGCGCGCTTTCAGTTCCACGACAGCAGTGACTTCCTTGTGGGCCGCGGCCGCCATCAGAGACGGCACAATCAGCGAATGCTCGTTGGTCCGGTAAAGGGTCTGCTTGATGGAGAGTACGCGATCGTCTTCAGCGGCCGACTGAATAAACGATATTACCGAATCGTACGAATCGAAGGGATGGTGCAGCAGAATGTCGTGGCGTCGCAGCTCTTCAAACAAGTCGTGCGACTTCGCGGTCAGGCGCAACTCGCGGGGCACGAATGCGCGAAACTTCAACTCCGGCCGCGCCGCCTCGTCGTAAATGTTGAACAGCCGCGAAAGATTCACCGGGCCGTTGACCGGGAAAATCTGCCAGGGGTCAAGCTCGAACACCGTGCCCAAACGCTCGATTATCTCGGGGTCGGCCCCGGACTCGATCTCCATTCGCACCGCATCGCCCTTGCGCCGGTTGTGCAGTTCGGCGCGCACCGATTCCAGGAGATTGCGCGATTCTTCTTCCTGCAGGTAGAGATTGCTGTTGCGAGTGACGCGAAACGCGGCGGAAGAGACGATGTCGTAGCCCTTATACATCCGCGCCGCATGATGAACCACCAAGTCGGCCAGGAAAACGAAATCGATGGTCCCCTGCGATGGCAGACGGACCAGCCGGGGCAGCGCCCGCGGAACAGTAACCACACCGGTATAGGTGAGCGAAGAACGACGCCGGCGCCGCAGCAACAACGCGACGCACAGCGCCTTATTGATCACGCGTGGAAATGGATGAGCAGGGTCCACCGTCACCGGGGTGAGCAGCGGGTCGAGTTCCCGTTCGCAGTAATCGTCCGCGAACGCCAACGCCGCCTCATCCAGTTCGTCAATGCTCAAGACTCGAATTCCCTGCTCCGTCAGTTGAGGACGCAGGTGGTCGTTCCAGCACGAATATTGTTCTTCAACGAACTCATGCGCGGCGTTCTTGATCAGCTCCCGCTCCTCCGTCATAGTGAGGCCGTCGGGAGTAGTGGAGTTGTGACCGTCTTCGAGTTGTTGCAACAGGCCGCCAACCCGGACCTCAAAAAATTCGTCCAGATTGCTGGCGGAAATGGCCAGGAACTTCACCCGCTCGAGCAGGGGATTGCGGAGATCCGCTGCTTCTTCCAGCACCCGCCAATTAAACTTCAGCCACGACGCTTCGCGGTTTAGCAGTGTGCCGCGATCGTTTGCAGTTTGTGGAGCCATTTTTATCGAACCTGATGTTGTGGAACCAGATGGTAGATGGGGTAAGGCATGCGCCCCGAATCAGTATACCAAGAAAAGAAAGGGCCCTGATTTGCCACCCGCGCGGAGGAGAATTTGTTCCAAACCTTCGGCGTTGTGGCTCCCGAAACCGCAATTGTGTGCACATTGCTCCATGGCATATACTCGCCGAGATTTGCCGTAACCCGCTAATAAAACGATGGTTATGGCTGCATCCCGGGCGCCTGCGGGATGGAACACAGAGTGCTTAATTCGTTAATGCCAATAAAGTCGATTAGTTCAATGGACTTTATGGCACAATGTTTGTTCGCAAACAAATGCTCGGGTGGGACGCCATCGCGCTTCTCGCCCGCGACGGCCGTAAGGCGCGATCGCCACAAGAGCGAACAGCTTTCTGTTATCCCCGGATGTATTGGTCAACCAAGAATCAAAAAGGAGAGATGTGCACTTTATGAAGTCAACCAAGCAGCTGTTTCTCACGGTCCTGACGCTGGCGGCGCTTCATGCCGGCGCTTGGGCGCAAACCTCGGATTCAAACTTACCGCCTCCATCGAAGAAGCATAAGCCGGCGGCAGCGGCGCCAGCGACGGCTGCGGACCTTCAGGTCCTGCAAGACGCTATAGCCGCGCAGCAGCAGCAAATCCAGCAACTGACCCAGCAACTGCAGCAACTGCAGCAGAACTGGCAACAGGCGCAGCAAACCTCCCAGCAGGCGCAGTCCGCGGCCGTCGACGCTGTCAGCAAGGCTGCTGCGGCGCAAACTCAAGCCAGCCAGGAACAGCAGACGGTTGTGGAATTGAAGAGCGACGTCGCCGATCTCAAGACGTCCACCACCAACACGGCAATGACGCTGCAAGAATCGCTGAAAGAAGTGAAGAACGCCGCCCCGGAGTGGGAGACACCAATGTCGATCCATCTCAAGGGCATTACGATTACGCCAGGCGGCTTCGTAGCCGCTGAATTCGTCCGGCGGTCGCGGGAGTTGGGAGCTGATGTTACGACTCCTTTCAATTCGCTCACTCTACCCGGCGCTTCGCAGAGCCAACTGCCGGAGTTCTTTGGCTCCGCCCGCCAGTCTCGCCCCACGGTCTTTGTAGGGGGACGCTTGAATAATGTGGATCTTTCCGCCTACGTCTCTGGCGACTTTCTCTCTTCCGGTGTGACCTCCACTGCCACCCAGACCAACAGCTACACTCTCCGCCTCCGTCAGGCGTGGGGCCAAGCCAAGTTTGATAATGGCTGGAAATTCCTGGGCGGCCAGGCATGGAGTCTGGTGACCGAGAACAGAGCAGGAATCGCGCCCAGCGACGATCTGGGTAAAGTCAACGATGCCCGGCCCACGACCATCGATCCGGGTTACAACGTCGGTTTTACGTTCGCTCGCCAGTACGGTCTTCGCGTCACGAAAGACTTCGGCGATAAGGTGTCGATCGCTTTCGCAATCGAAAACCCGCAGGGCACCCTGACCACGCATAACAACGCGGACAATTTCCTGCTCGGCGAAGCGGGCGCGAGCAACACCTACAACACCGGCGGAACTTACACCGCCAACCCTTCGCCGGATCTCATTGCCAAGATCGCCTTTGATCCCGGATTTGGGCATTACGAAATCTTCGGCCTGGCCGACCGCTTCACCGACCGCGTCTTCCCTTGTGTGGAGAACTTCGCGAACCCGGCGTTATGTCCCACCACGAGCAGCACTCCCGCTGCGAGCGCTATCGGAGCCTACAACGCCTCTAAAGAAGGCGGCGGCATCGGCGCTAATGCCCGCTGGAACCTCGCTAACAAGCACATCGTTTTTGGCCTGCACGGTTTCGGAGGCAGCGGCATCGGACGCTACGGTGCCGCCCAGCTCTCCGATCTTTCGATTAACCCAAACGGAACGGTTCATCTGATTAAGGATTTCCAGGGTTTGAGCACGCTGGAGTGGCACGGCAAGAAGCTCGACCTCTACTCCTATGTCGGAGCGGAATATGCCGCGCGGACTTACGCCTTCGATCCTCTCTTGGGCGCTTCAGGAGGGTACGTCGGTTACGGTGCGCCGTCATTCGCCAATTACGGCTGCTACCAGGAGTTGCCTCCTGCCGTGAATACCGGCTTCACTCCTACTTCTCTCGCCCACTGCACCGGTGACACGCGCGCAGTGATCGAGGGAACGGCCGGCTTCTGGTACACCTTCTACAACGGGGCCAAGGGCCGGTTCCGGTTTGGCACGCAGTATTCCTACGTGACCCGCCAGACCTGGTCTGGTGCCACAGCCGCGCCCGCCGGAGGCACAGCCACGCCAGGAGCGCTCTCGCCGGAAGGACTGGATAACATGGTCTTCACTTCCTTCCGTTACTACTTGCCCTAAACCAACAATGGTCCCGCGTCATCATTTGACGCGGGACCATCCCATTTGAAACCGTCACTCGGCCTTCTGTAGGGTCTTGCGCTGCAGAATCGCCGTCGGCCCGGTTTTGGCTTACTCTCCTTTTTCCGGGCCGGTGGCGCTGACTCTTTATTGCAAGATTTCCGATGGGGAACTTCGTCGCTTCTCAGTGGATCTGCTTGATCGCCGCTTTGACCTTTTCGACCACGCTCGCCGGGAGCGGCGCGTAGCTCAGCTGGGTCGTCATCTTCTGGCCATCGGTGAGCATCCACTCCAGAAAATCGGCCATGATCTTACCCTTCTTCGCGTCCTTGGCCTGTACCGGAATCAGCAGCCACGTAAAGCTGGAGATGGGATAAGCCGTCTTGCCGGGGGCATTCGTAATGGAAACCCGAAAATCGGCAGGCATGGTTTTCACCGATGCGGCCGCTTCGGTCACTCCATCGAGCGAAGCCTT
>Ga0182015_10001742_pt1 | contig 27912 bp, 12 predicted proteins | sample 712P3MmetaG_FD_120478 | JGI IMG/M metagenome (GOLD analysis project Ga0182015, IMG submission 120478) | Permafrost microbial communities from Stordalen Mire, Sweden - 712P3M metaG | ecosystem: Environmental > Terrestrial > Soil > Wetlands > Permafrost | place: Sweden: Stordalen | collected... | reverse complement strand
TGGTTACAACGCGCTCCTCTCAACCACCAACGGTCCGAACGACGGTCTTGGCCAGGGCGCCGGATACTGGATCACGAGCGGCACCGACAACGTCGCCATCGGCTACCAGGCGATGCAGGGCGTTTCCGCGACGCCAGTGACGGGCAGCGGCAACACGGCGCTCGGCTTTTCGGCGCTCGAATCGGCCCAGGGCGCGGCGACCTCCAACACCGCCATCGGCTACGAGGCCGGGTATTCGGGTACCGCTCTCACCACCGGCACCGAGAACGTGTATATCGGCTACCAGACGCACGGCTCGGCGGCGACCAACACCAACGAAATTGCGCTCGGCTATAACGTGGCGGGCAACGGCACCAACACCATCACGCTCGGCAACAGCTCGAACACCAACACGTATGACTACGGCACGCTGACTCTGAACGGCACGACCTCGGGCTATGTCGCTTTGAGTCCCGGCGCGACTCCGGCGGCGCAGACCTATACGCTGCCCACGAACTATCCCGCCTCCAGCGGCTATGTGCTGAGTAGCACGACGAGCGGCACCATGTCCTGGGCTTCCGCCAGCGCGGGCAGTGTCGCGCTTTCCGCCATCACGGCGGCGACGGGAGCCAACACGATCTCGAGCGGCAGCAACGCGCAGGTGTGGAACTGGTCGCTGGCTGGCACGGGCAACACGGCCTTTACGTTCGGCGAAGCCGCGCACGCCACCAGCGGCGGCCAAATCGTGAATATCACGACGCTGGCGAGCTCGACGGCCACGCCGCTGACCATCCAAAATGGCGGTAGCAACCTGATATCGATCAACATGACCGCTGGCGGTCTTGCTATCGGCGGCACGACCGTCATCGCCTATCCCTTCGCCGGCGCCGACGCCACCAGCTTTGCGGTCGGTCCGTCCGCGCTGACGGGCGAAACGGCGACCAACGAACAGAACACTGCCATCGGCGATTCGGCCGGGCAATATATCTCGACCGGCGTCTACAACACGGCAGTCGGCACCTATGCGATGCAGGGCCTCTCCGCCACGCCCTTGACCGGCAACTGGAACACGGCGGTCGGGCAGCGGGCTCTTATTACGATCCAGGGCGCAGCAGGAAGCGATACTGCGGTCGGGGAAGATACTCTCCACAACAACAGCACCGGCATCCAGAACACGGCGGTCGGCTCCGGCGCACTGTATGGCATTGCCGCGACGCCGATTACGGGCAGCAATAACACGGCGGTCGGATATAACGCGCTCTTCACGGCCCAGGGCACGGCGTCAGCTAACACCGCCCTCGGCATGCAGGCGCTCTATAATAGTACGGCCGGCTCTGACAGCACGGCGGTCGGCTATTCTGCGCTTTACGACACCACCGCCAGCCCGAACGACGCGCTCGGCGATGATGCCGGACAATACATCACGACCGGCACCGGCAACGTCGCCCTTGGCTACGAGGCGATGCAGGGCGTTTCCGCCACACCGGTGACCGCCAACGGGGGCAACAGCAACAACACGGCGGTCGGCAATCAGGCATTGCAATTTATTCAGGGCACCGGCCACGATAACGTGGCAGTCGGCCAGGCAGCCGGGCAGTACATCTCGACCGGCAGCGACAACACGATACTTGGCCAGGGCGCCCTCCAAGGCGTTTCCGCCACCCCCTTCACCGGCTTCGACAACATCGCCATCGGCAACGACACCATGGCGGGGGCCGCGGGCAGCACCACCGGCAACGTCGCCATCGGGAATGCTAACAATAATGGCGCGCTGGCTGTCATCACCTCGGGCAACTACAACACTGCCGTCGGCGGCGGCTTCAACTACTCGGCTCTCGGGGAGCTCACGACCGGCACCTACAATGTCGCGCTCGGCGGCGGGGCGTTGGGTCTCCTCGTCACCGGCAGCGACAGCACAGCGATTGGCTCGAATGCGCTCTACAGCGCCACCGCCACCCCGAACGACGCGCTCGGCTACGCCGCTGGAGAATACATCTCGACCGGCGCCAGCAACGTCGCCCTCGGCTATGCGGCGATGAATGGCGTTTCCGCGACACCGCTGACGGGCAGCTTCAACACAGCGGTCGGCAATTCGGCGCTCGCTTCGGCCCAGGGTGCTGCGCTGCAGAACACCGCCGTTGGCTACTCGTCGCTCTACGCCAACACGACGGGCACTCTCAACACCGCCATCGGCTCCCTCACTCTCGATGGCAACACGACGGGCAGCTCCAACACGGCCATCGGCAAGCAGTCGCTCAACTCCAACACCAGCGGCAGCGACAGCACGGCGGTTGGCGTCTACGCGCTCAATCAATCGACCGGCAGCCCGAACGACGCGCTCGGCTACGCCGCTGGAGAATACATCTCGACCGGCGCCAGCAACGTCGCGCTCGGCTATGCGGCGATGAATGGCGTTTCCGCGACGCCGACGACTGGCAGCTTCAACACGGCGGTCGGCAATTCGGCGCTCCTTGCCGCCCGGGGTGCTGCGGCCTACAACACCGCCATCGGCTACCAGGCGCTCTCCGCTATCACCACCGGCACCGACAGCACTGCGGTCGGCACTTACGCGCTCAATGTAGCAACCGGCAGCCCGAACGACGCGCTCGGCTACAACTCCGCAAGTTACATCACGACCGGCACCGACAACGTCGCCCTTGGCTACAATTCGATGCAGGGCGTTGCCGCCACACCGCTGACGGGCAGCAACAACACGGGCGTAGGCGCTTTGTCGCTGCTTAAGATCCAGGGCGCCGCTACAGATAACACGGCGGTCGGCTACACCGCGCTCGGCAACGCCACTATCGGAAACTACAACGTCGCGGTCGGCAACAACGCACTCAACGCCAACACCACCGGTAGCAATAACACCGGCCTCGGCAATGGAGCCCTCGCCGCTATCACTACCGGCACCGACAGCACCGCGGTCGGCTTTTCTGCGCTCAACTCTGCGACCGGCGCTCCGAACGACGCCCTCGGCTACAACGCCGGTGAATACATCTCGAGCGGCTCCAGCAACGTCGCCCTCGGCTATGAGGCGATGCTGGGCGTTTCCGCGACACCGCTGACCGGCAGCTGGAACGTCGCGGTCGGCGATTCGGCGCTCTTGCATATTCAGGGTGCGGCGCTCAACGATACCGCCGTTGGCGGGCAGGCGCTCGACTTCAACACCACCGGCATTCAGAACACCGCCGTCGGCACCAATGCGCTCTACACCAATACCACCGGCAACTACAGCACGGCGCTGGGCTTCGAGGCGCTCTTCTCCGCGACCGGCAGCCCGAATGACGCACTCGGCTTCAACGCAGGAGCAAACATCTCGAGCGGCGCCAGCAACGTCGCTATCGGCTACGATGCGATGCTGGGCAGCAGTTCCTCGTATCTGTCGGGCAGCTTCAACACGGCGGTCGGCAATTTGGCGCTCGGCTCGCTCCAGGGCGCGGGGGATGAGAACACGGCGCTCGGCTATGAGGCCGGATATTCCGGCACGGCGCTCACCACTGGAAACAACGACGTATACATCGGCTATCAGGCCCATGGAAACGGCGCGACCAACAGCAACGAAATCGCGATCGGCTCAGGCGCGGTCGGCAACGGCAACAATACCATCACGCTCGGCACCAGCTCGACCACCAACCTGTATCACTACGGCACGGAGACTCTGAACGGCACGACCTCTGGCTATGTCGCTTTGAGCCCTGGCGCGACTCCGGCGGCGCAGACCTATACGCTGCCGACGGCGTATCCCGGCAGCAGCGGCTATGTGCTGAGCAGCACCACGACCGGCACCATGTCCTGGGTCGCGCAGGGCGCTGGTAGCGTGGCGCTGTCCTCCATCACGGCGGCGGCGGCGGCCAACACGATCCTCAACTCTACCTACCCGCAGGTGTGGGAGTGGGCGCTGGGCGGCACGACCAACACGGCCTTCACCTTCGGCGAATCCGCAGCCGCCACTAGCGGCGGCCAAATCGTGAACATCACGACGTTGGCGACCTCGACCGCGACACCGCTGACCATTCAAAACGGCGTCACCGCTACCACCAATCCGATCTCGATCAACATGACTGCGGGCGCTCTGGCCATCGGCGGCACCAAGATCCTCATGCTTCCCTATGCGGACACGACCAGCATCGCGGTAGGCTCCGGCGCACTCAACGCGCAGAACGCTAACAACCTCTACAACGCCGCCGTCGGGCTCAACGCGCTCCACGCCGACACCTCTGGAGCCCAGAACGCGGCGGTCGGCTACGCTGCGCTCGCTGCCAACACCACCGGCTTCTACAACACCGCCGTCGGTTACGCCGCGCTCGGTTCCATCACGAACGTTAATGGTAATACCGCCATTGGCAACTCTGCGCTCATGGACGCGACCGGTAGCCCGAACACTGCAGTGGGTTATGAAACGCTCGAATACGCCACGACCGGCAGTGACAACATCGCTATCGGCTCGAACACGATGGCCGGCAGCGTCGTCAACCCTCTGACCGCCGCGAACGGCGGCAATATCGCGATCGGCGATAACGCGCTGAATGCAATCACCGGCGCTGCCACCAGCAACGTCGCCATCGGCTACAACGCGCTGAACGCATCCACGGTCCATTCCACGGCCCCGAACACGGCAATCGGCTTCGACGCCATGCAATACGCCACGACCGGCACCAACAACACCGCGCTCGGCAATCAGGCGATGAAGGGCGTTTCCGCCACTCCCATGACCGGCGCGGGCCAAAACGTGGCGGTCGGCGACAACGCGCTGTATTCGATCACGGGCAGTATGAACGCCAACACCGCTGTCGGTTATCAAGCCATGAATAACTCCACCAGCGGCAATTCCAATACCGCCATCGGCAACGACGCGCTTGAGAGCGGCAACAGCAGCAACAACACCGCCGTCGGCACCCAGGCGATGACGAACGCGACTGGCGGCAATAATTCTGCTCTCGGCTACGACGCCGGGCTCTATATCTCGACCGGCAGCGACAATATCGCGATCGGCTACGATGCGTTGTACGGCAACACCAGCCATCCCCTGACCACCTCGCCCGGTGGCAACATCGCGCTCGGCGACAACGCTCTGTATTCGATCACCGGCGCGGCTGTGGGCAACGTAGCGGTCGGCTACAACGCGCTGACCAGCTCCACGGTCAATTCCACGAACCCGAACACGGCGATCGGCTATGAAGCCCTCCAATACGCCACGACCGGCACCAACAACACCGCGATCGGCAATCTGGCGATGAAGGGCGTTTCCGCTACTCCCATGATGGGCGCGGGATATAACGTCGCGGTCGGCGATTCGGCGCTTGAGGATATCCGGTCGACCGCGCAGTACAACACCGCCGTCGGTGACATTGCGCTCCAGGGTAACACCACCGGCGGCAATAACACGGCTGTCGGCGCCTATGCGCTCTACCAAGACAGCACCGGCAGTGCCAACGTTGCCGTCGGCGTAAACGCGCTCCAGGGCTCCGGCTCCGGCACCGGCAACGTCGCCATCGGCGAAGATACGCTCGAATACCTCGGTGGTGCCAATGGCAATAACACGGCAGTCGGCTCCAGTGCGCTCGAAAACGCGACTGTCAGCCCGAACGATGCACTCGGTTACTATGCCGGAGGCAACATCACGAGCGGCGCCAGCAACGTCGCCATCGGCTACGAGGCGATGCAGGGCGTTGCCGCCACGCCGGTGACGGGCGGTTGGAATACGGCGGTCGGCAATTCGGCGCTGCTCGCTATCCAGGGCGCGGCGGCCGACAACACCGCCCTCGGTGCCAGTTCACTCACCGCCAACACCACCGGCGGCGGCAACACCGCCCTCGGCTACGCCGCGCTCGACACCAACACCATCGGCACCAACAGCACCGCGGTCGGCGCCTTTGCGCTGAGAGCCAACACCACCTCGAACGACGCGCTCGGCTACGGCGCCGGAGAATGGATCACGAGCGGCGCCGACAACGTCGCTCTCGGCGGCGGGGCGATGGCGGGTGTTTCCGCCACACCGATCACGGGTGGCAAGAACACGGCGGTCGGCTATTCGGCGCTCGTCTCGCTCCAGGGCGTTGCGGCGGGCAACACGGCGCTCGGCTATCAGGCCGGATATTCGGGCACGGCGCTCACGACCGGCACCAACAACGTGTTCATCGGCTACAACGCCGCCGCCTCCGCCGCGACCGACACCAACGACATCGTGATCGGCGAGGCTGCGACCGGCAACGGCTCCAACACCATCACGCTGGGCAACAGCTCGAACACCAACACCTATGACTACGGCACGCTGACGCTCAAGGGCACGACCTCGGGCTATGTCGCTTTTGCCCCCGGCGCGACTCCGGCGGCGCAGACCTACACTCTGCCGACGGCCTATCCGACTGCCGCCTCCGGCTATGTGCTGAGCAGCACCTCGGCGGGTGCCATGACTTGGATCGCCAATGGCAGTGGCGGCGGTGTCGCGCTCTCCGCCATCACGGCGGCGACGGGGGCCAACACGATATCGAGCGGCAGCAACGCGCAGGTGTGGAACTGGTCGCTGGGCGCCACGACCAACACCGCCTTCACCTTCGGCGAAGCCGCAGCCGCCTCCGCCGCCAGCAAACTCGTAGTCATCACGACGGCGGGGGGCTCGACGGCGGTGCCGCTGACGATCACCGATGGCGCCACCCTCACCAACTCGACGATCGCGATCAATATGAGCCAAGGCGGTCTGGCCATCGGCGGCACCAATGTTCTAGAGCTTCCCGACAATGATACGACCAGCATCGCGGTCGGAGAGAGCGCGCTCCACGCGCAGAGCTCGACTGGTCTCGATAACGTCGCGCTCGGCTACTCTGCGCTCTATTCCAATACCAACGGCAGCGACAACGTTGCGGTCGGCGAAGCCGCGCTCTACGGCAACACCACTGGCACCGGCAACACGGGTCTCGGATATGGTGTGCTCAACAACATGACGACCGGCAGCGACAGCACGGCGGTCGGCTACGAAGCGCTCCTCTCTGCAACCGGCAGCCCGAACGATGCGCTCGGCTACAACGCCGGATACTACATCACGACCGGCGCCAGCAACGTCGCCCTCGGCTACGAGGCGATGGCGGGCGCGTCCGCCACGCCCTTAACCGGCAGCTATAACACGGCGGTCGGCAATTCGGCGCTCGCCGCGATTCAGGGTGCCGCGAGCAACAACGTCGCCCTCGGCACGACAGCGCTCGCCGACAACACCACCGGTAGCTCCAACACCGTCGTCGGCTCCTACGCGCTCCGCAACAACACCAGCGGCTCCAACAGCACGGCGGTCGGCAGTTCGGCGCTCAACCTAACGACCGCCGGCCCCAACGACGCGTTCGGCTACGAGGCAGGATTCAACATCACGACCGGCACCGACAACGTCGCCACCGGCTACCAGGCGATGTTTGGCGTTTCCGCGACGCCGGTGACGGGCAGCTTCAACACGGCACTCGGCAATTCGGCGCTCATCCACATCCAGGGCGCCGCCGCCGACAACACTGCTGTTGGCGGCGATGCGCTGATCACCAACACCACCGGCAGCCAAAACGTCGCCATCGGCTACAATTCGCTCTACGAGAACGCCACCGGCGCCGCCAACGTTGCCGTCGGCTACTACACGCTCTTCTCCACCACCGCAAGCAACAGTACCGGGGTCGGCAACAATGCGCTCGGTAATTCCGCCGGTCCGAACGATGGTTTCGGCAGCAACGCCGGAGCCAACATCTCGAGCGGTACTTATAACGTTGCCATCGGCAACGCAGCGCTCAATGGCAGCGGCGTGACGGCGACGACGGGTAGCTACAATACGGCAGTCGGCGCTCTTGCGCTCCAGTCGGCCCAAGGCGTCGCGGCGGGCAACACGGCGCTCGGCTATCAGGCTGGACAGTCTGGCACCTCACTCACGACCGGCACCAACAACGTCTTCATCGGCTACAACGCCGCAGCGTCGACCGCGACCGACACCAACGACATCGTGATCGGCGAGGCTACGACCGGCAACGGCTCCAACACCATCACGCTCGGCAACAGCTCGAACACCAACCTGTATCACTACGGCACGGAGACTCTCAAAGGCACGACCTCTGGCTATGTCGCTCTGAGCCCCGGCGCGACTCCGGCGGCGCAGACCTATACGCTGCCGACGGCGTATCCCGCCGCCAGCACCTATGTGCTACAGAGCACGACGACGGGCACCATGTCCTGGGTCGCCAATGGCGGCGGCGGCAGCCCGCCGCTGAATACCATCACGGCGGCGGTGGCGGCCAATACGATCTTGAGCGGCACCAACGCGCAGGTGTGGGAATGGGCGCTGACCGGCCAGACGGGCTTCACCTTCGGCGAAAGCGCGGCCTCGACCGGCGCGAGCAAACTCGTGGCCATCACGACGGCGGGGGGCTCGACGGCGGTGCCGCTGACCATCACCGATGGCGCCACCCTCACCAACGCGACGATCGCGATCAACATGAGCCAAGGCGGTCTGGCCATCGGCGGCACCAATGTCCTAGAGCTTCCCGACAACGACACGACCAGCATCGCGGTCGGCCAGAGCGCGCTCACGGCGCAGAGCGCTGTCACCGAATACAACACGGCGCTCGGCAACTTGGCCGGAGAATACATCTCGACCGGCATCCAAAACACCGCCATTGGCTACAATGCGATGTCGGGCGTTGCCGCGACGCCGCTGGTGGGCAACAACAACACCGCAGTTGGATCGGGCGCGCTGAGCACGCTCGAGGCAGGATCGGTCGCCAACACCTCGGTCGGCAACACCGCGCTCGGCTATACCGCGCTCGCAGACGCGACCACTGCCGGCCGCAACACGGCAGTCGGCTCTAGCGCCGAATACTACCTCACGACCGGCGGATACAACGTCGCCCTCGGCTGGGACGCGATGCTCGGCACCACCGCCAATCCGCTGACCGCCGCGACCGGAGGCAACACTGCGATCGGCTCCGCCGCGCTGCTCTCGATCACGGGCGCGGCTGCGGGCAACACCGCCGTCGGCTACGAAGCACTCTATAAAACAACCACCGGCCCGAACGACGCGCTCGGCTACGACGCCGGATACTACATCACGAGTGGCTCCCAAAACGTCGCCCTCGGCTATGAGGCGATGCAGGGCGTTTCCGCGACGCCGATCACGGGCACCGCGAACACGGCGGTCGGTTATGCGGCGCTCACCGCAGCCGATGCCGGGGCCACCGGGAACACCGCCCTCGGCTTCGAGGCGCTCTTCAAGGCCACCACCGGCACCAACAGCACGGCGGTCGGCACTGACTCGCTCTACTCCTCAACCAGCAGCCCGAACACGGCGATGGGGTATGAAGCGCTCGAATACGCCACGACTGGCACCAACAACGTCGCGATCGGCGAATACGCGATGACCGGAACCAGTTCCTACCCCATGACGGGCGCTGGTTACAATACGGCAGTCGGTGACGACGCGCTCAACAACCTCCGTACAGGCGCGCAGTACAACACTGCCGTCGGCGGCGGCGCGCTCGCTATCCTCTCTACCAATAGCAATAACACCGCCATCGGCTACTACGCGCTTCAGCGGAATGGCACCAGCAATAACAACACTGCCGTTGGCTACTACGCGCTCTATAACGACAATGACAGCTCCACCGGCGGCAATACTGCCGTGGGTTATGAGGCGCTAGACAGCGATGTCAATGGCACCTACAACACGGCAGTTGGCGATCAGGCGCTCTTTAGCGCGACCAGCAGCCCGAACGACGCGCTCGGCTACGACGCCGGACAATACATCCTGAGCGGCTCCGCCAACGTCGCCATCGGCTACGAGGCGATGCAGGGCGTGTCCGCCACGGAGATCACGGGCAGCCAGAACACGGCGGTCGGCAATTCGGCGCTCCTCTACGCTCAGGGGGCCGCTGCCAACAACACCGCCGTCGGCTTTGACGCCGGTGAATACATCTCGACCGGCACCCTCAACACGGCGCTCGGCAACGGGACGTTGCAAGGCACGAGCGCAAACCCCATCACCGGCAGCGAAAATATCGCCATCGGCGACGGTGCATTACAAGATGCCCGGGGAGCTATGGGCGAAAATATCGCCATCGGCGGAAGCACGGCGAACGACAGCGCGCTGAACTCGCTTACCAGCGGCAACGACAACGTCGCCATCGGCGGCGGCGACGGGACCAACGCGGCGCTGGGCGCCCTCACCACCGGCAGCGGCAACACGGCGATCGGCACCAACTCCCTGTCCCAAGCCACCACCGGCAGCCCGAACGACGCGCTCGGCTATCAGGCCGGTAAATACATCACGACCGGCGCGAGCAACGTCGCCCTCGGCTACGAGGCGATGATGGGCGTTTCGGCGACGCCGCTGACGGGCAGCTTCAACACGGCGGTCGGCAATTCTGCGCTGGCCGCAATCACGGGCAGCGCCGCCTACAACACTGCCATCGGCTACCAGGCGCTCTATTCCGACGTCAGTGGCGGCTCCAGCAACATTGCCATCGGCTACCAGGCGCTCTACACCAATGCCACCGGCAGCCAAAATCTCGCAATCGGCGTGTCGGCGCTCTTCGGCAGCACCGCCGTCGGCAACACCGCGCTTGGCTACAACGCCGGTGAATATATCTCGACCGGCGCCAGCAACACCGCCATCGGCCAAGGCGCGATGCTGGGCGTTTCCGCGACACCGCTGACGGGCGCTCAGAACACGGCGGTCGGCAATTTGGCGCTCACCGCGATTCAGGGCGCGGCAGCCAATAACACCGCCGTCGGCTACGGCTCGCTCGGCAACAACACCACCGGCGGCACCAACGCCGCCGTCGGCTGGGAGGCGCTTACCGACAACACCACTGGTACGGGCAACTCCGCACTCGGCTATGGCGCGCTTCAGGCCAACACCAGCGCCAGCTTCAGCAGCGCAGTCGGCTACAACGCGCTCTCCTCCAGCACCGGCGGTTCCAACACCGCTGTTGGCTACACCGCCGGATCCAACATCTCGTCCGGCGCCTCCAACGTCGCCATCGGCTTGGATGCGCTGCTGGGCGTTGCCGCCACACCGCTGACCGGCAGCAACAACACGGGCGTAGGCACTTCGGCGCTCGGTTCGGCCCGGGGGGCTGCGGCTGGCAACACGGCGCTCGGCTATCAGGCCGGATTTTCGAGTAATGCCACCACCACCGGCACCAACAACGTCTATATCGGATATGACGCCGTGGGCTCGGCTGCGACCAACACCAACGAAATCACGATCGGCGCAAGCGCGACCGGCAACGGCTCCAACACCGTCACGCTCGGCAACAGCTCGACCACCAACCTGTATCACTACGGCACCGAGACTCTCAACGGCACGACCTCGGGCTATATCGCTCTGAGTCCGGGCGCGACACCGACTGCGGTGACCTATACGCTGCCGAACGCGCCCGGCACCAGCGGCTTTGTGCTGAGCAGCACGACGAGCGGCACCATGTCCTGGGTGTCCAACGCCGGCACGGCCAGCACGGCGCTCTCCAGCATCACGGCGGCCTCTGCGGCCAACACGATCCTCAACGGCAGCAACGCGCAGGTGTGGGAGTGGGCGCTGGCCGCCACGGGCCACGCGGGCATCACCTTCGGCGAATCCGCGCACGCCACCACCGGCGGACAAATCGTGGACATAACGACGCTGGCGAGCTCGACCGCCGTGCCGCTGACCATCACCAATGGCGGCACCAGCGCGTTTGCGATCAATATGAGCGCCGGCGGCCTGGCCATCGGCGGCACCAATGTCATCGCTCTTCCCGATGGGAGCTTGGACACGTCCAGCATTGCGGTCGGCTATCAGGCGCTCACGTCGGAGAACGCGACCGGCGAACAAAACACCGCCATCGGCTGGCAGGCGCTCACCGCCAATACCTCCGGCAGCGGCAACGTTGCGGTCGGCTGGAACGCGGGCGCCAGTATCTCAAGCGGCACCAACAACGTCGCCATCGGCACTGATGCGCTTAATTCCGTGACGACCAGCTCCAACAGCTTTGCAATCGGCTTTGAGGCGCTCTACAATGCAAGCAGCGGGACCAACACGGCGATCGGCTCCAACGCCGGCACATGGATCTCGACCGGTTCCGACGACATCGCCATCGGCTTCAGCACCATGTCCGGCGGCTCCGCCAATCCCCTGACCGCCGGGGCCGCGGGCAATGTCGCGATTGGCGACTACGCCCTAACCGCGCTCACCGGCGCCGCCGCGGGAAATACCGCGGTCGGCTATCATGCGCTTCTAAGTTCCACGATCTATGGCAATAACCCGAACACGGCGATCGGCTTTGCCGCCCTGCAATGGGCCACGACCGCCACCAACAACACCGCGCTCGGCTATCTGGCGATGGAGGGCGTGACCGCGCACCCCATGACCGGCACCGGCAACACGGCGGTCGGCGATTCGGCGCTTATCAATATCCAGAGCACCGCTGCCAGCAACACCGCCATCGGCGCCTACGCGCTCTATGACAACACGACCGGCACCGACAGCACGGCGGTCGGCTATCAAGCGCTTAATCAATCAACCGGCAGCCCGAACGACGCGCTCGGCTATCAGGCCGGATACTACATCACGAGCGGCACCGAGAACGTCGCCATCGGCTACGAGTCGATGATGGGCGTTGCCGCGACACCGCTGACGGGGAGCTACAACACGGCGGTCGGCTACGGGGCGCTTACCAAGAACCAAGGGAATGCCGCCGACAACACAGCGCTCGGCTATTGGTCGATGGTCAACACCACCACCGGCAGCTACAACACCGCTCTCGGCTACGGGGCATTCGCCTCCAACGCCACCGGCACGGATAGCACGGCGGTCGGTTTCGATGCGCTCAACAGCGCCACCGGCAGCCAGAACGACGCGCTCGGCTACGACGCTGGACTCAACATCTCGAGCGGTCAGAACAACGTGACCATCGGCTTTGAATCGATGATGGGCGTTGCCGCCACGAGGCTGACGGGCAGCGACAATACGGCGGTCGGTAACACGGCACTCGGTTCGGCCCAGGGCGCTGCGGCGGGCAACACGGCGGTCGGCTATGAGGCCGGATATTCGAGCCATGCTCTCACCACCGGCACCAACAACGTCTATATCGGCTACGAGGCCGTGGGCTCAGCCGCGACCAACACCAACGAAATCGTGATCGGCGAGGGCGCGACCGGCATGGGTTCCAACTCTGCGGTTATCGGTAACTCCTCCATCACTGACGTTTATTTGGGTGGCGGCGGCGCCTGCACCAATGGTGTTGCCTGCGGTATCGGTGTCCTGACCTCCACCGCCGGTGCTGCCAGCGCCGCCGTTGGCCACGCCAAGTTTTGGAATACCTATTCGGACGAACGCCTGAAGAAAGACATCCACGATTCCGACCTTGGTCTCGATTTCATCGAGAAACTCCGGCCGGTTTCCTATTTCTTCAAAGCCGGAACCGCCCTCATGAATTACGGCTTCATCGCCCAGGAGGTTGAGAAAGCCCTCGATGGCCGCGTCAGCAGCATGGTGACACGGCAAAAGGACGCGATGGGAACCTACGAGCTGGAATATTCCGAAATCATTGCCCCGCTCGTCAAATCCGTCCAGCAACTCAAATCCACCGGCGATAACGAGCAACAGCAGATCAACAAGGAGCGGGACGAAATCGACGACCTTAAAAAGCTCATTGCCGCCCAAGCCAAGGAAATCGCCGACCTTAAGAAACAGAGCCAGAATCCTACCCCGGGTGCTGCCCCCTAAGGGGACAAACAGGCCGCGCCAACAAAAAGCGAAGATAATCTATGCCTGACCATCGGATACTCATCGTCGACGACAATCTGATGTCGCGCAAAATTACGGCGCAGCATCTGGCGGCGATAGGATTCACCCGTATAGCGCCGGTCGCAAGCGCGGCCGAGGCCGAACAGCGGCTGATCGAGTCCCACGCCAGAGGCGAGCCGTTTCACCTCGTTCTGCTCGATTGGCATATGCCGGGCGAGGATGGCGTCAAATTCCTCGCCAAGTGCCGGGCCGACGAAAGATTCAAATCGGTGCCCATCATCATGCAGACCGTGGAGAACGAACCAAGGAAAATCGACCAGGCCATGCTGAGCGGCGCGACATCCTACATCGTCAAACCCGCCTCCTTCGCCGACATCAAAAAAAGAATCATCCAGGTCTTGCAGCTCAACTAAGACAACCGCCGCGAAAGCAAGAGCGAGCCGCAATAGCGCCCGCCCGCGCCCCGGTTGCGCGAACCCCGGTTGCCCAAGCTCTTGCGCGGGCAGAGAAAGCGAAAATGTGAGCGCAGAGGCAATCTAAGAGGGCTGTGCGTCCGGCGCACCCGGCACTTTCGGCGCGGGCGGTCGGATCGTCACGCCGGGAATGATGGAAAGCGGAGCGAGCCGCTCTTCCTTAACAAACACGTCGTCGCGGTAATATTTATCCACCGTCGCGCCATTGGCGAAACGCCGGACAATCGCCGGGCCGTCGTCGCGATGCAGCCTGCCATCGCGGAAATAATATTCCTCCGTCGATCCATCGGTGTGGCGCCAGACCAATGCCGGGCCGTCCTCGCGGTGCAGTTTGTCGGCACGGTAATACGCCTCTGTCGTCCCGTGGGTGTTGCGCTCGATAGTTGCCGGGCCAAGTTCCCGGTGCAGTTTGCCATCGCGGTAGTATTCCTCCCGCGTCGAGCCGTCGGCCCAGCGCAGAACACATGCGGGGCCGCTGGACGAATCGAGCCGGCATCCCTTGGTTTCAAGCCACGCGCCCAAGGCTTTGCTGGTCGGATTGTTTTGCTGGTTCGACCAGAGCTGCGCATCGCGCAGCGCATCCTCGTTGACTGCATAGATGCGGGTTATCTCGGTACCGCCGTTCTTGCAGGTCACCGTAATATGCGAAGTCTGGGTGCCGGTCATGCTCTTGCCCTCAATTCGTTGGTTCGATTTCATGTATTTCTAGACCAACGCCGATAGCAAATCCATCAGATTCGACTTTTTTCAGCCTCGATGCAAAAACCCAATAATCTTGCGCGCCCGCTCTTGATATGAGAAAGCGCAGAGGAACCGGAACTGCCGGGACTTAACCGGGAAGGGGCTGATCTCTCTTACGCTTGACCTTTTTATGCCGGGCCGGGCGCGTCCGGTCTGTCCGGCCGCTGCTGCCTATCTGGCGTTTTCGGCGCGAGCCGCTCTCTCTCTGAAAAAATTCGCCATCGCGGTATTATTCCTCCCGGCAACCTTTGAAGGTCTTCATGGGAGAGCGTCTTTTTCTTTTTAAAAGTGTGGCGATGCAGCTCTCGCTCAACCGCATATGGCATATCGGGCGCCGTCAGTAAAGTTCAGAACAACAGACCGCCGACCATATGTTCTCGATCTCGCTCCAGACTCTCAGCCATTACAAAACGGTGAACATGTAGCTAGTGAATCTGAATGGCGAACCGCCCGAATTCGATCAGCCGTGTCTTGTCCGCGTGTAATTCCAAGCCGAACTTTGCCAGCGGTTCCCGAAAGTCTTAAAGGAACCGCTCACCGCCCTCTAATGTGCCGTAGCCGAGCATGGAATGCTGACGCCTCCGCCCGAACTGCAGGTCCAGGTCCAAGCACCGGTCTTTGAAGCGGCCTTCACAGCAGAAGCCGTCTCGTACTCTGAGCAAAGACTGGCCGTCGGCGCAGCGCTTACATGAGTTCCATTAACTGCTCCGCACGTGGCGGCGGTAACCCCGCAAGACACAGAGGTCCCGTCGCCTGTGCCGCTGCAGATCCAGTTCCAAGTCCCGTTGCTATTATTGGCACCGACGGCGGACGGAGTGCCGACATCGCAAAGATCTGTCATAGGTTGGCCGAACGAGATCGCGTCGTCCCATTCCGCACCGCATGTGGCGTTGGTGCTAGGGCAGGCGCCGGGTACCGAAGACGCGCAGGGTGTGCAGGTGCCGAGGCAAGAAATGGTGGCAGGTGGAGTCTGGTTAGTCAGTATGGATGCCCCGTTATTGCAGGTGTAGGTGTTCGTAACGACCGTCTGGCATTGCTGAGTTCCACTTGTCCCCGATGGGCAAGATTGCGTTATCGGCGCGCCGGACGAAGCGGTGGTCCAGGTACTGTTGTCCGGAGCGCCGTTACAGGTCTGGGCCGCAGGCGGGTCATAGTCTGACAAGCCGCTCGGGTATGGCACCCCATCGATGGTGTATGCGTCGACATTGACGAAGCCGAAATTCCATTTTCCGTCGCAGTCAATCGTGTACGCTCCCGGATTTTGGCACAGCGAATTGCTATTCGGGGTCATGGTGACTTCGATGTGTTGCGTTTCCACGATCGTGCGTGTGCGGCAGCTGGTCGCGCCTTCGGCATTATGGCTGCAATCCTGCCGGTTATAGATCAAAATCATGGGGTACCCCGGAGCCGGCGGAGCCGCATTTCCTGGCGCAACCATGTTGACGCGCGTGGTCGGGAGAGGGATAAGCGTAACTTGCGTCTTTGCCTGGGACCCCATTGGCGTCGTCCATGTACCGTCCGTGTCCCAGAGCATATAGCCGCTTGGATAGCTGGCCGTCGCTTGGTATTGAAAATTGAAGCTTTGCGTACAGTAGGCAAGCGTGACTCCACCCGGCGCATGTCCGATGAAATCGGAAAATTCTGTCAGCGAATTCTGCGGTACGAACAGGTCCTGGCTCCCGTTGTTATCGACGAAGCGGCACGTCGTTGTGGTGTGCGAGTCCGTGCCCGCATAGAAATAATTATAGAGGATGTTGCTGATCCCATGATCCTGGCGGATGCCGTCGCTGCATTGCGGGGCGGTGCAGGTCCCGTCCGGCGCCGGCGGGGGGGCCGTGATGCCGCCGTAGATGGTTCCGGAATCGCTGCCGCTCGGCACGGTCCCGTTAGTCGCCGGGGGGTTTGCGTAGCGCCATTGGCAGTTCGCGCTGGTGGGGGCGCTGCCTGAGACCATGCTGCTCGTCGAGCAGCCGGGTGTTGCATGTGCAACTCTTGCCGCGCCGAACTGCGCCAGCAGAAAAATCGCGACCATGCCGCTGGCTTTCGCGATTCGGCACAGATTTTCCAAGGTGCCCTCTCCATGTCCAGGCGCAGCGACATAGGAAAAAATCAGGCTTTCCACTCCTCTAAAGATAGCAAACAGATTTTAAGGAAACGTTATGTAATTCAGAGCGAAGTAGAAATCAAAAACGCTCTTTATTACAGGTAGATATGCGCATGCCGCGCCCGGCATCCACATGCATTGAAATTGAGCTATTTATTGAGCGTATTTGAGTCAAAGCCTCCCGAACTTTCCATCATCGGAAACATCATCGCGCCTTAGTAAAAATTTAATCGAAATGCTCTAGAGTCGGCTTGAGTATCGGCTTGCACCAATCGGGGAGAGTAACATGCGCAAAATTTGGTCGTTATCTGCGATCCTATCTTGCCTTTTAATTTCTTCGAGCGCTTTTGCCGACGGGGCGAGCGATGCCTTGCTCAAATTGCCTTTTGAGGCCGGTATGAACCATGTGAAGGGCAACTATGCCTTCACCAATAACAATTACCTGGTTGAGGGCGCGGAGAAAATCTCGTCCTTGGGATCGCCGTCGATCTTCATCTATATGACGAATGGCTACGCCAGCGATTACCCCGACAAGGGGCAGGGTCTGTTCGGCAGCCCCTCAAATCTGACGGAGTTGGCGTCTTCCGCCGCCTACAAGGAAGTCTTCAATCTGCCGTTCAAGATGTATGTGATTACGGTTTTCACCTTTGCCAACGGTTCCAATATCTTCCGCGACCAGAAATCAAATGCCGATGTCTATTCGGATGAATATACAGAGATCTATAACCTGACCAAGTATCTGTACGCTACCTATGCGGGGACCGGCAAAGTCTTCATCCTGAAGAACTGGGAGGGTGACTGGTTCGCTATGCGCGACACCTACGACACGTCGGTAAGCATCCCCGCCGACAACCTGGCGGATGTGACCAACTGGCTGAAGGCCCGTCAGGCTGCGGTCGCCGCAGCCCGGACAGCGGCCGGCGACCCGTCCGATGTCGCCGTTCTGAATGCGACCGAGGTCAACCGTCCGTCGGACTATTTCAACAGCGGCCTCAATCGCCTGATCAACGTGGTTGTGCCGGCAGTCAAGGCGGACATGCTGACCTATTCCTCCTATGACACGACCATTGAAGGATGCGGTACGGATTCGGCTGGTGAATCGGGAATAAAAACCTGCCTCGGAAATATGCTGACCGACATGAGCAAACTTGCCGCGGACCCGCTGGGTCTGGGCACCCGCCGCATGCTGGTCTCGGAATACGGCCTCTATGAGAACAACCATTCGGCGGCCGACAATCTGGCGCGCATCGAGGGCGTTGTTTCCGAAGCCAAGAGTTGGGGCGCGTCGGGCGCGATGCTGTGGGAACTCTATGACAACCAGTGCACGGCGGCTACAAAATGGTCAGGCGGGGCGGTGGGCAGCGCGGCGCCTATAGCCGCCAACACCGGCGCGGCCGGCCGGCCGACAAACTCCACCTGCCCTGGTCTGTGGTATATCCGTCCGGACGGAAGCACCAGCACAGCGGCCCAAACGATGGATGCTTACTGGGGGACCGCCGCTACTACGGTGACAGTCTCCGCCCCCGCAGTAGACGGGACTTACTCCAGTCCGGTTACGGTTAAGGCTACCTGCACCTCGTCCTCGGCTATCGACCATCTTTCGGTTTGGGTGGACGGCGTTAAACTGGGCAACGTCACCGGGGCCACAGTCGACCAGAGCTATGCGATGTCGTCCACCGGTAGTCATGTGTTAGGCGTCCAGTGCGTTCAGGCCAGTGGCACGGTGCTCGGCGCTACGGATGTGGATTTTACCTCGAAATAGCAGGCTTCCTCCTCCAAGAAAAAGCTCGGTCGCGCTGACCGGGCTTTTTTCTTGGTGCAGTAGGTCTCTCGCCCCGCCCGGTTGCGCGTGTTTCGTTACGCCGGACCGGGCGTGCGGTGTGAGTCTGCTGCCTTCGGTCCGACCGGCTGCGCCTTGGCGGCGGAATCGGATCGCGGCTGAAGCGGGCAAACTTCCTTAATAAAGCGGCCATTCCTATAAAAGGATTCTTCGGTGATCTCATCCCTGGCGTTACGCCAGATGATTGCGGGTCCGTCCCGGCGGTCGAGCAGGCCGTGATGGTAATATTTCTCCTCGGTCGGGCCGCTCGCACAGAGCAGGATGGATGCCGGGCCATCCTCCCGGTCCTGTTCGCCTTTGCGATAATAGTCTTCTGTCGTCGTCCCGTCGGCCTTGCGCGTGGTGATTGCCGGTCCGTCCTTGCGGTCGAGTAGCCCGTCGCGGTAGTAAGCCTCGTATGTCGAGCCGTCGGCGAAGTTCCAGACGATTGCCGGTCCATCCCGGCGGTCGCAGCGGCCATTGTGCCAATACACCTCGAGGGTCGGAGATCCGTCGGCCTTGCGCGCGGTGATTGCCGGTCCGTCCTGGCGGTCGAGTTTACCGTTGTGCCAATATGCCTCGTATCTTGAGCCGTCCGCATTGCGCTCGGTAAAGGCCGGCCCGTCCTGACGGTCGAGCAGAGCGCCATGGCTGTCCAGCCAACCCGCTACCTGCTCCCCGGATGGTGGAGTCGGCTGCTGCGCCGCCCAGATTTGCTCAGCGCGCAGCGTCTCTTGCGAAACCGCATAGGTCTTCGTAATCTCCGCACCGTTTTCCTTATAGCTGGCCGTGATATGCGCAGTCTGAACTTTCTGGCTCGACGCTGATACGACCGATGGCGCTTTCGGTGGTTTCGAAAACACTATCCGGCTGCCGCTTATCGCGCAAATAACGAAAAGGAAGGAAAAAAATCTTCTTTTGTCCCAGGCCATGGTCTTGCCCTCGATTGGTTTGTTTCAATTTCGACCTCGCGCATGTCATAGAGCAATGCCGATGACAAATCAATCCACTTCAAATATGCCGGGCAAAAACGAGATAAAATTGCGCGCCCAGGCCGCGCACGGTCCGGGCCGCGCCCCAGCCCGCAACTGACCGTCCGTGGCCCGTCTGGGCCATATCCCGCAAGACTCCCGCGCAATTTTATTGCTATTTTGCAAGAAACTAGAAATAGGCGAAATACTTTCAAAGCGGCGCGTTACGGTCGAAGTATGGACACCGCAAGCAACACCCCCGGCGAAGCCGCGCTCGTGCCGCAAACCACGGCGCTTGCCCCTGTGTCCAGGGCCGAGCTTGTGCAGGCGGAGAAGAATGCCGCGAAGCAGATCGAGCGTGCCAACAAAAATCAACAGAAATCCTTCGGAGTTGTAGTCCTGGGAGGGGTAGGCGTAGGCACGGTGATTCTCGGTCATTTTTTCGTGCCACTTGCCGTGGGCTGCCTTCTTGTCCAGGCGTGTGGCTTTGGCGCAAAGATTGCTTACGGCATCAAGAGCGACAAATATAAACGCCGGCAAGCCGCCGCCAAAGTCGCTCAGGTGGAAGAGCACGTCCCAGCAATAGTCGCGGCTGGGGAGGCGCGCCGCGAGGCTTGGCGCCTGGCGGCCGAATCCATTCTGACACACAACACAGGCGCTTATACGGTCGGACAGGAAGTGCGCATCGAGGTCCAAGGCGCACCGCCGGTTATTCTGCGCGTCGAGACTGTTGGCACGGGGCTGGATGACGAAGATCGCCCAGTGCGCAAAATTTACGCCCAGATTTACGAGGCGTACGCGTCTGAGAATGGCGGTTTGATGCGTTACAAGAGGAGTGCGATTTTCCCAATGATCGTCTCCATGCCTTTGGAACAGTCGTCCGATCCCGGTTCGGCTGTGGGATCTGCCGATCCTGTGCCACCTTCCCCGCCTCGAAGCGCAGTGGACAAAAGATTGCCACCTTGCACACCGTAAAGGTCGCACCCCTCCCCGCCTGTTTCTACTCAGGATCCGATGTGTGATGGTTGGATCGGCTCATGATGGGCGCCATAGCGAAGGGATTGACCGCGACCGCGTGCCGCGTCACGAGGTTATCGAAGAAGTGGCGCAGCGCCGCGTGGGCCACCATTTTCGTCCCCGCGCAGCCCCTGACCTGGTCCATATACTGACTGGCCATGCAAGGAGTGATCTGGCGAAGCTCGACGCCTTTCCGCTCGCACCAGCTGAGGAACCGCGCCACGAAACGGACGTAATTGCGCTTCGTGTCGCCGTTGGTGATCGTCGCCTTTAAAACCTCGGCCGCGAAGACTGCGTTCGCGCCAGGGGCTTGTTTGGGGCGGCCCATTTGCGGGTACGGCCCCGCACGATAAGGCTTGAGCGCGAGATAGACGGTTGTGGGCGAAACTTTGAGCGCAGTGGCGATGACTCTAGTCGGCGCGCGATTGCCCATCAGGCGGCGGGCCAGAGCGATCTGGGTCTCGGTCAAGGCGCGCGGGCGACCGCCAGGGTTATTGCGTTTCATAGCGCCGCCGGCTTTGCCGGCTCCCTTCTTAAGTCAGCCCGCGAAGCAGGCATACCAACATCTGCTTTTTTCCGAGGAGCCAGACGGCCGAGAAGAACGGCTTACTGCTCCACAAAAAGGAAAATCCGGAGCCACGGAGGCAACTTCCCAAATGTCCTCCTCCTTGTCATCCCCCGAAACCCGCGTCCCGCACCTCAGGATTACGATTGATCGCACAGGTTCAGGTTATGACGGGCGTTGAACGTTATCGGCGTATCTCTACGGTGGTGATAGGCGTAAGAAAGGGACGACCTTTGCCTGAGCCGGATGGCTATATGTGGCAATAGTGGCTGTGGCAAGGAGTGCCAAGAGGCTCAACGCTACGATTTTTTTCATTGTCTGCTCCATTTGGTGAGTTGAAACTCAATTCCTCGGATCGATGGAAGCCGATGTGATCCGTGAACTTGTCAACCAAGGATTTAAGGTGTCTCCCTGCGCGACAAATCCGACGACCATCTTAGTGCGAAGCAAGGCGTATGGCAGGTTTCGCTACCGCCGCATTAGCCGGATGGCTATATGTGGCAATGGTCGCTGTGGCAAGCAGCGCCAAGAGGCTCAAGGCTACGATTTTTTTCACTGTCTCCTCCATTTGGTGACTGGAACTCAGCTGCAATACGGGGGGCAACGGGCGCCGAGGCTTTTCGCATGAGCCGGATGGGCGGAGAACGATACCAAAGCGGCGCTGGCGCTACAGGCAAGCAGCGCCAAGAGGCTCAACATGACGATTTTTTTCATTGTATCCTCCAGTTGGTTAGTAGAACTAAAACACGTCGTCTCTACCGGCTATATCTAAGCACATCATGATTAATTACCCGGAAACAATTAATAAAATGCAATTAAAATCCAAGTGACAGGGCTGTCTATTCTATTGAAATCTCTCAAAACGGCGTTCCAGCAATTATTTGCGCGAGTTATAGGAGTAAGTGCGAGCGAATAGCTCTGTGTTGTTTATTGCTCTGCCCGCCCGCGCAGAGAAACCCTTATTTACACGACGGCGTCAATCGGCCCGTTACTACTTTGCGAGCCCCGCCCGGTTGCTCGAACGGAGTGCGAGCAGAGAACACTTAACTGTTCTTGCGAACTCTTGCAAAGCGGAGAGACAACGAATAGCGCGGAGGAACCGTACAACGCGGACGCACAGAGAGAAACGCACAACGTCATTGTCAGCAATTCACTCTTAACCAAGTGCGTGCTAGGGTGCGCTATGGCGGAGGAAACCCAGGCCCTGGTTCTTGAAATTCTGCGGCAGATACAAGCCGACATCGTAGAGATGAAGGCCGACATCAAGCACCTTAAGGCCGGGATGTTCGAAATCCGTACTCAACTTCTCACCATTCAGAGACAACGAACAATCCAGTGAGCCTGGGCAGCTCTGGGGCTGCTTCGAACGTCACTGCGCTGCCGACGCCGGCTAATAATTAAATGACTAAATCACCAACGCCTCAACACGGATGGGACGGCAAGACATGCGATTGTTGCCTTTATTGAGCCAGAGGTCGTCACCACCCGCAGGGCGGGCACACCAGACATAGTACGAGCGGGCATGGTACTCCGTAGACGACACGTAGTAGTTCGGATACTCGCAATCGCCACAGCCTTCTCGTGAAGTCGTAATTTCGCCGAGCTTGTCTTTGTGGGCGAGCAGATTGTCTGTCTGCACTTTGTCGCCGTTGTAATCAGTGCCGCTCAGAAGCTCTCTTGTCGGGATGAGCCATTTGCCGAGAGCACTGCCATCCGCCAGGCCCTGGATAATCGCGGCATCGTTGGCGAAATCGCCGCCATCATGACCATGCCAGCCCTTCAAGGCCGTCATGCGCCTGGCCGTGTCCTGGAACGTCGCCACCAGTTTCGCACCGGATTCGCCCGTCAGGTCTTCAGGGGCCGCATAAACGGCGAAGGTTTTGCCAAGGCTCGTGCCATTTCTATCCTTCGGCGCGTAAACGCCCATGTAAATCCCCTTACCCTCGATCTTCTGGCCGATCTGTGGTGTCTTGATGGTTTGCATTTGCGTGCCCGCCAACGTCGCCAGTCGAACTCGCATCTCCACGAGTTGTTGTCTTTTTTGCGCCGCCTGCTGTTCCAAGCTCTGGCTTTCCTGCTCGATGCACGTCATTTCCTCCTCAATCCGGGAGATCAAATCCGCTGCGGGTGGCCTCTGTCCGCCCGGCGGTTGTCCGTCAGCGGGGGTGGGTGTCAGAGAATCCGGTGCCATGCTCTTTCTCCTCGAAGGTTGTTTCGGTATCTACTTCCTCCAACCTACCCCGCCGTTTTGAAAGTAATTCGTCTTTTTCCAGATCGATGCAAAAAAGCAATAATCTTGCGCGCAAACGGAAAACTTCCTGGCGCCCCGGTTGCGCGAACAACGTGAGCGCAGAGGAACCGAAAACGCCGGGACTTGGAACGGATGTCGGGAGGCACTTAATCGTGCAAAAAAAGGCAATCAATCATGCAAGCAAACTTCTCGCAGAGCCAGGGTTCAAACCGGTTGTTCGCGTGTGATGCGGAGACGCTCACGCTGAAGTGAGCAGGCATCACATGTTGATTGCCGCGAGATCCAAACTTGCAGCGGAATAGAGACGAAAAGACCCCCTGCCCGTCACTTCACGGGCCAGCCCGCGGTCTTCGAGAGCGTGCAGCATGGTACGGGCGGCATAAGGCTTTATGTCCAAGCTTCGACTTACCGCACTGGCCGACACGGCGGGCGTGCTGATCAGAAGATCGATCAGTGCGGCCATGTGAGAGGTTGAACGTCTCTGCGGCGCCGCCTCATGCAGACGGCGGTGCGCCAGCGTCAGATGGCTGTGGAGTTTGAAACCCCACTCAGCGGCACGGCCACATGCTTTCATAAATATCTCTGGCCATGAAACAGCAAAGTCCGGCCGATACTCGGACGCAGCGCCCAAAAACCCGATCGACGGCAAGAGGTAATAGAACGAGGTGAGACCCGCGCGATAAAGCCAAGCCATCGCGAGCGCCCGGCCGGCGGCGGCGCCGATGCAATCTCTCGCTCTGCTCTTGTGCCAGTTGGCGATAATTTCGGCGGCAGCGTGAACCGGCGGCAAAGCTTCCCAGGCGGAGACGACTGCGGGCTGCAGCGCCTCCTCCAGTGACTCACTCATCTCTTCGGGAGTGTGGATGCGGTTTTGCAGCCAGTCCGGTAAATCCGGGTGATCGACAACTCGGCTTTGTAAGCGAAGCCGCGTCAGGGCGAGGACTCTCTGCGCTTTAAAGAGGTGGCGCGGGTTCTGGCGGATGAGAGTCGAGAGCATATCGTGGATATCCGTGGCCCGCCCAAGGTCTTGATCGGGCTGTCGCGGTCTAGCTATAGATGAGACAAGTGCGCCTCGACCGCCTAATACACGGCTAAAAGTCTATTTCATGATGCGACAACGGACAGTTATTCGTGAGAAAAAGTCTAGTTATTGATGAGATTATAAATTTGGGTGTTATCTGGCACCCAGACCAAGCTGGCCCGTTGGGATTTATGGTTAGCGACTCAGGCCGTAGTAAATGCGCGCCAAGCGCCGCGCCCTGTCGCTTCCTTCACAATTTCCGCATCGACAAGCTGTTCCAGCAACCCGAGTGCGCCTTGATGAGTGATGTTCAGACGCTCCGCCAAGCCGCGTGCGGTTATAAGGTGGGCGCGAATGACGGCGTCGATGGCTTCGGGCAGATGCGACCGGGCGGTCCGTTTAAGGGTTGCGGTCTTCTCCTCGATGCGCAGAATCCTGTCCAGCTCATGACGGCCGCTCTGTGCGGCCTCAGTAACGATTTCCAGAAACCCGACAACCCATGGAATCCCGACGGCAGAGCTCAATCGATAATGCCGGTAAGGCGTGGCCGACCAGAACGGCAGGCTGATCGGACGCCCGAAGCCTTTTTGTCGCCAGACGCACGCTCCGAGAAAGATGGCCTCCAGGGCCAAGGGCTCGGACTTTATATGGGTGTTCATCCATTCCCGCGCGGCGATAGCCGCCGAGATCAGTTCGGGGATTTCAGAATGCGTCAAAGATGTCAGCCACGCATCGATATCGCCATCCAGAATTCGGTCTGACCGCCACTCGATAGAATCGACTGTTTCGCGCACACTGGCCACATCGGCCAGCGGGCGCCAAGTCGTGAATTCGGCGAGGCGGCGCCACTGCCGTGCAAAGCGCAGCGCAGCCGCGATGGGCTGCTTTGAAGAAAACACTTCGAACCCGTCCTCCGCCGGCATAGACGGCTTGAGAATACCTTTGGGGGCCGCCGGCATGTAGGCTCCTCTGAGTCCAGAGTCCCGCAGGGCCAACTCATTGGGATGAATCCAGGTGCTCACATGTGCCAGCCATCCTGCGGCTTCGGCGTAGGCTATTCTGGCTCGAATCCCTTCGGCGACGGCATCCGAAGCTGCGGCGACTGCGGCTTCGAGTCGCGCCACGCTGTTCTGCGCCCGTGATAACGGGAGCAGAAGCGGATGGGCTAGGTCTGACCCGTCAGAAGATCTGTCCTTGAGCGGGACACGGAGCACGAACTCGCTGCCGTTGTCGGCGTTTGGCCGACCCCGCCATGGGTCTTGGTCGTCCTGCTGTAGGCCACTCATGGGTTCTTACCGACCTGTCGAACATCTTGATATCTAAAGACTAATGTTCAAGATGAAAGAAGAATAGGGGTTTTCTACTTTATGAGAGCAGATTTTATGGCCTATTTTTGGTGGAGGCTGTTGCAGCTTCCGTTTGTGTCATCCGGGAACGCGATCCAGTGTCGCTGCTTCTATCCGCGAGCGCGTGACGCGGGGCTGGACGGAGAGTCTTGTTGGATTTTCAGTTGTGGGACACGATTATATACGAATGTTTCATGTGGACTTACCTCATCTGAAGAATCTGAAATTCGTTCCACGTAGTTTAGGCGACGGTTGTCATGACGTTAATCGGCTATGCGCGGGTATCGACAGAGGACCAGACTCTAATCCCGCAGCAGGCTGCGTTGCGAGCAGCCGGGTGCGTTGAGATTTTCGATGAGCATGCCTCCGGGGGCAGCAGAACGAGGCCACAACTGGCTTTGGCGTTAATGCGGGTCCGCCGCGGCGACACGCTCGTGGTCACACGAATTGATCGCCTCGCGCGATCGCTGTCACACCTGCTTGAAATCGTTGAACGGGTGCGCACCTGCGGCGCCCATTTCAGATCGCTCAGCGATCCGATCGACACGGCAGGTCCCAGCGGCGTGCTGGTCCTCCAGATGCTCGGGGCCGTGGCCGAATTCGAGCGCGCTTTGATCCGTGAACGCACGCTCACCGGTTTGGCCTCCGCGCGCGCTGCGGGCCGCATCGGCGGAAATCCTGGTCTGCGCAGCCGCGATCCGATCATTCTCGCTAAATTGGCGGCGTCCCGCCGCGCCAGAAGGCTGGGAGATCTCTTGCCGGAAGCCGATCGATGGTTGGGTGTTGTGCGACAGATGCGGCCTCGCCACCCTTGGTCCGAAGTTGCCGCTGCGGTCAATGATGCTCTCCCGGCCGGGCGGCGCCAATTTACAGTCGCACGGTTGGTCCGGTGCGTGAAACTGTTCGTTGGCGAAGGGCTGGCTGATGCGGGTCTGCTCAGAGCTGCAGCGAGACGACGTGATTGGCGCGGCGATGTTGCGAGAGTTAGATCTACAGAGGCTGTTGCGGCGCTGATGGCCGGAAACCGAGAAATGACACTTGCAGAAATCGCTACGGAACTTAAGCGTTTGCGCCATGTACCGCCGCGCGGCGGCACGGGCTGGGCCGCATCTTCGGTCAAGGCGCTGGTGGATCGTGCCCGTGGTGCCGGCCTGATAAGCGTCTGAAGTTACGCAGAATGCGCAATTAGTTACGCATTATGCGTAGATCAATTTGGCCCCTTAATGTGGTAATTATCTACCACACATGCACGATTATCTGCCTTCGTGAAAGCGAGCAACTTCAAGCACTTCCTCGAATCGACGATTTGCACGATTAAGTGCCTGCCGACATTCGCAGAGGACGATATCAGTGAGACCCCACGCACCGATCGACAAACGGAGTTTCTGCGAAGCTTGCGCAGACCCTCGAATCAAGGGAAGCTTTCGGATAGCTACTTAGTAGCTTTCTGAATTCAGATAGCATCCTGGTACCAGATAGCTTTCGGTTGACCGTCGGATATCTCTACGATCAACTATTAGAGACGCCTGCAACTCTCACATGGGAACACCTCATGCCAGTTATCGTCTTCGCAAGCCCGAAGGGAGGCGCGGGAAAATCCACCTCCGCCGTCATACTCGCCACTCAGCTCGCTCTCAAAGGGGCCACTGTCACCGCAATTGACGCCGATCCGAACAAGCCGGTTTCCCAATGGGCGGGAAGGCCGGGAAAACCGGAGAACCTCATCGTGCTCGCGGATGTCTCGGAAGCGACGATCATCGAAACAATTGAAGAAGCGGCGCAACGCACGACTTTTGTGGTGGTCGATCTGGAAGGCACGGCCTCGATGACCGTGGCATACGCGATCAGCAGAGCCGATCTTGTCATTGTTCCGAC